>Ga0315307_1000107_pt1 | contig 32553 bp, 24 predicted proteins | sample TDP2_MG_FD_203079 | JGI IMG/M metagenome (GOLD analysis project Ga0315307, IMG submission 203079) | Freshwater sediment microbial communities from Lake Towuti, South Sulawesi, Indonesia - TDP2 | ecosystem: Environmental > Aquatic > Freshwater > Lake > Sediment | place: Indonesia: South Sulawesi...
CGGATATCGGTCTCATCCACGTCAATGCGCACGCAGGCCCGCTCGGTGGTGGCGATCTCGAGGAACGGATCGCCCTCGTAGATCCGGACCCCAGGGCCGAGGACCTCGGCGCTCTGGCTGGTGGCCATCATGGAGGAGATGCGCGTGCGGGGGATGAACCGCACGGTGCCGCTCACCGGCGCCGTCACTCGCAGGTCCGCCAAGCGGCGCTCCCGTGCTGCCAGCTCGGCTTGGGAGTTGGCGACGGCCAGCTCCGAGGCCTTCACGTCTTTCTCCGAGACGGTCTCCATCTGCGCGTCCAGGTGGGCCTGCTCGACGGCCTTCCGCCGCACGGCCAGGCCCGTCTCAGCGGCGACGCGGTGCTGGTCGAGGCTGCGCTTCGCGTCCTCCACCACCTCGCGCTTCAGCCGCACTTGGTCGGCCGACACGGCCTTGGTCTGGTAGAGGGCCTGCTGGTCGGCCAGCTCCCGCTCGGCCCGGCGCAAGGCCGTCTCCGCCTGCTCCAGTTGGAGCTGGCTATCGGCCTGGAAGCTCTCCAGCTCGCGCTGCGCGGTGGAGAGCGCGATCTGCTTGCGCTGCCCCTCGGTCGCGTGAGTCTCGCGCGCCCGCCGCAGGTTCTCCTGTGCGCTCATGTAGGCCAGGCGCGCGGCATCTATCTCCCGCGTCAACTCCTCGTCATCGAGCACACAGAGCAGTTGGCCCTTGGCCACCATGGTTCCGTCGCGCACCGTCAGTGAGGCGATGCTGGCGGTCAGCTTTGCGCTCACTGGCACACTCTCGTAAGGCTCGATCACCCCCGGGAGCACCAGGGTGTCGCGGTCAATCTTCGGCAGAGGAGCGGCCTCCTCCACAGGAGTTGAGGCCGGCTTGGGCGAGGCCGCAGCAGGGGCGGGCGCGGTCTGCCGCATCATGTACCATCCCCCGGCCCCGGCCAGCACCACCACGAACCCCAGCAATCCGAGAATGCGCAGCCATGTGCCTTTCATCTTTGGCTCCTATTCATACCGCAGCGCCTCCACCGGGTGCACGCGCGCTGCTACCAGGGCCGGCAGGAAGGAGGTGAGAGTGCCCGCGATCACCGTCGCCACCGCCCCCACCGCCGCCCAGAACGCCGATACCGAGATGGGAAGGCCAGCCCAGTTGCGCGTCGCCCAGCAGATCAGCGCCCCCAACCCCAGCCCGGCCGCCGCGCCCAGCGCGGCCAGCAGCACGCCCCCGGAGAGGAAGTGCAGGAAGATGTCTGGCCGCTGCGCGCCCAGGGCCCGGCGCACCCCGATCTCCCGCATCTCCTCATGCACCGACACCAGGAGCATGTTCGCCAGCCCGATCAAAGCGACCAGCAGCACCGCCAGGGCCCCCACCGCGCCCCGGATCGCCACCGCCTTGTTCTGGAAGATGAACTGCTTGGTGGTCTCTGGGATCTGCTCGCTCATCTTGATCCCCTTGCGATACTCGGCCGGGAGCATCGGCAGCAGCGCGTCGCGCAACTGGGCCAGCGCCTCTGCGTAGCGCCGCGGGTCTATGGGCCGCGCATCCACGCGTCCCTCATTCATGAAGTCGAGCCCCCCAGAGGGCGGGGCGCGGTGCTTCAGGCCGTGATAGAAGCTGATCGGCACCATCGCCTCTGAGAGGCCAGACCATCCGGGCGGGTCCGGACGAACTGCCGCCACCGTGAACTCCTTGCCGCCGATGGTGAGGCGCTGAGCGACGGGATCGCGGTCCCCGAAGAGCTCCTCCTTCACCCCCGGGCTGATGACCACCACGGCCTGGCCGGCCCGGAACGCGCTGACCACGCGCGGGACGGCCTGCTTGGGCAGTTCTGGCTTGTAGGCGAAGGCCTCGGCGGCGGTGAAGAGAACGCGCGCATCCTTGATGGTTCTTCCCCCACGGGCCAGGCTCAGGTGCAACGGCACGGAAGGGGCCACCGCGGTCAGTAACGGTGTCTTCTTCCGCAGGGCCGCCAGGTTGGCGGGAGAGGCGACCGCGGTGGCGAGCGCATCCTTGCAGCCGTCCAGGTACTTCCTGTCCACCGGCTTGCGCATGGCCGCGATGGGGTCGGCGATGGCGGAGACGCGATCCTGGCCGAGCAGCTCTCGCGCCTCCGCCTTCTCCTCGCTCTCCAGCACTGCGAAGTAGGAGGTGAGCACCACCAAGACCAGGACTCCGAAAGCTACCTGGAGAGAGGTGAGGACCTTGCGCAGCCCTCCCCGGGGGCCGGGACGGCCGGCGATGGCGCGCACCGGATCCACCCCGGCCGCCTCCGAGGCCGGGGCCAGGGCCGCGAAGCCGCCGGTCAGCAGCGCCAGCGCGACCGCGATCACCACCGCCTCCCAGGACACCGAGAGTGCGATCTCGGAGAGCTTCGGGAACTGCTGCCCGCCCTCGATCAACATCTCGCCCGCCAGCGGGTCCATCACCGGCTGCCAGCGGGAGGTGAAGGCCCCCGCGGCCGCGGCGGGGATGCCGACAAGCGCGCCCAGCAGGGCCCCGCCCGCGGAGAGGAGGATGGAGGCCAGCAGGTACTCGCCGTAGATGTGGAGACGGGAGGCGCCGAGCGCGCGATGGACGCCGATCTCGCGCGATCGCTCGGCCACGGAGATGAAGAGCAGCGCGGCGATCCCGATTCCGGCCGCCAGCAGCGCGCACAGGCCGGCAAGGCCGCTGTAGAGGGTGGCGCGGGTGCGCGCGTGCAGCGCCGCCTCCCGGGTCTGCCACAGCGAATGGGTGAAGGGCCGCGAGCCATCTCCGCCGATGCGCTGGCGCATCAGCTTCTCGATCTGCGTGACGGCGAGCTTCGGGTCGGTGGTGGGGGCGAAGATCTCGGTCGCAGGCTCCAACTGGTTGCTCGGCCTCAGCACCGCGCGCTCCCAGGTAGCGGGAACATAGACCGCGCGCGCGCCGATGCCGGTGTGGCGGTTGCCGGCGATCACCCCCACCACCTGGAAGGGATGGCCCTCGAGCCTGACTCGGCGGCCGATCACCGGCTCATCCCCGAACAGCCAGACTCGCGCCTCGAAGGAGAGCAAGCATACCGGCGATTGCTTTGCCTCCTCCGCTACGGTGAACAGCCGCCCCTCTCGCACTTCATCCGGGAGCGTCCTCGTGAAGTCCGCCTCCACTCCGCGCACCGCCAGCTCTAGGGCCGATCCGTCATCTGTCTCCGCGCGCAGCGTGTTCCAGGTCATCAGGGTCGCGGACTCAACCGCTGGGCACTCCGCGACGATGGCCTTCGCGTCATCTCGATCCAGGCTGGGCTTCCGGAATCTCCTCTCCCTCCATCCCTTGCCGGCCGGGATCGCCACCCTTACTGTCTCCAGGTCCATGGGCGCGAAGAACTGCGTCACCGCCCTGCGCCAAGACTTCTCCACCGACATGATGGAGGTGAGCGCGCACACCCCCACCGCCACCCCCGCCATCGCCAGCACGGACCGCAGCCGGTGGCGGGCGACAGCCAGGCACGCGAAGGCGAAGGTATCTCTCACGCGTCGTGCTCCCTATCTGTTGGGCAGGGGCTTGCCCCTGCCAGCCTCAGTCCCAGCACCGCCCACCTCAGATCTGCGCGAACGCGCAGCCGGTCTCCACCGTGCTTCCGTTTGGCTTCTTGATCCAGAACCAGAGATGTACGCGGTGAGTGCTCACGATCTTCTCACTCGAAGTGCCCACGGGCACGGTGGCGAACCCCACCTCCACATTGGAGAGGTCATGTCTGGCGCCAGTCTTGTAGAGCTGAACCAACCAGTCTTCGAGTTCACTGCCACGCATTGCCTGGCGCCAGGTTGCGAACCACCTATCTAAGGCCCCGCGCTGCTCGGCGCGCAGCGACTTCACAGGTACCCGCAGCTTCCTGGTAGAGAGAAAGCGCTTGGTCTGCCCATCGGTGAGGCTGCCGAAGAACTCGTAGGCCGGGACCCACGTCGTGCGCAAGCGGCCGAAGAGCGCGGCCGCTTCCGGCGCCGCCTCGGCGCCTTGCTCCTGCGGTATCGGCTTCAGCACCTTCGCCGCTCTCAGGAACTCCGGCGACGGGTTCTTCGGTGCCCATTCGGGGAGAGGGACATCGCTCTTCGTCACTGGCGTTGGGGCCGGCGGCTTGTGCGCCTTCCCGCATCCGCAGGAGCCGAGGGCGGCCGCGAGTCCGATGACTGCAACCACGCGCCACGTTGTCTTCATCGTTCTTAGCCTTGTCATGTGCAGGTCTGTAGGGCGGGCGTACCCACGCCCGCCGGAGGAGAGGGTGTCAGTCATCAGCATCTCTCCGCTGAGATCGTACCAGCCCCAGCCGCGCCGGCAGATTGAGGGAAGGCGGATCGCCGCCCGGGTTTGGCACACGCAGCATCATGGCAGCGATGCCGCTCGCCTGGTTCCGATACACCAGTAAGACGTTGGACAGATCCTCATTCGCGCCGAGCTTGTATAGCCCAACCAGCCAGTCATCTCCAAACTCCGTATTGATGGCAGAAACCCCCTTGAATACCTTACGCCACACCTCGAAGTAGTGGTTGAGCATCGCTCGCTGCTTGTGGCTGAGGTCCTTGACGGGGATGCGCACCTCCCTTACAGTGAGAAACGCCTCGATCTGTTCATCGCTCAGCGTACCAAACAGCTCCCAGGCAGCAGGTAGAGTTCGGCTGTACCGCGCCCAGGAGGCCTTAACAGCAAGATCGTCCTTGTCTCGGCTGTAGAAGAACTCCGGCAGGTCCGGTTCGAGCACCTTGGCCGCGCGCAGAAACTCCGGGGAGGGGTTCTTCGGCGCCCACTCGGGGAGCGGCATTTCGGCTTTTCCTGCGGCTGGCGCGCTCGCCGACCTGCGGGTTGTGCGCTGGCCGCAGCCCCATATGGGAAACAGCACGGCGACTAACGGTAAGAACACATGACTGGCACGTCGGAATCCAACTCTTGTCATTGCTTGCTCCCAATTACATGAAAGCGACAGTATTCGATGGTGTGCGAACGCTGCCATCCGATCGTGTAATCCAGAACTGGATGTTGACCCCGCGATCGCTATCACGTCTGAAGCCGGCATCCACGTTGGAAAGGTCCTCCTTGGCTCCCTCTTTGTAGAGCTCCACAAGCCAGTCCGTAGGGAGCTGTTGCTGTCCCGCCATGGCTTTGCGCCAGCCCTCGAAATAGCTGTCCAGCATGCGCCGCTGGGTCTTGGTCATCTTCCTGACCGGAACGCGCACTGTTCCTAACGACTTCAGGTGAGTGACTTCGTCATCGCTCAATGTGCCGAAGAACTCCCATGCCGGAGTGTAGGTGCCGGGATACCGCGCCAATATGGCCTGCACCGCAGGCCCCGCCTGCTCTCCAAAGCGCCCCAAGATCTCCGGCGGTACCGGCTTCAGCACCTTCGCCGCCCGCAGGAACTCCGGCGAGGGGTTCTTCGGCGCCCAGGCGGGGAGGGGGATGGTGGGTTTCTGCACGGCTGGTCTGGCCGGCGGAGGAGATGCCTTGCGGCCGCAGCCGAAGGCCGCAAGCATCAGCAGTATCGCCAAACACACGTGAACCGAACCCTTGCGCATCACTTCGGTTTCCTTTCCACTCGCTCAGCTAAGTCCCCGAGCCCGGCCGGCAAGCGAGGGCTGAGACCACCGTCCGGCTGACGGACTCGCAGGATCATGGCCACTCTAGCGCTGCCGCGCACCAGGAACTCGATCTGCACGTTCGAGAGGTCCTCCCTGGCCCCAAACTTGTACAGATCAACCAGCCAGTCCGCGCCCCATTCCTGCGGCCTCTCCGGCAGGCCCTTCATCTGCTCGCGCCAGACCTCGAAGTAGCGGTAGAGCGCGGCCCGCTGCTTCGGGCTCAAGTCCTTCACTTGCAGCCGCAACTCTCTGGTTGCCACGAAGCGCTCGACCTGCCCGTCGCTGAGTGTCCCGAAGAACTCCCAGGCCGCGGGCAGAGTGCGCGTATAGCGCGCGCTGGCGGCCCGAGCGGCCAGATCCGACTCCGGCTCGTCGCTCTGGGCCGGCCTCTCCGCCATGCTCGTCAGCACCCGCGCCGCCCGCAGGAACTCCGGCGAGGGGTTCTTGGGCGCCCAGTTGGGGAGCGGCACGGCGGGCTTCTGCGCAGGTGCAGGCCTCGCGGGCTCCCGCTGGGGCCGGCGCTCTGCGCAGCCGCTCAGAGCGAGAGCAATCAGCACCAGCATGGGCAGATGCGGCCTTGCGATCATCGCGCTATCCCTGGGCCGGCCTCTGCGCACTCTGCGCCTCTGCGGCCGATGATAGCTGCGTTGCGAATGGCATCTCCCCCACGGCCAGCTTCAGCCGCGCCGCGGCGAGCTGATAGTCAATCACCGCGCTGAGCTGCTGGTTGCGGGTCTCGCTCAACTGCCGCTCGCTCTGCGTCACATCCACCGAGCGCACCAGGCCGTGGTCGAACTGCACCTGGCGGATGCGCAGGTTCTCCTCCGCCATCTTCACCGTCTCGGCCAGCAGGGCCGAGTTCGCCGCGGCGTCCTGCAGCTCTCTGATCAGCCGCCGGATCTCGAGGCGCACTTCATCTCGCCGCGCTTGCTCCCCCAAGCGGGCGAAGCGGAGCGCGCTGCGCGCCTGCTCAGTGCGCGCCCGGTCTTCCCGGCGCGTCAGGCTAGCGACGGTGGCGATGCCCACAGACCAACTCGGGTTGACCAGCTTCTGGAAGCTCTCGCTGATGCTCTCGGCTTGCCCGGATCGCGAGTAGCCCCCGCTGAGGAAGACGGCCGGCCGCGCCCTGGCCTCGGCCTGGCGGACCCCCAGCTCCGCGGAGCGAATGCCCAGCGCGAGCTGCTTCAGGTCGCTGCGCTGCGCCAGGGCCCTCTCGATCAGGAGAGACTCGCCGAGATCGCTCGGCCCCTGGAGCGCGGCCTCGTCGTAAGTGGGGTGGACCTCCTGCTCGAGGGGAAGGCCCAGGAAGTTCTTCAGCTCGTCCAGCGCGCCGGCGGCGGCCGACTGCGCCTTGCGACTGACAACTGCGGCCGATTCGGCGCTCACCCTCGCCTCCATCACCTCGATCTCCGCCAACTTGCCGCGGCTGAGCTTCTCCTGCGCGATCCGCACCAGCTCGTCGGCTTCTCGCTTGGAGGCGGCCGCGATCTCCGCTTGGCGCTGGACGCGCACTGCGCTGAGGAAGCGAGCAATAGCCTCGCTGATCACCCTGTGGCGCGCCTCCTCCAGAGCCAGCTCGGCTGACTGCAGCCCGATCCGGGCCTGCCAGCGCCCGCCCTCGGTGAGCGCCCGCTCATCTCGCAGCAAAGGCAGAGGCTGGCTCAGGCTCGCGCCCACGGCGGCTCCGCCATAGCTGAAGCTCATCCCGCCACCGGTGCGCAAGGCGGAGTTCGTGGTGCTGGTGGAGGCGGAGGTGAAGAGACCCAGGTTCATGCCGCCAGGCAGAGGGACGTCAAGGGATGACTGGTAGGATCGCGAGGAGTAGTCGGTGCCGGTCACCTCTGACTCCGGGTCGAGCCCCGCGGAGCTGGCGGCCGAGGCACTGGAGTTCGCTATCAACCTGGGGGTGTAGGCCTGGGCCTGCACCAGTGCCGCGCGCGCTGCCTCCAGTGCCTGCTGGGCATCTCGCACCAGCACATCGCGGGCGAGGGCCATGTCCAGAGCCTCGGTGAGAGACAGCACTCCCGCTCCGCTCTCGCCGGCCCAGCACTGTACGCCGGCCGCGGCGAACATGATGGCGGTCACGACCGTCATCAGCAGCCCACAGCGATCTCGCATGTGACTCTCCTTCACTCGTACCTCAGCGCCACGCTCGGCGGCACGGAGGCCGCCTGCGCAGCGGGCAGCAGCGCGGCCAGGCAGCTCGCGGTCACCGTGCAGCCCAGGACAACCGCGGCCCAGGCTGGCGGGATGGCCACCGGAAGATCAGCCAGCCGGCCCAGGCCCGCGGCCAGACCTGCGGCCGCTCCCAGCCCCAGCGCAGCCCCGACCACTGAGATGGCCAGGCCCTCGAGCACGCTCCATGAGGCGATGGCAGCCCGGGTGGCTCCCAGTGCCCGGAGCAGGCCAATCTCCCTGACGCGCGACTGGAAGGAGGTGAACAGCATGTTCACCAGCCCGACCAGGGCCACCCAGAAGCCGGCCGAGCCGATCAGCGCCGCGCGGAGGGCCAGGTCATAGGCCCTTCGCTCGAACTCACTGTGGTGGGCCGCCCTGTTGTACCAACGGGCCTGGTAGTCAGACTCCAGGTTGGTGACCTCTTGGAAGATCGCCTCCACCTTCGCCTCCATCCCCGGCGCCTGCCGTGGATCGCGCAGCTTCAGGACGAGCTGCGGTGAGGGGAACCAGGTCTTGGGGATGGCGCTGATCGGAGTCAGGACCTCGTATGGGACCCCTCTGCGGGTGGATGTGGACTCCTCGCCTATGATGGTGTACTCCCCGACTGGCCGGTGCATGATACCGATCACCAGAAACTGGGTGCCAGCGATCCTCAGCGGGCGGCCGACTGGGTCTTGGCTGCCGAACAGGCGCGTGCTCAGAGCATCGTTGATCACGCACACGCGCCGCCCGAACGCCTCATCCGAGGGCGCTAGCTCCCGACCGCGAATGAGCCGCGCCTGCTGCACACGCCACTCGTTATCCAGGCCTTGCTCAATGCCCGCGACAGAGACGTCAACAGCTCGCCTGCCGCGCTTAGCCGAGGGCCAGCTGCTGAAGTACGAGCGGAGGTGGAGAGTCCCGATCCCCTGGTAGCGCCTGCGCAGTTCAGCGATCTGGGCGAGGGATCGGGAGATGCTGAGTAGCCGCTCGTGCCGCCGCTCAGACATCTCGTCGAACTCGCGCGTGGTCGCCGCGCGCTTCGTCAGCTCCAGGAAATCGAGCTCTATCACGTCGGACCTGGAGATACGGCGGAGGGTGTCCACGGAGTGCTTTCCCAGGCCGGCGTAGAGGGACATCAGCACCACCGCCGCGCACACCCCAATCAGCACCTGCGCGGTCGCCAGGGAGCGGTGCACGGCCTGGCGCCGTGGCGGCGGGAGCGCCAGCGCCTGGCTGGGCTGGAGGCTCCTGGCAGTAGCGGCCGGCACCGAGGCCGCGGCCAGCGCGCCCAGCGAGCAGGCCGCCCACCCGGTCGCTACCGCCTGCCAGGCAACGTGCAGCCTCACCTCACCGATGCCCTCGACCTCCGGCCGGAAGGCATTCGACATGAAGAAGTGAGCGCCCGGGAACAACAGCGGCTGCACCAGGTGAAGAACAGCGTAGGCCAGCGCGCACCCCAGCGCGCCGCCGACGACTGAGACCAGCGCCGACTCGCACAGCACTTCGCCCATCACTTGCCGCGCCTGCGCGCCCAGGGCCCGCCGCAGAGCAACCTCGCGAGTGCGCTCCTCGACGCTGGCAAGCAGCATATTGGCCACTCCCAGGATCGCCACCATCAGGATGCAGACCAGGGCGACCCCTGTGAACAGCCGGAGCCGGGCTCGCGCCGCCGTCGCCTCCTCTAGCATCCGCCAGGCCCCCGTGGCGACACGAAGGTGCTGCTTCGATCCCAGCCGCGCGCTCATCAGCCGGTCGATCTGCTCGGCCGCCTGCCGCACGTCGCGCGCCGATGCCGCGATCACGACCATCTGCTCCGCGAACAGCCCCCGGTCAGATCCCAGAGGAAGCAGCAAGTAACCCTCTCCTGCTTGGTCCTGATAGCTGGGCACGGCCACCAGGCCGTTGAGTGGGGTCGGGCGCCCTTCGATGCGCAGTGTCTGGGGCAGGCGCTTCCGGTAGTCGTCGCCAAGCAGCACCTTCGCAGAGAAAGGGCTCAACCAGCACCCCTGCGCGGATACCTCCTTCGCCTTCGTGTTTCGGGTGGTCGGCCAGCCAGTCACTCGTAGGTAGGAGGGACCGACCTGGTACGCGTTCAGTTGGGCGAAGTCGCGTCCCGACTTCACGTCCACAGGCCGAGGGCCGAGCATCACGTCCACTGTCTGCACGGCCGGGCACTCGCGCCGGATCGCCTCCGCATCCTCAACCTGCAGCCTGCGGCGCCGGACTTTCGCCTCTGGCGGCGGGCCACCCACCACGATCTGGTTCGTCCCAAGCTTCTCGTACTGCCGCTGCACCGTCTCCTGCCACGACTGCTCGGTGGCCAGCACGGCCACGATCGCCGCCAGCGCGATTGCCACCCCGAAGGCCGATAGCGCGCTGCGCAGGGGATGCCGGACCAGCCCCCGCCATGCCTCCGCCAGGATGTCCACTGTCGCGTTCATGCGCCCCTCACACCGTCCTCAGCGACTCGGCCGGGGAGACCTTCATCGCCGCTCTCGCGGGGATGAGGCCGGCCAGCAGCGCGGCCCCGGTGCTGGCGAACAGAGTCGCGGCCATCCACCACGGCGTCACTCGCAGCCCAGACTCGAAGAGGCCGGACACCAGAGTGACAATCAGCAGGCCGAAGGCGATGCCAACGCAGCCCCCGAGCACTCCGGTAACCACGGCCTCGCAGAGCACCTCTCCCGCCTGCCGCAGCCGGGTCGCGCCCAGGGCCCGCCGCAGGCCGATCTCGTGGATGCGGCTGCTCAGGTTGGCCAGCAGCATGCTCACCATCCCCAGCAGCCCGACCACGAGCAGCGTACTCGCCAGCAGGCTGATCCTCATCCGCGACGCGGCCATCATGCGGCGCATCTTGGCCACTTCCAGCCAGTAAGAGTAGGCGTGCACCTCGGCACGGTTCGCCAGCGCCTGCCCGAGCGCGCTCTGCGCGCGGGCGAGGTCGGATGCCACCTGCGTGTCATCAGAGGCGAGGACCGCGCGGATGCCTCCTGCCCGCTGCCCGCGGAAGCGCTCCTCGGCCGCCGAGAGGGGCACCAGCGCGGTCAGCGGGCCGTAGCGCTCTCTCCTGCCCGCGTCCACCACTCCCACGATCTGGAAGCGATGGCCGCCCAGCCGGATGGTCTGCCCGACGGCATCGCCTGGGCCGAATCCGGCCTCGGCCAGCCTCCGGCCGACCACACATACCGCCGCGCCCTTCTCATCATCCGCGGCCCCCAGCGCCCGGCCTCTTATCACCGAGCCGAGGGACAGCGCAGGGTTCTCGAGCCAGACCCCCGAGGCGGCTTCCACACTCACCCCCAGGATCGCCCTACGGCCGATCTTGGTGTCGAGCTGATAGGAGGAGCTGATCCCCGCCTCGCGGTCCATGGCCCGCTCCACCTCCCGCTCGATCTCGTCGGGCTCAGGCAAAGGTGGCGGGAGGGGGTCGTCGGGGGATGTTCTGTGCAGCTCGCGGACCTCGAGATCGAGCAACGGCCTGTGGGCCCGAGGCTCGGAGAGCAGACGCCCCCATATTGATCCGATGATGGCTTCGCTCAGCGCGCCCACGCAGATGAAGGCCGCCGCGCCGGTGCCCAGCGAGAGGATCGCCAGGAGATAGGTCAGAGGCCTGCGGGCAATCGCCAGCCCCACCTCAGCCATGAAGTCGCCCATTCACGCGACCTCCTTCCGGGTGAGCGCCTCCGCCGGATTCGCCCGCACGGCTACCGCCGCCGCTTGCAGCGCGGCTGCGATCCCCAGGGTGACCGCGAAGGCCAGCATCGCCAACAGCGGCAGCAGCGAGAGCTGGAGAGGGACGGTCCAGCCCAACTCCGCGGCTGGCTTGAGGACCGCGGCCCGAAAAGAGGCGGCGCCGATGCCTCCGCCGATGATGCTCCCCAGCGTGGAGAGCAGCACTCCTTCGAGGAGCACAGTGCCGTAGATGCGGCCTGCGGTCGCGCCCAGGGCGCGGCGCATGGCGATGTGGTTCACCCGTTCCAGGACATCCATGTACATCTTGTTTGAGACCGCGAAGCCGGCCGAGAGCATGGTGAGGAAACCGATCAGACCCAGGTAGGCGGCGCCGCGTAGATCCTGCGCGCTGGGCTTGCCATTCCAGAACACGAAGCTGTCTCCCGGATCGCCGATTCGACTGCGGAGGACCTCGTCAATGGAGCGGACTGCATCGGTGCGCTGGCCGCGCTTGGGCAGGACGTGGAAGTCCCAGGTGACATTCCCGTAGAGGTCATTCAGGCAGCTATAGGGCATCAGCACCGCGGGTATGCCGATGTCGCCGACACGAGGGTGAGGGCGAGGGCGGCTGGCAGCCCCGATCACCTTGAACTTCACCCCGGCCACCCGCATGGCGGCGCCGTCGAGCGGATCGTGATGGAACAGCTCCTCCCTCACCTTGTCGCTGATGATGGCCACGCGGTTGCCTCCCGCGATCTCCTCCGGCGTGAACATCCGGCCCCAGGCGAGCGAGTCGCTCTGCCAGAAAGCCCTCTCCAGGTCCTCGACCCGCACTGCATCGGTCCCCATCACCTGTGCCCTCTCGGCCTCCCGCCCGGCCTTGCAGTCAGCCAGGCCGGCGCGGACCGTCCCAGAGATCACCAGCCGCTCGACAGAGGGGCAGTGGCTGCGGATGGCCTGTGCATCCGCCGGGACAAGGTAGTCGCGCTTGAGGCGCGCCCGCCGCGGGCGCGCCTCGTAGGGCCGGAGATGCAACATGCTGACCGACACCCAGTCCTGCTGGTGGGCCTCCATCCGGGCGCCGGCCTGGATCAGATAGACCGAGGCCATGAACACCAACGCCGCCGCGCCGAGCGCGATCCCGATGAGGGCCAGCACCGTGCGCAGCTTCCCCCGCCACAGCTCTCCCCAGGCCTCAGACAGCGCATCCTGCACCACGCTGAGCCACCCATTCATCAGCGCATCCCTTCTGCGACCGAGGGCTCGCTCACTGAAGATAGCCGCCTCGCACTGTCAGCCGAGCCGCCCCGCCTTGGAGCCTCAAGAGCTGATATACCGCTAGCAGTAAGACGCCCGCAAGGGCCAGATGGTTCGGCCGTTAGTGGGGTGGAGCTAGCGGATCGTCGGTCTCAGCCGCGATCCGGCTGAGAGCAGCGCGCCGGAGCCAAGGCTCACGGCTGCGCCGAAGAGGCCGCCCAGGATGGGCGACAGGAGCACCCCATAGAACGCGCTCAGGCTCTCCTGGGGTGAGAAGGAGCCGCTGACTGTGCCTGACACCCAGACCGCGGCATAGGCCACCAGCCAGGCGAGAGAGCCCAGCGTCCAGCCGACGAAGAAGCCGCCTCGTCTGGCGGAGAGCAGGCCGATGAGGCCGCCTGTGGTGATGGCGCCGATGGGGAGATAGAGCTGCGAACCAGCGGCGCCGACCGAGGCGAGCAAGAGGGGCGATGCGGAGCCCATCTGGCGGGCCAGCGCGCTCAGCAGAGAGATCAGGGACCCCAAGGCCATGCCCAGGGCCATGGCCTTGAGGCGCCGCGCCCACAGGCCATCGCCGTGGTGGACCATGTGAAGGTAGCTGTTCAGCTTCGCGGGCTCGCCGAAGCCAGCGAGCGCGAGCCGCAGCGCCTCCTCCTCATCAACGCCCTCCCGCCGGTGCCACGCGACCAGCTCCTCGAGATGGCCTCGGAGCTCGTCCCAAATGTCGGTCGCGACCGCCGGGTTGACGTAGAGCTGACCGCACGCCTGATCCAGGTAGGCCTCGATGCTAGACACTGGACCGCCCCCCGAAGACTTGATTGACTGCGCGTGAGAACACCGCCCAGCGCCTCCGCAGCCGCTCCGCCTCTCGCCTCCCCCTGGCAGTCAGCAGGTAGTACTTGCGGCGTGGCCCGCGATCTGACTCCTGCCACTCGCTCTCCACCAGCCCTTCCTTCTCGAGCTGGTGAAGCGCGGGATAGAGCAGCCCCTCCCGGAACCGCAGCGTGCCGTCGGTGCGCCGCTCGATCTCCTTGGCGATCTGAAAGCCGTACATGGGCTGCTCTCTCAGCAGGTTGAGGATGAGGGTGAGAGTGTTACCCTTGAGAATGTCCCCGCCAATCGCTGCCATTGAGATGACGACCTCCGGACTATATCAGCTACTGATGCTCAACGAGATTACACGCCGTGGGCGCATGTTGTCAAGAGGTTGCGCTCCACGCTCTGGAGCAACGCCGAGACTCAGCAGTCGTCTTCCACCTGCGGGATGCGCTTGATGCGCGGATCGGTGAAGATGTCGCTCTCGTCCCGGCTGGTGCTGGAGAACTCGGACACGATCGCGCCTTGCTCTCCTGCCTGGAACCAGTGCTTCGTGTCGGGCGCGAGGGTGTACTGGTCCCCTGGATTCAGCTCGATCTCGTGCAGGACGGTGTAGTAGTGCTGGCTCCCCTCCGGCGGGCGGGCTCGCCGGTGGGAGGTTGGGTCGCCCTCGACGGAGAGCCACACCTTGCCCCATCGGCAGCGGAATGTCTCCATCTTCCCTGGCTCGCCCGCCACGGGCGGATGACGATGCTCCGGGCACGTCTGGAAGGGAAAGAGCACCAACTCCTTGGCGCAGTAGCGATCGCTGTTGATATAGGTGACCAGCTCGAGGCCAGTTCGTTCCAGCTCGCCCAGGCCGAAGTCCGCCACTTCGATCTGGTCTCGCTCCGCGGAGGTCAGCACGATCCCGCCCGCGCCCAGCATCGTCGCGGCGCGCTGCTGCGCCTTCTCCATCTCCCTCCTGGTCATCGCCGCTATCCTTTGCCCTGCTCGCCCGGCGCCCGCCAGATCCCGGCCATCTCGTCCCAGTGCCATCCGGGCAGTGAGATGGCCGTCGGCCGGCGGGGCCATCGGCCCCGGAGGCGCTGCTGGAGTTGCTCCCAGCTCGGGATTCCGCTGGTGGCGTCGGCCTTCTCGACATTGCAGGCGCCCACCGCCACGCCGCTGGTCATCGCTTCCTCCGGCGAGAGCCTGTTCACTAACCCTGCCAGGAACCCCGCGATGGTGCAGTCGCCGGAGCCCGTCGTGCCAACCACCTCGACCTGGAAGCAGGGAGCAAGCAGTTCCCTGCCCACCCAGTTCGTCACCTGCCGGGGCGCGGAGCTTCCCACCGCCGACAGCCGCTCGCCCTGGTCGGTGGTGCGCAGGTAGAGCCCCTCCGATCCCAGTTTCAGCACCACGATCGCGGCCCCCATAGCGAGAAGCTGACCCGAGAGGTCGCGCAGCAGCGCGCCGTCGGTGCGTGCGGTGACATCCGGGCCCATCTGATCGAACCGGGGACGGTCGAGCATGAAGAGAGTCTCGTCCACGCTGGGCAGGAACACGTCCACCCATGAAAGCACGCGCTGGAGCAGCTCTCGCCAGGGCGCTTTCCCCGCCTCCGAGGCCGGGTCTGGCTTGGCCATATCCAGAGAGGTGGTGACACCCAGCTCCTTCACCCGGCGCAGAAGAGTCGAGAGTTCCTCGCCGCCATCCGCGTACATCCGCCTCATCAAGGGCGGGTAGCCGAAGTGGAACAGCCGAGCGCGCCTCACCTGCTCGTAGGGGATGTCGTGGGCCCCAAAGGTATCGTTCGCACCCGGGCAGTGAAGGAAGATCCGGTCCACGCCCGGCGGGTTGATCACGACCGTATAGGAGCTGGGCGCGTCTCGCGTGATCAGCATGCCATCGGCCAGCCGGGGATGGTGGCCCCGCAGGATCTCGAGGATGGCGTGGCCGATCAGGTCGTCGCCGACCTTGCCCATCAGCCGCGTAGGGAAGCCGAGCCGGTGGAGCGCCAGGCCGGTGTTGGAAACGGTGCCCCCGGTCGCGGTCACTGCGGCCCCCACGTTGACCAGCTTGCCGGGGACGAGAACCTCCTCCCAACTGCTCTCCCCACCTTCGAAGGTTGGGATGAGGTCCAGGCAGATATGCCCGGCCACCACGATCTCAGCGCTCTCGCTCGCCACCGTCCCGCCTCCCTTCTCCAGCGGCTGATATTCCGCTCCCGGCCCTCACTCCCTCCGCCGCCGCGCGGTTGACATGGCCTGGTATAATAGGGTCCATCAGCGCGGGGTGGAGGCGCACGGCGGATGTGTGTAGGGCAGGAGCTTGGCCGCCTCCGGCGGGCGTGTCTCCTGCCCGATCTTCTTTGCCCCGACCTCGGAAAGAGAGACGGCGGATGGTCAAGGAGCTGGATGTCGTCCCGGATTTCACCCCGGGCCTGGTGTACCTCGGCGAGATCGCCAAGTTCCAGTACCAGGGCACGCTGAAGCAAGAGCTGGATCGCCGGCTTACCCGGGAGCAGGCGGTCGGCCTGCTGGAGTGGATGCTCACCATCCGCGCCTTCGAGCAGATGGTGGTGGCGCTGAAGGAGGGCACGGTGAAGCCCTGTGAGGGATTCACTTTCACCGGGGCCACCCACCTCTCTATCGGTCAGGAGGCGGTCGCGGTGGGTACCATGGCCGCGCTCCGCCCCGATGAGTACATCACCTCCACCCACCGCGGGCACGGCCATTCCATCGCCAAAGGCGCCTACGCTATCCTAGGCATGCCGGCAGAGAAGCTAGCGGACTTTCTGGGCCGGGACCAGGCGGCGGGCATGGGTATGCCCGCCCTACAGGCGGCTGCGCTCCAACTGCACCTGGGCCGGACTATGGCCGAGCTGCTGGGCCGGGAGGCCGGCTACTGCCGGGGGCGGGGCGGGGGCATGCACATCGCCGACTTCCACGTCAACCACCTGGGCGCCAACGCCATCGTGGGCGGCTCCCTGGCCATCGCCACCGGCGCTGGGCTCTCCATGCAGAAGCTGGGCCTCGACCGCGTCGTGGCTTGCCTGTTCGGCGATGGCGCGGCCAACAACGGCATTTTCCACGAGTCGCTGAACTTCGCGGCCATGTCCCAGCTCCCCTATGGCCTGCCGGTGATCTACTTGATCGAGAACAACCAGTATGGGATGACCGGGCAGCAGCAGGGGGAGGTGACCGGCATTGACTATCTGGCCCGCCGAGGAGCGGCCTACTCCTTCGACAACCTCCACGCCGAGGTCGTCAACGGCATGGATGTGCTCGCAGTCTGGGACGCGGTATCCAGGGCGGCCCAGCTCTGCCGCACCAGGCAGGGCCCGGTGCTGCTGGAGTGCATCACCTACCGCTACCTGGGCCACTCCCTCAGCGACCAGCGCGTGAAGTACCGCAGCCCTGAGGAAGAGGCTTCCTGGCGGGAGCGCGACTGTGTCGAGACCTATCAGCGCGATCTCGTCGAGTCGGGCGCGCTCACCGAGTCGGGGGTGAGTGAGCTCCGCGCGCAGGTGGATGCGCGCATCCAGGAGGCGCTGCGCTTTGCAGCGGGAAGCCCCGAGCCCGATCCGGCCACCATCTGTGAGGGCCTGTTCTCGGACACCAGCTCGTGCCAGATCCCGCGGCAGATGCGCTCCACTCCCCTCAAGCCCATGCGGAGCTTCCGCCGGGACAGCAAGGGGCAGATCCTCTACCGCCACGCAGTCTGCGAGGCCCTCGCCGAGGAGATGGAGCGCGACAGGCGGGTGATCGTCTTCGGGGAGGATGTCGCCGACTACGGCGGCGCCTTCCAGGTGACAGTCGGCCTCCTCGAGGCCTTCGGCCGGGAGCGGGTGTTCAACACCGCGATCTCGGAGGCGGCGATCGCGGGAGTGGCCGCGGGCGCGGCCATGACCGGGCTGCGGCCCGTCGCCGAGATCATGTACATTGACTTCCTCCCTCTCGCCATGGACCAGGTGGCCAATCAGGTGGCGAAGACGCGCTACATGTTCGGCGGGAAGGCCTGCCTGCCCATGGTGATCCGCACCACGGTGGGCGGAGGTAAAGGATACGCAGGACAGCATTCACAGAGCCTGGAGGCGATGCTCACCCAGGTGCCCGGGCTCAAAGTCGTCGCGCCCTCCACGGCCTATGATGCCAAGGGCCTGCTCAAGAGCTCGATACGGGACGACAACCCGGTGATCTTCATCGAGCACCAGCTCCTCTACACCGAGAAGAACGAGGTGCCCGAGGGCGAGTACACGGTTCCACTTGGGGTGGCCGCGGTCCGTCGCGCCGGAACCGACCTCACCATCGTCGCTTACCTCAAGATGGCCGATGTCTCACTGCAGGCGGCCGAGTTGCTGTCCGCAGATGGGATGGAGGCCGAGGTGATTGACGCCCGCACCCTGATCCCGCTCGACGTCGCCACCATTGCCCAGTCCGTGGCCAAGACGGGCCGTCTGCTCATCGTCTGCCAGGCGCCCAAGACCGGCTGCTTCGGCGAGCACATCGCCTACCGCGCCCAAGAGGCGGCCTTCCCACACCTCAAGGCCGCCATGAAGATCGTCGCCGCCTACGACGTCCCTCCACCGATGGCGCAGACCCTGGAGGAGGAGAACCTGCCCAGCCCCGAGAGGGTGGCGCGGGAGGCGAAGGCGATGCTTCAGGCTGGCTGCTGATGCACGCCGTCCTGGAGCACGACATCGTTATCCTCTCCGCCGCGCGCACCCCCGTCGGCCGCTTCGACGGCAGCCTGAGAGAGTTTGGCGCGATTGACCTCGGCGCGCTCGCCATTGGGGCCGCGGTCTCGCGGGCGGCCCTTGAACCAAGCGTGCCAGACACCGTGAACATGGGGATCGTGGTCTCCGCCGGGCTGGGGGTGGGCTCGGCCAAGGCGGCTGCGGTGCGCGCCGGCCTGCGTGCCACGATTCACTCCCGTTCGGTGGATACGGTGTGCGGCTCGGGCATGGACGCCATCGCGCTGGCCGTCGAGTCGCTGCTTGCCGGTAGTGCACAGCTTGCCGTGGCGGGAGGGATGGAGTCCAGGACTAACGCGCCCTATCTGCTCCGCCCCAGGTTCCGCCGCGATACGGATCACTACCAGAGGGGTAGGCGGCTGAAGGTCAAGCGGGGCGGGGCGTACCGCTTTGTGCTTAGCGAGAACGTCGAGGAGCAGCTTCAGGCCACGGAGATCGTGGACCCGACCAGCTATGACGGCCTCTTCTGTGCCGATGAGCGGAAGTTCATGCGCCAGTATGCCCTCGAGTTCGCGGCCAAGCAGGGCTACACCGCGGAGCTCATCAACCGTCACGCGGCGGAGAGCCACCGCAAAGCCAGAGCCGCAATCACACAGGGCTTGTTCCGCGATGAGATAGTGCCGGCGGGCGAGGTGCGCGATGATGACCTGGTGCCAGAGGAGCGCCTTGGGCGTGAGCTGCGGGAGAACCCCGATGACCTCGCCTCCGCCTACAACGCCGCGACCCCGGCCGATGGTGCCGCGGCCCTGCTGCTCACCACCGGCCAACGGGCGAGGGAGCTGGGCCCAAAGCCGATGGCGCGCGTGCTGGGCTACGCGCGCGTTGATGGGCCGCCATCTGACTTCCTGAGCGCTCCGGTGAAGGCGAGTCGGGAGCTGATGGATGGCCTCAGAGCGGCCGGCCGTGCGGCGGACTTCACCATCGTGGAGGCCAACGAAGCCTTCGGCATTCAGCTCCCGCTGTTCGAGGAAGCCTTTCAGGGGATGGCGATGAACGTTCACGGAGGGGCCATCGCTCTGGGCCATCCGCTCGGCGCGGCCGGGGCGAGGATCACGACGACGTTGCTGTATGCCATGCGCCGCTACCGCCACCAGCGGGGCCTGGCCGCGATCTGCTATGGGGGCGGAGGGGGATATGCGCTGGCGGTGGAGGCGCTGTGACCGGGCGGCGGGAACCATGACCCTGCTCGTCTTCGGCGCGGGCAACATCGGACGGTCGTTCGTCGGGCAGCTCTTCGCCAGGGCCGGCTACCGCGTCATCTTCGTTGACGTGAATCAGGCGCTGGTGGCGGCGCTGAACCGCGAGGGCCGCTATCGCATCGAGATCAAGGACCGCCATCCCGAGACCATCTGGATTGAGCGCGTCTCGGCCGTTGACGGGCGCGACCAGCAAGCGGTCGCTCGGGCAGTGGCCGAGGCCGAGATTCTCGCGACCGCGGTCGGCCCCGGCGCGCTGTCGCACATCTACCCAAGCATCGCCGCGGGCCTTGTGCTGCGGCGGGAGCAGGGCCGGGGGCCGGTTGACATTATCATCTGCGAGAACCTGCGCGGCGCGGCCCAGGTGTGCGCGCAGGGGCTGCAAGAGCGTCTGCCCGCGGACTTCCCGCTCGCCGAGTACGTCGGCCTGGTCGAGACCAGCATCGGGAAGATGGTGCCGATCATGCCCGAAGCGGCGCTGCGCGAGGACCCACTGGTCCTCTATGCCGAGGCCTACAACACGCTGATCCTGGACGCCAGGGCGTTCAAGAATCCGATCCCGGCTGTGCCCGGCCTCGACCCAAAGGAGAACATGGCCGCCTACGTTGACCGGAAGGCCTTCATCCACAACCTGGGACACGCGGCCTGCGCCTATCTGGGCTACCTCGTCAACCCGGGGTGGCGGTTCGTCTGGGAGACAGTCGCCGATGCCCAGGTGCGCCGAGCGGCGAAGGGGGCGATGTGGGAATCGGCCCGCGCGCTGATCCGGCGCTATCCGGGCGAGTTCAACGAGGAGAACCAGGAACAGCACGTAGAGGAGCTGCTGTCCCGGTTCGCCAACCAGGAGCTCGGCGACACCATCCTCCGGGTCGGCCGCGACCTGCCGCGGAAGCTGTCACGAGAAGATCGGCTCGTCGGGGCATTGCTGATGGATGCCGCAGAGGGAGTGCCCGCTCCGGCCACCACGCTGGCGCTGGCGGCCGGCTTCTTCTTCCAGGCCGCGGATGAGCATGGCGAGCCATTCCCGGCGGACCAGCAGTTCATGCAGAACCTGGAGCAGACCGGCATTGACACCATGCTGGGACAGGTCTGTGGCCTGAACCCCGCGGTGCCCACGGAGCGCGCCATCTTTGGCGCCGTCAGGCGCCAGTACCTCGCCCTCCAGTCGCGCAGCGAGCGCTGGCTGGTGGAGTTCGTGGAGTCGCACGAAGGAGGCCTTTAGGGCAAGAGACACGCTCCTGGCCTGCGAATCGTGCGCGCTTACTTTACCCTCCACTGGCCTGCTTCATCAGCTCCTCGAGCGTGGCTGCGCCCTCCACCACCTCGATCTCGAAGCCTGCGGTGATGCGCTGGCCGGCCTCTAGTTCCACCAGGCGGCCGCCGGCGCGCTCGGCGGCCCGGCCCAGGGGGAGGCAGTTGCCCGGCTCGATGCCGAGCACATACTCCCGCTCGCCCAGCATCTTCCACTCCGTGAAGCAGGGCAGCTCATCGGCCCGGTAGCGCAAGCGCAGGCCAACTCCCTCACCGAGCTTGCGGTTGATCACCGCCACGTTCACGAAGCCCTCCTTGCACGGCTTCACGGTGTGGAAGTAGACCTTCTCCGCATACCCGGCCACCGGCCCGTGCATCTTCGCCCAGTCCTCTTTGCCCTCCTCGGCGGCCGCGTCGCGGGGCTGGACGCTAGTGGTCGGGAGAATCAGCTCGGCGTGTTCGTCGAGCAGCGGGAAGCCGACATTGATGTGGTAGAGGAGCATGCACGGGGACTTCCGCGCGCCGACATTCGTGACGGTGTCCCTCACCACCAAGCCGGCCCCATCGCCATAGGCCATGATGGTGCGCTTCATCTCCAGGTTGGGGCCGAAGAGCCGCGCCTCGCGGATGACCGCACTCACCTGCATCACCAGGCGGTCGCCCTGCCACTCCTGGGAGCAACTGACCAGCTCCGCGGGAGCGGTCGAGATGCGGCCGTGCAGGCCCAGCTCCTCTCCCTGGTCGGTGTTGGGCGCGCCGGCCTGGGTCAGGCCGCACGTAGTGAGCAGCCCGCCGAAGAAGGTCCAGAGCCACCCCAGGCCCCTGGGATCATAGAAGCTCGGCGCGACATCGCCACATGGGCAGCGGTAGCACAGGCCCATGCCCTTGTACCGCGCCTCGCTGATGTCCATGGCCCGGTCGAGCAGGACTGTGAACTCCAGGCCGCAAGTGGTGCGGAAGTCCACCGCGCGCATGCCGTTCGCGAAGCCGTCGGTGAGAACATAGGGCTTGAGGCCACCGAGCTGAGAGATATGACCGATCCGCCTCTCGGCTGCTGCGCGGTCATACCCGAACACTGGCATGAGTGGCTCCTTCCTTGGGAGGGTTCCCGCCCGAAGGCGGTGCCTATCCTTTGGCCGTCGCCCGGGGAACTCCTTGCAGCGCGGCACTCGCGCTGGCGCGGCAGGAGCAAGCTCTCTCCCAACGAACAGTCTTGGAGTTGCCCCCAGGCCGGATCAGCTCGCTGACCCGCAATGTCATCAGCTCCCGATAGGCCGCGCATCCTCGGCATTGGGATCGCCTGCCTGGACCACCTGTTCGTTGCGCCGCGCCCGGCTCCGGGAGGGCAGAGCCCGCTGCGCGCCCATCTGGTCCACGGTGGCGGCCTGATCGGCACCGCGCTCGTCGCCGCGGCGCGGCTCGGAGCTGCCACCGAGATCTGGTGCTGGGTGGGCGATGACGCGGAGGGAGAGCTGGTAATAGCCGGCCTGCGGCAGGAAGGGGTTGATGCCAGGTACGTCCAGATGATCCCAGGCGCGCGGACACCCGTGAGCTTCGTCCACGTGGAGGAGGACAGTGGCGAGCGCACCATCTTCCACGGGCCCCGGCTGGAGGTGCCGCGGGAGCTTGTCGAGGGCCTGGCAGAAAGGCCGCTGGAGTGCGATGTGCTCCTGGTTGATGCAGTCTGGCCAGCCGCGAGCCGGGCAGTTGCGGAGCGGGCCCGCACCACAGGGACCGCGGTGGTGGGCGACTTCTGTCCCGACTCCGCGCCGGCCGACCTAACGCGGCTGGTGAGCGCGCTCATTGTGCCGAGCGGCTGCGCCGCGCGCCTCGCCCCTGACGCGTCGCGGGAAGAGCAGCTCCGCACACTCGCGCGAATAGGGCCGGGCTTCGTCGCGGTGACTGCGGGTGCCGAGGGGTGCTACTACCTGAGGGAGGGCCGAATCGCCCATCAGCCGAGCTTCTCGGTTCCGGTGGTGGACACGACCGGGGCTGGCGACGTCTTCCACGGGGCCTTCGCCTACGCGCTGGCGCGGCACTGGCCGACATGCGAGTGCGTCGAGTTCGCCAGCGCTGCGGCAGCCCTGAGTTGCCGGGCCCTTGGCGGCCGCACCGCCGCGCCGAGCCTGGTAGAAGTCGTCGCTTGCCTGCGCGAGCAAGGAAGCGACCTGTGGCTCAGCTTCAGGGAGTGAGCAGAAGCAGCACCCCCTCCCTGAGATCGGCGAAGTCCTGTGCGCTGATTTGACCGAACGCCAGGCCGGCGGCCTCGTCCGCGAACCCCTGCCTGAACTCCGCTCCCAGGGGGAGCTTCTGCGAGATCAGGGCCGCGATCTGGTCCCGCGAGTAGGCCTTCTCCTGGGCCAGCAGGCGCAGCAGCTCCACGTCCTGCGCGCCCCGCCGGAGCGCAAACACTCGCAGGCTGGCCACCGGGCCGTCGTACCCGGCGAGAGTCCCTGGGACGATGAGACCGTTCGTGTCCGGCTCCTTGAGCGCGCTCGCCTCACCCAGCGACTGCCAGGGGAGCACTCCGTTGAGCCCCAGCGCATAGGCCTTGAGGCACCACAGCGCCGACTGGTGGTTGGAGGCAGAGATTTCGTTGCAGCCGCCGTAGACGTGCGGGTCGGGGATGCGCCTGTTGAAGGTGCGGGCAAAGCCGGGGAAGTCGAAGATCTCGTTGTTGTAGTAGATGGTGTCCATCAGCTCATCGAGCTGGTCGTACTGCCACCAGGGTCTGGAGATGTCGCCGCGGAACACGAAGCGAGTCTGCCGCGCCTGCTCGGTGCCCCCCTTGAAGAGCTGGGCCCAGTAACGAAGCGCCTGCCAGTCGTCTCGACCCACCGGCTCGTCCAGCGTCCAGAAGGTGCCGCCCCAGAAGTGCTTGTTGTTGAGGTACATCTGGAAGTCCGTCTCGCTCCAGCCCTTCTCGTCGCAGTGTGAGACGAACTGGCGCACCACGTTCTGGAACGCAGCCACATAGGCCGGGGGAAGTGCCTCCTCTATGGGGGGCGCGGAGAGCATGTTCTCGACCATCGCCGCCTCGTCTTTGGGCGATCCCTTGATCGGGTAGTGATCCCAGAGCGAGAGCGGCCAGTGCTCGAAGAAGGGCAAGTAGAAGGCGCGCACTGGAACGCCGGAGCGAGGGTTACCCAGGAACGCGGACCCATCGAGCAGCGGGCCGACGAGCCGGTCGAAGTCGCTCCAGTCCGAGACGCGCACCTCCGCGCCCTGGCCGGCGAGCACCGGCGCATAGCCCTCAGTCATCCGGCCGCTCTGGCTGTAGGGCACGGTATTGATGGCGCAGCGATGGTAGTGGGCCAGCCGATGAGCGGCGTAGAAGTACGGGCTTCCCACCTGGCCCCCCGGAGGGGCATAGCAGTTCAGCTCTGGGCTGAAGTTGATGTGGCGCGGGATCACTGCCGGGTAGACGACGAGTTCGAGATCGAGCGAGACAGCGATTGCTCCCTCTCCTGAGACTGTCAGGGTGCCTCGGTACGACCCAGGCACCGTGTCCTGTGGGATGATGACATCAATGTAGAGTGACTGCACGGTCTGGCCTGGAACGCCGTTGTCGGAGGCCGGCAGCTCAAACGGCTGAAGAAGCGGGATGGCGTATTCAGGCTGCCACTTGCCTGCGACCGACACATACCACACGCGGAAGGGTCTGATCTGCTGCCTCGGGATCGCGCCGCGGCCGCCGCGCAGGTCGCTCATCTCCAGGCGAAGGCCCTGCAGAGGAGAGGCGGCCTCCACTGCGAGCTGGAAGGCGGCGATCTCGCCTCGCGCCGCGGAGAGTCGGACCAGCGCGGCCCCGCCGTCCCATACCGCGTTCGCCTGGCGGAGATCGGCCCGCGGCTCGAACAGGGCCTCTCCGCTGATCGGGTCAACCTTCGTCACTTCGGGATATGCCCAGACCTTCATGGGGCCGGCCGCAGGCGGCGGGCCAGCAGTGGGGAGGAACGGGCTGGAAGGGAGGGCCGGTGGGTCGAGCCGGGCCTCAGACGCGCGACTCCTGACTACAACAGCAGAGGAGGTTAGGCCCGTCCCGCTCACCGCGCGCACTTCGACTGTCAGCTCCTCATCTGGGGCCAGGTCTTCGAGCACGAAGCTCTGGGCACGGCCTGCCGGCGCTGCGTATGGGACTCGCCAGGGCGCCACGGGAAGGCCGTTCACGGAGACGAGGTAGCCGAAGGCCCCGGTCGGCACGGCCAGTTCGACCCGCGATGCGCCGTGGGTCAGGGTGGCGAACTCCGGGGCAGGGCAGAGGCTCACCTGGCGCGGCGGGCCGGGCGGGCTCTGCTCGCCCTCGACAGCAGTCACCACCAGGTAGGGCGCGTGCTCGCCGGACTCGCGAGAGTGGATGTAGTTGTTGGCATCAATCGAGCCTCCGCTTTCTTCCTCTAGAAGTAATCCGTGGCTCAGTGCGGCGATCATCGCCGCCACCAGGCGCGGCTCCACGGGGACCTTCCACCAGTCGTCGCCCTGGTATTGCCTCTCCGCGTGGCAGTGCAGCGAGTGGCCGTTGCCCATGACCACATCCCACAGCTTCGACCCGGAGTAGGCCCAGTCTCGCCGCTGGTAGCTGGCCTGGTTGTACGTCGCGCCGTGGCCCTCCGGGTCCGGGCGATAGGTGTCGGCTTGCGCGCCTTCCTCCCACTGGCTACCGATGGTCGAGAGACCGATCTTCCGCAGGCAGTCTGCGCGCCCTGGGTCGAGGCCCAGCCGCGCCTTCTCTCGGGCCGCCGCCTCCGGCACATTGTGCACCCACAGCTCGGCAGCCGTGACCCGCTTGCCGCGCAGCCCGGAGACGTCGAAGTCAAGGAGAGCGACCTCCGTGTTGCCCTTCAGCTTGAGCTCCGGGGTCTTGCCCATGCTGGTGTCCAGCTCGTCAGGATGGGCAGAAACCCACACGTCGCGGGTGGCGATCAGCTTCACAGATGTTGCCTTTCGGCTCGCAGCAAGAGGGCACGCGCCAAGAGATGCCGCGAGCAAGCACAGGAGATGAAGCGCGAGGAGGCGGTGAAGCCTGGTTACGCCGCGCTGCTGCATGTGCTCCTCTCTGGCCGAGTGTACGCCGCTGCTCTCGCGCCACCTTCCTGGGAAGGTGGCGCGGGGATTGGCTGCCGGCCTGAGCCAGAGGGAGGGGGGAATAGGAAGCTTGACACCGTCGTCTGGCCACGATGCGCGGAGCCCTCTGGGCGAAGGCCGCGGACACAGGGGTCAAGCACTCCCGGGCAATGCAGGTGCAGATCAGCCGGGCGCCCCTATGGAGGTTCGCATATTGGAGTGACGGCGGCAGGGGGTTCGTGGAGCTTCCTGACGTGTTCTGTGCGAGTCTCGCCCTCACTCCATTAGGCGAGACTCAGTAGGCAAGATCGTCAACCCGCAGCGGTTGAGCGAGAGCCTCTCCAAGAGCCAGACGCGTACGGCAGGGGAGGCGCCCTGCCTCCCCTGCCCGTTGTCAGCGGCTCCCATTCCAGCGGCGATGCCTCCGGTATGGCCGTCCTGCAGCCAGTGGCCTCAGTCGTCCACGGCCCCGGGGAGCAGGTTCATCCGCATGGCGGCCGGGCGCGAGCACGCGCTCTTGATCTCGATGTGCCTGCCCTCGCGGGCGGCCTCGTGGATGGCGTGCATGATGTCCAGCACGTGGAAGGCCAGCTCGCCGCTGGCGCGGTGGACCCGGCCGGAGCGGAGCGCCGCGGCCATGTCGGCCACACCCAGGCCGCGGCTGTTCTCCGCGTAGCCGTGAGTGAGGGGAATCTCCGTCCACTCGCCTCCGGGCCGGAAGACCCTCACCGGCCCGCCAAAGGTGTTCGGGTCGGGAACGCTGAGGCTCCCCTCCGTCCCGTAGATCTCGATGCGCGGCAGGTTGGCGGCCCAGACATCGAAGCTCGTGATGATAGTGCCGACTGCCCCACCGGCGAACTCCAGCAGGCCGACGACATGGGTGGGTACGTCCACGGTGATGATGGTGCTGTACTTGGGCTGGCTGGTGATGGTTCGCGTGGGGAAGGTGACCTGAGTCGAGCCGGTGACGCGGCGCACCGGGCCCATCAAGTTGACGAGCGCGGTGAGGTAGTAAGGCCCCATGTCGAGCATGGGCCCGCCGCCGGCCTTGTAATAGAACTCGGGGTCGGGGTGCCAGCTCTCATGCCCGTGGCAGGTCATGAAGGCGGTGGCCGCGATGGGCTTGCCGATCCAGCCGTCGTCAATCAGCTTGCGGCAGGTCTGGATGCCAGCCCCCAGGAAAGTGTCCGGCGCGCAGCCCACCCGCACCTGCTTGGCGGCCGCGGCCTCCAGGATCCGCTTGCCATCCTCTCTGGTTACCGCTAGGGGCTTCTCGTTGTAGACGCTCTTGCCGGCCTGGATCGCCGCCAGGGCCACCTTTGCGTGAGCCTTGGGGATGGTGATGTTGAGGACGATCTCGATCTCTGGATCGGCCAGCAGCTCCTCGGTGGAGCAGGCCTTGGGTATCCCGAACTTCGCCGCGCTCTCCCTGGCGCGCTCGATGATGAGGTCCGCGCAGGCGACAGGCGCGAGCATCTCCATCTTCTTCGCGATGGTGAAGTAGATGCTGCTGATATTGCCGCACCCGACGACACCAAGGTTCGCGGGCCTTGCGCTCATGGTGGTCCCTCTTCTCCTGGAGCTCCTTCGCGACCAGCCGCGCTAGCGCGCTGCCCAGAGCATGCCGCGCTTCATGATCTCCTGAGCCTCGGGCACGTCGAAGTCGGCCGCCACGTGGCCCAGCGAGCTATAGAAGACACGGCCCGCGCCCCATCGGCGCTTCCACACCACCGGCATGACCACCCCGTCAATCCAGGAGCAGTGGTCGCCCCGGAAGGTGGTGGTGGCCAGCACCTCGTTGGAAGGATCAACGTGCATGTAGTACTGCTCGGAGTGCATGTCGAAGTCCGCCACTCCTCTGGTGATGGGGTCATCGTGGTTGATGATGTTCACCCGGTAGTGAATCACCCCGCCGGGGTGGGCCACCCACTGTCCGCCGACCATGAACTGGTACTCGGTGTTGTTGCGGAACGAGTCGCCCATCCCCCCATGCCAGCCGGCGACGCCCACCCCGCTCTCGATGGCGCTCAGGAGGCCGCGCTCCTCATCGCCCGTGATCGTGCCCATGGTCCAGACGGGAACGACCAGGCTGAGGGATCTCATGTAGCTCTCCTCGAGATAGACGTCGAGGTTGTCGGAGATCCTCACCTCGAAGCCTTGCTCGCGGAGGTAGGGCGCGAGGATATCTACGCACTGCTTCGGCTCGTGGCCCTCCCATCCGCCCCACACCATGAGGGCTTTCCTCATCTCGCAACTCCCTGGAAGGTGGATTTGCGCTGTCTATTCGGAGGCCGCGGGGAAGGACCTGCCAGGAGCCGAGCTGATCGCGCAGCGCCATGGTGGGGGCCGCGCTGGCGAGAAGGCCCCTCCCTACACGCGGCCCACCAGCCGGAAGCAGCTCCCGTGCGGGAAGTGCTCCGCGGTGAGACCGGGGAAGGTCTCGTTCACGTATTCCGTGAGGGTGACCATCCCCGGCTCTTCAGAGGTGCCGTGGTTGACCCGGATCACCGGATGGTCCGCGTCGGCCGCGCACTGGATGTTCTGCCAGTACCAGTTGCCGTCATCGCAGACGATGGAGACGTCGCAGCCCATTTCCTGGAAGACCATGGGATCACAGGCGCAGCCGGTCCCAACGCCGACCCTGGAAACCAGCCGCCTGCCATCTCCCACCACCTGCACGGCTGGCTCCCCCATGGTAGCGCTCCTCGCCGCAATGCGCCGGGCGAGCTCATCCAGGGCCAGGGGCGCAATGTCATAGCGATGCTGGTAGCCGTCCGCCCCGATCACCGCCGGCTTCTCGCCCAGCCCCAGGAACCGAGCCCAGGCCCAGGGGATACCCACCTCGGGCATCCGGTCCCAGGCGTCGTGCACCCGGAGGATCACCAGCCGGTTCTCCTCGAGGAACTGCCGTTTGCGTGAGGCGATCTGGCCGCGGGCTGAGCTGCGATTCCATTGCTCGATGGTCGGAAGCTCATCCTGGTGCACCCAGAAGGTCGGCTCATGAGTGATGAGCAGGTCACATCTGCGCTCCACCGCGGCGCGCACTGCGTGGAAGTCACTGACCCAGGTCACGAGCACCCGGTGGACGTCAGTCTCCGGCTCGCCGACGATGATCTTGTCCACGGTGCGAGCGCGGTCCACCCAGTCGCCCACAGAGAGGAAGTGCGACAGGATCTCGGAGGCCTTCACCGGAGCTCCTTTGCCCTACGAATCAGACGCGCTACGGTCGCTGCGCTGGGCGACGGCCCCCGGTCCCGCGCAGCCCGCGGCCCGCGCCGCGCTCCCCGCCCATGCGGCCGGCACCACCCCTTCCGCCGCGCGCGCCACCTATCGTGCCGCCCCGGCCGCCCCCGCGCAGGCCGGGCTGCCCTCTCTCCTGACCGCGCGTCTGGCTGGGTCCGGCGCGCCCTGTGCCGACACCTGGTGGGCCAGGGCGAGGCGCGACGCGGGGCACCAGGTGCTCATTCGGCAAGACGACGGGCGCCTGGCCGATGATGATCGGTAGCGCGGGGCGGGCCACGTCCAGGAGGCGGCTGTTGCCAGGCTGCCGATGAGCGAAGGCCGCCATCTTGTAGGCGCCGGGCTCCACACCATGCATGACGAAGGTCCCGTCGGCCCCGCTCTCAGCCTTGGCCGCGGGAGTTGGCAGGAAAGGGGAGGGCTTGCCGTTGCTGTCGGCTTCCACCCCGAGCGCGACCCTCACGCCCGCGACTCCCTCCCCGAGACGCACCACTTTGCCCTTCACCTCGACGCCGGGTGGCGGAGGAGCAGGGGTGAAGCTCTTCAGCTCTCCCGCCAGCGCCTTCTCGCACGCTGCCATCACCGCATCCGAGCGGAGCACGATCTGGCCGCCGCTCAGCTCGCTTTCCTTCTGCCAGTGCTCGCTGGCCCCGCGGCGCGCGCGCTTGGCGGCGGCGTGAGCCCGCTGGTAGCGGTCGCGGGCCCTCGGCCCGTCGCCCCCGCGCTCCGCAGCCTGGGCCGCAGCGAGCAGGGCCTCGGCTCGCAAGTCCCACGGCGCGGCCCCGGCGGCCACATCGGCGGCCTTGATCGCCTCCTGCCACCGGCCCTGCCTGAGATAGAGCGCGCTCAGCGCCAGGCCGGCCTGCCGGCTCTGCCGCGCCGAGGGATAGTCACGCACGAGCCGCTCGTACGCCTCTTGCGCGCCCGCGAAATCTAGAACCGAGAGCGCCACCGCGGCCCACTGCTCGAGGGCAAGTGGCACGAACGGGCTCCTCGGGTAGCGCTCCGCGAACCGCCGGTACTCCTGGGCAGCTTCTGCCAGGTCCAGCTCCGCCAGCTCCGTGGTCGGCTGGCTCGTGTCCGCGTGGTAGACCGTGAGGGCCCACACCTCGGCCGCGGGCTGCCGAGAGACGGATCGGGCGATCTCGAAGGCGGCGTTGTCGGCCCAGATGCTGTCGGGATGACGCCGCAGGAGCCGCTTCATGCTGGCGATCTCTTTCTGGTCCGGGAAGACCGTCCCGGCCCAGGCCAGGGTCGTGCCGCGCGTCGTGCCCGGCTGCACGTAGAGGGGAAAGGCGGGGCCGAACAGGCGGACTACTGGTAAGGGCCCGTAGGCACCGAACTGCTGCTTGTACCACAGATGAGCGCGGTAGCCGAGTTGGCTCTCATGCCGCATTCCATAGAGCAGCTTGTAGCCGGCCCCGCTTCCCATGTAGGCCACAATGATGAGGAGGCTGACCACACTCACCCTTGCAGCCGCCACCCAACGCTTGGGCGGGGCCGGCTGGTGGAGCAGCCGACGATTCCACAGGTAGAGCAGCACCGCAAGCCCAAGCATGAGCAGCTTGCTGTAGGCCCAGTAGTCGGACATCGCCAAGGGCCGCTTGGCGACGTAATCCGAGAAGCTGTGGAGGGAGACCAGCGGGTTGAAGTAGGTGCCGCCGACGAAGTCGAGGACCCAGTAAGCGCCCGCTGCCCCGAGGCCGACCAGGGGGTTCCGCGCCGCGCTGGCCAGCGCCATGGCGAGTACGGAGAGGAAGAGCGTGGAAGGCACGCCGGCCAGCAGCGTCAGGCCCATGGGATAGGCCTTGAGGCGCCACTGGAAAATCGCCAGGGCCGGCACCAGCACCACGAAGACGAAGGCGAACATCACACCCAAGCGGACCAGGAGCACTTTCTCCAGCGACACCGGGCGCACGAACACCAGCTCCCGCACCCCGGCCTGCTCGGGGGCCAGCGCATGAGCGCAGAGATAGGCTCCCAGGATGGGGGCGAGGAGCTCGATGGTCTGAGCGGCCCGCGCGGGTGTGCCCAGGCCCGCGGTGGCCATGTTCCAGAAGAGCACGAGCTGGGCCGCGGCCACCGGAGTCACGATCAGCCAGTAGCTGTTGCCAAGCAGAATGCGGATGTTGTAGGACCAGAGGTTCTGGCTCCTCGCCTCACGGCCCAGATCGGGAGCAGGGCGGGTCATCTCGCCCTCATGAGGTTGGATAGCGCCGTCTCCAGGGCATAGGCGGAAGCTCCTTCGACGCGGTTCACCACTGTTCCGTTCCGATCGAGCAGGAAGAAGGTCGGCACCTCCTTGAGTTCGTAGACCAGCCCCAGGGGAGAGTCCGACCACCGCTCGCCGTCCCCGTAGTGCTGTCCCCGGTCCCACAGCATCACCAGGCTCGGGTGCTCTCTGCCGAAGGGTCCGACGGTGGCCGAATCCCTGTCCACACAGACGGCCACGCAGGCGATCCCCCGCCCTCGGTACTTGCGCGCCGCCTCCGAGAGGATGTCGGTCGCCCGCGCTGACTCCGGCGACCCAGGGCCCCAGAAGGCCAGCACCACGGGCCGGCCGGCGAAGTCACTGAGCCCCACCAGCCTCCCGGCGCCATCGGGAAGCCAGAAGCCAGGCGCGCGCTCGCCCTCGCGGGACCGCTGGGCGGCAATGGCGGAGAGCACCGGGTCTCTGGTGACCAGAGCATCCTCTCCTCCCAGGACGAAGCGCAGGATCACCAGCGCCGCCGCCGCGAAGAGCACCCCAGTTGCCCCTCCCAGGCCGACTCGACCCCGCCCCGGCGTATGGAGAGCCTTGCCATAGGAGGTGGCGGCCAGGGCCACCAGCGCGGCCCCGAGCAAGGCCGGAACTGGCCAGTGCTGGGCCGGGGTCATGTCAGAGACCCAGGGCATGTAGCCGCGTGCCAGGGGGACACAGACCCAGTAGACTGCGGCCACTCCTGCTGCCAACGGGCTCACCAGCAGACTCGTGAGGGAGAAACCCATAGCGGTGGCCAGCGCGATCGGGGCCAGGCTTCGCGCGAAGGCGTTCCCGTAGGCGCCGAGGCGCCATGGCGTCCCGCCGACGGCTTGCCGAACCATCGCCGCGGCGAGCATGATCGCGACTATGGTGAGCAGGGAGAGCCAGACGCCAGCGAAGCGCGCGACCACCAAGTGGGCAGTGCTGCCCATCGGCTTGGCGAGTACCAGTTCGGAAGCAACCTCTCGGCGGTCACGGGCCGCGGCCGCGGCACCGACGAGGATGGCGAGCACGGCGATCCCAAAGAGCGTGATCTGCAGCGTCTGGTAGGCAGCCATCGCCGCCGAGGTGCCGGCCGGAGAAGCGCGCCAGATCGCCAGCAGGGAGCCCGCGGCCGCGATCCCCCAGAAGGTGGCGCCGCGGTAGGAGAGCTGGTACTCCCGCCAGGCCACCCGCAGGGCCGCTCTCGTCTCAGTCCAGCTCACTCGCCCCCGCCTGCTTCATGGTGTGCACGTAGGCGTCGTCCATGGTGGGTTCAGCCGCGTAGCCCCGGGGATGGGCCATCTCATCGGCCACCACGCGCACCTGCATCCCAGTGGCCGATCGGAACACGCC
>Ga0315307_1000108_pt1 | contig 32420 bp, 29 predicted proteins | sample TDP2_MG_FD_203079 | JGI IMG/M metagenome (GOLD analysis project Ga0315307, IMG submission 203079) | Freshwater sediment microbial communities from Lake Towuti, South Sulawesi, Indonesia - TDP2 | ecosystem: Environmental > Aquatic > Freshwater > Lake > Sediment | place: Indonesia: South Sulawesi...
GGTGGCGGAAACTTTCTGATTCTGGCTGAAAGTCAAGGGGCGGGTTTGCAGGCGGCGGAGGAAGCAGTCAACGCTATTAGTAAAGAGGCAAGAAACGTTATTCTTCCATTCCCTGGAGGCGTCTGCAGATCCGGCTCTAAAGCGGGTTCAATTAAATACAAACTTAAGGCCTCAACTTTCCATCAATACTGTCCCAGACTGAAGAAAATTGTGCCCGATTCAATGGTTCCAGAAAACGTTAACAGCGTTTATGAAATTGTCATAGATGGCTTAAATCTCGAAGATATTAAGCAAGCTATGGCTGTGGGAATCAGAGCAGTCGTCAAAGTTGCTGGCGTGGTTAAAATTTCTGCAGGCAATTACGGTGGCAAACTCGGTCCATATAAGGCGTATTTAAAAGAGGTTTTAGGAATATAATAACAGCTGAGTGTGCACAAAGTTTGCGCCTAATTGTGGCGATAACAGGCGCTAGCGGCGTTATTTATGGTAGGTGCCTGCTCGAGGTGCTACACCAGAAAGGCGTGGAAACACATCTCATTGTCAGCCGAGCGGCTGAAAAGGTAATTGAACAAGAGTTAGGTATGGGCAAAAAAAGCTTGGTGAAACTGGCCGCACACGTTTATGATGTGGACGATTTGGGTGCGCCTTTCATGAGCGGTTCCTTCCAAACCGACGGCATGGTTATAATTCCGTGCACTATGAAGACTTTAGCTGGTATCGCCAGCGGCTATTCTGATAACCTCATTCTACGAGCTGCAGATGTAACCCTCAAAGAAGGGCGCAAATTGGTTGTGGTTCCGCGAGAAACTCCGTTAAGCATAGTCCATTTGCAAAACATGTTGAAAGTGGCTAGGTTGGGAGTGATAGTCATTCCAGCCATGCCTGCGTTTTATCATAAGCCAAAAAGTATCGAGGGCCTCGTAGATTTTGTTGTGGGCAAGGTGCTCGATTACCTAGGCATAAAACATCAACTTTTTAAGCGATGGACGGGTTTGTGACGAAGAAAGCAGAAATTCTAACAACATAAGAATTGTGGAAGAGATTTAATATCTTTAATAATGAGGTCGGGTTTCTCCTTCTCTAATTCTTTTTGACTAAACAATCCAGATAAGACTGCGACCGTTTTGGCTCCAGCCGACTTGCCTGCTTGAAGGTCCACTATTGAGTCGCCTACTACGGCGCACTCATTTATGGGCACGCCGAGTTTCTCCGCGGCTATTAATAAGGCATCTGGAAAAGGTTTAGGTTTCTCCACATGGAGCGCCGTCACAATGGCTCTAAAATATTTTCTAAATTCCAATCGCTTGAGTTCCTCAATTACCTGCTCTGGCATCACGTATCGGAGCGTTATAAGCGCCAAAGGAAAATGTTGCGACAATGTCTGTAACGTTTCTTTAACGTTTGGGAAAGGTTTACTCTGCAAGAGTACAGTTGAATAATAGGCGTTGAGATAAGCTGAGAGAAAACGTTCCAAGGATGCATGGTCAAGGCGAAATTTTGCAAGGGCATCGTCTATTGGGAGGCCCTGCTCTAAACATCGAGCAACCTCAAATGCTGTTTTGACATCAGAGCGTGAGAGTCCGATAGCAGCAAATCCGGCTTTTCCAGCCGCCTCATAGGCTCTTGTGGAATCCACCAGTGTGCCATCCAAATCCAACAGCAACGCCTTGACCTTCAATCTACCCCGAACCATAACTACCTCATCCAATCGACAGGTTCGAACAGTCCATCTTAAATGATTATGAACTGAAAATGTTTAATAACATAAAAGGGTTGAAAAGCTCAAATTGAAAGCAGTGGGCTCTAGGATTTATTCACCACTACTTCGGTTCATTTGTTTTTTACGTTTTTAACTGCTTTTTCAAAGGTTTCCAAAGCTTTGTCAACGTGCTCCTCTCTGATCGTTAACGGAGGCTGAATTCTTATAACGTTGGACCAAAACCCTCCACTGCCAACTATGAGGCCATAGTCAGCACATAACAAGCGAATCCTTTTGCACTCTTCAAGACCGGGTTCCTTGGTCTTTTTATTTTTTACAATTTCCATTCCGATCATCAAACCCTTGCCTCTCACTTCGCCGATTATCTCGTATTTGTCCTCCATTTCCTTTAGTCCTTTTATTAATATGGCTCCCATTTTCTCTGCGTTTTCCCACAGTTTATTCTCAACGATGTAGTCAATGGTTGCGCTGGCTGCGGCGCACATAACTGGATTTGCGCCCCACGTTGAGAAGTGGTCGCTGGGCTCAGGGGAGTCGCCTATTTGCCCTGATGCAACCACAGCCGAGATTGGCCATCCGTTTCCAAGAGCCTTAGCCACCGTTATAACGTCTGGCTTGACTTTGTAGGCTTGGGCACCCCACATTTTTCCCGTTCTGCCAAAGCCTGTTTGAACTTCGTCCATTACCAAGAGTATATCATACTTATCGAGAACCTTCTTTATTTCTTGAAAATACTTGTCGGGCGGGGGCACAATTCCGCCAACCCCCAGGATGGGTTCAGCCATGTATGCGGCTATATCTCTTGAAGAACCAAAGTTTATGATGTTTTCGATCATTTTTGCACATTGGATGCCACATTGCGGGTATTCATATCCTAGGCTGCAACGGTAGCAATATGGGACTGGAACATGAACTGCGCCAGGAGCGTATGGACCAATAACATATGACTTAGAGTATGTTCCTACTGGAGTGCTGATTGAGAGTGCACCATAAGTTTGTCCGTGGTAGGAACCTTGCAAAGTTAGGATTTCATGTTTCTTGGTGTATCTCCTAACCATTTTTAATGCTACTTCAACTGCTTCTGACCCGCTGGTGTGAAATGTAGTCTTGCAGGGTTTGAACGGCGCTATAGCAGTGAGCTTCTTAGCCAATTCAATTGGAGGAACCGCATAATAAGACTGAGATGAGCAGTGGACCAGCTTCTCCATCTGTTTTTTCACAGCTTCCTGAACCTTGGGATTATTGTGCCCAGCGTTTACCACAGCCACGCCAGCCCAAAAGTCAAGGTATCGCTTGCCTTCTATGTCGGTTAAGAAGACATCGTTGGCCTCAACTGCAATTATTGGGAACGGAGCACCATAGTTGGTTATGACGCATTTGGCATACTCCTTCATGAAATCTTCTTTACGACCCAATGTTTTACCTTCTTAAGGAAATGTTTTGATGCGTTGTGCCAGTTTCGCGAAATGATCGCTTGCTATCTTTTCTCCCTTAGTGTTCCAATTATCGCAGAGTATAAAGTTACAACAAGAATATTTAAACCCTTATTCTCAAAAAACGCTAGAAAGCGGTGGTATTTCCCAAAATCTTTCTTTTTTGGTGTGGAGCATGCTAGAGTTGAGTTTTCTTGTTTTTATGTCATCATTATTGAGGCTTCGGGTTTCTTTTCGGGTTCTTCCAATTTTTTTCATTTCTGTAACCTTGGATTCCAGCTTTTCAACGGCTTCATATTTGACTTTAAGATGTTCTTCTAATTCTTGAATCGAAAGCTTTTCTTCTAGTAGTTTTGTCCTTTCTTCTCCTACAACTCCCTTCTTTTTTGACTAGGTTCAGAGGGTAATACGTTATACCCCTCCCCTTGTCGAAATTGATATGAGGACCCGCAAATTTGGGTTGCCATTCAATGAATACATTGACAGGAGGTTTAAGGAAACCGTCAAAGCTTGAAGAGAGTGAAGATGAGCAAAGAAGAAATGGTTGAGGTTAAGGCAAGGTTGCCTAAACATATCGTTGATTTCATCAAGCGGTTTGAGGGTGCTCTTCCGTAGACCAAAGATGTTCAAAGGTAGAGTAAAAATTCAGGAAATCGAGGGAAAAGTATTTAAAACCAAGAACCTGGCGATATCTCCCGTGCGATCCCATTTTTTTCTGTTTTGATCCTAGGTTTTTGCATTTTCCTTCTTTTCCTTCCCTACTCTATACTCTCAAGGTACTTAGCGCGTTACATCGTCTGATATATCGTAAACCGAAATATGTTGGCTACTAGAGGACTATATTTATAGAAAAAAAGGTAACATTATGGTCTCAGTGACAGAAATGCAGTATCTCAACATCCCAACTTATCAAACCTTGCGCGGTGAAGAAGCAATAAAGGCTCTAAACGAATACATAAAGGAACTTGAGGAACAAAAACCCGAAGAGTTAACAGATAAGCAGGTCAAGGCTTTAACAAAGTTTGCAAGGAGATTGATTTCTTCCATCAAGTTAGAAACACCAAACAAAAGCATCGAACAAAAGCATTTTGTATCTTTCAAAAAAGTTAAAGACGCAGTGTTGCATAAGTCACCCTAGCATGCGCGATATTTCATTTTCTTCTCTTCAAAATTATCTCTTTGCCAATGTTTCTGAATTTCTCTCCCGAATCATGAAGCAGCGGCTTGATTTCATCCAGTCCACCTTCTTCTGCTTCAGCATGAACAACTTCTCCAACAAGAATCACATGATCCCCAGCATATTTCAGAAATCTATTTACTTTGCACTCTAAAACTGCCCTAGCTTCCTTAATCCTCGGAACACCAACTTTTTCTGATTTTTCTATGTGCAGACCATGTTTTTCCCAAAGCTTATCTCCAGGCTTATGAAATTCCTCGCATTTGACTGCTTGCTGACCAAAATCCACCGAGACAACGCAGACCACAAATTCACCAGTTCTTTTTGAATTGATATAACTCAATTTGCGTTTACCCCCGATACCCACTCCAATTAATGGAGGACTAGAGCTTAGAGGAAATATCCAAGAGTAGGGTGAAGAATTTAATTCACCCTCCTCGTCAACTGTATTTATCAGAACGGTCAATCGGGGAGAAATAAGACTGGTTGATTTTGAAAGTGGAATCTCGATCATGGTATTACCTGCTTTCCTTCAATTATGAGAGTATTTGTAAGACCATAAAAGAAGTTTTCTGTCCAAATTTAGGCAGTTGTTTCAACTTGGCATATAACGAGAGAGGGATATAACGAACCCGTTACGCTAGCTAGCTCCAAAGAGCTTTGGATTGTTTTGCCAAGGTTCAAAAGAATTAATGCCAAATGCCCAATAATAGCGCGCGCTATTAGAACCCTAGAAGCATGGCGTTTGCGATGTTAGTTGAATGATCAGCCACGCGTTCCAGATTCCTGAGGATGTCTACGAAGACTATTCCTATGAGGGGGCTACTTATCTTGTTCTCCAACCTTCTGACATGGTTTTCCTCAAAGACTCTCTGTAGATTGTCTATTTCATCTTCCAAATTCCGCACTTTTTGAATTACTTCCTTGTTCTGATCGGCCAGAGCAGTCAACGCAAATTCATATATTTGCTTTGTTTTCGTACACATAATCACTATTTCATCTTTTGCCTCTTTTGAAAACTTCAGAGTTCCCTTCTGTTTCTTTTCAGCTAGTTCTACTAGATTGTTAGCATGATCTCCTACTCTTTCAATGTCATTGATGCTGTGCTTTAAACAGGCCAATTTCCTCAGCTCTCGCTCGCTCAGGTCTTCAGATCGAATTTCATTCAGAAATCTATCAACAGCCTTATTGATTTCATCGACTGCTTCTTCCATTCTCTTTACTTTTCCAATTGATCTTTCTTGATCATCAATTACTGCCGACGTTGCTTTGTCCAACATTTCATACGTTATCTCGCCCATTCTATTAACCTCTTTTTCAGCTTGTGACAACGCAATAGATGGAACATTCAGAAGTTTTTCGCCTATGAATTTTGTACCCCACTTGATTGCTAGCTCCTTGCCTGGCACAAGCCTCTTTACAACCGTCACGAGAAAGCCTATCAGTGGCAACATAAGCACGGTGATTGTTACATTGAAAATGGAATGGAAATTCGCGATTTGTCTGGACAGATCTGATGACGTCATCTGAAGAAGCCCTGATAAGTTAGTTATGAAAGGAAAGAATAGCAGAACGCCGATTGCGTTAATCGTGAGTTGGGCCATAGTCAATCTCTTGGACGAGAGCGATGACCCAATAGAAGCAAGCCCCCCGGTAATACATGTGCCCACATTGGCCCCGAGGACTATTGCTATGGCTGCGGGCAAAGTGATTAGATTGTTGACCCCCAGAGATATTACCAACCCCATCGTAGCAGAACTGCTCTGAAAAATTGCAGTGATTGTTATCCCCAAGATTAATCCGTATAGCGGAAACTGTCCAAGATTGAACAAGAAATCTGTGAGGCCTGGTTCATTTTGAAGGGGTTGAATACTAGTGGACATTATGTTCATTCCCAGATAGATTAGGCCAAAACTCAGTATCATCTGACCAATGATTTTGTATTTTCTTGTCTTGGCCACAAACGACAGAAAAAACCCGAATGCAATCAAAGGAAGAAAATAGACTCCGATTTTGAATGCTATTAGTTGTGCAGTTACCGTAGTTCCAATTTCGCTTCCAAGCATAACTCCTATGCCTTGCCTTAATGTCATAATTCCCGCATTTATCATACCAATCAAAGTTATCATTGTCAAGCCATGCTTTGTAGAATGGCAGCTGTGAAGGCACCTAGAAAACAGCCTTTCAAAGGATTTTCAGTGAGCTTGGTGAGTAACTGCCTAATCTTCTCACCTGCAGATTTCTCCAGGCTGTCGCTTAATGTGTGCAGGCCGTAAAGGAAGAGCGCAAGACCACCGATAGTGCCCAAGACAATCGTAACTAAATCCATTTTGAAATCACGCTGTGTCCTACGCCATCACGCATTTCTTTTCAATCCCTATTTTACCTTTTTCCCTTCCATATGTTAGCGCGCGCTATTAGCTTTAAGGATATTTGTCCAGTATTTCGTAGTCGTATTTCTTAGCAAGGACGTGATGTTCGATTCGAACCCCTCCTTTACCCTTTATATAAATGCCCGGCTCAACCGTGAAAACCATGCCTTCCTCGATTTCATCTTCTGACTTGGGGGTTATCATTGGAGACGAGAACCCTCCGATTGGGTGCCCTGTCCACACTGTCTTCATGTCAGGCCAGCTCCTGTAACCGGCTTTCTTCACAGTTTCTCTGGCAATTTTGTCAATTTGAGCAGTTGACGTAATTTCCTGGTTCTTTATGATTTCCAGCGAGTTATGGATAGCCTCTCTAACGACCTCTATCTTGCTTTTCCATCCTCCATCCGTCATGAAGGTTCTGCAAACGCAGCCGTCATAGCTATTTAAGAACGGATCTATATCCACGATTACTACGTCTCCTTTCTTTATTTCTTTAGAGGATGTCCATCCATGGGGAAACGCTGCGCGGTAACCGGAAGCAACTAAAGTTGGAAAGTTGAACTCCGTAACACCCAGCTTTTTGACTGCATAATCTACTTCTGCTGCAACCTCGTACTCTCGCCTTCCTATTCCGACTGTGTTGTATGCGGCCGCCAAGCCCTCATCACATATTAGAGAAAGTCTACGAATCTCGTCAATTTCTTCCGGAAATGGTTTCCTAAGGCACTTCGGGAAAATATCCTCGCTGGCATCTACTATTTCGTATCCCAGCTTTTGGAGCGTTTTGACTTCTTCAAATTTAGCTTTCCACGGAACAACAGCAACCTTAGTTTTTACTCCTTCTGTTTTCCTTGGGAGCAGGTGGCTAATCGTCTCTTCGAGTTTTCTTGTGTCATTGATTTCTGCGATTTCAAGTTCACTCTCGCTTTCCGCATGATCTTTTTCGATGGAATGCGCTATTATGATTGGAGCTTTATCTGGAAACAAGATGAGTGCAGTGAAGGCTACGGTGTTAGCGAATTTTCTACCATAAGAGTCGCCATTAAAGAAAATAATCGCGTCTACATCCTTCTCCTGCAAAGCGGTCTTAGCAAGCGCAATTCTTTTCTTCGAAACACTTAGTTTATCAGATGAGGATTTCATAGCATTTTCCTCCTGTCAACTAAAGGTCTCTTATAGCGCATCCCAGTGAAAAAAGCCTTAGGTCTTAGCGTGTGCGACATACCTACGGATTCCCTTTCTAGCGCGCGCTCGCTTCATGTCTCCAACTGTCTTAGTGATGATCACTATAAGATCTCAAATTCGACCGGGAATTAGTGGTGGCGATGTTCCAGTGGACTGGGGATTTGAACCCCCACCACAGTGGAGATATCACCAGCAAACTCCGCTCTTTTTGTTAGCATTATTTTTTCTGAGGGCCTCAAGCATGCTCCACGGCAGATGCAGCTGCAGAGGGCCTACGATGTTTATATACGACTGTTGAAACCTACGTTTCAAACATGAACAGTCTATCTTGAAGATCAATGTCGAAGTGGAATGGTTATGGTTGCGGAAGAAGCTGTCAGGTTTCTGTTGAGCCTTATCCCGTATCTGAACGCAGGCACGTTAACCTTGATAATACACCTCGGATTTGAGAGACTTGGCCTCAAAATCACAAGACGAGAGTTCAAGAAGGAGCCGCTGAAAAGCCTGTTCTGGGCATTGTGCCTTATTTTCATGAGCAGCATTGTTGCTATAATCATACAAACAAGATTGTCAGGACTTGAACCTTTCTTAGTCTTAATAGCCCTGTTCATGATATACCTAGCAATGACGCAACTCTGATATCGATAGAGCGCGCGCAAAACCCAAAATGTTTCAGAGTATAGTAAAAAATGTAAGAATCTAGGGAAAAGTATTTAAAACATGAAAATTGGATTTAAGGCAACACGACTGGGGAATCGTAGCGATGGCTAGAAAGGCGCGAATTCGCTTGACCAGCACCGACTACAAAAAGCTGGAAGAGGTGTGTGAAGAACTTAGAACTATCGCTGAAAAAACCGGCGTCAAAATGACTGGCCCCATTCCGTTGCCAACCAAACACCTTCGTGTGCCTGTGCTCAAAACACCTTGCGGTGAAGGAACCCAAACATGGGACAAGTGGGAAATGCGCATTCACAAGCGCCTAATTGACATTGACGCTGAGGAACGTGTCATGCGGCGAATCATGCGCATCCGCGTGCCCGAAGAAGTCTATGTAAGCATTGAACTCCGCTGAACTCAATTTTTCACTGAATTATGCATGCGCTAACTATAGGAACAATTCTGGGTGAAAGATGGAAATTATGATTAGTAAAGCCAAGGACAAAATAAAGGTTATAGTCCAAACCAGCTTGTTCCAACGGAAAATTTTCAATCCATCGAGCACGCCAGCGGGAACAAGATTAAAGAGTGCTATGAAGGCGTTAAGAGCAGTGCTGAACACGGCAACCACGAGGTAGGGACCCAACGGGGCGAAAGTTAACGCAAATGATACAATAGACAGTATAATGTTTACTGAGGGCCCAGCAATGGCTGTCTTTCCAACGTTTTCTTTGCTGGCATCACCAGCTAACATTACGGCTCCAGGCGAAATAATCTTGATGGGCGAGATTATAGAGATCAAAGTTATGAGGGCGCCGAATAGGGTTAGTCGGAATTCAGCCCACAAGCCGTAGTGTTGAGCGACCAGTTTGTGAGCTACCTCATGCAGAAGAAAAATCCAAGCGAAAACGAAAGCTGCGGTGATTAAAGTTACCGATGAATATGTCTGAAGAAAAAGTAGCCAAGATAGTCCTACACCCATGACGAGAATTGCGCTGAGGGTAAGATGCTTTATTTCGGTTGGGCTGAACCAGAACCTTGTCTTTATCAAGCGTGGTGGTCTATAGGTGACTTTAAATTCGTAAGGTGCTTCTTGAACTGGAACTCTGGCTTTCTCGTATTGGGGGCATGCATGGTTTTCGGGTAATCTGTGTTCGGTGCAAAATAATCCTTGGCAATATTGACATTTGAAGGGTAAAGCTTCGTCTCTGCCGCAGTATTGGCATTTCACCTTTTGCTCTCAACTCGTCATGTTTAAGTTGAATATTCTCTTTTCATGGGTTCTTCATTTTTATGTTTTCTGTCCAATTATCATTGTGTGTGCCTTGTCGTATGGTTCTAAGTGCACTGTCTGTTGGATTCGGAATCCCTGATTCCTTAGAGTGCCTATTTCTTGTTTGAACACTTCAGACGGTTCTCTCGTGACATCTATGCTCTGCGCTTTGATGGCCAACATGATCCAGCCTTTGTTTTTTAGAAATAGATCGGCGTTGTCGGCTAAGACCTTGGCTTGTTCAGGTTGAGCTATGTCACAGTATATGTCGTCAACTTTTTCAACGAGAAAGGCGTATCTTTCTGGTAGCCGAGCGTCAGCCAGTATTGGCGACATGTTTGGACGAAAGGCGCAAACGTTTTCAACTAGGTCTCGGATGCTTCGAGCTGCGAATTCAATACAGTAAACGTGGCCCCTCTCGCCTACAATGTCTGAAACGTGACTAGCTGTTGTTCCTGAGGCTGCTCCCAGATAAAGAACTTTATGAAGAGGTTGAATTGGCACGGTTTCTAAACCCTTCATTATAGCGGCAGCAAATTTGCTTCGGTAAGAGTCCCAAACGCGGTATTCCTTGTCTCTAAACTTGACCAAGCGTTCGCCGTAAACGGTGCGACCAAGCGCCAAGTTTTTGGTAGCCAATCGTTTGACTCCGTCTTCAAACGTCACCCAATAAATATCTGGAAAGCTTTGATGAGGCTCAACGCTTGTGACCACGCTTGTTTCTCCTAGGTTTTTCTTTGACTGACGGAGGAGTCTTCTTGCTTGGCGGTGGTTCCACATATTTTTCCTGAATCTCTTTGATTCGTCTTTCAAGATTTGCCTTCAAATTGTCTCCGAGGTATTTACCGCTGAAGGCGTCGGTTCGGGCGGCTATGGACAATTTTCCAGCGAGAGCCCTAGCCATTTTGCCTCTCTGCCAACGCTTCGCCTCGTGAATCAGCCCATGCTGAAAGATTATGCCGTGTTTTGGTGGCCGAGTCCCTGTTTTCAGCGACCTGAACAAGGCTTTTTCAGCGCCCAAAACTTGCACTGTGCTGGCTGGCATTTTGGCGAGATTGCTTAATCCGCCAGTGAGTGCTATGAGTCGTGCGCCTAGAAGTGAGCCCACCAAAGCTTTGATGTTGGGCGCAACCTCTTCCATGACCGAGTCCATGTAGCCTTCCAATGTTTGTCTCATATCGTATAGTTGCAGTGTGTTCTTGCATAAGGTTTGTATTTGGACGAGGTCTTCTTCTTCAAGGTCGGCGCCCATTGATTTTTCAGCTGCCTTAGCGATTTGTTCAGTCTTGGTTTCGGGTAAGCCTTCTTTCTCCAAATTTTCAACCTGGAAGTTTTCTCTTCTTCCCAATTTGGAGATCAAACGAGTGTATGTTTCATGTTTTTCGATGAGGCGGTCGAGTTCTGGAAAATGCAGTCCATACCATTCACGGATCCTGCCCATGAAGAGGTTGACTGTTTTATCCAAGTCGTCGATGGTTTGAATGGCTTGCACCACGACCAAGTCTCGTTTTTCAGCAGCTTTTCTAACCCGCATTTTTGTCAGTTCAACTGAAACCTTATGCGTCCAATCATGAATCTGGGTTCCTTCTTTGACAAAGCTTGCTTCAACAGCGAACCTCTCCAGATTTGCACGAAGCAGCTCGCCTGCGGCTGAAGGTTTTGCAATTTCAACGGCTATTTTCAAATTGTCATGGGCGTTTCGCGCCAATCCAGTGTTTTCGAAAACAAAGAATGTGTAGCCTTTTGCCTTCAATCTTTCAATTAAAGTGGTTAATTCGTCAACGATTTTTCCAGCCTCAATTTTTGCGAGGTTTTCTGCGATTTTTCCAGCGTCTTTTGGAAATAGAACGTTATCAATCAGTTCATTTTTCTCGTTGAAGGCAAAAATACCCATTACACAATCAACAATTGCAGCTTTCAACAAGTTTCCTCCACGCATCAGACAAACTAATCCATGTTCCTTTTCCTACTCTTTATCATTATCAATAAAATAAATCTATTCGAAAGCGATTGAATCGTTAAGCTGACTACAGTCGTTGCTGTTAGGGGTGGTCATGGTGAAGTTGAAACCATGTCAGAGTACATAGTTGTTTAATAAGCGTAGCATTTCATAAAAATATCTAAATGTGATGAAAACCATTGCAGTTTCCAAATCATAGATAAAAGGAAAAGGAGAATCAAGTCTGAAGCATAACGCTAAAAATCTAGCTTTGGTTTGTGTTTTCGCTTCTCTTTACGCTGTTCTTTCATCTGTGTCTTTGTTTCCTATTATTGGCGCTGCTGGAAAATCAATAACATTGGCATCGTTCATGGCTCCATTAATCGGTTTGATGTTGGGACCATACCTAGGAGTGGTAGCTGTGTCAATAGGTGGGTTTATTGGTTGGTATATCAATCCGGCTGGACCTTTCGGTTTCTTCAGCTTTGTTCCAAGTGGGGCCACGGCTCTTTGTTCTGGTTTATTATACAATGGTAAATCAACGGTATCCTTCAGTCTCTATGCAGCTTTGCTTTTGGCGTTTATGTTTTATCCTGTGATTGGCCCGTTGTGGCTGTATCCATATTTCCTTTGGTTTCAGCTGATCGGGTTGATTGTTTTGGCTTCTCCTTTAAGGTTGAAGGCGAGAAAATCTATGCGGCATAATCCAGGTCATTTATCGAGGTTAGGCCTCGGTGTGGGAATAATTTCTTTTACGGCAACATTGTTTGGTCAAATTGTCGGCAGTCTCATGTTTGAAATAATGTACTGGCCTGTTCTCATTCCCAAGATTGAAGCTTGGAAATTAAATTGGCAAGTTCTCACCTTTGCGTATCCCGTCGAAAGGATAATAATAACTCTGATCGCCACAGTTATCGGAGCACCGCTTATCAAGGCTTTAAGAACCTACGGATTCCAAATTGGAGGACCAAAAACACATGCAACTATTCGGAATACACACCAAACTGATTAAGCCTGGAGACAACATTGTTGACGCAATCCTTGAGGCCGCAAATGGGCAAAAATTGACAATTGCGGATGGAGACTTGTTGGCAATTGCGAGCAAGGTTGTGGCTACGAGTCAGAGGCGCCTTAAGAAACTGAATTCAGTCAAGCCCAGCCAAGAAGCGAGGAAATTGGCTGACGAATATGATTTAGAGCCAAGATTTGTGGAAGTAGTATTGCGAGAGGCTGAAACCGTTTATGGAGGCGTTCCTAAAGCATTGCTCACATCAAAAAACGATGTTCTCACGCCAAACGCTGGTGTTGACCAAAAGAATGCTCCTAGAGGCTATGTAGCCTTATGGCCTAGGAATCCTCACAAGACTGCAGAGAAAATTCGCAAAGAATTGTTTGAGAAAACTGGCAGACGCGTTGGCGTTTTAATAATTGATAGTCGGATTACGCCTCTTCGCATGGGAACGGTTGGCGTTGCTATTGGAATAAGCGGATTTGAACCCGTGAGAGATTACAGAACCGAGAAAGATGTTTACGGCAAATCCATATCCATAACGAGACACGCCTTAGCCGATGACATAGCCAGCGCAGCCCACCTCATAATGGGAGAATCAAACGAACAGACGCCTGCAGTTTTGGTGAAAAACGCTCCTGTAAAACTGAGCGAAAAAGCCGATCCATATATGATGATTATTCCCAAAGGACAGTGTTTATTCGCAAGTCAACTTCAACCGAAATCTAAAACTTGTTCCAGATGTTAGGACTTGAATTACTTTAGCTTCCAAGTAAACAGTGAGTTGTGGCTATAGTTATTACCATATTATAGATAGGCATGTTAAGGCGCCTTCTCCTTTGCGAAACTCTGATACTTCCAACTCTTTGACGGAGAAACCTTCTTTCTCTATGAGTTTCTTTGTCTTAGGATAGCCTTTCGCAATCAAGATTGTTCCGTTTATGGCGAGGCAATCGGCGGCATATTCCTCTCCTCTTGGGACCAAGATTTTTTTGTAGTCTTGCAGAATTTCTGTGTCAAAGTGTCCCTCTGAAAGTATGACATAGTTCCTTCCAAGATACGTGCATGCAGACTTTAGATGAAGTACGTTGTGAATCCTTACCGGAACCATTTCAAAGTCGCTGCTTTCAAGAATTTTTCTCAGCTGACGTATAGCGTGCGAATTGGTTCTGGCTGAGAGCCCTACGAAAACCTTGTTCTCAATTTTGAGGACGTCTCCGCCGTCCATGTTGGCTGGTGGTTTTACGTAGTGTGTCTCTTTTAGTTTTTCCAGAACTTTGGCAACTTCAACTACTTCTTTGGCTCGGGATTTTATTTTCATGTTGCAGATTATTGCTTTTTCCCCGAGTATTATGGCGGTGTCTTCTACAAAGCAGCTGTCTGGAAGAGTGTTGTCGCCTTTTATCCAGATGAGTTTCAATCCAAGCTTCTGTAAGGTCTTGCAGTATTCTGCATGTTGCCTTTTTGCTAGGTCAACGTTTATTTTTTCAACGTTTGTTCTTACACACTGCTCATAGGAGTCCGGTACTGGTCGAACAAGGGCGTATTTGACTGTAGAAGCGTTCATGAGTCTTCCTCAGCACACTAATTATTACAGAGTTTCTTTGAACAGGTCTTCTTGTTCCGAGATCAGCAGTTCAGTTGCGGATGCATCTTCAGCCGTTTTGACGCCGCTTAAGTTTTTGATTATAACCACAGGTATGGCTTCGTTTCCCTGTCCCATAAGCAATTCCGCGGCAGATGCAATCTCATCTGCAACAGCTGAGTTTTTCACCTTCAAAATGTAACCAAACAGGTCTCTCTGACCAAGATAGTCCTTGAAGGGATTGATGCCCGCGATTCCTATGGCGAACTCAGTCTGCCCACGTCTAAACGGTCGACTGTAGGTATCACAAATTACGACTGAGACGTTTTTTCCAGTCAGTTTGTTGATTTGAGCGTGGATTCTTCTGGCTGAGTCATCGGAGTTGGACGGCAAAAGAGCGTAGGCATCGTCTCCTTCCACGTTTGATTTGTCTATTCCTGCGTTGATGCAGATCAAACCGTTTTTGTTTCGTACAATTAATGTGTCTGAAGAGGCCTTCACAATTTTCTCTGTTTCTCTCAAAATTAATTCTATGAGCCTCGGATCTTTTAACGTGGCTTTCGCTATTTCCTCAGCCATCGCTGATGGTACAATGTCTTTCAGCTTGACAATTCTTCCCTCAGCCTTTGAAACTATTTTATGAGCAATCACGACGATGTCGCCGTCGTTTAGGGATACATCCTCTCTTTTCATGGTTTTAACAATCATTTCAGCCAAATTGTCTCCAGTTTTCACAAGTGGAAAACCCTCAAGTCCAATCAAATTGACCGTTTTCGCCACAAACAAGCCCACCATTAAGCAGCTTTTCTAAACGTGACACTGCGGTTGGGGTTTAAACTCTGAGCCTCCTTAATCTTAAGGCTTCACCTCTTTGCTTGTTCTCTCACAGCCTACCCCTCGGGTTCACTATATGATCGAAATAGGCTCCAAATATGTTTGATCCTCAATCAGGCCTCTTAGATTCGTTTCAAGCCAACAGTTGACAAACACAACAACTTACGAGAATATTTCAGCCCTTAAACAAGGACGTTTCTACAACTCTGACTGCAGCTTGATACTTTTGGCATAGTTTCCGTTATATGTTTGAAGGTTACATTTTATGACAGCTTGTCTATGAGGAGCCTGTGCGTGCATGAGCATGGTTCAGGTAATAGGCGTAAAGGGCATGCCAATTGTTAAAGAAGGCGAAGACCTAGCCCGACTCATTTGCACGGCGACGGAGCAACAGCAAACTCAAATAGAAAACAACGATATCATCGTCATCACACATGTAATAGCGTCAAGAGCCGAAGGAAATACGGTAAACCTAGACAGCGTGGTTCCATCAGAGTTCGCAAAAACCATAGCCAAACAGCTCGGCAAAGACCCAGCCTTGGTAGAAGTGATTCTAAGAGAATCAAAAAGCATTGTTCGCATGGGCGACGGACACCTAATAACAGAAACAAAACATGGCTTTATCTGTGCAAACGCAGGGGTTGACCAATCAAATGTTCCCGGCGGAAGGGCAGTGACGCCTTTTCCCAAGAATCCCGATCGCACAGCTCGTGAAATTCGACAAAAAATAATGAGGTTGACTGGAAAAGACGTGGCGGTTATAATCTCTGACACGCATGGGCGACCGCTTAGAGAAGGCGAAATCAACATTGCCATTGGCGTTGCGGGCATCAACCCAATACGTGACAGAAGAGGCGAAACCGATCTGTTCGGGTACGTTTTGAGAGTGAAACAAACGGCAATAGCCGATGAACTTGCGTCAGCAGCCGAACTCGTCATTGGACAAGCGAAGGAAGGAATACCAGTCGCAATTATAAGGAGTTATCCATATCCCAAATCTGAAAAGGCAAGCGCAAAAATGCTCATAAGGAAAAAGAGAAGAGACCTATTCATTTAAGCCTTAAACTATAAAGCTTTGCCTAACAGCAGTAGTTTCAAGATAAGTTTAGCTTGGTTAAAGAGGGATTACAGTTTGAAAAATATAGCTGTTGTTACAACTGGCGGTGATGCACCCGGTATGAACGCGGCTATTCGAGCCGTTGCCCGCATCGCCTATTTAAAGAATTTTCAGGTTTTAGGTTTTGAGAGAGGATGGGAAGGCTTAATGACAAATACGTTTATGCCGTTAACTCCTCGCTCTGTTAGTGGAATACTGCAATTAGGTGGCACAATTCTTCGCACAGCAAGATGCCCAGAGTTTAAAAACAGAGAAGGAATTAGGAAAACTGCCAAAACTCTTGCTTCGGACAACATTGATGGACTCATAGTCATCGGTGGCGACGGCTCCTTCAGAGGAGCTTTAGAATTAAGCAAAGAAACCGACGCATTAATAGTTGGGATTCCCGCAACAATCGACAACGATGTTTTCGGAACAGATGAAACCATAGGATTTGATACAGCCGTAAACACCGCCGTCGCAGAAATTGATAAAATTAGGGACACAGCAGTTTCGCATGAAAGAGTCTTCATAGTTGAGGTTATGGGTAGAGAAAGAGGATTTCTTACACTAACAGTGGGATTAACGGTTGGAGCCGAAGTAATTCTAGTTCCAGAAGTCCCATATGCATATGAAAAAGAGGACATGTTCAAAACCATAAAAGAAAATCGCGCCAAAGGAAAGAAGTCAGGCATAATTGTGGCGGCTGAAGGCATAGGTGACACACGTAAACTTGGGAGAGAAATTGAGAAAAACACGGGGGCAGAGGTTAGACTCAGCATTTTGGGTTACGCTCAGAGAGGTGGCAGCCCAACCGCCAGAAGTCGGCTTTTAGCCAGTTTATTTGCAAATGAAGCGGTCAAACTGCTAGCAAGAGGACAGGGAAACAGAATAATTGGAATACAAAAGGGCAAAATAACCAGCATCGAACTTGAGAAATCATGCCAAACAGAAAAACCTCTAGACTTAAACTTGTTACAATTGGCAAACGTGCTGGCAACATAAAATCTTTCCTCGTTTTTAGCGAGCGTTTTTTTGATGTTTCATCCTGATTTGCTGAATGAAGTAGGCTAAAATGATGAAGCAGGCTGTTATTGTTAGCACGCTCGAAACTGCGATAATTGTGATGTTGTCTGTTTCCGTGATGAACGCTATTGAAACCGCCGCGAGAAAAACACCGAAATACAGACTCGCGTTGCTGCTTAAGAATTCAGTGAATTCTGTACGGATTGTTTTTGAATATTTGCTTAAAAGAGTCAGCATAGACGCGAAAGTTAGGAAAATGATTACAAATGTATAGGTGATTTCTGTCCAATAATTTCCAAAGGTTAGTAGAAGCCCAACCTCATCTCCTATGAGTCCCCCTCCAGCGCCAAAAAGAATCGCTGCCACTCGGTCGATTCGCTCACTATGGTAACTGATGCCTAACCAACCACCCATCGCAAGCATGGCTAGACCATACCAAAAATGGTGAATGTGAAAGCCGCCGCCAATTAAAACAATATCGGGATTTAATGTTGTATATATTCTAGCAATTACAAAAGAGGCTATGAAAGAAATAAGAGCCAATATGGAGAGGTGAGGTCTCGTCTTTGTCTGCCCTTGAGAGAACATTTGTAGTCCGCTTCTATTCTTTTATATCGGAAATTTTGAAGCTACTTTTATTTGCCAGAGCAATAAACATTAACAAAGAAAGCCGCTATGTTTTGACTCTTTCTTTGATTATTTGCGCCAAGTGTTTGCCAAAGCTTACCGCCTTTTCAAGATCCTCTCTCTTCGGCTTCCCTCTAACTTCTAATGTTTCTAAGATTTCAAAGCCTGACTGCTGCAAGCGCTCCATCATCATTTTCACTGCGCCTCGTCCCCAACCGTAAGAACCGAATAGAGCCACCAGTTTTGCTCTTGGTTTTATTGCTCGAATAATTTCAGTCATCATTATGGCAAGTGGATGGGCTCCGTTGAGGACGGTTGGCGCCCCGATTACAATCGCACTTGCGTCTACCAAATCTCTCATGACATGGGACACATCTGCAACCAAGAGGTTGTAAGGGACAGCTTCCACACCCTCAGCGGAGATCGACTCCACGATAGTTTTCTCCAATGTTTCCGTGGCTCCCCACATAGTGACGTAAATCACCACAGCTTTAGCTAGCAGAGATCCGCGAGCCCACTTCTCATAGGCGTCTAGAATGCGTTTCGGATTTCTATAAATTGGACCATGACTGGGCGCAACCATTTTTACGTCGAGATTTTTGACTTTGTCAAGCGCCTTCTGTATGGCGACTGGAAAAGGCATCATAATCTCTGCGTAGTATCGTTTAGCTTCAGGCAAAACTATGTCGCCGACCTCGTCGTCGTATAGTCGGCTCTTGGCCATGTGAGCCCCAAAGAAGTCGCAGGGAAAGAGGATTCCATCTTCCACAGAGTGTGTAAACATAGTTTCGGGCCAGTGAAGCCAGGGTGCATCAATAAACCTCAGAGTCTTGCCGCCCAAGTCAAGCGTGTCGCCTTCTTTGACCACTATAGTTTTTTCAGGCGGCACATCATAGAGGACTTTCGCCATGTCAACACCCAGTTTGGTTACAACAAGCTTAGCATTTTTAGCAACAGCCATAATGCTCGGTATGGCACCCGCATGGTCAGGTTCAGCATGATTCATAACCAAGTAGTCGACTTTCTGTGGATCCACGACTTTCCCGATCTTCTCGAGAAGTTCACCTGCAAAATTATTCTGAACAGTGTCAACCAGGGCTATCTTTTCTTTTCCAACAATCAGGTAGGCGTTGTACGAGGTTCCCACAGGCAGGGGTATAAGCGCATCGAATATTCGGCGATTCCAGTCCTCAACACCAACCCAGTAGACACCCGGCATCAACTCATTGACGGTTTCAGTGATGCTCATGTTTTATTTTACCTCCACTTAAACCCAATTCCTTTTCTGGCTCTTATGAAATTAATCGCCTTTCTGAAAACTTTTGGCGAATCTTTTTCATCTCTCTCGAGTCTTCCGCAAGTAACAAAAAGTATTTTTAGCATTCGTTCTATTACGTAGTGTTCTTCTTTGAGGTTTTCAGTTGCAGAAGCTGTAGCTGTATGATGCAAAAGTTTTCCTCCTTAAGAGATAAGTGGAAGCGCTAACAAAGTCTAATAAGTTTTCCGTTAATTTGAAACCGCGAAATCACCGATAGTTGTTCTTATACTGCTTGGTTTAAGCATGTTTTCCATAGTTTGCAGCGAACATATTCAGATCAATCGGACCAATATAGCCATCTTTGTCAAAGTCGGCTAACCTGTTGTAGCCCGTTTGTCCAACCCTTTTTCCGTAGGCAGCTGCAAACATATTGAGGTCAATGGGACCAACGTAACCGTCGCCGTCCAGATCACCACGAATCCTAACGTTAACTGTGCCATCGGTCTTGGTGTTGTCAACGGTGTCGGTTTCGCCTGTGACTGGGGTAACGTGGGCGGATATGGTGTAGGTTCCTACGGTGGCTGTAGTCCATGTGAAGCTTACGGTGATGGGGGCGCTAGGGGCCAAAGAGGAAACGGTTTGTTCTCCTATTAGGTTGGTGTCATAGTAGGCGTGAACCATGATGTTTGCCTCATACTGGTTGCCCTCGTTTTTCAGATCTACGTTAACGGTTACAGAATCGCCAATACAGACCGGGGATGGAGCAGCCGCGACACTTGTGATGGCAAGGTCGTGAACTGGAGTCTCCCCTATATTGCTGAACCAGCCATCTTCAGATGTGTGATCCATTTTACTGAGGCTGTCATCGCGTAGTACAGTGCCGTTGAGGTGTAAGGCGGTGCTGCCCAGTTTTTCGACTTTGAATGTGATAGTTGCAAGGGTTCCGCTGCCGCTGACAGGCCAAGAATCTATAAAGGGCTGGCCTAAGAGAGTACTTGTGGCGTATATCCAGCCCATAGTCTGGTTTTTCCTTGAGAAGAACTGGGTTGAGCCGCCCTGCTTAAGGAAGGGACCCTCAACAAGAGTAGTATAGTCTAATAGACTAGGGTTCCACCAAATGTAAAAATCATAAGACCAGAGGTTTGTGACGTTGGTCACATTGATGTTTATAGTGAAATACGTGTTAGCTACCAGACTTGAATTTATGATGCTCGCGGGGTGAACAAGAACTTTTGGAAGAGACGGCGATCCGTCCACGTGTGTAACAGTCACGCTGCTGGCGTAGATGGAACTGAGCGCTAAAAAGAACACCAACAATAAACCTTTCTTTTCCATCCCCACAGTCTCTCCCTTCGCTTATAGCATTAGTCATTAATCAGCAATATATTTGAATCTTTCGCGAACCTATTTCCTATAGATAACAATATATGAATTCGCTTTAGAGCCCAACCGCAAGTTTTGAAGGAAACTGGTTTAAAGGTTTGTTCCTTTCTAAGCAGAAGACCGCCTCCTTCTTGTGTAAAAAAACACAACAATGCCAATGAATACAACCACAGCTAGAGCTACCGCGATAAGCGTTATTGGCCACGTTTGTCCGAGCTGCGTTACCTTAATTGTGCCGTCCACGTATTCATTGTCAGTGGTATCGATTTCTTCGGGCACTATAGTGGCTTCAGCTTTTATTGTGTACAAACCTTCAGCTACATCCTTAGTGTCCCAATTAAAAGTCAGTGTCTCATTCGCGCCCGGAGCTAGGTTAGACAACGTTTCCATCCCAATCAAAGTATAGTTGGCCCAAGCCTTAACATCAAAAGTCTCTGGTACCGCTCCTTTATTCTTAGCGACAACGGTGACAGAAACGGATTCGCCAGCTTTAACTTCAGCGCTAGAAGCTTCAACTGACGTGATCGCCACATTGTGTATTAGATTGTTGAAGTATCCTCGTTCGGCAACATGAGGCATCGTGGCCAAGTTGCTATCAATCAGCGTGGTGTTGTAGATATCTAGGGTGGTGCTTCCGAGCGTCTCGATCATGAAAGTTATTGTGACCAAGGTTCCATTGCCGCTAACCCCGCCCTGGTCTGTGAGTGTGCAATTCACGTATAAATAGCCCGCTTCCTGGTTTATTTCAGGAGAGCGAAAAACCGTGGTGCCGCCAGCCTTGAGGAAGGGCCCCTCAGCAGCATCGGTAACGTTAAGGAGCACAGGGTTCCATTTCAAGTAGAGACTCCAACCGTAGAGGTCTCTAATATTAACAATACTTATATTGATGATTAACAGTGTCTCAGGAACAAGATTAGGATCTACTATGTTTGGAGGATCCACAAAGATCTTGCGCAAAGGATACACAAAGTGGCCATCTACTAACGAAAATGGTATCGGGTCTCCAGCATAATCTTTTATAAATGCATCGAAAGGTTCTCCTCCAATATTCAAGTTTTCAACAAGATTAAGAACGCTTTCTCCTTCAATTTTGGCCCGAAAATTCACAGTTACCAAAGTTCCACTTCCGCTCGCTGCAGCAGTTGGTGCTTCACCATAAATGGTGCATATGAGTGCTGCCCAGCCTTCCGTATTGTTTATTCTAGGTTGGAACCATGTTTTGTAGGCACGTGGAGAGCGGCTGAGAAAGGTTCCTTCAGTTGTGTTGACAACGTCTAAAATTGTTGGGTTCCACACTAAGAAGAGCTGGTAATACCATAAACCTGTCACATTGGCGATATTGATGTCTGCGCTGAAGGACTCGCCCGGTGCGACTCCGCTTACAGAAGGACTCACGTAGATTTTGGTTTCAGGCGAGGCCATAGTTACATTTATTGAAGCTATTGTGGGGAGCAATAATGTAACGAGAAGCGAAAGAAGCAGTCCCTTCTCATTTAATCTCCGCGTCCTTCTGCGCATTTTCTTCTTCTTCTGAATAGTTTATGTGAAACTTCCCTATACAACCCGAGGAATTTAAGTGTTTAGATTTCAAAATTGACAATAATTGGCACGATCGCGAAAAATGGCTTAATTCCGCAATGTTGGTTGTGGAGTTTATGGAAACAGTTACTGCAAGCTTGGACACCATAGATGGTAATCAAAGGATTTGGTCGTCATATTAGGTGGCAGGTTTTCCGTAGTTTTTGCCTGCGATGGCCAGATCGTCTCCGTCTACTCTGTTGTTGCGGTCTAGGTCTGCGTCTGGGTTCCAGGCCCACCATGCGCCTGGAGTCCCGCCAGAAGCTGGAGTAGTCAACAGGGCTCGGGCGATTAACGCCAAGTCCTCCATGTTTATCTGTCCGTCGTTATTTACGTCGCCCAGAAGCGTGGTTTTGTAGTAAAGGTCCCAGTTGCCGTTAGCGTCCCGGTTTGAGCCCCATGTTATCCAGATTGAAAAGTCTCTGGCTTGGAGCGCGTCTGGCCATGTGTCATCGAACGTGTTTTTTGTGAGCTGGATTGTGGCTGACCATGTTGCTCCATTGTCGGTGGAGGTCATATAGTAGAGTTCATCTGTTGCCGTAGGCGTGAATTCACTTGCTGCCCAGACGACCCATATGACACCATCTGTGGTTTGGAAGATTGTTGGGTTAGTGTCTTCTTTTTTTGTATCTGTAGTTAAGGGTTTGTCTGGAGACCAAGATGAACCGTTGAAAGTCTTATGGAAGATTTCATAATCCCCCATTCTGCTTGAGGCCCAAACAACCCATATTCTACCGTCTTGAGTTTGGCTGATAGAAGGGGTAATGTCGAGACTTGGGTCAGTGATCAACGATGTTTCATTTGACCATGTGACGCCGTTGAAAACTTTATAGAATACGTCATAGTTGCCTGAGGCCCAGACAACCCATATGTTTCCGTCTTTGGCTTGAAGGATCGCTTGTTGATAGTTGTTTCCGCTAACAGTCAAACGGGTATCGATGCTCCAAGACAACCCGTTGTCAGGTGAGCTTTTGCAGAACAGGTCGTAGCTGCCGGTTCTGTTTGATGCCCAGACGACCCATATAGTTAGATTTTTCAGTTGAGTAATGGATGGGTTTATGTCTTCGTTTCTGTCTATGGTTAAGCGGATTTCGTTAGACCATGTGCCCTGATAAATCTTGTAATATAAATCGGAGTTTCCGTTTTTCCTTGATTTCCAAACGACCCATATTCTGCCGTCATTCGTTTGGGCAATTGATGGATATCCATCTAACGCTACGTTTGTTGTGAGTCTAATTTCGTCTGACCATATGAGAGTTGCTTCAACTGACGGGGTAATTGCTAACGTAGCCACTAAAAGGATAAGTAGTAAAATCATTGAAACTTTTTTCTGGTTCATGTTTAGTGGCTCCTATGATTTGTATCAGTATTTGGCTGTATGATAATGTGCATAAAAAAAGAGAGACTGAGGAACGAGCCAAAGCTCGTTTATAGTTTGATGCGGAAGCTGAATGTCTTTTGTTTTTCTGATAGAGTTAGCCCTGCCCCAGAGACGTCTATGTAGTATTCCTGCTCATCGAGAGTGAGTCCACCGTCGGCTGCGTATTGGGCGTAAGCTAAGGCGTAGTATTTTCCAGCATCGTTGGATGTTAGTGGTCCTAATGACACCATTAATTCAGCTGACATTTCTTCGTTCATAAGATGCGCTGTATCAGTTTTAAGAACAATGGTTTCTCCTAACGGGTTCTCGATTTCAAACACTACTCGTCCTGTGATACCAGCTGGTGGCTCCATTAGCGATTGTGTGTTTTTGATCTTTCCAAAGAGTTCTAAGGTGTCTCCGTGTATTGAGATGCTGAATGCGTGATTTGTTATTCGTTTACTTACAAGCTCAGCTTCGACTAGTCTGATTTTGATGGACAAAACGTTGTTTGCTTCTACTTGATCCCCTGGAGCTGCTACAGTGGCTGTCATTGTGTAGTAGCCTGCGGGTACTTCAGCACCATAGAATGGCCCGATCCATAGGGCCATTAGGTCCCAATCTGAAGTTTTTTCTGCCCCAAGCATGTATGGCACAGTTGTATTCCACAGTGGTTCGATGACTCCTTGTTTGCCGGTCTGGTCATGTGTGACGGTTAAGTAAACGTCCATGGTTTGGTCGAGGCTTCCCTTGTTTGCGAGGGTTATCAGGATTAGCGATAGGTCAAAGTCGCGTCTCATCACGTAGCTTGTTTTGTCAAGGTTGGCTGACTCGTCATTCCATAGGTCAGCTATAGCTATGTCGCGCCAAATTCTGAGCTGCTGCTCTTTGTACCAGGTGTCTCCTCCTTCATCGGTGACTGTAAGCTTTATCAGGTAGGGTTCAAGGTCATACGCTGCGAAAGTGTGTGTTGTGATTGGATCGGTTTCTTCAACTATAGGCGTGCCGTCGCCGAAGTCCCAAGCATATTTTACAATTGCTGTGCCATCTGGGTCCCAAGAGGCCGAGGCGTTAAAGGTAACTGTCTCGCCTACATCGGGTGCCTTTGGCGTCCACTCGAAGTCAACGAATGGCTTGTGTGTACCGAAGTTGGCGCCTTGAACCACGTCGGGTGTATAGATTATATTAGCATTAGTGAAGTCGATGAGCTTCACATCGAAGAGATCTATCTTGCTTATGCCTCCTGCTAGAACCTTAAACGTAATGGTTGCTAGGGTTCCACTTCCGCTTGGTGGAAGGTCAGGTTGATCCAGTAGCGTTGAGCCAACTTGCACGTAGCCAAATGCTTGACCCAAGAACACATTGAAGCTTGTTGGAACGATGCCGCCGCCAAGGAAAGTTCCTTCATTGATCACTGGTGGGAACTCCAGTATACTGAAGTCCCATCTTATTTTGAATTCCCAGCCTGATATTGGTGGTGAGTTTTCGATTAGGACGCTAATGGTAAAGGTGTCCATGGGCTCATAAACGGGCGTTGCAGGATCAAGTTTCACTGTTATGGTTGGTGCTTTCGCCACGTTTACCATGACTAAACTTACAGCAAGCACAAGCAGCAGCGGCATTGCAGTTAAGTTTTTTCCTCTCACTCCATTTCACCTCTTGCTTTTATCCAGCGTTCATGCCGTAACTTCTTCCTGTTATGGCCAAGTCGTCTCCGTCTACTCTGTTGTTGCGGTCTAGGTCTGCGTCTGGGTTCCAGGCCCACCATGCGCCTGGAGTCCCGCCAGAAGCTGGAGTAGTCAACAGAGCGTGGGCGATCAAGCTCATGTCTGAGGTGTCAACCGCGCGGTCTTTGTTCACATCACCAACAAAGTGGAAAGCTTCGGAAATTTTGCCAGAGATTTCGGTTTGGGTTAGCCAGAAGTTTGGATCAGCTTTCAACTCATACCATTCCATGAGCGCTGAATCGGCGCCAACGTATATCCAAGGTCCAGAACCGTCTTCTGCCATATCGTTTAGGCCAAGCGTTGGCTTGAAGTAGTTGTCCTTCCATGGGTGATATTCTCTAACCTTCAAGCGGTCCACGGCGAAAGTGCCTGGATCTCCTTCGGTGTAGCCAAAAACAGCGGCGCTAGCCGCCATCCAGATGTCTTTGCTGAACATGGGCAACCAGCCAACAAGGTGGAGTGCATAATAGCTCTTAATGCCAAGTTTAACCACGACACCCCAGCCTCCACCATTGGCCCTATTGTCCCATGTTTCCACTTTGGCAATATCCATTGCTCCTGGGAAGTTCCATGCAACACCAGGTCCGGCGTCTCTGGTCAACCGTAAGGAGAAAGCGATGTCGTCAGGCGTGACCTGTCCACCGTGGTGCCACTTGGCGTTTTGGCGCAGAGTGAAGTTGATCATTGTTGCCGGCTCCGCCGGTGGTCCTGGATACATCCATTCGCCAACATTCCAGTCTGTGGCAAGCCAAGGCCAGTCTTCTGCTGGGTTGTAAGGATTGGTGACAATCAACATGTCATATACAGCATTGAGGACGTTCCAATCCCAAACCCACTCAGAGGATACCACATTAAAGTCTTCAGGGTTAGCCTTGAATCCCCACACGAGGGTGTCCGTTTGGTAGCCAGGTGGATGTGTGGTGATTGGTTGGGGTCGTGTATCATCCATGGTGAGTAAGCTATACAGGTAGGCGCCGCCAGTTAAGGGACCGCTTATGCCGTATCCAAATTGGTTGACCACGCCTGTCCAGCCGGTTCTGTAGCCTTGAACGCCAGCCGAAGCCCAGAGAGGTATCGTTCCAACGTATTTGTTGAAGATATATGTGGCATTGTGAACACCCCATTCAACTTCCTTCTTCGTCTCTCCATATTGAACATAATCAGCGGAATATTTGTCAAATTCAGTGTTGGCGAAACCTTGAAAGCCTCCAGACCAACCGATGTCGTATGGTGTTCCGTCGTATTTGCTTCCGTAAGGCGCGCCATAATACTGGGCGGAATGAAATGTTTGATACAAGAACACTGGATCCACGCCAAGCGAATAACCTTCAGTGTATAAGTGATAGTCGTAGTCAACCATAACCGCCTTGAAGGCCACAGTCTTAGCCACTACCCGCGAATCTACAGGAACCCCTATCGCCGCTAAGTCAGCAGCCAGTTTCTCACCAGCCAACCTTCGCTCTGTATGGTCTGATCGCATGTAGAAGATCAACGGATCCAAGTATGGGTAGCCTGCGTCTCCCGGCTTTTTTCTAGGGTCAATTCTTGTTTTTCCATCAGGTCCAATAGTAAAGCCTGCAGCGTCGAGCAGCGCCTTCGCCTTTGTTACATCCCGCTTGTAGACCAAGCTCGTTACGGTTATACCTCCGTAAGGAGCGGTGAACGACGATTTCGTTAGGTTAGCCATGTCAAGCCAACCCGATATAGCCGCTGGCATAAACGTGTCCATCATTAGGCCATAGCCCTTCAATATCTCTGTCTTTATGTAGTCTTTGTCAACCAAATACATAATAGCCAACCTAAACTGCCAGGCTCTTAAATCCCACTCATTGGCAGGGTCGAAGTAATGCTTGTAGGTGCCAGTAGTCGGATCGAAAGTCAAAACATCTTCATCTCGATCTCCAACTCCCGTGGGCCACCTCTGGTTGTAAAGGCCATATCCGTACTCACCAAGCTCTGAATAATCTCGCAGCGTAATATCACTTGGAACAAGCTCATCACCAGTACCCGGCTTGCCGTCAGGCCCTAAAGTCCACTTATCAATGAACGTCTTAGTGATCGGCCAATCTGTAATGTCAATCTCTCCCGCCTCTAAAGCCAGAAACTCCTTCTCTTCAGTTCCATAATTCTTGATAAACATCTTCGGAGTCGGTGGACCAGACGCTTCCGCTCGCACTGGAACGACAGCGAGAAACGTTGCTGATAGCAAACAAAGCGCCAGAGAAAACATTATGGCAATTTTTGATCTCAAGATTTTTCCCTCTTTTTCTCCTTTCTCTTTTTCGGCAGTAACTTCATTAATTTACGAGGAATTTAAAGTTTTGCTCCTTCAAATTTACATAAAGAAATCATAGAAGTTAATTACAGAATTAAAAGAAACCTTAAAATCTCGCAACTCGCCGCGGTAAAATACTCAGAAATCAAGTTCTCTCCAGAAAGGCCCCAAGTAAAGCTTAAAATATTTCTTTTATAACAAAAACTACTCTAAGGGGAACAAAGTCATGGGTCTTCGAGCTTACATAATGAAAAGGATAATCAACTCCCTCATCCTCCTTTTCTTTGTACTTACCATCAACTTCATTATTTTTCAACTAATGCCGGGCAACCCCATGCAGATGTACGCAAATCCAAGCCGATTAACTCCAAAACAAAAAGAGGAGATAGCAGCGTCATATGGTCTCAACCAGACAATTTTCGTCAGGTACCCACTATACATAAAAAATATGTTAACTGGGCAATTTGGAATATCATACTACCGCCAAGACTACGTTGCCACTGAAATAGCAGAACGCCTTGGAAACACTCTACTCTTAGTAGGCACAGCCGAGGTAATATCCCTAATAATGGGCATCATTCTAGGAGTCATAACAGCCAACAAAAGGGGAGGTATTTTCGACAGCGCGGTGGTAATATCTTCTCTAACAACATACTCCCTCCCAACATTCTGGATGGGAATGATCTTCCTACTATTTTTTGCCTATCGACTGCGCTGGTTCCCAACTACAGGAACATCTTCCTTTACGGTAACAAATCCAGCACCAAACATATTCGTTTATATTACTGATCGACTATGGCACCTCTTCCTTCCAGCCACCGTTCTCGTTCTCTTTATGTATGGTGGCTATCTTCTCCTAACAAGAGCTACAATGCTCGAGGCCCTGACCGAGGACTATACCCTAACCGCCAAGGCAAAGGGATTAAGTGAAAGAACCGTATTGTTCAAACACGCATTGAAGAACGCTTCGCTGCCCGTAATAACTAATGCGGCCATAGCATTCGGCTTTATCCTCTCAGGAGCAATCATAACTGAGCGGGTTTTTCTTTACCCAGGGCTTGGAATGTGGACATGGGAAGCAATAGACAATGTAGATCACCCGGTTATGCAGACAATCTTTTTCCTCGTAGCCGTATGCGTCATTATAGCCAACTTTATAGCTGACGTTCTCTACGGTGTCATAGACCCTCGAATAAAGTATGGTTGAAAACCAATGAGCTTAACCTACAAAGCCAAACTAACATACCAAATTAAAAGATTCAGAGGATTTTTGAAGACTTTCCAGCGCAGCAAAAGAGCACTCTTCGGAATCGGAATCCTAATCTTTTACATTGTAATAGCGCTAGCAGCCCCAATAATCACCTCGAACGACCCAATTTATGGAATCTATCTAGCTGGAGACTTCGCCACGCCCGCATGGTTTAGATACCTATCCGGAGGCGAGGCTCTGAGTGAGAATCTCGAGCCAGTAAGCAGGCCTGACTTCCCCAACAAAGCCTCACTTGTCGAAGAATGGAAATTTACAACCTCATCTCCCGACCTGGTGAGATTAGACTGGGAACAATCTTTAGGGAACGGAAGTGCAGCCATAATGTTTAGGCGGAATAAACCCATGGAATTAGCCCAACGGGTTGAAGCCCACCTAAGCAAGGAGTTTTACTTCCCCTACGGTCCGCCAAGAAGATTCAACTGCGCAATAAAAGTTTACACTAAGGGAGCCGAAGAAGTGCCTATTGGCGTCTCAATGATTATCAAACAGGTTGGACAAAACTCTACATACCCAATATTTTGGAGCGTAACAATTGATAAAGGCACCACCGCTTGGATAACTCCAAGCCGGGACTACCCTCCAGTAATAGACTCATATGACAATGATTTCAAGATTAAAATCGGCAACGAAACGTGGGCGGATCCAGCATACATAGTGTTTTCGAAACCGGCTAAATATGTATACGATATTCACATATCATTTGAAGACAACAAGCCTGAAACACTTGGAAAAATAGTCGAGTCCACATTGTATCTTGATGACGTCAAAGTAAGGCTGTTCGGCACAGCCTATGGAATCCTAGGGACCGATCAACTGGGACGAGATATATTTGCACAATTCCTCTACGGAGCACGAATATCACTTTTTGTAGGCCTGCTTGCAGCCTTACTATCGGTTATTATCGGATTGGTTGCAGGACTAATTTCTGGCTATCTTGGAAGAGTTGCAGATGAAGTTTTGATGAGGCTCACCGATATGCTACTCGTTTTACCCCAACTGCCACTCTTAATAGTCCTGATGGCAGTTTTACGTGCATCTCTATTTAACCTTATATTAATAATTGGCCTACTAGGATGGATGGGCTTCGCCAGAACCGTAAGGTCGCAGACGCTTAGCCTCAAAGAAAGACCCTTCGTGGAAGCGGCGAAAGCGGTAGGAGCTGGCAAATTCCACATCATTTTAAGGCATATTCTGCCAAACGTCATGTCTTTAGTCTACGTCACGCTAGCGCTATCGGTTCCAAGTGCCATCATATCAGAGGCAGCCGTAAGCTGGCTAGGTCTTACCGATCCAACTATAATGTCCTGGGGAAGAATGCTCTACGACGCAGAAACTACTCAAAGCATCGAAAGGATATGGTGGATAATCCCCCCTGGATTAAGCATAGCGTTGGTCTCTCTCTCATTCATTCTGTTAGGATACGCCCTAGATGAAATACTCAACCCAAAGCTTCGACAAAGACGTTAACTAACAGACACAACAAATGAAGAAAAACTCCACAAGAAAATCCTTTTTCAACGAGCATTCTTTTCTTATCATGTAAACGCGGAGGTATCTGGTCGACGTATCAGCGTCTACGCTTAGATGAACGCCTCTTGAGAGGGACTCTCTTGCGCTCTGAGCTTTTCACTCCAAAAACTGATGTTCCAATTCCTCCCAAGGCAACAGCAGCACCTACTGGAAAAAAATTGTTGTAAGGATACTGAGGCTCACTTTCCTCAAACTCCTTTTTCTCAAGAGTCAAATAAAGAAGACGAGGCCCCCAAATTGCCCACGCATCTATTTTATATGTCCCAGAACGATTTGTCACACCTTCTGGAAATTGTGCCTTTGTCACCACTTGCACTCCTTGAAGTGCAAGAGGTATGTCGTATTCCTTTACGGATCCCTCCGGATCTGTGACGTTTATTAGAACAGCTGCATCTTGCGAAAGCATTTGTTGAGATAAGGGCGCCAGAGTAAAATATACTCTAAAGCTATCTCCACTTTTCAAATCTCCCTGCACAGACAAAAGTTCAGCAGATGGATTTGCATCAATATCCTGCACAGTCGCCCATCTTAGAATGGGATCTGGCTCTATAACTGTACGAGAGCTAGCTATCAAAATCAATCCTAGAAACAAAAGAAAAATGCCTAAGGCAACAAACCCTTTTCTCATCGACTACCCACTACATTAATTTTTAACTCACTGATTCTAAAGGATTTCGTCCATACACTTTTGGGATCATCGATGGAGTCTAGAAATTTTTTCTATCAGATAAAGCAGGAAAACAACAGAAGAGCAGTCTACTGCGACAACAACTAATCGAATTATTATGGGGTATCTCTATAGATACATTCTATGTTATTCCGCTTAGAAAATCCTTGCTGTTACGTTGGTTTCGGTTTTCTGGTCTTTACAAGGATCGCTATTGCCGTCAGGACGACCGCCACCACAATCAGAGCTGCTGCGTAGAGAAGAATGTTCGACGGCGACTCTTGAACTGTGACAGTTTTTGTTTGAGTGTCAGTGAAGCCTTCATTGTCGGTAACAGTTAGGGTTACCGTATAGTTTCTGGAAGCTGCATAAGTGTGGGTTATTATTGGCGTGGCGGTAGTGGTGATGTTATTGTCGCCAAAATCCCACTTGTAGCTGGCAATCATTCCATCTGGGTCTTGGCTAGCTGAAGCGTTGAAGGTAACCATTTCGTTCACAGTGGGTTCACTCGGTGTAAATGCAAAAGAAGCTTCGGGAGGACTTTTAACTGAAACAAATTTGGATTCTATGTCCCATAATCCTTCATTGTCGGTAACGTTTAGCGTTACTGTATAAGTCCCAAAAGAGGTGTATGTGTGGGTCGTAGTCTTGCCGCTGTCTGTTCCACCGTCTCCGAATGCCCAGGCATAACTTACAATAAGGCCATTGGGGTCAAAGCTGGCAGAGGCATTGAAAGCTATGGCCTCACCTATGATTGGCTTTGAGGGAGAGAAAGTGAAGAGGGCTTTAGGAGCAAGAGTGAGCGTCACTTCTCCGTCGATGAACTCATTGTTAAGGGTGTCGGTTTCCCCTTCCACGACGCTTGCATTGACCTTTATTGCGTAGGTGCCAGTAGCAAGGCCAGTTGTATTCCATGTGAAGCTCTGCGTCAGAGAGGCCTTAGGGTTCAGGTTAATGACTTTTTGAGTCTCAATGGGTGTTGAGTCATAGTAGGCAGTAACGTTGAAGGTTTCCGTTGAGTTGCCTTCGTTCTCAACGGTGGCGTTAATGTATACGGGTTCGCCCACGCTTGCTGTGGTTGGAGAAACCGTGATATTTATGACGGCTACGTCACTCACATAAATAAAGTAGCCATCTGTTGCCGTGTGTACAATTTCGGAGCCGGGAGATGGATACGCAGGATCGTATAGTTTCGTGTCATAGAGGTCTAAGCTACTTGATCCCTTTTTTTGGACCAGAAAAGTCATAGTAGCTAAGGTTCCGCTTCCAGATGCGCCCACTGGTGCCATAATCATGCAACCCAGTTGGATATAATAGGACCCTATGTACTTGTTGAAGCTTGTTGCTTCACCTGCCGAAGCTAGGAAGGGTCCTTCATCTATGAGGGATCCATTTGTGAATAAAACTTCAGTATTATATTGCAGTTTTATATCCCAAAA
>Ga0315307_1000109_pt1 | contig 32288 bp, 21 predicted proteins | sample TDP2_MG_FD_203079 | JGI IMG/M metagenome (GOLD analysis project Ga0315307, IMG submission 203079) | Freshwater sediment microbial communities from Lake Towuti, South Sulawesi, Indonesia - TDP2 | ecosystem: Environmental > Aquatic > Freshwater > Lake > Sediment | place: Indonesia: South Sulawesi...
GCCCGCCCTACAGCGCGCCACCGGTAGGGGAGGTCCGCGACCTGCGCCGGCGGGCATGCCAAATGCCCGCCCGACGGGGGGAGTCTAGCCGCTGCGCTTCAGCTTGCCGTGCCGCTTGCAGTACGCCTCGGCGATGGCGAACACCTTGAGGCCGAGGGGGATCAACACCACCGCGGTCACCGCGAGAGGCAGGATGTCCCCCCAGAGTCGGCCCAGTCCTGCTCCCTCGAGGAGCGCGGCCCGCATCCCCTGGAGGGTGTAGGTCATGGGCGAGAACTGGGAGAAGAACCGCAGCCACCCCGGGAGCACCTCGATTGGGTAGTAGACGCCGCTGACCATCAGCAGGGCGGCCTCGACCACACTGGTCATCTGCATGCCCTTCTCCGTGTACATCAAGGGGAGGCAGGCGGCCATCAGCCCCAGCCCCACGAGTGAGAGGGTGGAGATGGCGAGCACCGCGCAGGCGCCGAGCAGGTTCGCCCCGCGCAGGTCCAGGTCGAACATCAGCAAGCAGACGCCGACCAGCACCACAAGCCTCGCCCCCGCGTAGCAGGCGGCGAATGCGCTCATCCCAAACAGGTGGGTGAGCCGGGAGATGGGGGCCATGAAGGTGTACTCGATGGTGCCCTCCCACCGCTCGTAAGAGATGATGTTGCTGGTCTCCCAGAACAGCTCGGACAGGTACTGCCAGAGGAGCGACCCGGTGAGCAGGTAGACCAGCACCTTGTCCACCGGAACGGCGATGCCGCTCACCCGCTCCATGCCCACCGCGAGGAAGCCGATGGAGAGCACCATCGCGCTGGAGTAGAGCAGCCAAGTCATCTCCCAGGGCCAGTAGCGCTTGGTGAGGGCGAAGCTGCGGCCGAGAAAGGCGTATACCGGCCGCCCTTTGACGCGGGCTGTAGCTATGGCAGCTCTCATGCTCGAACCTCTCCTGTGCTCGTGTGCCAGCGGCCCCCGGCCCCGCGCTACTCGTTCTCCGGCGCCTCCAGGGACTTGCCGGCGAGCTGGAGGAAGACGTCCTCCAGGCTGGGCTGAGGGAGGCTCCCCTTGCGCACCAGGGCCTTGAGCTCCTCAGGGGTCCCCTCGGCGATGATCTTGCCGTCGCACATGATGCCGATGCGGTGGCAGAGCCGGTCCGCTTCCTCCATGTCCTGGGTGGTGAACAGCGCGGTGGCGCCGTCATCCCGCATCACCGACCGCAGGAAGGCCTGCACCTCCCGCTTGGACTGCGGGTCCAGGCCGGTGGTGGGCTCGTCCAGGAGCAGCAGTACCGGTGAGGTGAACAGGCCCCGGACGATGGCCACTTTCTGCTGCTGCCCCCGGGAGAGGTCCTCCACAGAGTCATGCACCCGGTTCATCGGGAAGCCGACCTGGGCGAGCATCCCGTAGGCCCTCTTGATCCCTTCCTGCGGGTCCAGGCCGTAGAGCCGGGCCGTGTAGAGCAGGTTTTCGGTTGGGGACAGCTTCTTGAAGAAGGCGGCCTCGACGGAGACCCGGTTCACTAGCCTGCGCACCGCCGCCGCGTCCCGCACCACATCCCGGCCGAAGACCGCCGCGCTTCCCACATCAGGGAGAAGCAGGGTCGAGATGATGCGCACCAGCGTGGACTTGCCGCACCCGTTGGGCCCAAGCAAGCCGTAGATCTCGCCCCGCTCAACCTCCATGCTGACCGAGGAGAGGGCCGTGATGGCGCGCGCCTTCCCATTGGCACCACCTTCGCGGCGCCGCCTCTGGGTGAAGGCCTTGGTGACATCTCGGACCATCAAAGGTACTGGGTGACACATGATGTAGTCCTCCGGAATCGGGAACTGTCCTGGAACGCCCCGACCGAGAGCGAGTGCGTTCCCCAATCAGGACCGCGTCTCTGCCGCCTCGGGTCAGGGCAGGCGGGCCCGATTGCGGCTCCAAGTGGTCGAGCCGCCGGCCTAATCGGGCCCGCGGCTCGGTGCGTGGAAGAACAGCGTGCTCCGCAAGGAGCAATGGGAAACCGCGGGTAGCGGAAGCGCCCGCGGCTCGTGTCTACCTGGAGGTCGCGTCTAGAGCAAACGCGTGAAGGCGCGTGCGCATTCCGTCAGAGGAACGGCGGCACAGTCCCGGATTGGCCTTCCCTGGGTATCCGCATCGGCACCGTCTTCTGGCGCATCCTCCTGTCGCGCCTTGCGTCAGCAACCATGATAGCTGAGGCCGAGGGAGCCGTCAAGAGGAGATCGGAGAGCCCTGCTGTCCGCTCCACGCGTCTCCCGGGTTGCACCTGGCACGGTTTTGGCAAGCGCGGCGGAGGCGTGACTGAACCAAGGCGGCGCCGATGGCAGTGATAGCAGAAGGAATTCCGCAGGCAAAGTGGAAGAAGCGACTAGCCGCGAGTGTCTCCTCCGCGCTGCCACTGACGGGCCTGGCTGCCGGGTGGCGTTGGGGCGAGGATTCGCTGCGGTCTGTTCCGGGGAGAGACCCGGGGCAGCAACATCGCCATCGGACCAGGCTGCGGTGGGCGAGAGGAGCGGTGATGGCGACGAAGAGCCTGTACGTGGGGAGCCTGCCGTACGAGGTGACGGAGGACGAGCTGCGGGAGCTGTTCGCCGAGTTCGGGCCGGTGAAGGCAGTCCGGGTGATCGCGGGGAAGGGGTTCGGCTTTGTTGACCTCCCGGAGGAGAACGCGGCGCGGGCGGTGGCCGCGGTCAACGGCCGAGAGTTCAAAGGGCGGGTGCTGCGTGTTGACGAAGCTCGGCCCCGGCGAGAGGCAGGGGAGCGCGGCCAGGACTTCCGCGGTCGCGGGGGTCGCCGTCGCTGGTAGGTCACGCAGGTTGGCGGCGACGGCCCGAGGGTGGAGGCACTGGCCGGGTAAGCGGGATCAGGGTCTGGGGCGGCAGTGGAGGGAGCGGCCCGAGTTGCCGATCATAGGTTCGGAGTTTGCTGCCGCGCGGCGGCACTGCTGTCTCCCCCTCCGGCAGTGCCGCCCCGGCAGCTCCAGAGTCTGTCTCCATCCCGGTTTCTGATCACCCCGTGGACGCCGGTGCCACAGGGGACGGCTCACACGATCTCGATGACATCGTCCGGGCCGCCGCCCAGCCACTCCTCGACGATGGCTGCGATCTGGCGGCCGGTCAGCTCCTTGCCGCGCAGGCGCGGCTCCAGGTCTCGCAGCTCTCGCCTCTTCGCCTGCGGCTGGCCAAGCTGCTGGCTCAGCCAGGGGAGGAGCTCGTCGGTGAGCAGCGAGGTCAGTCTCTCTGGCGGCAGGCTCTCTTCGGCGAGCACCTTCGCGACTGCGGCCGCCACTCGCTCATCGGCGCATCCCGGAAGGCGGCGGCGGAGCAGTTCCTCGTGGGCGCGCAGCTCGGCGCGCTGAGCGGCGAGCGCCTCCTCGGCCTGGCGCGAGAGGGCCTCCACATCGGGGAGGGTCAACTCCTCTCCCAGCCGGAGGCCGCAGCCCGGGCAGACTACCGATCCTCCAGGGAGCGGATCGGCCGCCAGGCATCGCCGGCCGAGGGCCTGGTTGAGTTCCCTATCTACCGCGGCAACGGCTTCTCCGGCCAGGCCGGCGCGGGCCAGCCGGCGCGCGGCCTCCATCACCGGTGAGCGCTGGAGCTGGGCAAGTCCGCCGAAGCGGGGCGCCGCGTGCTGACTGCCATGCCAGCCGAGGTAATGCCGGCGGTAGGCCTCCAGCCAGCGCGAGGCGAGGGCCCTGACCTGTGAGGCCGCGGACACCAGGCGCGCGGGTGAGGCGAATGCAGTCAGCACTCCCTGGCGATCGCGGGCCAGCAGGGACTCTTCCGAGCAGGTCGCCCTCTGGTCGGAGATGAGGGCCCGCAGGCGGGCCAGGTCGGCGAGATCGGTCTCCAGGAAGCGGGCGCACCCCCGGCACCTGGCGAGCGCCTGGCTGCAAGCAGCGACTCCGCCTGGGAGGCGCTCGGCCTCGGCGACCAGCCGCGAGAGCCCTTGGCTGGAGGTGCGGGTGGGGCTGACGGCACTGGCCACCGCCTGCGCCCTGGCTAGCGCTTCCTCGGCCCAGGACCAATCGGTCTCAGCCTGCCCAAGCAGCCCGGCGGCCCGCGCCAGGTCGGCGGATCGCGCCTCTCCGGTGCGCAGCATCTCGGCCGACCAGGCCACCAGCTCGCGCCAGGCGCGCTCCTGGGTGGGCCGGTCCCACTCACTCGTGGAGGCGCCTGTGGCCGCAAGCCAGAGGGCCTGCGCCGCGGCCCTCACCGGGCCCCGCAAAGCCGCTCCCCGCATCAGGTAGGGCAGGTTCTCCGCGAGCGGGGCCGCGATCACCTCCAACTGGACGGGCTGGAGGAAGGCGTCGAGGGCCACCAGATAGCCCCCGCGAACCAGGGCCGCGATGAGCAGCTCGCCCTGCTCTCTGGTCAGGCCCCACTCGCTCTTCGCGAGCCGGCCCGCGAGTTCTGAGCAGCCGATGGCATCACCGGGCTCGACTTCCTTGCCGCGGGACCGCTCGGGCGCGGCCCCGATGGCGGCCTGGAGGAGGCCCTCCTGCTTGGTGGCCAGTTGGTAACGGCCGCCCTCGCCCTCTACCAGGCCGAGGGGCGCGGCGTAGGCGAGCAGGTGGGCCTCCAGCGTGGAGGCGGGCGGCAGCCTCACCTCGCCGGGGCGGATGAACTGCTCGATGATCTGGTTCGTCTGAGCGCGGCCGGCGAGCCGCCGGTCCGGCGCGATGGCGGGGAAGTGGGGGAAGAGCCTGCGGAAAGGCTCGTCGAAGAGCGCCGCGAGGGCCGCCTCCCACTGGTTGGTGAGGCCCTGAAGCCGCGGTCGCTCGATCATCTCCTGTCCCGCGCGGTCAACCACCTTGCCTTCGTAGAAGGCGCGCTGGAGCATTCGCCTGACTTGTGACTCCGAGTCCTCCCAGCGCTGGCGCAACCTGGCGCGGAAGTCGCGATCCCGGGGCCTGGCGACAGTGGGATCGGCCATCATGCGAGAGAGCGCGGCGTGCTCGATCAACTGCTCCTGCTCACCTGCGCCCAGCTCGCGCGGCAGCCAGGCGACTAGCCCAGCGGTGAATCGGCCTTCGAGCTGCCGCCCGGCGGCAAGCCAGGCTTGCTCTTGCTCGGAGAGCGGGGCGGTGGGAGAGGCGATGAAGAGCCACCCGTCCTCCCTCGTGTCCGGCGCGGCGAGCGCGCCCACCAGGTTCTGGAGGTCGGGCGCGGTCAGCCCGGTGAGATCTCGGCAGACCGCGCTGACGAACCTCCGGGCGTGCCACCATTCGACCGCCAGGCTGCGCGGCTCCAGCAGACCGGCCAGTGGAAAGGCCTCTTCACTGCAGGCCTCGAGCGCGGCGCGCAGGACCCGAGAGTCGCCGAGCGTGAGCTCCGCGGTCAGCTCGTTCAGCCGCTGCCTGATGCGCTCCGAGGCCTGTGATCCAGCGTCAACGTAGTACTCGTCTCCCTCCTCGCGGCGCGCTCGCTCCACGTACGCGCCCCGCCGGTAGAGCGCCCGGAGCAAGTCCTCCAGCAGTTGGGGCTGCTGCCACAGTGCGGCCTCCGCGCACCCCACCAGGCTGCCGCGCAGCAGCTTCGTCGGCCATCGCAGCTCGGCTACTCCCAGCAGGCAGAGGGCCTTCATCACCGCGGCGAGCTGCTGCTCCTGGCCCGGAGCAATCCGGCCAGCGTTCGCCATCACCACCTCGTGGGCGTGAAGGTGTCGGCGGCCGGTGAGCGTCATCGCCAGTTGCTCGCGGAACACGTCGAAGGCGAGGTCCGGTGTGACGAGCCGCTCGGCCGGCTGGTCGAGCCACCCGCGCTCTCGCGCCGCCTCCTGCAACAGCGCGATCACGCTGCGCGTCTGGGACAAGCTGGTCTCGGCCGCGCGCTGGAGGGCCTCCAGGCAGAGCGGGTTGAGAGGATAGGAACGGGCGAGCTCCTCGGGAGTGAACGGCAGACCGGCCCAGCCCTGGAGGCAGCCGGAGTGGAGCTGAGAGACCGCTTCCCCGAAGGCCTGCGCGTCGCGCTTGCGGACCAGCCTCTGCGCGAGCACCCAGCCGAGTTCGGCGAGGCCGAGGGTGAAGCCGGGCCGGAAGCGGCCGCGGAGCTGCCGGAGCGTGCGCCGGTCAATGTCCCCGACCTCCTCCAGCCCCCGCTGGGTCACGCCCACGAGCCAGCAGCGTTCCGCAGAGGTGCGCTGCGCGAGGTACTGCAAGAAGGAGGCGTCTGCATTCAGGCCCCGGCGGTCTTTGCCCGCGAGGAACAGGCCCAGTTCATCGAGCAGGATGACCGGGCCATCCAGGCGGTGCCGGTCCAGCGCGCCGCGGAGCGCGGCCCAGGCCTCGGCGCGGGAGCGGCGCCAGTCCAGCGGGAAGCCCGCCCGATGGAGGAACTCCAGCGCCGCCTGGGCCGCTCTCCCGGGCGCCTGGTGGCGCAGCGCGAGCCACGGCTCTTCGTGCATTGCCGCCGACACCTGATCCAAGTCAGCGCCAGCTTGGGGGACGACATAGCGCTCGACCAGCTCGAGCAGATGCGACTCCTCGGTGAGCGCGACGCGCAGGCCGTGCCGGCGCGCCAGTTCGGCCTCCAGCCGGGAGAGCACGATCTGCTCGAGAGAGATGGCTGCGGGTGGGCGCTCCGCACCAGCCGCCATTTGGCTCTGCGAAGGGTAGTCGTCGAGGGCGATGGCGACCACTACCCGCGGCTTGCGAAACCCCGCGACCGCGCGGTCATAGCCAGGGTGGGAGGAGAGGAGGGCGGGCCAGGCCTGCGCGGGGTGCGCGGTGAGGAGGGTGAGCGCCGCGAGCAAGTGTGACTTCCCGGTGCCGTAGACCCCGGCCACCAGGAAGCCGTCCCCGCGCTGGTCGGAGCGGCCCAGTGAACGGATCATCGCCTCAAAGGCGGCCCGGGTCTCCGGGTCTGAGAGGGAGTAGCCGCTCAGCAGGTCAGCAAGCTGCTCGCGCTCCTCTTTGCCCGCGCAGAGCGCATCCCGCAGGCCCTCGACCTCGCCGAGAGAGACGACCGGCGAGGCGGGAGAGATGGAGATCAGATCGGCGATCCGGGCGAACTGCTTCCCCCCGTCCAGGGACATTGTGCACCCCCTCGCCGCTCCCGCGGCGTGTCGCTCCCAGCGCAACAGCCTTGACTCCGCTCACCGCGGCATTTCCCTCGCCGTGCCAGGGTGCTCCCTCACCGCGGGGCGTCGTCGCCAGCGGCCACCCGGGCGCAGAAGCCGGCCTGGAGGCGGCGGGTAATGGGGCCGGCGCGCCCGTCAGCGATGGGCCGGCCGTCCAGCCGGACCAGCGGCCAGACCTCGTGGCTGGTGCTGGTGAGGAAGGCCTCGTCGGCCTCTCGCCACCGCTCCAGCGGCACTCGCTCCTCCCGCACCAGAATGCCCAGGTCGTGGGCGATCTCGATGACGAACTCGCGGGTGATGCTGGGCAGTATCTGGGTGCTGAGAGGTGTGGTGAAGAGGGCGCCTGCCTTGACCCCGAAGACACTCGTCGTGGCGGTTTCGGTGATACAGCCCTGCTCATCCACCAGGAGGGCCTCGTGCGCGCCCTGCTCGACAGCCCGGGTGTGAGCCAGGATGTTGGGGAGCAGGTTAGTGGACTTGAGGTCACACCGGCGCCAGCGCACATCAGGGGCGGTGATCGCAGACTCGCCCTCCAGGTTCATCTCCGCCAGCATGGGAGTGATGTCGCGCACCGTGACGAGCACGGTGGGAACGAGATCGCGGGTGTAGGCGTGCGCGCGCGGGGCCGCGCCGCGAGTCACCTGTAGGTAGATGAACGCGTTCGGCAGCTCGCTGCGCCGGTGGGCCTGCTGGATGATGTTGCCGATCTCGCCGACCTCCGCGGCGATTAGGTCAATGTCCTCCAGGCTGTGCTGGAGCCGGCGCAGGTGGCGTTCGAGAGCCCAGATGCGGCCATCGTAGCTGCGCAGCGCCTCGTAGACCGCGTCGCCGAAGAGGAAGCCGCGATCGTTGACTGAGACCACCGCCTCCTCGGGCGCAACGAACTTGCCGTTGAGGTAGATGACCTCGGGCACCTCTCTGCCTCCGGCGGGCCGCCGCAGGCCTTCGGTAGGGCAGGTCCGCGACCTGCCCCGGCGGGCCCTTCGACTTCGCTCAGGCCAAACTCCGGAACGCCCGCCCTACAGGTGGTCGGGGTCGCGCTGTCCGTACTGGTCCCGATATCGCCGGTGGGCGCGGGCAACTTCCTCCGGCGGGATCTCTGTCACGCCCCCGAGCTGGAGGGCGCGGAAGACCGTCTCAGCGATGTCCTCCAGCATCACCGCGCTCTTCACCGCCGCCTCGGGCGACTCGCCGATGGTGAACACGCCGTGCTGCTTCATCAAGATCGCCTTCGAGTCACCGATGTGGGCGACGATGGCCTGGCCGATCTCCTCTCCGCCCACGGCGGCGTAGGGCCCGACCGGGATGGGCCCGCCGAACTCGTCCGCCATCGCGGTCAGCAGACAGGGGATGCCGCGGCCGGCCGCGGCGAACGCGGTGGCGTAGTTTGAGTGCGTGTGAACCACCCCGTTGACATCACTGCGATGGCGGTAGACATAGAGGTGAGTGGCGGTGTCAACAGAGGGCCTGAGCGCGCCCTCGATCACCTCGCCGGCGAGGGAGACGACTACCATGTTCTCCGGGGTGAGCTGGTCATAAGGCACGCCGCTGGGCTTGATGACCACCTGCCCGCTCTCCGGGTCACGGCCGCTGACATTGCCGCTGGTCATGGTCACCAGGCCAGCCCGATCCAGCTCCTGGTTGAGGTGGCAGACCCGTGCTCTCAGCGCCTCCAGCATCGGCTCGGCCCTCGCCATCGCCCCGCGGCGGAAGTCAAGGAGACGTCTCTCTGATTCGCCGCCGGGCCGGCCCGTCCTCGCACCCGCCTCGGGAGAGCAGGCGCTCGCCTATAGGCTGGCGGGGTGCAGCGGGCAGTCGGCGCCGATGCATTCCCGGTTCAGGTGAGTCTGGTCGCAGGGGGGAAGCGGGCCGGCCGGGAGCGCGTGCGGCAGGTATCGCTCAGAGAGCTCGCAGCCGAGCTTGAGCACCAGGTAGCTCTCCCGCCGACAGCAGCGGGGCGCGCTGAGGCGGCCGAGCTCGGCCAGCAGGTGGCTGACTGCGCTCTGGACTCGGCCCCGGGGCTCGCCGGAGAGGGGGGTGGCGCCGAGGATCGCCGAGTAGGCGATGCCGATGCCGAGCGCGGCCGAGCAGGCGCCCCAGAAGGCGCACGTGCCCCCCGGCATGTTGCTGGCCCGCTCGATCGCCGCCTCCACCCGCTGGGCCGGGGGATCGCCGAAGTGGTTGCGGTAGGCCGTGAGGAAGGCCGCGGGCACCAGCGCGTGGTGCTCAGGACCGTGGAGGGGGAAGGGGTGTGACTCCTTCATGGCCGAGAAGATCGCGATCGGGTCGGTCCCCTGGGCCTCGCGGCAGAAGGCCTTGATGAACCCGAGGTGGCCGCCCACATGGCAGGAATCACAGATGAAGTGCCCACTCTCACAGCGCGCGTTGCCCCGGCGGGTGCGGCCGCAGGAGTGGCAGATGAGGGCGACCTCGGCCGCCAGGTAACTGAGCGGCGCGCCGCAGACCAGGCAGTCTCGTCTCCTCGGTGGTGCCTCCGGCCGGCGGCCGGGGAGTGGCAGGTGGTGACCATTGACACTGGGCGGCAGGAGCGCGGCGAGCACCTCTGCTGGGACGCCTCGCCTCAACTCCTCACCGCAATCGAGCCTGATGGCGCGGAACGGGCCCGGGTAACGGTAGGCCACGGCGGGGGCCTCATTGGGCTTCCAGGCGCGCACCGTGATGCTGTCGAAGGCGATGCCCTCCACGGTGCGCCAGGAGTCTCTGCTGAGCACCTCCACGCCCACGAAGCCCAGCTTCTCGAGGCTGCGCAGCAGCTTGGCCTCGGTCATCGCGCCGGCGATGCATTCGCCCTGCAAGCGCGGGTTGAGACGCATCCTGGCGGGCAGCGGACGCTGGCTCACGATGTCGCTGATCACCGCCCGGCCGCCGGGCTTGAGCACCCGCCTGATCTCGGCCAGCGCCCGGAGCTTCTCCGGCGAGAGATTGACCACGCAGTTGGAGATGACCGCGTCCGCCTGGCCGTCGGCCAGGGGCAGCTCCTCGAGGAGCGCGCGGTGGAAGCTGGTGTTGTCATAGCCCAGCCGCGCGGCGACCTGAGCGCGCGTCTCGCCGGCGAAGCGCAGCATCTCCCTGGTCATGTCCAGGCCGATGACCCGGCCCCCGCCTCCCACCAGGCGGGAGGCGATGAAGCACTCCAGGCCCGCGCCTGAGCCCAGGTCAATCACGGTTTCGCCGGGCCGCAGGGCCGCGGCGAACACCGGGCTGCCGCAGCCGTAGGAGCGCGCGATCACTTCCCTGGGGATGTGAGCGAGGTGCTGCGGCTCGATCGCCACGGGAGAGCAGATCTCGGCCTTCGGCTGGCTGGCGGCCGCCTGGTAGTAGCGCTCGATCTGGGCCCGCGCTCTTGCGATCACATCCGGGATGAGCACGCAATTGGAGTGGATGAAAGCAACCCTATGCTCGCCTCCGTTGCGAGCCCCAGCTTGGTCGAGGCAGCCGTACCCGTCCTCGCCCATGACGTGGTAGACGACCGGCCCGGGCGGCGGGCTGCCGATCAGCGCCTGACGGCGATGGACCGTCTCATCTATCACCCTCCGCGCCAGCATCCGGTGAACGGGCAGATACGGGTCGGCCGCCTCCCGGCCCGCGCCGTTCCCGGCGAAGAAGGCCTGCTCCGGGTCACCGCCCCCGTGGAGGAAGAGGAGGGGGTCGGCGTCGGCCGCGGCCGAATGGACCACGCTCCGGGCGCGCTGCCGCGCCAGCAGCTCGGAGCCCAGCCAGATGTCCTTCAGCGAGGCGCGCAGCAGCGAGCCGCCGGCCTGTGAATCTAGCCGTACCAGGCAGGCGGAAGGGAAGACGCGGCCGTCCCGGTAGATCGCCAGGCTGTCCCAGCAGGCGTTCGAGAGGTCGTACTTCACGTGGGGGTCGCCGTTGACGACCCGGCGCACCTGCTCGAGGTTGTCAACCACCAGCCCGATCCGCTGCGCGTGCTCAATGAGGGCGAGCAGGGCCTTGCTCAGTTCCCGAGTAGGCGCTCTCCTGAGGCGAGCGCCGCGCTCCCGGAGGTGCTGCCAGAGGAGGTGAAGCTGCCGCACGCCCAGCTCCTGGACCCGGTCGGCCAGCGGCATCAGGTCATCCAGGTTGGCCCTCAGCACCACGGTGGCCACAGTCACACTGAGGCCGGCGGCGAGCGCCTCCCGGATTCCCCGGGCCGCTCCCGCGAAGCTGCCCGGCGAGCGGAGCGGGTCATTCCGCTCCGGGCCTGAGCCATCCAGGCTGACCTGGAGAAAGAGCCGCTCCCGGGGCAGCGCGGCCAGCCGCGCGCACAGCTCCTCATCCAGCAGCGTGCCATTGGTCATCAGCACCGCGGTGGCGCGGAAGCTGGTGGTGACCTCTGCGAGTAGGTCGAGCAGATGGGGGTGGAGCAGCGGCTCCCCGCCGGTGAAGTAGAAGGTCTCGGCCCCCAGGTCGCAGGCCTGCCGGAGGAAGCCGCGAAGCTGCCCGCCGGGAAGCCCTTCCTCCCCGGCCGGCCCCGAAGAGACCAGGCAGTGATGGCAGGCGAGGTTGCAGCGGTCGGTGAGATGCAGCCAGATCTCCTTGAGCCGATCCGGCTCGAGATAGGTGGCCCGTCCCAGGTAGCGGGGTCGCTCTGATGGCGCGACCAGATCGCGCGCCTCATCGGCGAAGCTGGCGACCAGATGGAGCGCCCGGCCCAGGGGAATGCCGGCCCTCTTCGCGTAGCGATAGCTGACCTCATCGCGGGAGGCCCCGGCCCGCAGCAGGCGGGCCGCCCACGCGCCCTCCGCGTTGGTGGCCATCCAGATGGGAGCAGCGGGATCGAGGACCAGGTGGTATCTGTCACGCTTCTCGAAGTAGAGCGATCGCTCAGTTGCCGTCCGTGCCATTGACTTGCCAGTGACCCCCGATGCCAGGCCTCCCTCTCAGCGCACATGAGATTAGCCCCCGGCCCGGCAAGTCCTGTCAGGGTGTGACCGAACTTCGTTGGTCACACCCCTGGCACGACGCGAGCGAGTGCAGCGGGTATGCGCATCCTACCGGGACTGAAGCCGGGGACCAAGTGAAAACGGTCACACCCTCCTGTCACGCGCGGCTTGACAAGCCTCGGGGGGTGTGACTATGATAGCCGCGGGTCCGGTCCGCGCCGCGGCGCGCCAGGACGCGCGGGGGTGAGTGGCGGAACTGGTAGACGCGCAGGACTTAGAATCCTGTGGCAGAAATGCCGTGGGAGTTCAAATCTCCCCTCGCCCATTCGCCAGGTGGCGGAGGGCAGGCCCACCAGAGCGCCCCTGGGTGGGCCGGAGTCAGGCCTGCACAGGAGACGGGCGGGAGTAGCTCAGTGGTAGAGCGTCACCTTGCCAAGGTGAGGGTCGAGGGTTCAAATCCCTTCTCCCGCTCCACCTGACCGCCCGAGTGGTGGCGTCTTTTCCCGCGGCCTGGGCCCCGACCAGGCGCGGCCCTGCACAGGGACGCGGCAAGAAGCAGAGGTGTTGATCGCAGACCTCGCCCGACGAGCGGCGAGGTCGTATTGTGCCTGTCGCCGATGGAGGAGGAGGCGGCAGGACCGGCAAGGAGCGGGAGTGTGACCACGGCGGAGACGCCCGGTCGGCAAGAGAAGAAGGGCCTGGAGGTGGAGGTCGAGGTCAACGAGCTCGACGCCGGCCAGGTGGAGTTGGCGGTGCGGGTTCCGGCCGAGCCGGTGAGCAGGATCCGCGACCAGGTGCTGAGGGCCTTTGCGCGGCGCGCCAGCATCCCCGGCTTCCGGCGGGGGAAGGCCCCCCGCGCGGTGCTGGAGCGCTATGTGGACCAGGAGGCGCTGAAGGAACAGATCATCGGGGAGCTGCTGGAGGCTGCCTACGATGCCGCCGCCGAGAAGGCCGGCATCCAGCCGCTGGGCCGGGCGCGCATCGCCGACGCCGATCTGACCGAAGAGGGCGCGCTCACCTTCAAGGCCACGGTCACGCTCCGCCCCCAGATCAGCCTGGGCGAGTACAAGGGGCTGAAGGCGGTGCGCCAGATCACTGCTGTCACTGACTCTCAGGTGGAGGCGGAGCTGGAGCGGGTTCGCTCCCGGCACGCCCAGTTCGGCGAACTCCCCCCGGAGGCGGCCATCGAGAAGGGCGACCTGGCGATCGTGGACTACGAGATGCTGGTGGAGGGGGAGAAGCGGGAGGACGCCAGCGCCTCCGGCTATCCTCTGGAGGTGGGCGCGGATCAGCTCTTCCCGGAGCTGAACGAGGCCTTGCTTGGAGGGCGGCCAGGCGATGTCCGGGAGTTCGATGTCAACTACCCGCAGGACCACTCCGATCAATCGCTGGCGGGGAGGAGCGCTCACTTCCGCGTGACCATCGTGCAGGCGCGGCGGCGGCAGTTGCCCGCTCTGGATGACGAGTTCGCCGAACAGGTCTCCGATCTGCACACCCTCCAGGAGCTGCGGGATCGGATTCGAGGCAACCTCGAGACGATTGGCCAGGCGATTGCAGACGAGGAGGTGCGCAACCAGTTGATGCGCCAGGTCTCGGAGTCGGCCTCCCTGGATGTGCCTGAGATGATCGTTGGTCGGGAGACCGACCGCAGGATAGATGAGATCACCGAGGAGCTGGAGCGGCGGAACCTATCGCTGCACCAGCACCTCCAGCAAATCGGCCGCTCCTTCGAGGACTGGCGCGCGGACCTGGAGGCGGAGGCGCGCCAGGCGGCGCGGCGGGCGCTGCTGCTCGACGAGATCGGCAGGCGGGAGAAGATCGAGGTGACAGAGGAGGACCTCGACGGGGAGATCCATCGCATCGCCAAGGCGGAGAACATGGATGCCGAGCGCATCCACGAGCGGCTGCGCGACCCGGCCGAGATGAACCGGCTGGCCACCCGGCTCTACCACCGCAAGGTGTTGCAGTTCCTGGTTGACCAGGCGGAGATCAGCGAGGAGATCGTCGAGCCGAAGCCCGAGGCACCGGAGCCGGAGCAGGCCGAGCAGGGCCCAGCAGAGGAGCAGTGAGCCCTATCCTCCTCCCCGGCTACGGCGTGATCCCCACCAGCTCCGCGACGGTGGTGAAGAACGCCTGCTTCTGGGGTGTGTTGATCGCCCAGTTGGTGGGTGGGCTCTGGAAGCCGTCGCGGTAGTTCCCCGACCCCTGATCGTAGTAGCCCCAGCTCGCGCCCGACTCCCAGGCCGCCCGCAGGTTGGCGATGCTGGTGGAATCCTCGTTGAAGACGATCGGCTTGCTGGTGCGGGCGCGGGTAGAGGCGACCATGCGGCGAATCTCCTCCGGCTGCTGGCCGTTGCCGTGGAGGAGCACGAAGTCGGCCGCCTCAAGCACCTTATCTCCTGGCAGGCTGCCGCCGCCATAGCTGGTGGAGACGAGCAGCTTGCCTGCGCTCACCTTGCGGGCGAGATGGATCAGCTCGTGCACGCGGTGAGGCTGGAGGATCTCGTGAACGTAGCCGACGTCGCACTCGTTATTGATCTCGACCAGGATGTTGCCCCGGTTGATGGCTAGGCCCGAGGGGCCGCCATGGCGGTCGTCCGCTGTGGCGGGCGACCTAGTCAGTGAGGTGAGGAACTCGACCGCTTCGCTGACCGCGCGGGTGACCGCGGCCTCATTCTCCAGCCGGTGGTTCTGGCCGAAGTAGCACAGGCCCACGATGGTGACCATCCCCGCCTCAGCAGCGGCCTCGATCACCTGGCGCATGCGCATCGCGTACCGCCACTTCAGGCTGCCCCGGGGCGTGTAGGCGGTGTTCTCCCAGGGCTGGAGGAGATCGTCTGGCGACAGGTGAGTGTGGGCGCGTGGATAGCCGCCCTGGAAGTTGACGGTGACGGCGATCACGCCGTGGCGCCGGTACTCGCCGAGGGCGGCGATGAACTCACTGGTCTGGCGATCCAGGTCATAGGGGGTACCATCGGGATAGCGGAAGAAGCCGACCGTCTCCGGGTTCTCGTCCTCAAAGGTCGCCTGCACCATGCGGCTGTTCATCAGCCGCCCGAGGGCCTCGGGCCTGGCGCCGGGGAAGTCGCGGTAGGTCGGCTTGCCGTTGATCAGAAACTGGTCGCCCTGGATGGAGAGCTGCATGTGGTGTGTCACCGATCCGGTCCGAGTTCAGGAGTCGTGCGCCGGCCGAGGGGCTCGTTCATGCTGCCGGTTCGGTAGCCTTGGAGGTCCAGGGTGACGTAGAGATAGCCCAGCTTGCGGAACTCGGCGATGATGTGGGCGCGGTTGTCGGGGGCGATGATGGTGGGCAGCTCCGCGGCGGGCACCTCGATGCGGGCCAGGTCGCGATGGTGGCGCACCCGGAGCTGGCGCAGGCCCAGGTTGCGTAGCACCTGCTCCGCGGCCGCCACTCTGCCCAGCGCCTCCTGGGTGATGCGATCACCATAGGGGAAGCGAGAGGCCAGGCAGGCGAAGGAGGGCTTGTCCCAGGTGGGCAGGCCCAGCTCCTTGGATAGCTCGCGGATGTGGGCCTTGGTGAAGCCCGCCTCTCTCAGCGGGCTGCGCACTCCCAGGGCCGCGGCCGCCCGCGCCCCGGGGCGGAAGTCGCTGGCGTCGTCGAGGTTGCTGCCATCGGCAACCATCGCCAAACCCTCCTCCTGGGCAATCGCCACCAGCTTGCTGAACAGCTCCCGCTTGCAGTAGTAGCAGCGCTCGGGGGGATTGCTGGCGAACTCCTCCAGCTCCAGCTCATGGGTGTCAATGCGGCGCAGGCGCGCCCCCAGTTCACCGGCCAGGCACACCGCCTGCTCCACCTCCTGAGAGGGGTAGGTCTCCGAGCTGGCTGTCACCGCCAGGGCGCGCTCTCCCAGTGTGTCCAGTGCCGCCTTCAGCAGCAGCGTGCTATCCACACCTCCGGAGTAGGCCACCACCGCTCCGCCCGCCTCCGAGAGGATCTGCTTCAGCTTCGCGTACTTGCTTGCCAACTCACTGCGCACTGCGCTCTCCTCACTGTCTCGCTCTCCGCATATTGTAACAGAAGAAACGTGCTGTAGGGCTGGCATTCCCCTGCCAGCCCAGGCGGGCGTAGGCACGCCCGCCCTACAGGCCGTCGCGGTCGTTGGCAGGAGATGACTTTGAACATGCACGGCGGAGATGTCTAACGGCCTGTGGGGGCCTCGTCCTCGGGGTGATGAGAGATAGGCCCGGACAGGGGGAAGCGCGGCGGCCGGCGAACACTATCTGGCGAGGAAGCGACAGGGGAGGCCGAGGAATGAAGCGCTCTCATCTTGGCTGGGGAATCGGGCTGGGCCTGGCGCTGGCGCTGCTCGCCGGCTGCGGGAGGCCGACCCTGCCTGGGCGCCAGTTTCGGGATGAGCAGGCCCGGACCAGCTCCGTGAGGGAGATCACCAGCCCGCTTCCCAAGGAGCCGATGTGGGAGGCCGGCGCGAGCGCCGCGAAGGTGCGGATCGTCGCCTTCTACCCCATAGACGATGACCACAAGCAGCTTCAGGAGAGCCTGAAGGGCCTGGTGAAGCAGTACCCGGGGAAGGTCTACGTCAAGTACGTTGACTTCCGCACCCTGGAGGGGCAGCAGGCCTTCACGGCGGCCAACATGACGGTGACGGGGCTGCTGATCAACGGCAGGAAGGAGTACACCATCCCGGCGAAGCCCAATCCCTATACGGTGGACTTCGCGCAGGACGTGGGGCGGTACTGGACCCTGGAGGACCTGAAGCTGGCGGTGGCCCAGGAGGTGGCGGCGGTCTACGGCAAGAAGGCGGCTGCTCCCACGGATTCTCTTGCATTACGGTTAAAACCGTAATGCAAGAGAATCTCGCTAGACAGGCGCCACGCCCTCCGGCGAAGAGTCTCTTGCATCATGGTCTAACCATGATGCAAGAGACTCCCCAGATAGGGCTTGGCACTCTCGTCGGGGTAGTGGGCCGCGGTGCAGGTGCGGTTCCTGCCGGCTCGCTTGGCTGTGTAGAGGGCCGCGTCGGCGCGGGAGAGCAACTGGTCGGAAGACAGGCTGCCATACTTGCTGGAGGCCACGCCCGCGCTCAGGCCCACGGTGGCGCTCATCTCCCTCAACTCCGGCGAGTCCCGCAGTTCCTCCTGGAACCGCGCGATCAGTCGCTGGGAAAGGGCTGTGCCGCCCTCCGCAGGGGCCTCCGGCAGCACCACCAGGAACTCGTCCCCTCCCACCCGGCCGGCCACATCCGAGCCCCGCACCTCCGTCCTGAGGAGGCGGCCCAGCAGACAGATAACGCGATCCCCGGCGGCATGACCGTGCCGGTCGTTGATCTCTTTGAGGTCGTCTATGTCCAGCATCACCACGGTGAGGGGCCGCTCGTAGCGGCTGGCCCGCTCCACCTCGGCGGCCAGGCGGCGCTCGGTCTCGCGGCGGTTCAGCAGGCCGGTGAGGTGATCGGTGGTGGCCAGCTCGCGCAGTTGGGTGCGAAGCTGCACGTTCTCCACCGCGGTGGCCGCCTCCCCGCAGAGGGCCTCGAGGAACTCCGTGTGGGCGCGGCGGAACTTCCGCCCCGAGCGGGCGGCGAGCCCCAGCACGCCGATGGGCCCGCCGGGGGTGAGCAGCGGCAGGTAGATGTAGGTGATGGCCCCCGAAGGCTGAGTCCCGGAGAAGTGGTCCTGGGCGACGATGATGGCGGCGCGCTCGGCGATGGCCTGGCGCGCCGCGGTGCAGGTGGGATCAACCGGCGTCCCGCTCTCCTGGGCCTTGGGCAGGTAGTTGGCCGTGACCTGCAACTGCCCCTCAGAGGTGAGCAGCGCGATGCTCCCTCCACTCGCCCCGCTGCCCAGCGCGGCCTGTTCGAGGAGGATAGAGAGCACCGCGGTGACCCCCGCGCCGGTGTTGGCCGCGTGGGCCACGTCGTAGACCGCGCTGACTCTCCGGAGGGAATCGTGGAGGTGCTCCCGCAGGGCGTCGTGGGCCTGGGCGTCCCTGGTGAGGATGGCGAAGAGGATCACCATGATCACCGCGGAGACGCACACGCCCATGATGCGCACCGCCGCGGTGGTGACCACGGTGCCGGCCGTGCCCTGGGCGAAGCCGACGAAGGCGTAGAGGATGGCGGCGAGGAGGCTGGCGGCGATGCCGTCGCGCAGGCTCGCCCGGATCGCGGCGTAGACGAGAGGGCCGTAGTAGAGCAGGTAGTACTCGCTCCGCACCCCTCCGGTGAGCCAGACGACGGCGGTGATGATCAGCAGGTCAACCGCGATCACCGCCACATGGTGGGGCGAGCTGCGATCCTCCAGGGCGCGAGACACAGGTGGGGCCGCCACGGTGGTGATGACGTAGGCGACCGCGCCCAGAGTCAAGAGTGAGCCGGCCAGCGGGTGACCGTCAAGGATGGCGATGGAACCGCCGGTGGTGATGGCGGTGAGCAGCATGGCGACGCGGATGACGCGCGCGAACCTCGGCTGGAATACCGAGAAGCCAGGCAAGTAAGCAGTCCCTCCCTTCCCGGGTGACGCCGCCCCGGGCTCGTGAGGTCGCAGGCCTTATTCCACAAAGCTGGTGGGGCCATGGGAACGCGCGCGGCGCCCCTGTGAGCGCAGCGCCTGAGAGGTTCGGCGAGGGAGTCAGTTGGCGATGGTGACCGGGATCTCCAGCACCAGGCCGGTGGTGCCGGAGAGGTCGAACCCCTCGGCTTTCAGCAGGTGAGGGCCGTTGCCGATGCGCCCGGTGTTGAGGGTGTAGCTAAAGGGAGGCCCGCTCACCCGTCGCAGCAGCCGGCCGTCCAGGGAGAGCTCGACCGCGATCACATTGCCCGCGGCGGTGGCGCGCAGCTCCACCCGGCCGGTGAGGGTGTCGCCGGCGCGCGGGGAGAGCAGGGCCAGGGAGTTGTAGATGTCCAGCGGCCGGTCGGCCGGCGGCTGGAAGGTGGGGTCGGAGCTGAGGATGACCCCGCCGTGGCGGGGGCTGGCCCCAGCCGGCGCGCGGGGGGCGGCCTCTGAGATCAGATGGAGGTGATGCCTGGCAGCATCCAGCCTGATGCGGCCCACCTGCTGCCAGCCATCCGGCCGATCGGGCTCAGTGCGGCCGACTCTCCTGTCACCCACGTAGACCCCGATCCCCTGGCCTCTGCCGGCGGCGAGGACCCAGATGAGGTAGACCCCGCCGCTGAGATTCGCGTCGGCCGAGTCGCGCAGGCCTGGCTGGGGGGCGACGCGGCCCGCCCCATTCCAGTCCGCGGAAGGGAGCCATTCTCCGGCGAAGTCCCGGGCGGTGGTGAGGGCCACGCTCTCCCGGGCGCGGGAGCCAATGGGCAAGTACTCCGGGACCGTGGCCGCCTCCCTGCCCTCCCCATCGCGGGCGGTGATCCACCACTCGAGCTGGTCGCGGTTGTCGAGGGCCGGGATCACCGCCTGGTAGCGCTGCGACCCGCCAAGTGGGACCATGGGGAGGGAGATCTCGCCTCGCTCGTTGATGCGGTAGGTGAGCGAGACCTGGGAGATGCCCTTCGGGCTGAAGACCGCGGCCGCCGCCGTGATGGGCTGCTCCGGCCCCGGGTGGAGGGGGAAGAGCGAGAGGCCCCCGATGGAGGGCGCCCCCGGTGGGGAGCAGACCGCCAGCCCGCGGACGAGCAGCTCCCGCGAGGCCCCGGCCGGACAGGTGATCCGGAGGAAGATGCCGCCTGGCAGGTCAGCAGGCAAGGCCTCGCTGTGCCAGATGCCGGTGAGGTCACCAGTGAACTGCTCGCTGAACGCAGCAGCATCTCCTGACAGCGCTAGGGAGGCCGGCCCCTCGGCCTCCAGCGCGATCACTGCCGGGGCGCCGCGGGGCAGCCGGTAGAGGGGCAGCCAGTAGGTGCACGACTGGGCGGGGGCCAGCACCCGGCCCTCCTCGCCGGGCTGGCTGGCCCCGGGTTCGGTGAGATAGGGGAGGTCGCTGGGGGGATGGAGGGGGCCGAAGTAGGTGATGGTGATGCGGTCCTCTCGCAGGGGGGTGGGGTCTCCCGCGTCGGAGAGCCCGTCGCCATCGCTGTCCGCGGCCTGCCCGTCGGTGAGCAGGAAACGCTCCTCCGCATCACTCAGGCCGTCGCCATCGGCGTCGGCGCGGGGGACCTGGAGGGTCCAGCTCGGCGACCAGGCGGCGCGCCCGGCGGCGTCAACGGCGCGCACGCTCAGGGTCAGCTCCCCGCCGGAGCGAATCGGCGGCAGGCTTGCCCGATAGCTGTCATCGGCTGACTGCATCGCCCGGGAGAGCAAGAGCGGGCTGGAGGAGGTGCGATAGGCTACGTCGGCCGAGAGCAGGCCGGCCGGGGCCGCCACCACCGCCTTGACCGGGATCGGGGCCTCAGCGTCAGCAGGATCGGGGTAGTCCACTGAGGTGACTGCCGCGGCCGCCCCGCCCGGCTGGGAGGGGAGGGCGGGAATGCGCATCACCTCCGCGAGCTCCTGGGGGGTTACGACCACGAACCGCCGCGCCACATGGGCCGCGATGTGAGCGGCATCAGCCGGGCCGAGTGCCCGCGGGTCGAGAGAGAGCGCGGCGAAGCGGCGCTCCAGGGGAATCCGGTCGAGATAGGAGATGGCCGCCTGTACGCGGTCCGTCCAGGGCGCGGCGACGACCGGCACGCCGCCATAGAGCGCGGGAGCGAAGTCCCCAGCCCCGAGCACGAACACGCCCCGCAGCCCCGCGTCACTGGCGAAGCGGGTGACCGCGGCGGCGAGATCGGCCGCGCCCGGCTGCCAGAAGAGCGCGGTGTGAGCATCGAGGGCGGCCGCGGCGCGCGCGGTGGCCTCCAGGAACGCGTAGGGAGCCGAGGCCGCCGACAGATTCATGTCACCCGCGCCGGTGGGGCCGAGCACGAAGTCATCCAGGCCAGAGCGGTAGGCATCCGCGTAGTAGCGGCGAAGCACAGGCGGGGCCGCCTGAAGCAGACCGGCCGGGAGCGCCCAGCCCAGGGGCACACTCCCCCGGCCCCACCGCTCCCAGACCCCGGGCATGTTGTTGACCGCGAAGCTCAGATCGGAGCAGTCGAAAATGAGCGCCAGGTAGCGGGGCGCGGTCGGATCGAGCAGCCTGGGGTACTGGTAGAACCTCTGGCCGGCATCGAGGTGGGCGAAGAAGGAGAGATTGGCGGCGTAGCCGCACCAGACGATGTAGTGAGAGGCCTGGCTGAGGGCCGGCTGGAGTTCGGTGGGGACCTCTCCGTAGATGGGCGTGCCCGGAGGGAAGTGCACCAGCGCCTCCCGGAAGCCCGGCTCCTCAGGAGAGGAGGGAGCGGAGAACACGAACATCCCCTGCTGGATGGCGAAGTCGCGCATGGCGATCACATCCGGGGGCAAGAACGCGGCCCGGTCCCGGGCGCACTCGCGCAGGAGCGCGCCCTGGGCCCAAGCATTGGCCTCAGAGGCCGAACTCCAACGCTGGCGCAGGTCGAGCAGCGTGGGCAGGCCGAGGTCGGTCGGGGAGATCGCGGCCTGGCGCAGCCCGGCGGCGGTGGTGGCGATGTTGATGGTGTAGGCCTGTTTGGGATCGTAGAGGATCTGCCCCTTGAGCTGAGGCTTGAGCCTCTCCAGCAGGCCCTCGACAGTGACCCGCTCGATCGGACGAGGCGAGAGGCGGAGGCAGTATTGGAGCCACTCCTCGTCCCGGGGATTGGTGAGGAGAAAGACGCCTGGCCCTTCCGCCTGGCGGTTGGCGAGGCCCTGGAGGCTGACGGCGAGCTGGTGCTGGGCCGCGTCAGCGGCGCTGACATCCGCCACCAAGACCGGAGAAGGTTGGCCCGCGGCCAGGCAGGCGGGGCTCAGGAGAATCAGGGCGAGGGCGACGGAGAAGGATGCGCGCATAGGGCCACCTTGCTGTGGAGTGACGCAGAGCCAGCGGGAATGATAGAAGGTCGGCCGCGGGCGGTCAAGAGCGGGGAGCGGGGGTGCCCGCAGAATAAGAGAAAGGTGAGTGTCCGTATTTTCCTGTTGCCCCAGCGCCTCGGACACGAAGGAGCCCGCGCCGCAGTGCGACACTGAGCTGCGGGCATCGTGCGAACCCCTGCGGTTTGTGGGTATATAAGCACCAGCGCCACAACAGGGGGAGCGCAGTCAAACAGAGTGAGCGCCGGCCCCGGGAACCGCGCTGAGCAGTGTCTCTCGATCCTGCTGAGCACCGGGGCCGGCGTCTCGTTCTGTTAGTGAGCGCCAGGGCCCAGTCAGGGCACAATGCGCTGGGTGTGGAACCACTCCCAGGAGCCGGCGGCCCTCAGCCCGCGCTCCAGTCGGGCGCATGACTCGCAGCGGCCGCAGTGTTCCTCGCCGCCGAGGTAGCAGCTCCAGGTGCAGTGGATGGGCGCTCCGATGTCGCGGCCGAGCCGCACGATCTGTGTCTTGGTCATGCTCTGAGTGTAGCTCACCAGCCCCACGGCCGTTCTGGTGGAGAACTGGAGGCAGGTGTTCGCGGCGGCGGCGAAGGCGGGGCTGTTATCCGGGAACGCGGCCGCCTCCTCGGCGTTGAGCCCAGCGACCACCACCTCCGCGCCCAGGCTCTCGGCGAAGGCCGCGGCGATGTTCACGAACAGGCCATTGCGGTTCGGCACCCACACCGCCCGCGCGGTCTCGCCGCTGGTGACGGAAGCCTTGTCCAGCTCTGCCGCGGTGACCTGTGGCACTGCCGCCTGGGGGTTGACCAGCGCGCTGGCGCAGATCTCCGTCAGCCACGGCAGGGAGATCAACCGATGGCGCACCCGGAGCAGCCGGCACATCAGGTGGGCCGCGGCCGCCTCTCGCGCCGCGGCCCGCTGGCCGTAGTCGAAGGTGAGCGCGAGCGTGACCCCCACATCGTCGAGCGCCCGCTTCAGGTTCACCGCCGAGTCGAGACCTCCACTCAGCAGGACGATCGCCGGCACGGCTCACTCCCGGTAGGTTGCAGAGGACCGCTCAGACTCGAACACAGTGACCTGCGCGACCCGCGGCGAGCCAGGGACCTGGGCCAGTCGGGAGGCGACGCCCCGGTGGATGTGGCGGGCGAGCGCCTCCGCAGTGGGGTTGGCTGAGGCGAACTCCGGCAGCTCGTTCAGGTGGGCGTGATCGAGCGGCTCGATCACCTCGGCGCAGATGCGCCTCAACTCCCCGAAGTCAATCACCATCCCCAGTTCGTTGAGCTCCTCTCCCGCCACCGTGATCAGCGCGCGGTAGTTATGGCCGTGAAGCCGGGCGCAGGGGCCGGGATGGCCGCGGATCCGGTGGGCCGCGGAGAACGTGCTCTCGACTCTCAGCTCGAACACGGTACACGCCCTACAGAGTCTCTTGAATCATGGTGAGAGACCATGATTCAAGAGACTCCCCAGGAGAGCGTCTGGCGCCCTTCTGAGGGATTCTCTTGCATCAGGGGTGTTACCCTGATGCAAGAGAACCTGTAGTGTAGATTCTAGCATCAGCAGGACTCTCCGGGCAAGAGGCCCAGGCGGCCGGGTAGGGTCATTGCATTACCCGTATCCGGGGATTTGATCCTCGGATGGTGAGGTGAGACTACGCCGCGAATGCGTGCTGTAGGGCTGGCATTCCTATGCCAGCCGCGGCGGGCGTGGGAATGCCCGCCCTACAGCAGCGATCAGAGATGGGACCTGCCCGCCGCAAGGCAGGGAGGGCGCGGGGGGCGAGAGAAGCTGGGGGTGCGCTGTTGGAGTACCGGCGCGGGGGAGAGCCATGGGGGAACGCGGGCTGGTGATTCGGGACCTGCCGGTCGGGGAGCGGCCCCGGGAGCGGATGGCCCAGTACGGCCCGGAGGCTCTCTCCACGGCAGAGCTGCTGGCGATCGTGCTGCGGGTGGGATCGCGGGGCGAGTCCGCGGTGCGGCTGGCCGAGCGGCTGTTGAGCCAGTTCGGGGGCCTGGGAGGAGTGGCGCGGGCGCGCATCCCGCAGCTCGCCGAGCTGCCCGGCCTTGGGCTGGCCAAGGCCGCGCAGGTGAAGGCCGCCTTCGAGCTGGGCAAGCGTCTGGCCACCTCCACCGAGGGCCAGCGGCCGGTGGTGAGGACGGCCAGCGACGCGGCCACCCTGGTGATGGAGGATCTGCGATACCGGGAGCAGGAGTGCCTGGCCGCGATCTTCCTGGACACCCGCAACCAGGTGATCCGCGCCCAGGTGCTCACCGTGGGCACACTCACGGGAAGCCCGGCCCATCCCCGGGAGGTGTTCAAGGAGGCGCTGGCTCACGGCAGCGCGAACCTGATCCTCTGCCACAATCACCCCAGCGGGGATCCCACTCCCAGCCAGGACGATATCGCCCTCACCGCGCGGATGGCGAAGGCGGGGGAGGTGATGGGGGTTGCGGTGCTCGACCACATCATCATCGGCGCCGGCCGCTATGTCTCGCTGAAGGAGGCGGGGAGGATGTGAGGCCCCGGGCCTACGGATTCTCTTGCATCAGGGTAAGACCCCTGATGCAAGAGAATCCGTAGGAGGCGCAGCTAAGCCCTGAGCCACCGCTCTCTGATCGCCCCGTGGACGGGCCTCCCACAGGGGACCAGACATCTTTGCAGTCTATATTCAACGTCATTTCCTCCCGACGACCGCGACGGCCTGTAGGGCGGGCGTTCCCACGCCCGCCGGGGCAGGTCGCGGACCTGCCCTACCGAAGGGCTGCTGTAGGGCGGGCGTGCCTACGCCCGCCTCGGCCGGCATGGGAATGCCAGCCCTAGAACACCATCTCTGATTGCCCCGTGGACGCGGCGGCCGGTGGACCTGTCGGAACGCTGGGGTGACACCCACGCGGCCGCGGGGCCGCTTGCACGTCTCCGGTTGAGCTTGGTACACTCCTGCCCGTGAACCGGGATGGCCTGGTGACAGCCCGCGCCGTGCTGCTCGCGACCCTCCTTGCCGTGGCCTGGGCCGCCACCAGCACCTACACCGACCACTACGCGGGCGTTACCTGGAGCTTCGGCTGGGGCGCGCTCCCCAGCGGGCCGGTGGCGGTTGCGTTCCTGGTCGTGCTCGCGAATGGTCTGGTGGTGCGACTGCGGCCCGGCAGCGCGCTCAGCCGCTCCGAAGTGCTGGTCATCTACTGCCTGCTCACCATCTCCGCGGCCGTAGTGGTGGTGTACGTGCCGTACACGCTCCCCATCGCCGCCTATCCCCACTACCATGCCCGGGTCGAGGCGGGGTGGGAGAGCACCATCCTGCCCTACCTGCCGACCTGGCTCCATCCCAGCAACCCGGAGCTGATCCCCTGGTTCTGGGAGGGCCTGCCCAAAGGGGCCGCACTGCCGTGGCGGGACTGGCTCGTGCCGGTAACGACCTGGGGTGGGCTGGGGGTGGCCATGCTGGTGGCCATGCTCTGCCTGGGATCCCTGATGCGCAAGGACTGGATCGAGCAGCAGCGGCTGACCTTCCCTCTCACAGAGATCCCCCTGGGCATTGCGGGAGAGCAGCCCTATCCCACGCTGGGCAAGAGCGCGTTTGGGCAGCGCGTCTTCTGGGTGGGCTTCGGCCTCTCGGGAGTGGTGACGCTGCTGGTGTGGCTGAACAGCCTGTTCCCCGCGGTCCCCGCGCCGGGCCTGTACCAGCGGGTGGGACAGGCCTTCGCCGGCGCCGGCCTCCCCTTGGGCGCGCTGAGCGGCGTCGTGGTGAGCATCACCCCGGCCACTGTCGGGGTGATGTGCCTCCTCCCGACCGAAGTCTCCTTCAGCCTATGGGGCTTCTACCTGCTCTTCCTGGTCTTCCTGGTGACCTGTGGCAGCCTGGGGATACCTCCCCAGGGAAGCCAGGCGATGGGCGGCTTCAACCCGCGCGCCTTCGCCGACTACGCCGGCGCGGGGGGATTCGTGGTGGTCAGCGCCATGGTCCTCTACCAGTCTCGCGGCGCGTTCCATTCCGGTTTGCAGTCGCTCCTGAGCAGGAAGCCGGAGCCGGATGACCCGCGCCGGCCCATGAGCAACCGCGGGGCCTTGCTCGGCTTCCTCGGCGCGAACGCCTTCATGTTGTGGTGGGCGCTGCGCGCGGAGATGTCGTGGTGGAGCTTCGCGCTCATCATGGCCGCCTTCTACGTGGCCATGATCGGCACCTCACGGCTGGTGGCCGCGGCCGGCCTCACCCAGCCCAGGCCTTCGCCCAGCACCCGCTGGATGGTGATCCGCACCCTGGGCGCGGGCGGCCTGGGGCCCCGTTCCCTGGCCATGTACTCTTACCTGACCATGGGCTACATGTTGGAGCCGCAGAACCTGAGCATCTGCTACCTGATGAACAGCTTCAAGCTGCTCCACAGCGGCCGCATTCGGGCCCGCCGGTTCCCCGGGGCAGCCATGATCACCTCGATCGGCGCGCTTCTGGCGGGGAGCGCGGGCCTGCTCTACACCGCCTACCATTACGGCGCGGTCTCCATGGAGTGCTGGCCCATCACCGCGGTGCCGACCTGCGCCTTCCGGGAGTTCAGCAGCAGCCTCGGGTCGCCGGAGAAGGCCGACAGTTGGCTGCGGCTCGCCGCGGTGATGGGCGGCGGATGCACGCTGCTGCTCTTCTGGCTGACCTCCCGGTTCGTGTGGTGGCCCCTCACGCCCATCGGCTTCATCGTGGCGAGCGTCTACCACACCAATGAGCACGTGTGGACGAACGCGCTGATCGGCTGGACCTTCACCACCCTCATCCACCGCTACGGTGGGCTGCGGCTCTACCGCAGCCTCCGCCCGGCCTTCCTGGGCCTGGTGCTTGGGCAGTTTCTCGTCGGGGTGGGCATGGCCATCTTCTCGGCGCTCGTGCTTGGGGCGCGGAGCGGCCCCTCGCTGTTCGCGTGACGAGTCTCGCCCAGAGAAGCAGGGGCGAAACTCGCAGGAAGCACAGGCAGGAACTGGAGGAAGGTGTTCGCCCTTGTTGGTTCCATGGGCGAATACCCGTGGCGCTGTATCGCTGCTTCTTCACCTACGGAGGCCCCTCCAGGTAGGGGTTCCTGATCCAGTCCTGGATCCACACCTTCCCAGTCTCCCGCACATCGAGATAGGTGGCGTGCTGGCGGTCCTCGACGGTCTCCCCTGTGGCGGTCCAGGTCCCGCTGTTGAAGTAGATGCAGTGCTTGGCCCCGATCCGCGCGTCGGCGGTATCGGGCACGTGGGTATGACCCATCAGGCAGTAGATGACCGGCCGCTCGACGGTAGCGTGGGCCAGGTACTCCTCGAACACGCTCTTGGCTGCTTCCCACCACAGGTAGTGCTTGACAGACTCGCCCACCCTCATGATCACCCCTCGGCGGAGACTCCTGATGAACCGGCGCGCCGCGCTGACATCGGCCTCCGCGGGAGGAGTGAGAGTATCGGTCAGCTTGATGGCATAGAAGACGTTGTCTCTGGCCTGCGGCCCGAGCCCGATGGTGGCCGGGGAAGCAACGCCCGGCGGCTTGATCGGCGCGCCGGTCTTCGCATCCCGCCGCTGCTGCACCCGCTGGAACGCCTGGAACTGGCTCATCAGGTAGGTGCGGCGGGTGAGGTCCTTGATGTAGAGCAGCAGAGCTGGGTCGAACAAGTGCCCGTGCTGGATCAAGAGGGTGCTGGTGTCAGTGTGCAACACGTAGCCGGGGTAGCAGAGGCTCACGTTCTGCAGAGCAGACAGGCCGGCGCCCCGGGGGCAGCGGATGCCGCTGATGCCGATGTCGTGATTGCCATAGATGTAGGTGACTCTGCGCCGCTCGGCGTAGACGAGCAGGCGCTCCACGGCCTCCCGCGCGACCCCCCAGGCAAAGGAGGAGTCTCCCTGGTACGGCGGGGCATCCATCAGATCCCCGTTGATGATCAGCTCGTCAATCTGCTTCGCCTCACACCAGTCCAGGAGATCGCACCAGTGGGCGAGCTTGCTCTTCCTTCGGCTCCCTTCGCCGTAGGCCTCATTGGTCCAAGTGTCCACATGCAAGTCGGATACGATGATGCTGCGAGGCATCTCTGGCTACCCCCTGTGAAGGAACGGCCCAGCGAGGGATGCTCTGGTACTGCGGTTAGAGTTGGAGTACAAGGCAATCCCGCCGTAGACCTTACGTCTGGTCGCAAGGGATCTGTTCGCGCAGCTCTACTTCTGGCACTTGGGGCACCAGTGCATGGCCCGGCCGCCAGTCATCCTGGTGCGCCGGATGGGGGTGCCACAGGCGAGGCAGGGCTCGCCGCTCCGCTGGTACACCATGAGCCGGGTCTGGAACTCGCCCGCCATTCCATAGACATCCCGGTAGGTCTCATCCATCGCCGAGGAGCCGCGTCTGCTGACCGCCTCTTGCAGCACCTCCCGGGTCGCCTCCCAGAGGCGGCGGCGCATCGGGCCGGTCAGCTTGTTGGCCGCCTTGGTGGGCCGGATGCCGGCCCGGAAGAGGATCTCATCGGAGTAGATCTTGCCGATCCCGGCGACGATGTTCTGGTTCATCAGCGCCACCTCTACGCCGATGCCGCGCCGCGCGAATGCTTCCTTCAAGTACTCGGGCGTGAACTCATCGGAGAACGGATCGGGCCCGTAGTCTCGGAACTCGGGCATGGCGTCAACATCGTGTCCCGGCCGCGCCGTGATCGAGCCGAACTGGCGCTGGTCAATGAAGCGCACCTGCCTCCTGTCGGAGAGCTCCACGGTCGCAGAGGTGTGCTTGTCCAGGGGCTCCTTCGCCGAGAGGACGCGGATCAGGCCGGTCATGCCGAGACGGATGATGAGTGCGGCGGGCCGCTTCGAGTCCAGGTAGAGCAGCACCGCCTTCCCGCGGCGGCCCACCCGGACGATCTTCCGCCCCGCGGTGAGGTCGGCCAGCTCCTTCAGGGATCCCTGCTCGCGGGCGGCGCGAGAGATGTGCACCTCGACCCGGCGGAGGGTGGCCCCGGTGATCTCCTTCTCCAACTGCCTGCGGATGGTCTCGGCCTCAGGAAGCTCCGGCATGGCGCCCTCCGGCAGGGCGATTCTGCGGAGGGCCGCCTCCACCTGCCCGGGGGAGCGGCATCCCTGTCGAGGCCGGAGGGCTCAGACCGATCCAGTCGCGACCGGTGGGGCGGCCCGGGGGCCGCCCCAGCGCCAACCGCCATCATCCCTGCTAGAACGAGGTGAACAGCTCGACGAAGAACACGTCGTTGGGGATCTGGCTCGCCCCGGCCGGTGGCTCCTCCCGGTTCCGCTCATACTCGATCTGGATCCACTTGGGGAGCCGGCCCAGGAAGCGCTTCACCCGCAGCGGGTAGACGTAGGAGGCCGCGAACTGGGTGGTGTCCCAGGTGATGGGATCCAGCGTCCTGGGGACATCAATCTTCAGCTCTCCATAGCGCAGGTAGAGGCCCTTGCAGGCGCCGCTCATCTCCCGCCAGATGCCGGTGCATTGGCGACTGGGCTCGCCGCCCAAGAGCAGCTCCCATCCATGGGTGCGGATGCCGCCGGTGGTGCCCACGAAGTACTGCGCGGTGCCGTAGAAAGGCATGTGGTTGTAGGTCGCGTTCAGGCCATAGCGGAGCATGGTCTGGTTGGTGCCGTTGTAGGTGGCGAACTTCTTCTTCAGGAAGGCGGCATCAGTGTCATCCATCGCGCCCGAGCGGGCGGATAGCCCGAGGTTGAGATCGCTGAGCTGCCGCCCATAGCGGGCGGTCGCTTGGAGGGTGCCGGAGCGATCGGCCGGCACGTCCCGGTCGGTGAGATGGCCCACGGTGGTGCGTCCCTGGGAGCCGCGATCGAGCTGCATGTCGGCCGCCATCCCGATCAAGCGCTGGCCGGGCCGCTGCGCGTTGAGGATGCCGAGCGCGAGGCTGTCCTTGCCACGGGTCCGGGCGTACTGGATGCCCACCACCCGGTCCATGGTGAAGGCCTCGGCGAGGGGGCTGTAGTTGCTGGTCTTGCGCGCCCCGTAGGAAGGGGCGATGCCGAAGGCGATGTTGCGGCCCTTGCCGATGCGGAACTTGGCGCCGGGCCCGGCCGGCACGTCCAGGTAGAGGCTTTCCAGGTAGAGGAACGTTGGGTCGCTGTGGGCCACCCAGGGGTGGATGTAGATCTCGGCATAGGCCGACTTGCCATTGGAGAGTCGGGCCAGTCCGCTCAGAGAGATGCGCTCCCAGCGCAGCCGGCTCTGCTCCTGCTCATTGCTGATGACACCCTTCTCGTCCCTGGTTGCATCCACGGTGGCATTAGGGTAGTAGCGAGTGAGCATCCAGCCGTGCACCTCTACCGGGGGCGGCCCGGTCGCTTCTGCTGCCGCCGCGAGCCCCAGCGCGCTCAGCAGGCACAGCAGCACCAGACTGCTGGTGAGCCAGTGGGTCCTCATGCTTTCTCCTGCCCCTCCTTCGCCTGAAGATGTGGCGGCCGTGCCGGCCGCTTCCTACGCCCAGCCCGGCGTCTATTCCTGAGTCGGCGACTCGTCTCCTTCTATCCGCCGCCGGTCCACTATCCGCGGCCCCCGGCCCGGAGCCCGGCCCAGGGTGCGCGGCTCCACCAGCTTGACCTCGGCGGCGACGCCGAGCGCTTCCTCCAGCTTCTCTCTCAACTGGTGCTGGGTGCGCAGCAGGTGGCGCATGTCTCCCGTCAGCAGCCCGCTCGACACCTCCACCTGCACCTCCATCCGGTCGGTGGCTCCCGGCCGGTCCAGGAACACCTGGTAGTGCGGCTCCACCCCCTCCACGGAGAGCAGCACCGCCTCGATCTGCGAGGGGAACACCTTGACCCCACCCACGATGATCAGGTCATCGGTCCGGCGGAAGACCCGCGCCATCCGCGCCGTCGTCCGGCCGCAGGCACAGGGCTCCAGGTTCAGGGAGGTGAGGTCTCCGGTGCGGTAGCGGATCACCGGCAGCGCCTCCTTGGTGAGGGTGGTGATGACCAGCTCCCCGCTTTCGCCGGGGGGCAGGACCTCCAGGATTTCCGGGGCCACGATCTCGCAGAGGAAGTGGTCCTCACTGATGTGCAGCCCGGACTTGTGCTCCTCGCATTCCCCGGCCACCCCCGGCCCCATCACCTCGGAGACGCGGTAGTTGTCGGTCGCGGAGATGGAGAGCTGGCTCTCGATCCTGTGGCGCATCCCCTCGCTCCAGGGCTCTCCCCCCAACATGCCCCACCGGAGATGCAGGCCGGCGCGAGGGAGGCCCTTCTCGGCCAGCGCCTCGGCGATCTGGAGGGCGTAGGAGGGAGTGCCCACCAGCGCGGTGGTGCGGAAATCCTGCATGATGGCGAGGTGCTGCTCCACCGCGCCGATGGACACCGGGATCACCGAGGCCCCAATCTCCTCCGCTCCCTGGTGGAGGCCGAAGGCATCGGTGAGTTGGCCGTAGGTGAAGGAGATCTGGATCACATCGTCCTTGGTCATGCCGCCCGCGGAGAGCACCCGCGCCGCCAGCTCCCGCCAGTGGCGAAGGTCGTTCTTTGTGTAGCCGGCCACCGTGGGGGGTCCGGTGGTCCCGGCCGAGGGGTGGACCCTGACCACCTCGCGCAGGGGCACCGCGAACATGTCATAGGGATAGCCGCGGCGCAGGTCCTCCTTCTCGGTGAAGGGGAACAGGCGGAGGTCCTCCAGAGAGCGGACGTGCTCGGGCATCAGGCCCAGCTCCTCGAAGCGCCGCCGGTAGAAGGGCACCCCATCCCAGGCGCGGTTGGCCACCGCCTGCAGCCGCTCGAGCTGGAGCTGCTCCAGGTCCACCCGGGGCATCGTCTCCACACGCGGGTTCCAGATGGGCATCACACACCTCCACCTAGAGTCTGTAACAGAACCCGACTGCGTGCTGTATCAGAGCCAGCCTGGCGGCTCTCAGGCACGCCGAGAGGAGTTCTGATACAGCCTCTTACTGCTCCCACACCTGCTGATAGCCGCGGCCCAGATAGGCGCGCTGCACCTCCCGCTGGTTGAGCAGCTCCTGGGCCGGGCCCTCCATCACCACCCGGCCGGTCTCCAGCACATAGGCGCGATCGGCGATCTGGAGGGCGGCGCGGGCGTTCTGCTCCACCAGCAGCACGGTGAGGCCCTCCGCCCGGAAGTCGGCAATGGCCTGGAAGATCGCCCGGGCTGGTCTCGGCGCCAGGCCCAGGGAGGGCTCGTCCAGGAGCAGCAACTGGGGCCGGCTCATCAGCGCCCGCCCGATGGCGAGCATCTGCTGCTCCCCGCCAGAGAGGGTGCCGGCCGCCTGTTGGGCCCGCTCCCGCAGCACCGGGAAGAGCGCGTAGATTCGCTCCAGCTCCTCCTGCATCTGGGCGCGCTTGTCCCGGCGGCTCAACGTGTAGGCTCCCAGCAGCAGGTTGTCCCGCACCGACAGAGGAGCGAAGACCTGGCGGCCCTCCGGCACCTGGCTGATGCCGGCGCGGACAATCGCCTCCGGGGGCCGTCCGCCGATGGACTTCCCCCGGAAGGTGATGCTTCCCCGGCGAGGCGCGAGCAGCCCG
>Ga0315307_1000110_pt1 | contig 32129 bp, 31 predicted proteins | sample TDP2_MG_FD_203079 | JGI IMG/M metagenome (GOLD analysis project Ga0315307, IMG submission 203079) | Freshwater sediment microbial communities from Lake Towuti, South Sulawesi, Indonesia - TDP2 | ecosystem: Environmental > Aquatic > Freshwater > Lake > Sediment | place: Indonesia: South Sulawesi...
AATCGCAAAGTGCACTTTTTTGAATATACTCAAATGGATCATCAAGAGGCCGCGAAAAAATTTGGGTGCACAGGCACAACATACTTAACGGCCATGCCTGCGGTGATTTACACAGGGTTGCTAGCTCGGAGGAAAATAGTTCAGAAAGGCGTGGTACCATCTGAGGCTCTTGATCCAAAGCCATTTTTCGAAGCATTTCCCTCAGTGGGAATACCAATAAAGAGAATCAGCTTAACCAAGCCCAACTAAATTTTGTTTAGTATGGCGCGTGCTAAGTGTCAATTTGGCATTGCAGGGCGTTGATGTAAATCCACGGATATTGACATCGTGACCCACGGGCAGGAAGCTTTCAAAATTGGAGAATTATTGAAAGATTATGAAGCGGAAGATAATTTTAGGCACGTGCCAGACATGGAAATACCCGGGTCGCCGCTCGAAGTGGAATTAAATGCTTATATAATGTTAGGAAGAACAGCGCGCGCTAGTGTGTTGCTGGGTTCAGCGCAAAAGGCCTCGAACAGGGCTTTGCCCACCTTTCGAGCGCGCGCGCTTCAATATCGAAGGCACAGACAAACTCAATGTCTCTTGGTTGATATCCGCCTAAAAAGAGATAGCGTGCGCCCTCAAACCCAAGGCTTGCTCCTCGTTCTCAACCCTAGCGCGCGCTATTTACACATTCGACGACAGATTGCCCTAAATAAACATTGTTACTCTACTTAACGGGCAGTTTGGAAGCCACTCTGAGTTTATCAGCTGAAATACGTTTAATTGCATTAGAGGCTACGTGAGGTTTCGCCCAAATGATGGCTTTTGGCGGGCAAACATCAACACATTTCGGCTCTCCCTTGCAAAGGTCGCACTTGAAGACTAATCTCTTTTTATCTAATCCGATTCCACCGTAAGGACAAGCGGTCATGCATACTCCACAGTTGATACATTCAGCTGGATTTATTATTACAGCGTTAGTTTCTGAATCTCTTATCATGGCGCCAGGTACTTGGCAGGCTTTCATGCATGGTGCGGGGTCGCATTGGTGACATACGACTGGTACAAATTCAGCGGTTTTTGGCCATACGTGCACATTAATTCTTGAATTCGTTGGACTAAATTCTTTGGTTTTTTCAAACGAGCATGCGAGTTCGCATAATTTACAACCATTACATAAGTCAAGGTTCACAACAAGAGTTTTTTGCATATATATCACGCTTCCTTTTTTGGAGGTTTAATCCACGGCAGTCTCAGCGCGACATCCTTCATGTCAATTTCTTCGAGCCTCTTTGCAGTTGGTCTCCCTTCAGAATCCCATCTTCTCAGTGTGTAGTATTCATCAAGCATTTTCTTGAAATCTTCACGTTTTACTACGTGGCCCTTGGCGGGGCCTGTCTTAACTGGGTCTTCAAATATCCTTGTTGGTAATGTGTCATCCTTTGCCGTTACCCCTTCCCGCACATTGATGACTCGAGTCATGTTAACTATCCTTTCTCCTGCTAATTCGAATGCGTTGACATCCCTGTATTCATCAAAGCCCGTTGCAGTCCACAATAAATAGGACATAGGTTCATCCTCCCAGATGCCGAAATCGCAGATTTCAAGGGAAAACTTAGCATAATAATTATTTTGCTGGTTAGCAACAAGTTGAGCCTTATTCTTCGTGCCCCATCTGTCAATTTCGAGAGCTGGTCCCATCCAGTAAGAGCCAGTAGAACCCATTGCCTCGACTCCTATCGGCCAACCCCGCAGATGGCAACCTCCTCTATCTGCTGTAGCGTAGCATAACCCCATCGCAGGAGAACCCCTTGGATCATAAGCTGCCAACTCGAGTCCCTTGACGTGAACTGTATATCTTTCGGAGCCTTTCCCAATGGTTTTTGCAGCCCTCGCTGATCCTTCAGCTAAGATATTACCCAAGCCTTCTCTCTTTCCAATTTTCTCTATCATCGCCAATAATGCCTCGTGATTACCAAACTTTAGTTCAATGCCTTCGGTTTCTTTTGGAGTCAAGATTCCTCTCTCATAACACTCCATAGCAAAGGCTATTGTTGCCCCTGTTGACATGGCATCCAAACCAAATTCGTCACACAAGAGATGTGCTTTGGCTATAGCGTCAAGGCGATCAATACCCAAGTCTGCCCCCAAAAAGGTCAAAGTCTCGTACTCAGGTCCGTCGACCTTGGTACCAGCGTAGGGTCCTGAAGTAATGGTTACGTAATTGCTACAACAAATTGGGCATTGTTCGCAAGCATGCCTTTTAGTGGTAATGCTCAAAACAGCGGTGGCATCTATTTTCGGCACCCCTTCGAATTGTCCATCCTGATAATTTCTCGTTGGCAGAGTTCCTGACTCTTGTGTCCACCACAAAATTGATGGCGAACCCCACTTTATTCCAAACTCAGCGTTAGGGTCTTCACATATATGTTTCCTCGTGACTTCTTGGCAGGCTTTGAGGAATTCTTCTGGATATGCTACGGTCACCCCACCGCTGCCTCGAACGGCCACTGCCTTTAAATTCTTTGATCCCATCACTGCTCCGGCTCCACCTCTTCCGTGTTGCCTATAACACGATGAAATATTAGCAAGTTTCACGAGTTTTTCACCTGCGGGGCCAATACACATTACTACTGCCATATTGTCCCCCAGTTCTTCTTTTATCGCTGTGTCGGTTTCGCTGGTAGTTTTTCCCCAAACCCCCTTTGCGTCTCTAATCTGCGCGGTTCCATCCTCAATGTAAAGATACACGGGTTCCTTAGCCCTGCCAGTTATTATGACACCATCCAGTCCAGCGTATTTCAATTCAGGACCGAAATATCCACCCGCATGAGTATCTAGCCATATATTTGTAAGTGGAGACTTTGTAACGACGCAATATTTTGCCGAAGCTGGGGCCATTGTGCCTGTAAGAGGGCCCGTCATGATTATAAAGACATTTTCAGGACTCAGCGGATCTGTTCCTGGTTTAAGTAGGTCAAACAGGTATCTTGCTGCCAGACCCTTGCCGCCTATAAACTTTCTGGCATAATCAAGGTTTAGAGGTTCACTTCGTTGCGCACCTGTCGTTAGATCCACAGACAAAAGCTTACCAACATACGCATAAGGCATTTCATTTTCCCTCCTTTTTTACTATCAAATTGTTTAAATACCTTACTACTATATCTTCGGGTGAGGTTAAAATTTGTTGACGATAATTATTAAGGTTTTTGGTCGCTTAAGGGATGAAATTAGAACTAGAGAAATTGTTCTTAGCGCTGAAGATGGCGCTACAGTTGAAGAAATATTGAAAAAATTCGCTGAAAAATATGGGGTTTCCAGTGCTGTTTTTGATACCGTAACTGGTAGAATTCATAGACATATACTAGTGGCGCTTAATGGGAACGCGATTTCTCAACTGCCCGATGGGCTTAACGCTAAAATAAGAGACGGCGATGCAATAGCCCTGCTTCCACCAGTGGGAGGCGGCTGATAGGCTTTTCTCTCAGTCCTAATGTGCCCCTCGCACACGCCGTTATCTTCTTCACGCTTAGCTGCCCTCTCATGTCAGCCAGCAAACAGTAAACCTTTTGAGGTATGAACGTATGGGTCTACAAACTGGTCTAAAACTAGTCTCATCCGTGCGCAACTTTTAATAGCGCGCGCGTATGGAGAACTAAAAAATCGCGCGCTAGAAGTGGGATATGCATACGAAGCTATTTGAACCTATAACATTTCAAATATGAAGCTAGATAATCGCATAGTATTTACTTCTACTATATCGAGATTACCTACTAGAGACGGATATGTGACCACCGCGCGCGCTTTTAATATCACATCTTTCGCTTACAACTTTTTGGGCTAGCAACAATATCGCATTTTCAGCGCGTGGAGAGAGGCTATAGGTCTGCTCAATTGTTCCTGCAACCTAATGTAAAATTCTCTAAACAGTGTCCAAAGCACAAGTGGAAATTCCCCCAGATGTTTCGCAAGATAATACGGTCTTAGGTAGAATCGCCTATAAGCTTCGGTTAGGATGCTCTTCAGCTTTTCGGCGCTGTATCCGAACGCTTCGTACCTAATAATCGGTTCAAGCACCGTATACCTGTCCCAGTCCTCAGTCATAAGAAGCCCAGCCGCCTTCAAGCGCTGGTATATTGGCGTCCTAGGAAAGGGAGTCAATATGGAAAACTGGGCAAGGTCGGGGTTCAGCTGGACGGAGAGACCTATTGTCTGCCGCATCTCACCAAGAGTCTCTCCAGGATAGCCGAACATGAAGGAGCCCAATGTTCCGACTCCACACTCGCGCGTTGCTCTGAAGGCATGCTTTATATGCTCGAGCTTGACGCGTTTATTCATCAAGTCGAGGACCCTTTGAGAACCGGCTTCAACGCCATAATAGAGAGTATTCAGCCCTCCCCTTTTCAGCTTCAAGATTAAGCCTTTATCTATGGTGTCCACCCTAGAGGATGCAGACCAACTGATATCTAGACCTCTCCTTCTAATCTCAGAGGCTATCTGAGCAGCTCTTCTTTTGTTTAATGTAAATATGTCATCGAGAAACTCTATCTGCGTCAGCCCACATTCCTCGTGAAGGATTGTTAGCTCGTCAACAACATTGGCTGCAGAGCGACACCTGAAGCCTATTCCCCCCATCCTAGACGAGGAGCAGTACTCGCAAGCAAATGGGCATTCCCTGCTCGTTATTATCCCACCAATGGGCGTCTTCCTGTCTCTTACTGTATATTGGCTAAATGGCACCAAGTGTCTAGCTGGAAATGGAAGACTATCGAGATCCTGGATTAATGGGCGGGGGAGTTATTCTCGTCGAACTTGGGTTCTCAGGGTCCCTGAACGCTATTCCGCGTACCTTAGAGATACGTTCAGCTAACTTACGCATACCGCTATTTCCTATTTTTCTTTCCTCCTCATTTTGCCAAGAGAATCCGTCGAAATCCTTAACCAGATCCAGCACAGTCTCCTCACCTTCCCCCATCACCACAATATCAAGCTCAGGGCAATCGGCTAGGGTTTCTGCTGGCAGAAAGGTGGGATGGGCTCCACCAATTATGCCCACCACGTTAGGCATTACCATGCGGATAGACTTCATAATTTTCATGGCTGCCTTAACGGTTGGCGTAACGGCACTTAACCCTACTATTTCAGGTTTCCTACGCTTTGCCTCAAGGGCTATCTCTTCAGAAGTCTTGTTGCTAAGGTTGGCATCAAGAATATCAACAGGCACTCCAGCCCTCTCAAGAAATGCTGCAATATACATTAGCCCCAAAGGTGGTGCTCTGATACCTAATATCTTGTTAAGCGCGCTTCTGTCATAGGGGTTTACTAAGAGAACACGAGTCAATTCAACACCTCTTTAGCGCGCACGCGCGCTCAATCAATGAATATTGCTTCTCTTTCTTTTTATCTTTTTCATTTTAAGGAAAATTTCATGCTCTTTCTATTCTTCATAGTTAATGGAGAAGAAATAGAGAAAAACCATGGAAAACTATTGAAAAACGCAGAATTAGCGCGCGCGGGTTAGTAAAATAGGCTAACGTGTTAAGGCGTGTCGGATGAACTTTTGGTGAGATGAAATCTATTGTCCAAATTCATAATTCATAAGAAGCACACGCTAGGCACTGTTTATAGAATTAAAATGTTCGGAAAAAGTAAAAGGCAGATAAAAGATGTGACGTTCGTACAACCACTCAAAGGCGAGGTATATTTCTACACTCCGATAGCATACGCTACTAATTTGCAGAATTCTAAAGAAAGAGAAGGAAAGCAGGTTTTCATAGATTCTGATTTGGCACTCGCAGGTAAGCTGAAGCTAATTTTTGAACGCGAAAAAATGACTTGGTTTGAAATCAGAGAGGAGAAATCAACAACACCATCAAAAGGCGAACGCTTGTTTGCACTGTATTATTACCCTCATCGTTTGGTGGCGAGTCGGGTTTCCTCGTCCGATGAGAAGGCTACATTGCAGGATATAAAAAAACTGTTTGATTTCATTGTGACCGAAGACCAGACTAGATTTGCGGAGGTTCAGCAAACCCAGTCGCCATCAGCATATGGGTCCATCGCAGGAGAGCCACGCGAAGAGTCTGAAGCTATTCCTATAGTAGCAGCGCGCGGGCAGCACTAAACTGGTGCCGTCCAGACAGCAATCAGCGCGAACATACCCCATAAGGGGGGTTCGCTCTGAAAGTTGACACATTGCCCATACCACGCGCGCGAGGCCATTAGAGACTAAATACAAAAAGGAAAAAATGACGCCCATAATAGCGCGCGCCATGCCGTAATTGCGGAAATCGTTTCAGCTTAGACGTTGAGAAAAAGCAGGATTTAAAAAGCGCAAAAGCCCATAGTGAAGTTTGGCAAGTCAGCGCTTCAAATGGCGAAGCGAAAAACTTGCCCCAGGCGGTAAGCTTGGAAACAACAAGAGAAACGACAAGCGGGCCTGCGGGAGGCACAGCGATTTCACCAATTTCAGCCCTCATCTTAGATTATCCCTGGCAAGCCAAAAAACGAGGCCTAGCGGAATCAACTATCACCCAACGTGTCCTCAGGCTCAAACACCTAGTCAAGGAAAGGCGTCAAGCTTACGGACCCTGACAGCGTTTCAACAGTTTTGGCAACAAGCACTTGGACGGATAACAACAAGCGCGTTTTCGTTGTCGCCTATCAAAGTTTCGCGAGAACTTTCAAGATTCCATGGGAGCCATCGAGAACAAGAGTAGAACGGAAACTGCCATTCATTCCAACAGAAGAGGAGATCAATCAGCTCATCGCGGGTTGCAGAAGGAAAACAGCCACATTCTTACAGGTGTTGAAGGAACTGGTGCCAGAACTGCAGAAGCCGTGAAACTCCAGTGGACAGAGGTTTATGAAAAATCTTGCACTATACGAATAAACCACCCGGTTAAGGGAAGCATGGCTAGGATCATTAAAGTGTCACCTAAGACAATCGCTAAGATCAACGCAATGCCAAAAACAGGCGATTTCATATTCAACACGAAACCTTAGACGATACGGAGAAACTTCTACAAGCAACGGCGCCGAATAGCGTTGACTCTTCAGAACCCTCGATTGAAACAGATCCACCTTCACACGTTGCGCCACTGGAAGGCGACCATGGAATATCATCGGGCCAAGAACATCAAATGAGTACAGCAACTGCTTGGACACAAGAAACTTGAAAACACCGATATGTACACTCAACTGATCAACTTTGAATCCGACGAGTGGCATGTAGCGCACGCCAGAGACCTAGAAGAGGAAAGCAAATTAATCGAGGCTGGCTTTGAATATGTGTGGTTCAGCGATAAGGATGGCGTGGTCATCTACCGTAAAAGGAAATGACCGCAGTACGCTAGTCCAAGGCTCCGGTAGTATAGTCCGGTCAAGTATAGTGGCCTCTCGACGCCGCGTAAGTGAAAGAAAGCCACCGACCCGGGTTCAAATCCCGGCCGGAGCACCATCTTCATTTAGCCTTTTCTGCCTGTTTCGTGGATATTTTTAGCGCGCGCGCTGGCCATGAAAAGGGAAGCCAATCAGCATAAGCAAGAATCAATACATGGTTTGCTACGGATCCACCTACTTTTAGGCTACACCAGCCTTATTTGAGAACGCTAGGCCTTCACGTGTCAAAATGGGTTACTGCCCTGAAGGAAAAATGAAACCACAGGAATGCAACGTCGCAGAAATTAGGAAAAAATTCCTAGACATGTAAACTTGAAGTAAGCATCTCTAAGAGTTGCGCAACCAAAGAGGAATGACTCGTGCGCTTGGGCAAAAATTCAAACTCTGCTCTTATCATTGGCCGTAGTAATAATCTAGTGCAGTAGCAATTTTTTCCCTTATGAACCGTAGATAAGAAGATAACTTCTAGTTTAAATGTTATGCTTTCCTAGTGATAAACAAAAATTTACCATCGGAGCATTGTTGTATACAAATGGATAAATACAAAGCACGGGTTGTAACTACAAAATACTGGAAACCAGGCGAAAATTACCTAGAAGAGATAATCAAAGGCGTAAAAGCGAAATTGGCCGAGGAAGATTTCATTGTCTTATCAGAAAAGGCGCTTTCGACAGCCTTGAACAATATCGTTGACGAAAGCACTGTTAAACCTAGCCTAAGCGCTAAAATGATCTCTAAGTTCTGGATGCAAATAGTCTGGGGCCAATTCTTAGGACGACTATGCCATCTTAGAGAAAAAACATTACAAAGACTCCGGAAATATCCACCGAGACTGGGTAGTCACCATAAACAAGTTGCGTTGCAATATGTCGGCTTCTTACAAACGCTAATGTTCGGTTCCGAAGGAGGAATTGATGGAAGTAATTTACCATATTCCTACGTAAGCCTACCATTGAAAAACGCTGACAAAGTTGCCAATATAGTCCGCCACCAAATCTGGCTCAGGCTGAAGAAGAAAATTTACGTAATCATCATAGACACGGATAAAACATACTCCTTCAGAAACTTCCACTTCACCCCCCGCCCAAAACCAATGAAAGGTATAATCTCCACTGGAGGAGTGATTTCCTATCTCTTTGGAAGAATGTTCAAACTCAAGAAAAGAGCAACGCCTCTAGCTGTGGCCGGATGCGGAATGTCCGTTGAAGAAGCGTTAGAGATTGCTGAGTTCGCAAACCGTTTAAGAGGCTTCGGCGCGGGGAGAACAGTGTGGGATATGACTGAGAAATTTAAAGTGGCGTTGACCGCGGTGAGTTGGGAAATGCTCACGGCTATAGAACATAAACCCATAGTCATTGTTAGGAGAATTAAGAGACAAAAGTGCCAATGAACCCAGTCTGTATCTCTTTTTGTATTTGATAAGTCGCTGTCATCAGAATAAGAAAATTCTGCAAAGCACACCTAGAGAGGCAGCAAAAGAGTCAATAACGTATCCAGCAGTTTTAATTAGTCTGTTTATGAAATTATGCAAGTGAGGATTGGCCATAATGAAGAGACGAGAAGATGGCTGGATTTTTGAACCTCAATACGAAACAATGCCCAAGGAAAAACTCGAAAAATTGCAGGCGACAAGGCTCAGAAAGATCGTCCATTATTGCTATGGCCACATCCCCTCATATAAGCACAAATTTAAAAACGTAGGCATAGCCCCGAGCAAAATCAAAACCCTCGAAGACTTGACAAAAATTCCTTTCACCGTAAAAACAGATCTAAGGGACACTTATCCTTACGGCATGATCGCAACCAGCTTAGACGACGTTTTGGAACTCCATGCAAGTTCAGGAACCACAGGCCACCCAACCACATGTGCATATACCAAAAACGACTTGGAAGTTTGGTCAACTGTTATGGCAAGAAGTTACGCCTCAGTAGGCGCGGTGAAAGGCGATATTGTTCAAAATGCTTATGGATATGGTCTCTTCACGGGCGGACTGGGCTTTCACTACGGAGCCATCAAACTCGGACTGGCAGTTCTGCCTATCTCATCTGGTGAAACAGAGCGCCAGATAAGACTTGCCAAAGAATATGGAACAACAATTTTAGCTTGCACACCTACTTATGCGGCACATCTTGGAGAATATTTCCGTGAAAAAATTGGAAAAGAACCAAAGGAAGAATTGAAATGGAGAATCGGCATGTTCGGAGCTGAAGCCTATTCAGAAGAGCTTAGGCAGAGAATTGAAGAACTCTTGGGAATTGAGGTCTTCGACTGTTACGGTCTCTCCGAAATTATCGGACCAGGAGTTTCTGTAGAGTGCCCTAAGCATAACGGTCTACATATCTATGAGGACCACTTTCTCGCCGAGGTTGTAGATCCATCAACTGGTGAACACGTAGACGAAGGTGAAACAGGCGAGCTTGTCTTGACAACCCTCACAAGAGAAGCCACGCCTCGATTGCGCTTCAGAACAGGCGATCTAACCAAGCTTTTCAGAGAGGAATGTGAATGTGGGAGAACAATTGCTCGCATGGGTCGCGTGATTGGAAGAACCGACGACATGCTTAAAGTGAGAGGCGCAAAGTTCTGGCCCTCAACAGTAGAACACGCACTCTTGATGGTGGAAGGAGCCTCACAAAACTATGAGATTATCGTTGACAGGCCAGAAGAACTCGATGTCATGATTCTTAGAGTGGAACCAACGAAGGAACTCTTCAAAAAAATTGGCGGAGACTTGACAAAACTGAATTGGCTTTGCCGGGCAATTTCTGATTCTGTCAAATCTCTAACTAGCGTGAAAGCCGATGTTGAGATTGTTCCATTCGGTTCACTTCCGAGATTCATAGGAAAGGCAAATAGGGTAAAGGACCTAAGAAAGAAAACCGAATACTAATTTTGAAAATCTATCTTTACACGCCGACGTTCACGAAAATTCCGGCGAGTATGCCTGTCGTTATTGTTAGAAGTACAGCGATCAGCAGATGTTTCCGCATGATAAGCGACTCGGTCTTGCGGTTTCGTCAATTTAACTACCGCGTTGTTGATTTTAGCTGGTGTAACAGCACCTGCTATGCTACCTGCAACCGCGTGTGTGTGCGCGCTTCTTACGCATTTCCACAGAAGAACAGCACGGAGAATTATTTGAAATTGAAGCCTGTTGATCAATGTTAGTTTGAGAATGCAAAGATCGCAAAACATAAACCCATAAGCTATTCTTAGAAAATGTTGGGAAGAGCCGATGAAGGAAGCAATAAGGAAGTTAGATGCCTTCTTCAAGCCCCATTCAGTCGCAGTTGTTGGAGCTACAAAAAAGATAGAAAAAGCGGGGCATGTTATTTTTAAAAATTTTGTCGAAAACAAAATGAGAGGAGTTTTCAGAGGAGAAATTTATCCAGTTAACCCAAACGAAGAATTCATTCTAGGAACACGATGTTATTCTTCCATAACCAAAATTCCGGGAGAACTGGAACTCGTTGTGATTGTTGTACCCGCAAAGATTGTCCCCTTCATAATGGAAGAAGCAGCTACTAAGAAAGCCAAGGCTGTAATCATAATCAGCTCGGGTTTCAGAGAAATAGGAAACAGTGAGCTTGAAAATCAGGTATCAACTATAGCCAGAAAAGCTGGCATAAGAGTTTTGGGACCCAACTGTCTGGGTGTTTATTATACAAAAACAGGTGTGGACACGCTGTTTCTGCCTGAAACGAAAATTCTAGCGACAGGAGATGAAGTTATTGCAACGCCGCGGCCGATGTTTGGAAATATAGCTATGGTCACTCAGAGTGGAGCTTTCGGAGTTGCAGCCCTTGACTATTTGACCGGACGGCAAATCGGAATCAGCAAATTCGTAAGTTTTGGCAACAAATGCGACGTAAACGAAGCAGAAATGCTGCATTACCTGTTATTTGACGAAGAAACCAGAGTAATATTGCTGTATGTCGAAGACATAAAATCTGGAAGAGAATTCGTTGAAATAGCCAAGAAGGTGACAATGAAAAAACCTATAGTGGCTCTTAAGGCTGGCAGAAGCGAAGCGGGAGCCAGGGCTGCTGCTTCACATACAGGAGCCATTGCTGGCTCAGACAAGATATACGATGCTGCCTTTGAGCAAGCAGGAGTCATAAGAGCGAAAGACATGGAGGAATTCTTTGACGCTGGAAAGTCGTTAGCAATGCAGACACCAGCCGCTGGCAAAAATGTAGCCGTACTTACAGATGCTGGTGGTCCAGGTATAATGGCTGTAGACGAATGCGAACTGAAAGGCTTAACTGTTAACCGTTTTTCTGAAAGAACACTTCAGAAGTTTGAAAATTTAAAAATGGAGGGAAAACTCCCAAAATTTGCGGCAACGCTTAATCCAGTTGATATTACTGGCTCAGTAACATCTGAAATGTTTGGATACGCATTAGAAATTCTCTTCCAAGATCCAGAGATCAATGGCGTAATAGTGCTGGGCTTACATCATACGCCAGGTTTGCAGGAAGATTACATAGACAGAATCGCAAAAGTCGCGAGGAAATACGATAAGCCTATTGTTGCATGTGACATTGGAGAGACAGAAATGGCGTTATACACTCGTTTCAGATTTGACAAGTTAGGAGTTCCCGCCTACTCTTCACCTGAAGACGCGGCAAGGGCCATGAAAGCTCTTGTGAGTCATGGCTTGTATCTAAAGAAGAACAACCGTTTAGGGGAATATATACAAAATTTCTTGGAGAAAAAGCAAAAAATGTGATGTCGCACTAAATGACTATTTTGACCTCTACAACATCTCCGTCTTTGAGCTGGAGTTTTTCCCTCAAGTTTACTGGTGCAACAACTTCTAGCAAATCTTTAGGATAGTTTGCAACTTCGGGAATGACAACGGCGCATTCCAAATTGTTGGTCAAGTAGGCTTTGAAGCAGTCTCCTCGGCAAAAGCCATTAACTGGGCATATCTCTATCGATTTTGCTTTTTTAAGTAGTCTCTTAAGCTTTACACCCTCATCCGAAAGTCTTATGTTCAACGTTCCTAGATGCGGAGTGAAACCAAGTTTTGTCTCCATTTGCTTTTTCACCCAAGGAAGTTTGATGAATTTCTCTCCTTCGCCATGGCCTGAAGAGACTTTTCCGCTAAGTCGCATTTTTTTCAACCATTAGAACTTACTGCGAAGAATTTCCTCAGTACACATTTGAAAACTGCAGGTTAGGTATGGCTCCATCATTTTTGTTCTTTTAGCCAACGTGCAACTTTTTTCAGAATATGGTTAGATGAGATGTCAATCACTGGAACGATCATTTTCTCTTTCGTTTCAATTGTAGGTTCATATTTAGGCATAGGCGCGTAACCCACAAACGTCCAATAGACTTTACCATCTTCAATTAAGTCTCTAGCAACAGCTTCTGTGGATGCTGGAAGCGGAAAATACAGGAATACTATGCCTTCAGCCCAGTACAATCCAGTTAGTTTGCCGCCTGCAATGACTGAAATAAATCTCGCTATGTCATCAGGTTTTGAAAAGAAAGTGCGCTCCATAATGACAATTTCCTTAAAAGGCTCATATTTTACAACAATTTCGCTTTCGTTCATTAACACTGTCAACCTCTAATTGTTCACTGTCTCAAAGCTCCCTTTTAATCTTGCTATACTTCTAGAAAAAGTTATAGAGAAGGCAAGTATTAAGCCTTGACTAAACAGAACAGCTCAGAGGTTGGCAATTTGCCAGAAATTCGTGTAGCAATTGTGGGCGTTGGCAACAGCGCATCCGCACTAATCCAAGGTGTACAATATTACAAAGACGCAAAAGAAGACACAACCGTGCCTGGGCTCATGCACGTGACTTTCGGCGGGTACCATATAAGGGATGTGAAGTTTGTGGCCGCTTTTGAAGTGAATAAAAACAAGATTGGGAAAGATTTGGCTGAAGCCATATTTACTGAGCCTAATTGTTGCGCAAAGTTTGCTGACGTCCCGCTCTTTGGCGTCAAGGTTGCTCCAGGTCCAATCCTTGACGGTACGGCAGAACATATGAGAAAGCCTTTCAATGTTTATGATGATAGGGGATTCGATAAAGCAGATGTTGTGGAAGGTCTGAAGAAGGCAAAGACGGACCTGCTTATTAATTACTTGCCGGTTGGTAGCCAAAAAGCGACTCATTTCTATGCACAAGCAGCCTTAGACGCAGAGTGCGCCTTCGTAAACTGTATGCCGATATTTATCGCCTCAAATCCGGAATGGAGCAGAAAATTTGAGCAGGGTGGGCTTCCAGTGGCAGGTGACGACATCAAAAGCCAAGTTGGAGCAACCATTCTTCACAGAAACCTAGTTAGACTATGTCTGGATCGAGGGGTCATAGTCGACGAGACGTATCAGTTAAACCTTGGGGGGGACACGGATTTTCTGAATATGACTGTAGAAGACAGATTAGTCACAAAACGAATAAGCAAAACCGAAGCTGTTAAGAGTCTCGTTCCATACGATTTACCCACAAGAATAGGGCCTTCAGACTATGTACCTTTTCTCGGAAACAAGAAAATATGTTACATCATGCTTAGTGGCAGAAAATTTGGCGATCGCCCATTAACGATAACCGCCAAACTTGAAGTTGAAGATTCGCCTAACAGCGCAGGGGTGGTAATCGATGCCATAAGAGCTGTAAAATTAGCTCTGGACCGAGAAATAGCTGGCTCCCTCATAAGCATATCTTCTTATGCGTTTAAGCATCCGCCAATTCAGGTGCCGGATTCCACGGCAAGGCAATGGGTGGAAGATTACATACAAGGAAAGAGAGAACGCTGATTTTCTATTCTCAACTGAACATTCAAAACTCTTTTTGTGAAAACTTTTAAGGCTAGAACGTAGAAAGAATACTACTCTTTAAGAGGTGAACATAATGGTGAAAGTAGATGGATATGAATTGCCTGAAGGACTATTTTATACAAAAGATTACGAATGGGTTAAAATAGAAGGAGACAAAGTCCGCATGGGCATAACAGACTACGCTCAAAAACAACTTCGCGAGATCGTCTACGCTGAGTTGCCAAGCCCAGGAACAACATTGACACAAAACGAACCCTATGGCACAGTGGAATCTGTAAAAGCTGTCTCAGACTTAATCGCGGCAGTGAGCGGAAGAGTAGAAGAAGTGAATGAGGAAGTTCAATCGAAGCCTGAGCTTTTAAATGAGGATCCTTATGCGAAGGGATGGTTGCTGATTATGAAACCGTCAAATCTTCAGGCAGAATTACCCAGTTTAATGGACTTTAATCAAGCAGTTGAATGGCATAAAACCTTGGCAAAATGAAGGAAAACGAATGACTAAGAGAATAGTAATAATTGGTGCTCATGCTGCGGGCGTGGATGCAGCGTCAGCCGCGAGGAAAACAGACCGTACAGCAGAAATTACGTTAGTAACCGAAGAAAAACATGCAGGATACTCACGGTGTGGGCTCCCATTCGTATTAGGCGGTCAGATACCAAGTTTCAACAGCCTAATCGTATTTCCACAAGCCTTCTACCAAATGATGAAACTAGACTTGAAAACTGAAACTAAAATCTCAGCAATTAACACGGGAAACAAAACCGTTGAAGTCAGTTACAAAACTGGCAAAACTGAAGGCATTACTTACGACAGCCTAATCATAGCTATGGGCGCCAGCTCTTTTATCCCGCCAATAAAAGGCAGAGAAAAGCAAGGCATACTTTCCCTCCGATCACTGGAAGACGGTGAAGAAGTTGACCAAGCCATCAAAAATGGGGCAAAAACAACAGTAGTTATGGGAGCTGGCTTGATCGGTCTTGAAACAGCTATAGCTCTCCACGAGAGAGGCTTAAAAGCCATTGTTGTCGAGTTGCTGCCCCAAATTTTGCCTCAGATGCTCGATGCTGACATGGCAAAGCTGGTTCAAGAGATGATTCAGCAAAAGGGAATAAGCATCCTAACGGGAAAGGGAGTTGAAGAATTTCTTGGAGAAGAAAAAGTGACAGGGATAGTTGCAGGAGGCGAACAAATCAACGCAGACTTATTCATTAGCGCATTCGGTGTAAAAGCCAACACTCAACTTGCCGCTAGTGCAGGCATAGCCCTAGGAGAAACCAAAGCAATAAAAACAAATGCTAGGATGGAGACCAACATCAAAGATGTATATGCAGCGGGTGACTGTGCAGAATCGACGCATATAGTTACCCAGAAACCCGCCTTGCAACAGTTAGGAACAGTGGCTGTAAGACACGGAAAAGTCGCGGGAATTAACGCTGCAGGCGGGTATGCACTTTTCACAGGCGTTTTAGGCTCGGCGGTTACAAGGCTATTCGACACTGATGTTGGTGTAACAGGTTTGACAGAATTCGCTGCTCAAAGAGCAAGGATTGAAACTGTAACGGGAGCAATTGCTTCAAAGACGAAGGCTGATTACTACCCTGGCGCCTTACCAATAAGAGTAAAACTTGTTGTTGAAAAAGAATCGCAACGCATAATCGGCGCCCAAATCATCGGTGGAGAAGAAGTAACCCAACGAATAAACGCTATATCCTTCGCCATACAAAAACAGATGACAGTACGCGAATTGGCTAAAGCAGATACTGCCTATGCGCCGCCTGTCTGCGAGACTTGGGAACCTCTTGTTTTGGCTGCAGAAATGGTCCTAATGAAACTCCGCTGATCATTTTTCTTTAAACTTGACGGAAAATTTAATTAAGACAAAACCATCGATTAAAAAGCGTAAAAGGTGATTTTGAATGGCAGTAAGAGTGGCAATAAATGGGTTTGGAAGGATTGGAAGGCTCCTGTTTAGAGCTGGGATAGAAAGAAACGCCAACATAGACTTTGTGGCTGTAAACGACATAACAGACGCGAAGACTCTTGCCCATCTTTTGAAGTATGATTCAGTACATGGAAGATTCAACGCAGATGTCCAAGTGAAAGATAACAGCATGATTGTCAATGGGAAAGAGCTAAAGATTTTGATGCAGCGCGACCCCGCAATGTTGCCTTGGAAAGATTTAGGCGTTTATTTGGCTGTTGAATCAACAGGACTTTTCACTGAGCGCGAAAGTGCCTCAAAGCATCTACAAGCAGGAGCAAAAAAGGTGCTGATATCAGCTCCGGCTACAAATCCAGACGTAACAATAGTTCTGGGCGTAAACGATGATAAGTATGACCACAACAACCATAACATACTTTCAAATGCCTCATGCACGACAAACTGCGTAGTGCCTGTGGTAAAAGTTTTGTATGAAAACTTCGGAGTGAAGGCAGCGCTTATGACAACCGACCACGCATATACCAACGACCAAAGAATACAAGATCTTGTCCATAAAGACCTTCGCCGAGCAAGAGCTGGGGCAATAAACATAATACCTACAACAACAGGAGCTGCTAGGGCATCTGCTTTAGTTTTTCCTGAGCTTAAGGGAAGAATTGACGGAATAGCCTTACGTGTCCCTGTTCCAAACGTCTCAATAGTGGATTTGACAGCAGCATTAGAGAAAGATGTAACCAAGGAAGAGGTGAACGCGGCTTTCAAGAAAGCTGCTGATGGCCCCTTAAAGGATATACTTGAATATACTGAAGACCCGATAGTTTCAACAGACGTAAATCATAGCACGTACTCTGCTGTTTTTGACGCCCTTTCAACAATGGTTGTTGCAGGAAACCTCGTCAAAGTGCTTGCATGGTATGACAACGAATGGGGCTTCTCTTGCCGAATGGTTGAACTGATAGAGCTGATAGGGAAAAAGGCAGGTTTCTAGTCCATCTTCAAACGTTTGAATCTAGAATAAATCTTCCCCTTTATTTTTGTGTTTAGGAGAGGTGGAAAAATGGCGAAGTATCTAACTCTAGATGATGCAAAAGTCAAAGATAAAGTGGTGCTTGTTAGAGTTGACTTTAACTCACCAGTGGACCCTGAAAGTAAAAAAGTTTTAGATGACGCGAGGATTCGGGCTCACGGTGAAACAACAATAAAAGAGCTTGCAGAAAAAGGTGCGAAAGTAGTAATTCTGGCCCATCAGGGACGAAAAGGCGATCCGGACTTTATACCATTAAAACAGCATTCTGAAATTCTAAGCAGAGTTCTAGGTAAACCAGTCTCATACGTTGATGATATTTTCGGGGAAAAAGCTCAGCAGGCAATTAAAGACTTGAAGAGCGGTGAAATTCTCGTCTTGGAAAATGTTAGGAATTTTTCTGGCGAAACAAAAGATGGAAAACCTGAAGATCACGCAAGTACAGAACTTGTCAAAAACCTCTGTCCCCTAGCAAAGTTGTTTGTCAACGATGCTTTTGCTGCAGCCCATAGGGCACACGTGTCAATAATAGGCTTTACAGAAGTGTTGCAGAGTGCCGCAGGCCGCATAATGGAGAAGGAACTAAAGTCCTTAGGCAGAATCCTAGAAAAACCAGAAAAACCATGCCTATTTATACTGGGCGGCGCTAAAGCTGATGACTCTCTTGAAATTTCAAGATACGTTCTAAACAATAACATAGCGGATTATGTGCTCACAGGTGGTGTTGTTTCCCAAGTTTTTCTAGCTGCAAAGGGCTTGGATCTTGGCAAACAAAACATGACTTTCTTAGAGAAAAAAGAACTCATGGGCTTGGTGCCCGGCGTCAAAGAGCTCATGCAGAAATATCCAAACAAGATCAAAGTTCCAAAGGATGTAGCTATTGAAGTGAACGGAAAAAGAGAAGAAATTTCTGTTGGCAACCTCCCCACAGACCATTCAATATTTGACATTGGATCAAAAACGGTTGAAGACTATGGAAAAATAATACACAAGGCAAAGTCAATTGTAATCAGCGGACCAATGGGAGTTTTTGAAAACAGCGAATTTGCTTTTGGAACAAAGAAAATTTTAGAGGAAATCACAGACTCTAAAGCATTTTCCCTTGCCGGAGGAGGACACACCATAGCCGCTTTGCAAGAATATGGACTGACCAACAAGATTTCCTATGTAAGCACAGCCGGTGGAGCTTTGATTGAATTTCTTATGGGTAAAAAGTTACCAGGCGTCGTGGCTTTAGAGAAAGCAGCCTCTATTAGACCCTAACCACTTCACTTTTTTTCTTCCTTAAAAGCGGTTTATGATTTTAGAAACGCCCAACTAAATTTTCAGGCGGTTCTCCTTTCATTAGTTCGAATGTTATTTTGCAGAGCAAATTAGAAATAAGCACGTTATCAGATATTTAGTATGCAGAGGATATTGGCTTGACGGACGTTGTATTTGTATTTGAGGTCCATCAACCACACAGATTAAGGCGAGATTTCTTTTGGGATAACAAAATCTGGAGACGTTTAAAGAAGCGAGAACTGTTTCGTTACTACTTTGACGATGAGGTAGATAGAGAGATCTTTGAAAGGTCTTCTAGGAAATGTTATTTTCCTTCAAACCAAATATTGCTTGACCTGATTGACAAGCATAGAAAAGAGAAAAAAAATGTTAAAGTTGCATTCAGCATCTCCGGAGTTTTCTTAGAACAATGTGAAATGTTCAGCAAAAATCTTTTGGAGAGTTTCAAACAGCTTGCAGAAACTGGCTGCGTAGAATTTCTGAACCAGACTTATTATCATTCTCTTTCAAGCCTCTACCCAGAAAAGGAAGAGTTCATCGAGCAGGTGAAAATGCATCAAAGAATAATGAAGGATTTACTTGGATTTACCCCGAACGTTTTTGAAAACACTGAACTCCTTTACAACAACACCATAGCGAAGACCATTGAAAAACTAGGTTACAAAGGGATTTTCACGGAAGGCGTCGAAAAAATATTGCGTGGGAAATCACCAAACTACCTTTACACGCCAAAGACTTGCAGGAAAATCAAAGTGCTATTACGAAATTACAAGTTAACAGATGATATCGGCTTCAGGTTTTCAGCTAGATGGTGGAGCGAATGGCCATTAACAGCAGATAAATACGCAAGTTGGTTGGCTGCCACAGAAGGCCAGTGTATAAACATCTTTCCAGACTATGAAACCTTTGGCGAACACCACTGGCCAGAAACAGGCATCCACGACTTCTTAAAGCATTTGCCTGAAGAGATTTTGAAATGGGAAAATCTGCGTATGGCCATACCTGGCGAAGTCATAGAAAGCCATGCGCCTGTGGATGAAATTGATGTACCTGAAATTGGCGGAACTATTTCTTGGGCTGACTTGGAAAGAAACGCAAGCGGCTGGCTTGGAAACACAATGCAATGGGCCTACTATACAAGTCTAAGGAGACTTGAGCCAATCATCAAGGAAAACCAAGATGAGGAATTTCTGAAGATATGGAGATACTTCCAGACGAGCGACCACCTCTATTATATGTTTACTGCCGGCGGAGGCCCAGGAGAAGTCCATTCGTACTTCAGCCCCTTTGAATCTCCTTTGGACGCCTTTGTAGCTGCCCAAGCATGCATACTTGACTTTGAAAACAGGGTAAAAATTGCGTCGATAACAGCAAATGAACCTTTCCTGTTCTACACTGGCATGGGAGAAAGCAACTTCACTGGAGTAATGGCTTGGACCCTAAAGGGACTCATAGAAGGTCTCCAAAAAACCAGCATACGCGCCATAGAATTCCACAACGGCCGCGAGGACTTTGAAAACTGGGCGAAACATTCGCTACATGATGAGACTTTAGCAAAACAACTAAAGGATACAAGGCTTTCAAAGTTGAAAGGAGAAGCGCTTAGAAAAGCGATACTTAGTGTCGCTAAGGAAAGATTCAACAAGATGAACAAGCAAGCGCAAGCGGCAACCGAATACTTTTGAAGCAAGCTTGGATGCGCATTCCTTTATAAGAAGCTGTTTTAAATATTCTTAGAGTTGCTGATTAAGGATGAATGCAAAATGAGAGAAGAACTTCCATTTTCAGAAAAGGTTCTACAAACATTACATAACCTTTGTGCAACGGCCCCGGATCTGGCTAGAAAAAGCGAGGAACTGTCGCAAGTCTTCCAAATTGACATAAGAGAGATTGAGAATATCCTTGAGAATTATAGGGCAGAAGGTTTTGTGGAAAGCTTTGCGGATAACGAGGGAAAAAAGCGGTATTATCTCAATGGAAGGGGAATAATAAAGGTATGCTCGCTTTTTACGTAGTGAAAAGTGATGCGTGTCATAATATTTTCTTGGGAGTATCCGCCCAGAATAGTTGGGCAACTGGCAGAATATGTTAGCAACCTTGCAGTTCAACTTGCCAAAAACAACGTGGAAACCTACGTTGTCACTTATCACGACTATTTGACTGGGCCATCTGACGAAGCTGGCGGGGTCAAAACCTTTCGGGTAACAAACCCCGTCCGCACACACGTAGGCGTATTAACATGGGTTCTGACATTAAATCAGGAAGTAGAAAGGGCGGCGGCAAACATCTATTACAGGGCAAATAGGCAGGTTGACCTCATAGACGTTTACGATTGGCACTTCATACCAGCCGCCGTCACCTTGAAAAAAGCGCTTAACATACCGTTTGTTTATTCGTTGGAAAGCTTGGAAGATCACCGCTCCCCCAGCGTAAATTCGCCCTTCAAAATGGCCATCAAAAGCGTCGAGTGGACGGGCTTGTATGAAGCAAAAATGGTGAGTACAGAGTCGAATTGGATGCGGGACGAGGTCTTCCGGATATATAAAGTTCCGTTGGAAAAGGTTAAGGTTGTTTTGCCAGACGCTGCCAATTGGATAAAGAACGTTTTGGGGCTCTATGAAACCACCATTAGGGGGCGCAATTTTAAATGACCCCTGAATTGAGTGTCATGATGCTTTCTTGGGAGTTCCCACCCAGAATCATAGGGGGAATATCCCCACACATTTATTATTTGTCCAGAAGCTTAGGGAAAAGCGGCGTAAAAGTTTACGTGGTTACATGCGATTTCCCAGGGGCCCCATCACACGAGATCATTGATGGAGTGGAAGTTTACCGCATAGATTCCTACAAGAACCCCTCTCCAGACTTTGCCACGTGGGTCTATCTAATGAACGTAAACATGCAAAGGGAAGCAGCCGCCCTCGTCAACAGTCTAGATAGAAAAGTTAACGTTTTCCACGCTCACGACTGGCTTGTCGCAACAGCTGGGATCGGGTTAAAGCATGTCTTTAGGAAACCACTCCTAGCCACGATGCACTCCACTGAGGTTGGACGGAGAGATGGAATCCACTCTGATTATGAAAAAATGATCCATGAGACAGAGGCGTGGCTTACATATGAAGCGTGGAAGGTGATATGCTGCAGCGATTACATGGTTTCGCATGTGCGTTGGGCGTTCGGGCTTCCCTTAGATAAGCTCGTGATGATTTCCAACGGCGTAAACGCTGAAACATACACAAAGGTTGAAAGAGAGGATTTGAGCATGTTCCGAAGCAAGTTTGCGTTGCCCGAGGAAAAAATTGTGCTCTTTGTGGGAAGACTGGTATACGAAAAAGGAGCCCACGTACTTGTCAATGCTGCCCCAAAGGTTTTGGAGAAAGCGGATGCCAAATTTATAATTGTGGGCAACGGCTACATGAAGGAACAGCTCTCAAGCCTAGTCAAGAGCATGGGACTAACCCACAAGGTACTTTTCACAGGGTTTGTGGATGATGAAACCCTGATGAAGCTGCAGAAGTGTGCAGACGTTTCTGTTGTGCCATCCCTCTTTGAGCCCTTCGGAATAGTCGCCCTTGAAGCGATGGCTGCTAAAAGTCCGGTCGTTGTATCGGATACTGGCGGCTTATCGGAGATAGTTGAGCATGACGTTACTGGGGTTAAAGTCTATACCAATAATCCGGATTCGCTGGCCTGGGGAATAACAAAGGTGCTGCTTGATGATGTTTATGCAGGCAGGATAAAAACAAACGCGTACAGAAAAGTTCAAGAAAAATACGACTGGAACAAAATAGCCCAAAAAACCAAAGCTGCCTACGAAGCCGTGTCAAACCAGTATTCAAAGAGTTTTTGGGCGTAGATTCGGAATTATGGATACTTTAATCTTATCGCTTTATTTTGGCAAGCATCAGCACACTTCAGACAGTAAATGCATTCTGGATCATTAAATTTCTCCCAAGGCAAATCCAAAATCTGAACCCGCATTGGGCATGCTTCAACACAGATACGACAAGCGCCTTTTACGCATTTAACCGGGTCCCTGTGCAAACCGAAGAAACTAAATCTGTTCAAGATAGCCATAAAAGCTCCGTGAGGGCATAGGTATCTGCACCAGCCTTTTGGAACAAAGGCTGAAAAAACAAGAACCCCGATCATTATAACAGTCTGCGCCCAGAAAAGCGGAGGTAAGCTGAAAATTCCAGATAGGACATTAAAAACTGGTTTTTCCGTGATGGCAACGCTAAAATTCTGGACTAAGTGTGGCAAGGTTGCAAACAAGGTTTCCGTTGGACTGATAGCCGTGAATGGAACTTTCGCAAAAATGCCTATGGCGCTCTCGTAGTTTCCGCCCGCTCCGGCAACTTTAGCAGCAGAAAAAGTTACGCTGATAAACAAGGTAATTCCTAAAACTAAATACTTTATGTACAGCATAATTTCATGCGTCTTCGGTGAAAATTCTTTCTTCTTCCGCGTAATAAGGCCTGTCAAATCCTGAATAAAGCCAAAAGGACAAACCCAACCGCATAAAGATTTGCCTAGCAGTATGCCAACTAAAAAGAATGAAGCCAGCGCTAGCCACGGAAAAATGGCATCATAAAACATAATCTGTATGGCGGTTAAAGCGTCGCCAACAGTGTTTTTATTCAAACCCCACGTCCAAAGGATCGGTAACATAAGCTGTAGGGCGCCTAGATTGAATACCGGTATACTGAAGAACAGGAAGGACAAGAATTGGACAATTCTGCGGGGAGTATTAAATTTAAGCAGCGCTTGTCCAACTTTGATTTTCTGCAATGTCCCGCCTCTTCACGCTCTAACTGAAGGTCTAAGTTATTTATTTTCCGTTGTTATGACGTTTGCTTAACGTTGTAGATAAACTTTCATGAATCTTCTGAAGAAAAGGAGAAATGTGTTATAGACCCCTAAAGCAACGAGAATCAAAGCATCCAGCACGCTTACTCACAAAGTTATTCTGTAAAAAAACAGCGCGCGCGAACCTGTTTGTTAATTCTTGGTTTTCTTCATCAGGAATGGTGAATTCTTTCGATATCTTTTATCGCTCTTTCGAAAATTTCTAGAGCTTTGTCAACATGCTCCTGTTTAATTGTTAACGGAGGCTGAATTCTTATAACATTAGTCCAGAATCCTCCAATGCCCACTATAAGACCTGAGGTAGCACACAATTCGCGAATCTTTTTGCAGAGGTCAGTGGCTGGCTCTTTAGTTTTTCTATCCCTCACTATCTCTACTCCAATCATCAGTCCTTTACCTCTGACATCGCCGATTATATTGTATTTGCTTTCCATTTCCTTCAATCTTTTCATCAATAGATTTCCCATCTTCTCTGCATTTTCCCACAGCCTGTTTTCCAAGATATAGTCTATAGTTGCACAAGCTGCGGCGCACATTACAGGGTGTGCACCCCATGTTGAGAAGTGGTCCCCGTTTTCAAAGGAGTCTCCTATTTGTCGCGAAGCAACGACGGCGGAGATAGGCCATCCGTTTCCTAGAGCTTTTGCCAAGGTTACGACATTTGGCTCGATCTTGTAGGTTTCTGAACCCCACATTTTTCCAGTCCTGCCAAGCCCTGTTTGAACTTCATCAAATACCAAAAGTATTCCATACTTATCAAGGATTTTTTTCACCGTTTGGAAGTATTCATAAGGTGGAGTCACTATTCCTCCAACGCCAAAAATAGGCTCCGCTATGTAAGCGGCAACATCCCTTGAAGTGCCAAAATTTATAGTATCTTCGATAATTCTCGCGCACTGAATCTGACAATTTGGGTATTCACATCCAAGACTGCAACGATAGCAATATGGAGCAGGAACGGTAACTGCCCCGGGAAGATAGGGGCCCATAACGTTGGACTTGGAATAAGATGCAACCGGGGTGCCGATTGAGAGTGCTCCATAGGTTCGCCCGTGGTAGCAACCCTGCAAAGCAATAATCTCGTGTTTCTTTGTATATCTTCTGACAATTTTCACCGCCACTTCAGTTGCTTCAGATCCACTAGTGTGAAATGATGTCTTGCAGGTTCTAATTGGTCCTACATCAGCAAGCTTCTTAGCCAGTTCAAGCGGAGGGATTGTATAAAAAGACTGAGATGCGCAATGAACTAGTTGTTCCATCTGTTCTTTCACAGCTTCTTGGATCTTGGAGTTGTTGTGTCCAGCGTTTACTGTGGCTATGCCAGCCCAAAAATCGAGATATTTTTTACCTTCAATGTCGGTTAAAAAAACATCATCTGCTTTGACTATGATCAATGGAAATGGCACGCCATAGCTCGTCACAATATGTTGAGCGTAATCAATTTCGAAATCTTTGCGATTCATCACTTTACCTCTTTTACTAAACAAAGTAGTATCTCTTTAAAAAAAGCTTTAGTTCCGCTCGTAATCACCTTTCGACTTTCAGAAACATTGTTTCCGTGCGCACTAAGGGGACGTACAAGAGAAAGGCTTCTGATAGGGTCAGGCTGGCTGATGGAGTCCATCTTCAGAATTTAATCTCCTCTCGTCATTGAGAAAGATATAGATAAAATGTTAAATATTCTATACGGTCACTAAAGAAAATCATGATTATGGGTGAAAAAGGCAATGGTGATTCTGGAAGAACCAATAAAAGAAGCGCAAACTCTCAAAAACTACATTGGTGGAGAATGGGTTGAATCTAAAGGAAAAATTGTAGAGGTAGTAAATCCAGCCACTTGCAAGGTAATTGCGCAAGTTCCCATTTCGACCAAGGAAGAAATTGATGAGGCTGTGCAAGCCGCTAAAGCGGCTTTTCCTGAATGGAGAAGAGCCCCACCACTTTCTAGGGCAAGATGCCTCTTCAGGCTGAAAGAGCTTATGGAGAAAAATTTCGAGGAACTGAGCAGGATCCAGACCATGGAGCATGGAAAAACCATCGACGAGTCGAGAGGCGAGACAAGACGCGGCATTGAAAACGTGGAGGTGGCAACTGGAATTCCATCCTTAATGATGGGTTATAATTTGGAGGACATTGCAACAGGCATCGACGAGTACGTTATCAGGCAGCCATTAGGAGTTTTTGGGATAATAGGACCTTTCAATTTTCCATTTATGGTACCACTTTGGTTCATTCCATATGCTCTTGCTACTGGTAACTGCATCGTCGTAAAACCTTCAAGTGAGGATCCTATCAGCCAGGTGAAAATAGCCGAGATGGCGGAAGAGGCAGGCTTTCCGCCGGGAGTATGGAACCTGGTTAACGGTGGAAGAACCGTCGTCTCAGGCATGCTTGATCACCCTGGTATTGTGGGGATATGTTTTGTCGGATCCACTCCAGTTGCCAAGGGCGTCATCTACAGGGGATGCGGCGAAACCGGCAAAAGGGTCATCGCCCAAGCTGGTGCAAAAAATTTTCTTTTAGTTATGCCAGATGCTGACCTAGAAAAGACTATAGCAGCTTGTATGACTTCCTTCTATGGCAATGCAGGTCAACGGTGCTTATCAGGCGCCAATCTTGTCGTCGTCGGCGAAGGCCTCAACGAGTATGAATACAATGCATTTTGCAGAAAAGTTTCAGGCGCATTTGTCGATGAAGCTTCCAAGGTTAGGGTCGGTTACGGACTTGATGAATCAGTTCAAATGGGACCTTTACGAGACAAAAGTAAAAAGGAGAGGGTCGCAGAGTTTATAGATAAGGGTATAGAGGAGGGGGCGGAGCTAAGGCTTGATGGGAGAAAAACAAAAATCGTCGGTGATTTGCCTCATACATGCTTCCTTAACCCAACAGTTTTTGAGGGTGTTACACCGGAAATGACTATTGGCAAAGAAGAAATTTTCGGTCCAGTGGCAAGCATCATGAGGGCTAGAAACTTAGACGAAGCAATAGAAATGATTCACAGTAATCCTTTCGGCAATGCAGCATCAATATTCACTTCAAGCGGAAAATGGGCCCGTGAGTTCCAGTACAGAGTGCAATGTGGCAACATTGGCATCAATGTAGGAATAGTTGCTCCCATGGCCTTCTTCCCGTTCAGCGGAATGAGAGACTCCTTCTTCGGAATACTGCATGGGCAAGGTGCGGAAGCCATCCGATTCTTCACCGAAAGCAAAGTAGTGATTCAACGGTGGTTCTAGTATGGAGGAGCCGAACCTAACGACTTCTGCCATTATTGGCTTTTCTGTAAAGCTCGAGGACGATTCTTCACAATTCTACGAGGAATTGGCTAAGAGATATGTAGATGACATAGAAACATTGCGTTCTTTTTCCAAAGAAAGCTTGAATAATAGGATACTGGTGACCAGGACATACCAAGAAACTATAACAGATGCTCTTGAGGCTTGTTTCTCCTTTAAAGGACTAAGCCTAAGCAATTATCTGGCTGATATGGCATTGAAGGATGACATGACATACTACAGCGCCTTAAAACTGGCTATAGAACTCGAAGAGAAAGCAATCAAGTTCTATTTAGATGTCGCTGATCGGTCAAAATCTCTACTTGCAACAATACCAAATGCCTTCAGAAAAGTGGCTGAAAGGAGGAACAAGCGCAAGCTGAAAATAGAGTCACTTCTTGGAAGACTAGAATGATTGGAGCGACAAGCGCGCGCTAACCCAAGTCAAGACGACGTTTAAATTCTCGTTACGTGACAGCACATAGAAAGGGTTTGATCCTGCAACTAAATGGAAGTCTCCCGACAACGGAACTTTGTTCTGATTTCGCTTTCTTCCAATTTAATCAATTGCTTAACTAAAAATATAAGAACGCATGGAAGAAACTCTACTTTCGTTGCTTTCTTTTTTCCATTTCTTTTGCGTCTGGAAAAAGAGCCACACCATCCTTTACAAGCTTACAAGACATAACCTCCAAGAGGCAACACCCTTGTCTTACTCAAAGGAAGTCAAATTTGGCGCGCCTATATGGATGTTCAGGCTTAATTATACTGTATTGCTTATTTCTACTAAAGAAGAAAGTGATGTAGAACTGGGGCAAAAATAAATAGATGTAACCAACCTTTAAGATGTGACTGTTGGTGAGCATGGTTTGAAAGTATTAATTTTAGGGGTAGGCTCACAGGGGTCAGTTATTGCAACGCATCTAGCTAGAAGCCCTGAGGTAACTGAAATTAGACTCGCCGATATCAACTTTAGAAAGGTGAAAAACTTGGCAAAACGTTTAGGAAGCGATAAAGTGGCTACACATAAGGTCAATGCGCGAAAATTAGAAAGAGTTGTAAACGTAGCAAAAAAGGCTGACATCATAGTTAATGCCGCATCATACAGCTGGGACTTAATCGAAAATTCGATGAAGGCAAGCTTGAAGGTAGGAGCCAACTATATAGATCTTGCGGGCGTGAGGCAACTAATCTTTGACAGAGACTTTAAAGACAGCAGCCTGACTGCTATAATTGGGATGGGTGAAGACCCCGGGATCTCAAATCTGCTGGCTGCGCGTGCTTCTGATAAGCTTGATAGGATAGATGAAATACGTATAAAGGATTGGGGGAGTGTCAGAAGCAAAGAGATGGTGTCTAGCTGGTCTCCAGCTGCGGCATGGGCAGACCTCGCAGCTGAACCAATCATCTATGACAAGGGTAAGTTTAAGCTTGTTCCCCCATTTTCAGGCGAGGAGGTTTACCACTTCCCAGCGCCAATAGGACCCCAGAAAGTCACATGGCACGCACACGAAGAGGTTGTGACAATCCCACATTTTTTTAAAAACGTAGATTATGTTGACTTTAAACTAGGAATTCCTGATCTAGCTATAGCTAAATATGTTATACAGTTAGGGTTGATGAGTGAGGAATATATTACTGTTAGGGGAAGAAGAATCCATCCCCGAGATGTTTTTGTCACACTTCTACCTCGGACTTTGTCCATGGATGAAGTTGAAAGCAAAATGGCGGATGGCACGTTGATGGAAGAGCAAGAGTACATTGTTCTAGAAGCCGTAGGAGATAAAGCAGGCAGGAGAATTAAGTATAATGGATCTGTTTTGATGACTCTTCAGGAGGTAAGTAAATTAATGTCTGGAGCAACGGCTCTCTCCTATCTGGTTGGCACTCCAGCAGCTATAGGTGTAGAAATGTTTTGCAGAAAAGAAATAGAAACCAGTGGTGTTTTAGCGCCGGAAGGGTTAAAGAAAAAAGAAAGAGATGCTCTTTTGAGGTATTTGGTTAAGAAGGGCATAAAGATACGCGAAGAAACGCAAGACTTATATAAATTCAGAATTGGAAGTCTTGAGAAAATCTTAATGGAAGAAGAAATTTAAAAACTACTTCTTAGGAAAATGCAAGATTACTGCAGTGGCCTGCTGACAACCTCGTAAATTCTTATTCCTTTTTCAGCAAGTCTCTTAATGAGAGCAATTCTTTCTTCCGGTGTTAGAGCTTCCGCCGGAGCCACCCCCCTCGTTTTAATTTTCCCTTCAACCCAAAGCTCCGTAAAAACTTCAGCTCCTATACCAGTCAAATAAGAAGTTGCAGTCGTCCCGCGCATCCTCTCATTTGTCTCTTTAAGCGTCATCAGAACGTAGTACGTATAATTCGCTTCGAAACCGTCTTTTTCTCCCTTAATATCCAAAAGCAAGCACGCGATTTCGTCAATTAATCTACCATCGTTTATTCTTTCTTCAACTTCTTCTATTGACAATGGAGCGGGAGTTAGCGCTAGAAAAACGTCTAATGGACTAATTTTTGCATCTTTAACCTCAATGGGCTCGGTTTTTGCAAGACCATAATCATACAAAGTTTTGGCAAATGGCATATCTGGGCCACACATTTTAAACTCCACATACCTAAGGTCTTTAATGAAACGTGGTATGGTGACAACTTCCTCATGAGCGTGCTGATAACATGGTTGTGGTCCAATGGGATCTGGAAAAACATATGTCTCCTCCTCACTAAAAGGTTCAAGCCTAACAAACCTCCCATCCTTATACACTAAGGGCTTTCGTATCATATCTTGCCACAAGAGGTATGGAGACCATGTAGTGATAGGCTCTTTGGTTTTCAGCACATCGCAATCTCTAATGCGAATCTCATAAATGTGATCGATTTTATCAGCGCAGTGTCCAGCAATTATATTCGAGATTCCAGGATCCATACCGGTATTGATTAAAGCCGTACCATCAGTTTCCTTAAATTTTTCGGTCAGCCCGAGCTCTGCTTCTAATGCATCTTCCATAAGCATTTCCTTATCTTCAAAGCTATAACCCAATGCTAAGTCTTGATAACTAATTCTATTCTCAATACAAATCTTCATAATTTTGAGGTTATACTTCCATGAAACTGCATTTATTACAATGTCCACTCCTTTAAGGGCGGATTGCAATTCATCCAACTTGCTGAGGTCAACTTGAAGGGCTGAAATTTTTTGGTTTCCAAACCTATCAACAAAGCATTTAGCTCGTTCAAAACTTCTTCCCGCGCACATAACCTCTGAAACCTTCGGGTGTTTGGTTAGTTCTCTACATATAACAGAGCCTTGGGTACCATAACCACCTAAAACTAATCCCTTCATAATGCAAGCACCTTTATTTTTGAATCAAACTCCGTTTGCAGAATATAATTTATCTCAGTCAAAGTTTAAAATTTTTTCTGATAGAAAAATCAATACATTGCACAAAACTTAAATAAACTTTCAACGCAATCTTTTTAGCGATATAGATGAGCCACAAAATTATTGACAAAACAGTGATTTTTACCGCAATTGCATGTCTAATTACTGGTGGGCTAATAGGATATTTCGTTCCCTATTTTTCATGGCAATCGCGAGAGCGGCAACTATTAGATGAGATAGAGCGAATGAGGGAACAACTTGGATCGCCTCTAGAAAGAGAAGTTAGAGTTTACAGCTGGAGCTGGTACATACACCCCAGTATAATAGACTTGTTTGAAGAAACTTTTGGAGTTAGCGTTGTATACAAAACGTTTGAAAGCGATGAAGAAGTGTGGGCCAAGCTGGCAACCAATGCAAGCGGGTACGATGTTGTTGTAATATCTGATTCATTTGTAGCTGAAGCAGTAAGAGATGGGCTGATCATGCCGCTAAACCTCTCTCTCATACCTAATCTAAAATACATTGATGAAAAATTTCTGAATCTCTACTTTGACCCAGAAAACGAATATTCAGTCCCATATCTGTGGGGGACAACTGGCATAGGGTATGATGAGGAATTAGTTCAAGATCCGATCACAGGTTGGGAACAGCTTTTTGATTTCAGCCCTGGAGGCTTCCTTGAGAAATACAGTGGGCACATAACCATGTTAGATGACATGTATGAAACAATCCCAGCAGCCTTAGCGTATCTTGGTTATCCTATACATTCTACAAACAGCACTCAGTTGGAAGAAGCTAAACAGCTGCTCATTAGACAGAAGCAATATCTCAAAAAATATGCGGGAGCTGACTTATACATTCCAAGCTTAGCTAACCCTGAAGCTTCTGGCTTCTGGATTTGCCATGTTTGGCCAGGAGATCTATTAGTGGCTAAGGATGAAAACCCAAACCTGCGCTATGTCCTTCCAAAAGAAGGAGGTGTCTGGTGGATCGACTGCATGGTTATTCCAACAGGTGCGCTTCATCCAGTAGCAGCAAATGCATGGATAAGTTTTATGTGTGATCCCCTAGTAGCAACAATAAACTCTGAGTATGTTTACTATGCTACTCCCAACAAAGTGGCAATTGAAAACTTGCTTTCAGAGGAAATTGTCGAAGATACAAATATCTATCCAACTGCTGAAGACCTGGAAAAATTTGAGCTAAGTCCGATATATACGCCAGAGGAGAGAATGTTATACCAAGAAATTTGGATAGATATTAAAACAGCGCCATAGACTTTCTGAAAGGTACGAATACGTTAAGGAATGAAAGCAGTTATTTTTTACTTATCCACTGGTATAATAGAGCAAAACCCATAGAAATCATCAGAGCGATAGTAGCTAAAGCGTTTAGCTCAGGTCTGACGCCGCCTCTGCTGGCCATCGAAAAGATTTTGAGTGGAAGTAGGTCAAAGGCAGGACCTGTTGTAAAAACAGACTTATAAAAGTCGTCAAATGACAAGGTAAATGCCAGAAGTCCCGCAGCAACTATTCCCGGCAAAAGAATTGGCAGAGTAATTCTGAAAAAGGTTTGTATTTCGTTTGCTCCCAGGGTTTTGGCAGCTTCCTCTACTGAACGGTCGAAACCAGCCATTCTAGCTCTAACGATAACAAACACGAATGCTACACTAAATGCTATGTGGCCTATTGCGACCGTGGCAAACCCCATTTGGAGTCCCCAGCCAATCCATAAATAAAACAATAGTAGAGTTAAAGCTTCAGTGATCTCCGGAATAATTATGGGAACATAAAGGAGGCCATCTAAAACATTTTTTCCCTTAAATGAATACCTCACCATGGCTAATGCTGTTAATGTTCCTAAAACAATCGAAGCCATCGCCGTAACTAACGCCACCAGAACACTGTTACGAAAGGCGTTCCAAATGTCGACGCTTGAAAAGAGTTCATAGTACCAATGAAGAGTAAAGCCTCGCCAAGCTCCTATGACATTTGAGTCGTTAAATGAAAATGCCAGCATCATAACTATTGGCCCGTACATCAAAGCGAAGACAAGTAACGTAAAAATTTTTAAAATTAGGTCGCCGAGTTTCAAAATGCCATCTCTCCTCCGCCATATTTCATGTAAATGAGAACTATTACAAGTACGATGGTCAGAACAATTGTT
>Ga0315307_1000112_pt1 | contig 31524 bp, 24 predicted proteins | sample TDP2_MG_FD_203079 | JGI IMG/M metagenome (GOLD analysis project Ga0315307, IMG submission 203079) | Freshwater sediment microbial communities from Lake Towuti, South Sulawesi, Indonesia - TDP2 | ecosystem: Environmental > Aquatic > Freshwater > Lake > Sediment | place: Indonesia: South Sulawesi...
TCTTAAGTTGCGGGGTTTTCTCGAAGCCAACGCGGAGCGTGTCGAGGCCGCGAAGGCCCTTAGGCCGTCGGACGGCGTGCCCGTGGCGCTCTCTATGACCGGCCACTTCGTCTCAGGCTACGTAGGGGTCCCGCAGGGCCGGCTGTACTCGGACGCGAAGACGATGTTCCACGCCCAGAGCATCGTGAAACGCGACTTCCTCGGACTGCCCGCGTTCTTCCCGGACTTCGGCGTGGCGACGCTTCCCTCCGGGTTCGGCTGTAGGATCCTCTGGAAGCCCGACGATGCGCCCTGGGTCTACCCACTCGCGACGGAGCCCAGCCTCGTGGACGCGCTCGAGGTGCCTGACCCTACTCGCGACGGCCTGATGCCTAAGGCCATGGCGTTCTACAGGTACATGGAGAGCCGGGCGGGCGCAGAGAACGTGGACGTCGGCTCGGAGCTGGGACCGTACGATACCGCCTCCCTCATCCGAGGCGACGCTCAGATCCTTCTCGACGCGTACAGGGAGCCGCGGCTCGTCGAGTCCTTGATTGGGAAGACTACCAAGGCGTTCATTGAGTGGTTCAAGGCGAAGGAGGGCCTCACCGGCGGCCTGGGCTACGTCCGGATCTGCGACGACTTCATCGGGATGCTCTCCCCAAGGCTCTTCGAGGCCCTAGTGCTGCCGCATTACCGGGCGGTCTACGATGCCTTCGCCGGCATGGGGCATGAGTTGCACTGCGACGGCGCCCTTAGGCACCTCCTAGAGCTTCTAGCCCAGAGCGGGGTACGCGTCCTCGTCAACTTCGACCCTACACTGGGCCTCCGAGAGGCGAAGAACCGGATCGGCCGCCAAGTCTGCCTCCTGGGCAACGTGCCTCCCTTCACGCTCCTAAGGGAAAGCCCCGATCGAATCGCCGAGATCTGCCTCCGGCAGATCCGGGAAGTCTCCGCGGGCGGCGGCTACATCCTCAGCACCGGCGGGGAGACAGCCCGGCATACGCCATGGGAAAACGTCATCGCGATGGTCAAAGTTGCGAGGGAGACCGCTCAAGACTAAAGCCGCTGACCGAGCCTGTGTCTCACTGAGGCATTCGACTCCGCGGAAGGACGCCCTCGCTCCACGGGTTACTAGGCTTTATAGGCGATGCCGTCTGAGTGTTTTCTCGGGAGGAGCATGGGCGTAACGTTCAGGCCTGAGGACCTGACGAAAGGCAGGAAGCGGGTGCTTGAGCAGGGGCTTCGCGATCTAAGCCCCGGCGTCAGGGAGAGCGTCCGGAGAGTCCTCGAAGCCTGGGAAGGGAAGGAGTCAGAGGAGAAGCTGGCTGAGCTTATGGGCCGTGAGAGGGCTCGAAGCCTAGTCAGGGATCTGAGACCTACGGGTAGCTAGGCTCGGGGTTCTGTCACGTCGTCAAGAGCGCCAGAAGGGCTCGCTGGGCCGTGTCTGGACTGGAGTATAGGTAAGTTTATCCTTCCGGGCCCTAGATGATCTTGGAGGTGGTGCCTTGAGCAGTAGGGGTCGAGACATCACCGAGGAGTTTCCCAGCGTCCTAGACAGAGCCTATGGGTTGTTCAAGGCTGGGCAGCTGGTCAACGACCTGATGAGCAGAGACGTGGTGACCGTGCAGCCTGAGGTCTCCATGGAGGAGGCCGCCGTGACGATGGGGCAGCGCCACATTGGCAGCCTGATAGTCATCGTGGACAATGAGCCTAAGGGCATTGTGACCGAACGCGACTTGCTCAGTAGGGTTATCGCCGCGGGGCTGAAGGCCGGGGAGGTCAGAGTCCGAGAGGTGATGTCCTCGCCGCTTATGACTGTCAGCCCCAAAGCCACGGTTAAGCAGGCGGCTCAGGTGATGATCGCGAAGAAGGGACGGCTCGCCGTCTTCGACAACGATCGACTCGTGGGGGTCATCACCGCCTCAGACCTCGTCCGCGCCGTGCCCGCGGTGGAGGAGACCCTCTTCCCCGTAGACGCCTTTATGACAAGACGGCTGGAGACCACGCCGCTCAGCACCGTGGTTGAGCTGGCGGCCAGGGAGATGGGCAGAAAACGCGTGGGAAGCCTCATCGTGGTCAGGGAGGGCAAGCCCTGGGGCATATTCACGGAGCGAGACCTGTTGACGAAGGTCATCGCCGCCCGACGGGACCCGGGGGTAAGCGTGGAGGGGGTCGCGTCCACGCCGCTTATCATCATTCGATCTGGGACGAGCATCCATCGAACCGCGGCGTTCATGACGCAGCGCCACGTTCGCCGATTACCCGTGGACAAGGGCGGGGAGCTGATCGGCATCATCACCGCCCGGGACCTCGTGGAGGCATACGCCAAGTAGACCGCGGAGCTGCGAGATAGCAGCCCGAAGCCAGGCGGCGAGAGGCCTCAGTGAGAGGGCTCAGCAGGTCAGGTGGAGCGCGGCCGCCGCCCTACTGGAACGCGAGACGCTGTTGTAGGCCTTGCAGGCCTCCGCTGTCTTGGCGACCAGAAGCCTCACGCCCTTAGACCTGGCCCATTCCATGGTCTCGACTGGGACTCTCATGAAGCCATAGTAGCCCGTGCCGATGATGAGCGTCTCCAGCCTCTCCGCGAAGGCCTCTCTCAGGTCCTCGGCCTCCACCCTGTGGCCCTCCTTACGCCACCAGGCGTCAAGGACCCTGCCGGGGAGGATCATGATGTCCCTTGTGTAGGTCTTCCTATCGACGACGATTCGACCGAAGCTGTAGGAGTCGATCAAGCGGCCCATCCTCAAACGTCGGTTCGGGGAGACCCATATTTCTCCTTTTCCAGTCGAAGGCGACTACGACGCTCTCCAGCCGTGCTGAGCCGGGTACGTGAAGCGTCCGAAGCCAACGTCTGCGGACGAAGCACGGTCCTAACCGTGCTTCGGTCTGCCCTCGGTTTCAGGTAGGCTCGGCTATGGACAAGCTTATCTAGTTTGAGCCACGATCCCGGGATAGTTATGGCAGATTCCACTTTAAAGCGGAAACGGAGGAGAGCAAGGATCAGATGCGAGAGTTGCCAATGGCGGTGCTACTCGCGTTCAAGGAACCCGTGGGCTTAGCCCCGCCTTGGTAGGTGCTCGCCCGGGGGCGATGGGGAACGAACATCGAGCAGCTCGACCCCGCTCAGCAGCAGAAGATCCGAGCCGTGTGCGCCCGGTGTTGGATGGGCCCCGACTGCATCTTCGCCGTGAACGGCTTCCGGCGCGGCGAACCATGCCGAGCCCTCGCCATACTCCTGCTGCATAAGGAGATCATCGTTGCCTCCTAGAGGCAAGGCCTAGCTCCAGCGCGGACAGCATCCAAGGGACTGCAAGGCCACGAGCAGCGGCTTGGCTCGGGCTCTCGTCATGGTTAAATTCTCGCCCGGTTTGATGTACCCTCATGGTTAGGGCTTTAGGCATTGATCCGGGCACGAGGAGCTTCGATGTCTGCGGGCTAGAGGACGGCAAGGTCTACTTTGAGGCCGTCATTGATACGGTCGAGCTGGCCGAGAAGCCTGAGCTGATGCTTCAGGCGATAGAGCGCGCGCAGCCCGTCGACTTGATCGTGGGGCCCTCAGGTTACGGCGTTGAGGTCACGTACCTGAAGGATGTGGAGAACCCGGGGGAGTTCATGCGCGCCATCCTGTTGCTTCTGAAGCGCGAGGACTACGAGGCGGCGTTGAGGCGGCGTGAGCTCGGGATCATGGTCTACTCGGCGATGATCAGGCTGGAGCTGGAGATGAAACGCCTAGGGCTGCCGGTCTGCTATATTCCCGGCGTTATAGGGCTTCCCACGGTGCCCAAGTACAGGAAGGTCAACAAGATGGACATGGGCACGGTGGACAAGATGTGCGCAGCGGTGCTCGGCGTACACGACCAGGCAAGGCGGCTGGGCATACCGTACAGCCAGGTCTCCTTCATCCAGGTGGAGTCGGGGTTCGGCTACAACGCCGTCATAGGCGTCGAGGCCGGGAGGATCATGGACGGCATAGGCGGGACCACGGGCGGCCCAGGCTTCCTCTCCATGGGCGGCATGGACGCCGAGCTCGCTGCCCTCGTCGGAACCTGGGAGAAAGCCGACATCTTCACCGGCGGCGGGGTCTCCATCACCGGTAAGGGCTCACTAGAGGAGATAGCTGAGCACTTGGACGAGGAGGCGTGCGCCGACGCCTGGCAGGCGATCATCGAGGGCGTGGAGAAGAGCGTGGCGTCCATGAAGGTCTCGGTTCGCAGGCCGCGGGAGGTCCTCCTGTCCGGCAGGTGGACGAGGGTGCCCCGGCTCAGCCGGGAGCTTGAGAGGAGGCTCTCGGCCTACGCGCCCGTTAGGAGCGTAGGCTGGCTGGAGGACGCGAAGAGGGTTAAGGAGGCGGCTCAGGGCTACGCGATGGTGGCAGACGGCCTCGCCGGCGGCGGGTTCGCTGAGCTCATCAACTGGATGCAGATACCCCAAGCGAGGGGGACGGCGATGGACTACATCTATCATCCAAAGGGCAGGGACGCGCGGACGAGGCTCGCGCCCTGGTTCCACGAACGCCTCCCTTGAGGCCGCCACGACGACATAAGCCCTACGGCGCATATGCCAGTTAGATGCTGCTTGAGCCACTAGGAGGGGCTTTCATGGACGAGAAGAAGGCGATCAGGCTGTCGGTCTCGGGGAACAACCTAGAGTGCGAGTTCGACCTCGCGGGGGACACGGCGCCGGAATGGTCCCTGCTCCACGAGACGCGGGCAGAGGGCTCGGCCACGAGCGTCTACACGTGGCATGGGTTCAAAGCCGAGGTTACGGTTCAGAGGAGGGTCGAGGGGGTCGATCTCATCTCGGTCGGTCTCTCGAAGAACGGAGCGGGATTTGACCTACGACAGTTCAAGGTGACGTTGCGCACGCCGCTCAGGGACATGCATCGTGTCTGGATGCCCTACATGCTTCTAGAAGGCCAACTGGAGCGCGTCAGCCTCCAGTGGGGCTTCGGATACATCACCTCCGCGACTCGCTCCATGCCGTTCGTAGAATGCCTCGACCGACGCGGCGAGAACCGGGCCTCCATCGGCTTGGTGAACCAGGTGACGGAGACGCTGGTCCGCGGCTCAGGGTTCGACCAGGAGGCGCGCCACGTGATTGAGTTCTCCCGGCCGCTCGAGGGCATAACGATAAAGACCAGGGCGTACGAGGAGCAGGTCTACCTTAACACGGAGCGTCGGCCGTGGTCCGAGGTCCTGATGGACTTTACGCGTCTCCACGACGAGGTTATGGGCGTTAAGCCTGCGCCGAGGCATCCAGACGTGACGCAGCCGCTCTACTGCACCTGGTACGCTCATGGGCCCGAGGTGACTGAGGAGAAGATCCTCGGCGAACTGTCCCTGGTCAGGAGCCTCGGTTTCAGGAACTACGTGATCGACGAGGGATGGTTCGGCCATAGGCCTGACGGCTGGATGTACCGCGGCGACTACACGCCGGACCCGGAGAAGTTCCCGGACTTCCGGGGCCTGATACGAAGGATCAAGGAGCACGGCCTGAACGTGCTCCTGTGGGTCTCACCCTTCCAGGTTGGGCCTAAGAGCAGCCGATACCCGGAGCTAAGGCGGTACCTGATCCGGAGGGAGAAGCTCGGCGAGCTTCCCTCGCTCATGGCCGTGTTGTCACCGTGGGTCCAGGCGGTTCCCGCGGATAAGGATACGGAAGAGAGATGGGAGCTCTGCCCGCGAACGGGCTTCACGGAGAGCTACGTGCCTGAGCTCGTCTCAGGTTTGGTGAAGGACTACGGGCTAGATGGGCTTAAGATCGATTTCCTCGACCAGGTCAGCCCCTTGCCCTGCCGGGCTGAGCATGAGCACGTTTATCAGACGCAGGGCGAAGCGCTCTGGAAGACGCTCAAGGCGATGGATGTGGCGATCCGCCGCGTCAAGCCCAACGCCATCATAGAGTTCAGGCTGCCGTACGCGAATATCGTCCTTCGGCCCTTCGCTTCGCTCTATCGCTCTCAGGACTGCCCATGGGACTTCGACCAGAACCGGAGGCTCTGCAGCTGGATCAACGCCTTCACCCCGCAGCCCGGGCCCTTCGCCGAAGCCGACTACATCTCCTGGGTCCCGGAGGAACGGCCGGAGAACGTGGCCAAGGCCCTGGCCTCCGCCATCCTGTACTGCGTGCCCTCGATTGGACGGGACTTCAAGAAGCTGCCTGAGGTGCACGTGGAACTCGTCAGGAGATGGCTGGCCTTCTATGAGGACCACCGCGAGGAGATCCGTTCAGGGCAGTGGCGTCCTCTTGAGTTCGACCCTCACTGTTCCACGTTCGTGATCGAGAGTGGGGACGTGGCCTTCATCGGCATGTTCAAGGACGTCCCGGGACGAGTACGCCTGCCCGGCGGACGCGCGCCGAAGCAGCTATACCTGTTCAACTCCACCTCGGAGAGCTGGGTTCACACCCGCATCGAGCCCGCGGCCGGTGAATACGAGCTTACGGTCTACGACCATCTCCTCGAGAAGAACGGCGAGGACCAAGCCAAGCTGGTAAGGGACGGCCTCGACCTGGACGTTAAGGTTCCAGAAGGCGGTCTTCTCGCAGCAGCATCCAGGCTGGAAAGGTAACAGGAGACCCCCGGGAGACCCGGGGCAGCGCCTCCCCGGCGCGTTCCGGTCTTCATCCCACCCCCGGTTTCCTAGACCTGAGCCTCCAGGCGGCGAGCGAGGCGGCGGCGAGAACGATCGCGGCGAGGAGGTAGATCCAAGGCTGTTCCTCCGTTAGGGGAGGCTTGAGCGTAAGGCCCTGGCTTGTCTGGCTGATGGACTCGACGGAGGGAATGCAGGAGCCGAAGCCCGTGAAGCCCTGGTTATCGTCCAGGTTCACCACCTCTATGAGGAGGTTCTGGTTCGCAGAGAGGGTGTGGTATCCCCTCAGGAGCGACTGGACCCCGTCGGGGTCCAGCCTCAGGGGCACGTCGTCGAGCTGCAGGACCGTGGGCGTATGAGCGAAGACGTAGGCCTCGCCTATGGGCACATGCACGTAGACGGTCTGGTCTGCGGCCAGACCTAGGAAGGCTACGCCGCTCGATTCGTACATGAACAGCAGGGGCTTCTCGCTCTCGACCACCATCTGGGTGGTCGTGATCCGCGTCGAGAGATTCGACCTCGCCGCGACGGTTAGGTCCGCGTATCTTCGCCGATTCTCGATGTCCGTCACGGTTATCTTTGAGTCAGCCATGGCGGTCATCGTGAAGCTGGGCGGCATCTGAGGCTGCCAGTACTCTTCGCGCATCGAGGCTCCATGAAACCGCCGGCCGAGGAAGCCGCCCTCCACCGCGGGATAGAAGGAGGTGGCCGCCCAGTAGGACTGGAGCATCACGTTACCCGTGGACACGAGGCGGTAGGCCTCGCCGGCCTTCAAGCTAAGCTGCTGGGCCCTGTTGGCTGGAAGCTTGAACTCCGCCGCCTTGCTTCCGCTCGCGTCCCAGATGGTCACATCGCTGTCCTCGAGGGCGAAGACCTTGTACGGCAGGTCTCCCCAGGCGGCGGTCCACAAGGTCGGCATGAGGTAGGGGAAGACGAACTCCTTGTCCACGTATCGGCCGGCTGTGCTCGTGAAGAAGGTGCTGTACGGCCCCTGGATCGTCTGGTTGCTCAGGGTAAGCATCACTGTGGCCACCTTATCCGTGACGACCTTGAAGAGGGAGCCGTTGGGCAGCGACGCGATGGCGCGCTCGAACCTGTCCACGGTAGCGTCTAGGACAAGGCTCTTCTCCGGAAGCCTGTACACGCGGACACGCGTCCCGTCCGAGTTTCCCAAGACTAGGACGAAGCCCTCAGTCCTTATGCTGTCGGGCTCGATATGCCAGAGGTCCGACCAGTTCCCCTGATGAGCATTCGCGCGGAAAGTCCAATTGTAGTATAGCCTCGGCGGCACATGGCCGTAGTAGACATACGCCTCCTCCGAGGCGGGTGAAGCAAGCCCAGGCTGAGGCAGGAGGAAGACATCGACCGCCAAGAATCCGGTCAATAACAGCCACAGTGTAAGTCCTCGTAGAGATGATACGGCCATCTTCACCCGAACCGCCCTATACACGGTTATGACCCCAGACCTGTTCCGGCAGCTTTCTTAAAGCTGATCCAAGAGCAGGTCCCTAGAGGGTCCAGCATGGAAGCCCCAGCCTATGAGCATAGCATATTGTGAACTCTCAGCCTCCAGAGACCTTCCGCAGGGCCGAAGATCCGACGGAGGAGACCGGGTTCTCGATGCACGAGTTGGCTGCTTGTGGCCGTTTCCTCCAGCTTCAAAGGCCGTTTCAGCAAGGTGGTTTCCGACCTGATCAAGGGGTCTCCCGCAACGGCGACCGTAATCCTTTAAAGGTCTTCGCCCCACACCCGAAGGGGGTAGCTCCGAGTTGACTCGGTCCGCAGTAGGTTGCCTGGTCCTCCTTCTAACCGTGGTTGTCTTAGGCCAATCGGGCTTGTTTCCGTCCACGGTCTGGGCTCAAGGAGAGTACACGTACTATGGACACGTTCCCTCAGATATCTGGTTCTTCGAGGAGATAGTCGTCGGGCAAGATGTGACCGGGTACAACATAGGCGCCGTTAGGACGAGCGCTCCGCTGTTCGTCATAGGCAGCCAAGACGCGACGAACGTGAGGGTCTACGCCCTCCCAGAGAAGGCCGTACTGGCCGGGTTCACCGTCAACAGGCTTGAGAAGAAGGTCGTCGACCTGCCAAACGGGACCTTCTTCAAGGTGGTCGCGGATAAACCCGCCACTGTGGAGTTCCTAGGCAGCTCCTCAGGCGACCAGTCTGGAACGACCTTCTTCACGAGCACAACCGGGGGCTACGTGGGCCGAGAGTTCATACTCATGGGCGTTCAACCGAGGGTTGCAGGTACCGAGTCTACGGGCGGCCTCGTCTACAGGGTCTACGCCTTGGAGGACAGCGAGGTCACCGTGACGGATGCCGAAGGCAGGCAGGTGGCCTCCTTCAAGCTCTCAGCCAACAAGGCATGGGGACTCGCCCTCGCACCCCTGACCGTATACCACATAGCTTCCTCAGGGTACATTATGGTTCAGAGCTTCTTCCTAGGATGGGGATGGACCCCCTCAGGCACAGCCTATTACCCGTCAGCGGAGGGTGGCTTCGTAGGCACCGTCTTCTACGGAAGCGGGTTCGACCCACTGGCACGTGTCGAGACCTGGGGCACCTTCCAGCCCCCGGAGTTCTTCGCGACCAGCCTGGAGGGCTCAAAGCTGACCGTGGTGGACATCGAGAACGCGAGGAAGCATAAGGATGCGGAGATCGCGGCCTCCTCTGTTCTCACGGAGCACATCAAGGTAGGTCATATGGGGATTGAAGCCGACAAGCCCATGATGCTCATGCTCAGGTTCATCGGCATGTCCTACACAGGCTTGGCCGCCGGTCAGAGCGCGTACGTCTACATTCCCACGGACGGCGTGTTCACGGGTGAGGCCTACCTGTTCGCGTACAAGGAGACGACGGTCACCGTGGACGATGTCCAGTCAAGGCTGAGGGGCGACGAGTACCTCGCCCTGACTGGTGGCTACCACAGGATATCGGCTACAGAGAACGTGGTCATCCAGGTTGCGAACTGGCCTAGGCCCTCCTCAGTCTCTTACTCTAGGCTTGGAGCCGTCCCGGAGATCATGAGGCTGGAGGACTGGGCGGTCTGCATGCCCTCCGTGGAGGCGATGGGCATGACCTACGAGGGACTCAGCCTCAAGCCGCTGCTGGCCGAGGAGCTCCCGTGGATGTACATCGCCGCCGGCGTAGTCGCGGTCGTGGTCATAATCGCCGTGATCCTAGGCCTCAGAAGAAGGAGGGCGTAGGATAGGACTCTCCCGGCTAGTCGCAGCACCTGGCCTCACGGACTGAGAGGCAGAGCACGAAGCGTGGGAAGCCTTCCGGGCGGAACGGTTAAAAGTTGAGCCTAGGCAATGGGGCTATTTGGATGTGGCCCTCATGCCCCAGCAGAAGCCTGTCCCGGTCTGTCTGACCATGGTCCTAGCGCTCAGCTGCCTGCTCGTACTCATCGCTTTTCCCTTACCCGCCCTCTTGACGCTCCCGCTGGGCGAGGCTCAGGCGCAGGCAGAGTACGCCTATTATGGTCGGGTTCCAGCGGATCTCTACCCCAACATGACGGTGGGCAGCCTTCACCTGATCGGGAACCATGCGGGGACGAGGGTAAGGGTCTACAGTCTCCCCGATGGGGGTTTGCTCAAGGAGTTCACGGTCGACCTTATGGAGAGGCAGATCGTCAACCTTCCTAACGGGTCCTTCTTCAAGGTGGTCAGCGATAGGCCCCTGACGACGATGCTGATAGGCGGATACTGGGCGAGCTTTGCAAGTACGCTCCTCGGTGCGAATACCTTCCATCCAAGCGTTGATGGTGGCTACGTGGGCAAGGAGTTTATCTTTACAACCGTGGAGATCATCCCTAATGAGGTGAGGAACCTGCATGAAAGGGTCTACGCCTTGGAGGACGCAGAGGTGAAGGTCTTCGACGCTAATGGGACGTTGAAGAGCTTCAGCCTGAAGGCGAACGAGTTTGAGTGGTTTATCCTCCCCAGCTTCGGCGTCTACAGGATCACGTCTACGGGTTACATCATGGTTCAAACCTTCTCGATGGACGTATACAACGGCGGCATCTTATATTACCCGGCGGTTGAAGGGGGCTTCATCGGGAAAAGGTTCTATGGAGCAGGCCACCATACCCAGTACACATCCCACCTACGCTGGTTCGCCTTCATGGGCGCCGAAGACTCAAAGGTCACCGTCATCGACCTCGAAAGTGCCCAGAAGGCTGCAGACGTAACCGTCGAGGCGGGGAAGGTCACTTCCTTAACGACGGAGAAACTTGCAGTGTTGAACCTAGCCTTCGAAAGTGAGAAGCCGATCACCCTGATGTTCCAGTCCCGCGCGGGAGGCGTGCCGGGAGGGACCTGGGGCGGGGGAACGGTGGAGGGCGGCGTCACGTATGCAGGGCTCAAGGCGGGCCAGACAGGCTACTTCCGTATCCCCGAGGTCAGGGCAGAAGGTTACATCTTCGCCCACAAGGAGACCATAGTCGATGTGGACGATGTGAGGCTTAGGGTGCCTGCCGACGGTTTCGTAACGCTCACTGGCGGGCTGCATAAGGTCACGACGGACCAGAACGTGCTGATACAGGTGGTCCAGCTGCGGTCGTACGTGGAGGGTGGCGTCACGGTCCTTGACCAGCTCAACTTCGGGGTGAGCGTTCCCTCCGTGCAGTCTATGAGCATCACCTACCCGGAGCTGAGACTGAAGCCCATCGCCAGCGAAGGCCTGCCGCTAACCTACATAGCCGCCGGAGTGGCCGCCGTGATCGTCATCGTCGTGGTGGCTCTAGCCCTGCGGCGAAGGGGAAGGTCGGGCTCCTAGCTTCCCACGCCTTGCGTCTATGCTTGTCGGCTCAAGACGGAACGCCTACCTGCCAAGGCGCCAGCCTCTTCGCCCTACTGGCTCTCTGCCGTAGCTTTAATCTATGACAAAGGTTACATTCACTCGAAACGTCTAGGGGGGTGGAGGCGGAGGCCTTGGCCGGGCGTCTGCGTAGAGGGTTGCTTGTCGTAGAGGTGGGCATCCTATGCGTCATCCTCTTCACTGCCGGGTTCTTCTTGGGCTTTCTATCCGGGGGTGAGGCTGCGGCGCCCATCGTGGCCCCGAAGCCTGTCATTGGAACGGTGAGATTGTACGGCTATGTCCTGACGAGTCAGGATCGCGAGCTATACCTTCGCTCCATACAGTACGCCTCAAGCAATGAGACCGTGGCAGGGCTTGTCCTAAGGGTGGATTCGCCGGGCGGCTACGCCTCGATGGTCGAGGAGATCTACTACGCCTTGAGGAGGCTTAGCGCCCATAAGCCCGTGGTCGCGGTTGTCGAAGGCCTTGCCGCCTCAGGCGGATACTACGCCACGCTGGGGACCAACTACACCTACGCGGAGCCCAGCTCCTTCATCGGAAACATTGGCGTCGTGGTGAGCGCCCCAGCGATGGTGGTCCCCTCTGAGACGACGCTGGAGTCTGGGCCGTTCAAGCATACGGGCTTCGCCGTGCACGACTTTCCCCTCGTGGTCAGGCGGGGCTTAGAGAACTTCCTAGAAGCCGTCAGGACGGGCAGAGGCGCTAGGCTCAACGTGACCGCGGAGGAGCTCTCCCTTGGGAAGCTCTACATGGGAAGCGCCGCCGCGGAGCTGGGGCTCGTCGATGAACGCGGCTCGCTGCTGGACGCCTTGGCCTGGGCTGCGGAGAAAGCCGGGGTGACCACCTACGAGGTGGTGGACATCACCCAGCTGGTCGCTACGAACCTTTCGGCTCCCTTAGGCTCGTCGCTCTGGAGCAACAGCTCGATGGTCCCGCTCAGCCTGCTCCGGACGCTTCACCGTGAACCCCTCGGCGCCTATTACCTCTCGCCCTACTACATTCAGGGTTACAGGGGACTCGAGGCTCAGCCTGAGCCGCCGGCGGGTTCCACGCCGCCCGAGGAGCAGGAAAAGGAGGGCGCCCCAACGTTCAACTTGGCTAAGACGGTCTTGGTGGACGAGGCTCATGGGAACCAGTTCTCGCGGGAGCTTCTCGCGGGCTTCCTCGGTCGCATCGTCAAGAGCAGTTACGTCCCCTCTATGGTAGGGGCGGGCATGGACCTTACGGAGCTTCTGGCCGCGGGGCCGAAGGCCCTCGTCGTCATAGCGCCTACGGTCGAGTACAGCTCCGGCGAGGTGGAGGCGATCAGGAACTACGTAGGCGAAGAAGGTAAGCTCCTTCTCATATACGAGTCCTCGGCCGCCTGGGCTAGGTACATGAACAGTCTCGCCGAGGAGTTCGGCCTCTACTTTTCAGACGGTTACCTGTACAACCTTGAGGAGAACTACGGCGTCTACAGGAACGTCCTCGTGAGGGGCTTCGCGGCCCATCCGCTTCTCGCGGGTCTCACGGAACTCACCCTGTTCACGGCTACCCACGTGTACGGGAACGCGACGGCGCTGGCGTGGACGGGAGCCTCCACCTACCTCTCGCTCACGGAGGCCCCTGGCGTCTACACGCCCATCGCCGCCTCTGGGAACGTCACGGCCATCGCCGACCTGACGTTCCTCCTCGACCCCTACACAAGCGTAGGCGACAACGCCAAGTTCTTAGAGAACCTCGTCGCGTACATCACAGGCTAGAGTCCCCATCCCAAGGCCCGCCCGTCCTTCACGGGGCGTCAAGAAGCCTTGCTCCGCGGCGAGCGGTTTGGGAGCCAAGAAGCACCGGCCCAGGACCTGCCCTTGAATCGTACAGATAAGGAGGTCGAGCAGCTAGACCCCGTTCCCGCGCCCGTGCTTTCCTTGGGTCTTGGGAGAGGCCGGCCCGCTTCGGGTTGGGGTGGTGGCCCGAGGCGTAGGTGGCGCCCTCTCCCCTAGGCCCATGTATATTTCCGCTCGGAAATATACGAGCCTATACAGTCGCCTAAGGCGGATTTAACGCTGACGCACCTCAAGAGAGCCTTCAAGGATCGACGGAGGCCCCGCAGCCGAGGGCTCACCTCGAAGCCGGCTGGAGGACGCATGGAACGTTTCCCTGAGAAGGGCCTCCTTGCCGCTGGACAGTCCATCTTACGAGCGCGTTCTTCCTCCTCATGATCCTCTCCACGGCAAGGGGCACAGCCTCTGGCTTGTCGTCTAGGGCTCCGGATGGAATAAGCTAGCAGGGCGCTGGCCTATGTGCCATTAGGCGCGTACTTGAGGTACACTCTTGACGTGCGTCTATGTTTATATGTTCGACTGTTAATCATCCCCGGGGGGATGGCGCTCGGATAGGCGCAGGGGTGCTCCGCATACCAACGACCTCACCTCAACCTCAAGTCCGGAGTCGGAGGACCTGGGCTACCGGCTCTGTGGGCTCTGCGGTTGGCTCTCTGACGAGAGCTCACCTTGGTGTGAAGCCTGCGGGGCCGAGCCTGAGTAAGCGACGAGAGCGAGCTGGCTTCGAAGGCACCACCACTAGGGTCGCCCGCGAGGAGAAGACTCCCGGACTCGCGTCTAGATTCGCGCTCCGGGCGTCGGTCTCCGTGGACCAGCCTAGCGTTGTCAGAGGACGAGGGCGTCGAGGAGGCGTCTCTCGGTCACGATGCCTATCAGTCTTCCGGCCTTCGTGACCCCCAGCCTTCTCACGTTCTTCTCCCGCATGAGCTTCAACGCGTCTTTCACGTTCTTGGTGACCTCGATGCTTGTGATGGGTGAGGTCATCACGTCCTTCGCCAGCGTCCGGGCAGGGTCCCTTCCCGCCTTCACGATCCTCTGCAGGATATCTCTTTCCGTTATGATGCCTACGGGTTGACCTCCGCTCTCAACAACCACGGCTCCTATGTCATACGTGAGCATCCGGTCGACGACGGTGGATACGGTATCAGAGAAGAGCGCGGTTAACGGAGGAGACCTCATCACCTGCTCCACGGGGGCGTCAGACCGTAGAGACATCGATCCCTTACTCCCAATGGTAGTTTATGGTCTGGCTATTTATCGCTTGCGTCCACTCTGATTCCGCATCGAAGCCCTGGGTCAAAGCTTTAAGCCCAAGGCGTTATGGCCTCTCCTCTGAGGGGAATCACGGCTTGGTTAAGGTGGCGTTGATCGGCGCAGGAAGCCACGTCTTCGCCAGGCGGCTGATCACGGACCTTCTCTCCTACTCGGAGCTGAGGGATAGCACGATCAGCCTGATGGACGTGGACCCTGAAGCCCTCGGTCTGACGACGAGCTTCGCGAGGAGACTCGTGGGGCAATGGGGTTTCCCCACGAGGATAGAGGCGACGACCGACCGGCGCCAGGCCTTGGAGGGCGCCGGCTACGTGGTCGTCTCGATCCGCGTAGGAGGCATCGCCGCGAACAGGCTGGACATCCAGATACCGGCTAAGTACGGCGTGAAGCAGGGCATAGGCGATACCCTCGGCCCAGGCGGCGTCTTCTACGGCCTGCGACATATCCCCGTGCTGCTGGACATCTGTCACGACATGGAGCGGCTCTGCCCTGACGCGTGGCTGATCAACTACACGAACCCGATGGCGATGCTCTGCTGGGCGATGAACGACTACAGCCGCGTCAAGACGGTGGGGCTCTGCCACAGCGTTCAAGGCACCGCCGCCGAGCTGGCCCGGTACATCGGCGCCCCTTACGAGGAGGTCAGCTACTGGGTGGCTGGCATCAACCACATGGCCTGGTTCCTTGAGTTCCGGTGGCGCGGCCGTGACGCCTATCCGCTGCTCTGGGAGGCCTTCAAGGACCCTGAGTTGTACTCGCGGCCCGACGCCCACTGGGCAGGCCCGGACATCGTCCGCGTGGAGGTCTTCAAGGCGCTGGGCTACTTCAACACGGAGTCCAGCCAACACCTCTCAGAGTACGTGCCCTACTTCCGGAAGAGGCCGGAGCTCTTCGAGAGGTTCAAGCTCAGGGTCGCGTTCGAGAAGGAGGAGGACTGGGAGGCCGCGCGGAGAAGGCAGGACGAGGATCTGAGGCGGCTGGTTGAAAGTGACGCGAGGATACAGCTCCAGCGAAGCCGCGAGTACTGCTCTTACATCATCCACTCCATCGAGACGGACACGCCGCGACGTATCAACGGAAACGTGCGGAACACGGGGCTGATCACGAACCTCCCACAGGGATGCTGCGTCGAGGTCCCCATCCTAGTCGATGGCACGGGCCTGAGGCCCTGCTACGTAGGTGACCTACCCCCACAGTGCGCAGCCCTGAACCGGACGAACATCAACGTTCACGAGCTGGGCGTCAAGGCCGCGGTGGAGAAGAGCAAGAGACTGGCCTTCCAGGCGATCCTGCTCGACCCGCTGACGAGCGCGCTCTTGACGATAGACGAGGCCCAAAGGATGGTGGACGAGATGTTTCAAGCAGAGGCAGGATACCTTCTAGGCTTCAAGTGAACGGTGCCTGAGGATCCACCCGGCTCGGCCTCCATAGCTCCCAAAGCCCGACCGGGGAGTACTCCTTCTGCCCTGGCTTCACGGCTGGCGTTTGCCCCGTCTCCTCATCTGCCAGACGATGATTGCTACGACGGCGACGACTGCGACGGCGGCGATGTACATCCACGGGAGCTCCTCGCCCAGCGGCGGCTTGAGGCTGAGTCCCTCGTAGGTCATGCCCATCGCTTGAGCCGAGGGCACGCATGCCCCGAAGGTCTCGATCCCCTGGTTTCTGGCCATCTGGACGACTTGGATCACCACGTCTTGGTCCGCGCTGACCTTGTGCAGCCCCTCGGTCAGGGTGGCCATGCCGTCGGCGGGGAGCCTGAGCTGCACGTCATCTATGGTGACCACGGTGGAGACGCGGCTGAAGATGTAGCTCTCGCCCTCGGGGACCTGGATGTAGGCCGTCTGGCCTCCCTTGAGGCCGGCGAAGGCTACGCCTCCGGTATCATCGTCGCTCCTATGCATAAGCAACGCTGGGCGGTTGCTCTCAGCGATGAGGTGGAGCGCGTCCACCTGGAAGGCTTGGCCAGTCCCCGTGGAGACGTCCACGTCCAAGGCTTTCCTCCTGTAATCGATATTGACCACGCTCATCTTGAGGTCGTCTGTCCCTGTGGCTACAAGCCTCACCCTTGGATCGTAGGTCTGAACCTCCTCCTTGGCTATGCCTGAGCCGTGGAACCTAGTGCCCAGGAAGCCTCCCTGAGCGGAGGGGAAGAACAGGGAGCGCTCCACGAAGAAGGTCTCAACCATGATTCTGCCCGTGGAGACGACATCGTAGAGATAGAAGGTCTTCAACTGCACCTCCCGGACCTGGTTCGCCGAGAGCTTGAACTCCGTCAGCCTCGACCCGTTCTCGTAGATGGTCACGTCGCTGTCCTCTAGGGCGTAGACAGCGTAGGCGAAGCCCGGAGGCACGGTGTCGATGAAGTACTCCTTGACGCCGCGTAAGGATAGGAAGATGAACTCGCGGCCAACGAAGCCGCCCTCCGTGCTAGTCATGAAGCTGGAGCCTGTGGCCTCTGCCTTCTCCACACGGATGCCGCCCATCAGCATCACTGTCACGACCTTGTCGGAGACGACCTTGAAGAAGGTCCCGTTCGGAAGATAGACGAGCACGTTGTCCAGCTTGTCCATCGAGTACTCTTGGACCAGAGACATCCCCGGCGTGGTGTAGACCTTGACCTTTGTGCCGTCGTGGTTGCCCGTGATGGCCAGTATTCCACGCGTCGAGATGCTCTCGTTCCCGACCAAGATTCCTCTAGGCTCGCCCTGCCAGAAGGTAGGGTTCCAGACTCGCCATATCCTAGGCGGAACATAGCCGTAGTAGGTGTACTCCTCCGGGCTGGCCGACACGTACGTGAAGCATGAGAAACCGAAGAGCCATCCTTGAAGGAGCAAGGAAGCGAGGATCGAAGCGATAAGCGCCGCGGGAAGAATAGCTCGGGTCGCTTTCATCTCAAGAACCTCCCCAGGCCCACCCATGATGCCCTCACGATAGTTTGCAGGACGCCTATAACGATTTCGATGGAGCCAAGAGCACGGAACACCGCTAATCAAAGGCCGCGCCAGAGCACGGAGTCCATCTCTGCGTTTCAGCTAGAAGGCACACGCAAGGCCCCCAGAGAGACTCACGGCGCTCTAGGAGCCTGTGGCGCATGTCCTCACCGATCTCGTGAGGCCTCCCGGAATCTGACGGTCTCCTAGAGGGTCGGGTCGGAGGCCTGCCCCCTGGTTGATGGAGCGGCGTCATCCCGGAGGTGGCCGCAAAGATCTCTTCGGCTTGATCTGCGTTAGGCCTCGGAATATAAGTCCACCATCGAACGCGTTCCCGCCTTTGAACCCGCTCAAGGTGGTTCAGGTGCTAGACCCGGCAAGCAAGGCTGAGCGACTGAGGGAGCTGAAGTACCCGGTCGGCGAGACCCCTAAGGCGTACGTCTGCCTAAGGGGAACCTGCACGCTCGCCGAGGACCCAAAGGTAGCTGAGAATGGCTCAGGCGGCAGCGGTGGGAGCCCGCTGTTCTCGGACGGCTCTCCAGCGGGCCTCATGCTCCTCCTGTTCACGGAGCCAGTCGGGCTTGCTCACCTCGCTGATGCGGCTGAGCGCCTCGGTCGGCGGGGGACGATTGACCACGTCGATGTTCTCCTCCAGCTGTTCTAGCCGGGAGGCGCCTATGATCGGTGAGGTAACCGCCGGGTTTGCCAAGAGCCAGGCGAGGCTGAGCTGGCCCATCGTCATGCTGGTCTCCTCGCTAAGCCTCCTCAGCTCCCGGAGTATCTCCTGATAGCGCGGCTTCGCGTACTGGCTGACCCATTCAGGCCGGAGCTGACCTCGGCTTCCCTCCGGCGGCGGCTGGCCGGGTTGATATTTCCCTGTAAGGAAGCCTCCGGCGAGGGGACTGTACGGTATGACGCCGAGGCCCTCCTCGACGCAGAGCGGAAGGAGCTCACGTTCGATGTCCCTATCGACCACGTTATACCGCGGCTGAACCGTGACGAAGGGCTCGAGGCCGTTTACCTCGCTGACCCGGAGCGCCTTCTCCACCAGCCAAGCCGGGAAGTTGGAGCAGCCTATGTAATGGACCTTTCCCGCCCTGACAAGGTCATCGAGCGCGGTCAAGGTCTCCTTTAAGGGCGTCGTAGGATCGGGCCTATGCACCTGGTAGAGGTCGATGTAATCGGTTCCAAGCCTCCTCAGGCTGGCTTCTACGCTTTGCATTACGTGCTTCCGGCTTAGGCCTTCATCGTTCGGCCCTAGGCCCATCCTGCCTCTCACCTTCGTCGTGAGGACGACCTCGTCCCTCATCCCCGCGATGGCCTTGCCCACGATCTCCTCTGAGCGGCCCTCCGCGTAGACGTCCGCGGTGTCGATGAAGTTGACGCCCAGCTCCACCGCACGCTTGATCACCTTGATCGCCGTAGGCTCGTCCACCTGCCGCCCATAGATCATCGTACCGAGGCAGAGCTCCGAAACCTTCACGCCTGTCCGTCCTAAACCCTTACACTTCATCCTTCCTACACGCACCTTCCGCTCGGTCAAGGAGAAGCGTAACTAAAGGGTTTTTCTGCGCGGCCGCCGCGGCTCTTGAGGCTATAGGCCGACCGTAACCGCCATGCCCAAGCGAAGGTCGAAGGCTCAGGGCGAGTGCATCCGATACCTCCCTGCTTCATCCATCGATGAACTGGAAGGTTACGAAGCCAAGGGACGGTTCAGCTTGCTTACCGTCGATGATCCAGTATGGCTGATGGTGAGGAGAAGGCCTAGGCAGCGGTGGCTCCAGCGCGTAGAGCAGCGCTTCCTCTTCTCATCCTGAGGAAGTAGGTGACCGCGCCTACAGCTAGGACCGCTCCCGCCGCGGCTATGTACATCCAAGGCAGCCCCTCCTCCAAGACGGGTTTAAGCCGTAGGTCCTGATAGCTGATGCTGAGGGACTGAAGCGAGGGGATGACCGTGGCGAACCCGCCCAGCCGGGCGATCGTAGGCGATATCGGTACACCAGTTGCGGTGACGATGCCCAACGATTGCCAGTTCACCACCTCGATGAGCACGTTTTCCGAGGCGGAGAGCCTATGGAAGCCGCCTGGAAGAGGCAGGATCTCGTCAGCCTTCAGCCTTGACTGGACGTCGTCCACGGTGACCGTAGTCTCCTTGTACGCGTAGAGGTAGGCTTCACCCGCGTAGATACCGTCCGTAGGGACGTGAATGTAGGCGCTCTGGCCCGCGGCGACGCCCACGTAGCCTAAGCCGGTCCCAGGCGATGGCATAGCTATCACCGGAGTATCGCTCTCCACCATGATATCCCCGGATGTACCCTGGCCAACCTGTACCGTCAGATTCGACACGGCTGCTAGCTTCGCGTCAACCTGCTTCCGTTTGTACCCCACGTCCACCACCGTGATCTTCGCGTCTTGAAGCCCCGTCACGACGACGTCACCGCCGGCGAAGAAGAGCTTCCCGAGGAAGCCGCCGTTCAACGCCGGAAGGTAGAGGCCTCCCCCGCCGAGCATCACGCGGCCCGTGGACGTAAGTCTGTGCACGGCCCAAGGGATAAGAGGTAGCTGCTTAACCTGGTTGGCTGAAAGCTTGAGCTCCTGCACCTTCGACCCGCTAGAGTCCCAAAGTGTCAACTCGCTGTCCTCCAAGGCGCGTACGTTCAGCCACGGCGAGGTCTGCGGGACCACGGCGAGGAAGGTGAACTCTCGGCCTAGGTAGCCGCCTTCAGCGCTCGTGAAGGGCGCGCCGATGCCGCCCACCCTGCGGTCGTAGTCGATGCCTCCCATGAAAAGGACGGTCACAGGCCTATCAGCGACGACCTTGAAGAACGACGCGTTCGCCACGCGTAGCGTCCTTTGCTCAAGCCTGTCAACGGTGAACGCGGCCAAGAGCTCCTTGCCGGGAAGGGAGTAAGCGGAGACCCTCGTGCCATCATCGTTTCCCACAACGACCACGGAGGCCTGGGTCATCTCAGTGCCAGGCCTGATCTGGTACTGCGTGTACTCGCCTAGAACCTTCCTGATGCGTGGGGGAGTGTTCTCCACGCTACGGTTGAACAGCAAGGCAACGATCCCACCCTCAGGCTGGCCGCTTGTTGTGCCAGGGACCGTAGACGGCGAAGGCTCGATCTGCCAGACCTCACGGGGCACAAACCCATAGTATACGTATTCGCCCTGCGCCTTCACGCTCAAGCCCCACTCACTGAAGGGAGGAGCGCAGAGTCCGACGAGGACCAACGACGCGACGAGGAGAATGACAATAGCAATGCTGGAAGAGGATAGCTTGCAGCGTAGAGTCTGAAGGCGTGGAAGCATCAGGTTCACCCACACGGTTTGCTCCCTGCAGGAAGGGGCTAGACGCAAAGTCATTTTTGGTCCCACACAGGATTTAAGGTTTCGCAAAGCCTCATCTCGGCCCGCAACCATGATGCTGAAGACCGCACTTGGTGTCTCGGCTCTCGGCAAACGTTATAATCGGACTGGGCGGAAAGACGCGGCCGTGACGCGTCCATGTTTCTAGGCACGCAGTATTATCGGCCTCCTAACCCGCGGCGTGAGGACTGGGACAGGGACCTAGCGAGGATCAAGGAGCACGGCCTAGAGCTGATCCGAACGTGGGTTTACTGGTCGAGGGTGAACCCCCGCAGGGAGCGTTGGGCCTGGGACGAGTACGATCAACTGCTAGGGCTGGCGGAGAAGCACGGGCTTGAGGTCTTCCTTCAGCTGATGTGCGACGCGCCGCCCTACTGGCTCCAAGACAGCTATCCGGAAGCGCTCTACGTGGACGCGGAGGGGCGAAGAGTTGAGTTTACGGCCCACGGGGCTCAGGCGGTAGGTGGCGTCCCGGGCCCCTGCTTCCATAGGCCTGAGGCTAGACGCGCCGCGGAGGAGTACATGCGAAGAACCGCTGAACGGTACAGGGCGGCTCCTGCGCTCTACGGGTATGATGTCTGGAACGAGGTCTGGATGCGCGAATGCTTCTGCGAGCATACGACGAGGCTCTGGCAGGGCTGGCTGAAGCGGAAGTACGACGACGTGAAGGGCTTGAACAAGGTCTGGCAGAGAAGCTACGGGGACTTCTCCGAGGTCCGGCTGCCGAAGAGCGGCGTTTACGTCGAGATGTTCGACCGTTACGAGTTTGAGCAATGGTCTCGCGCGGAGCTGATGCGGTGGCGCGCCGAGGCCGTGCGCGCCGTTGACCGCGCGCATCCCGTCTTTTCGCATTACATCGGCTATGTGCCCCTCGTCACCCCTGAACACGACGCCTGGCTTCTGAGCGAGCCTTTGGATAAATGGGGGACGAGCTGCTACGACGCTGACTTAGCCTCGGCGCACTTGACGATGAACGCCGCCGCATGCTCCGCGAAGGGCAAGCCCTGGTGGCTCTCCGAGCAGACCGGCGGCAGAGTCTGGTCAGGCCTCCCCGAAAGCCGGAGAAACGACGCCTTCCTCCGAAGCCTCCACCTCTTAGCGATGAGCCTCGGAGCCGAAGCGAGCATCATATGGCAGTGGAGAGCCGAGATCTTCGGCCAAGAGGCGCCCAACTTCGGCCTAACAGGGCTAGACGGGGAGCCCACGACCCGCAGCGAAGACGTCAAGAATCTCGCCGAGATGCTTCGAAGCCATAAGGCTGTCTTCGATGAGATGAAGCTGGAAGAGCCCAAGGTAGGCCTTCTCTGGGAGCCCCGGAGCATCATGCACGAGCAGGTGACGCATGGGCCTAGGAAGCCCGGCCTCTGGCTGGGATGGGAGAACCTAACCGGCTACTATAGGGCCCTCCTCGACCGGGGCTACGTGGTCGAGGTGCTCAACGCCCGGGAGGTGGCCGAGGGCGAGGTGCCGAAGCGGCTCAGGCTTCTCATAGCCCCGCATTCCTTCATCGACCGTAGAGGGCTCTGCGCCAGGCTGGAGGCCTGGGTCTCGGCCGGCGGCACCCTCCTAGCCGGGCCCTTCTTTGGCGTCTACGATGCTAAGACCTACGCGAACAAGCAGTGCCCGCCAGCGGAGGCCATGGGGCTTTTCGCCGCCACTCAGCGCGATGTCTACTTCCCCGAGAGCCTCTCCGTCGACCTCGTCCAAGGGGAGCTGAACGCTGTGGGCGCGCTCCCGGGCTTCAAGCTTGTCGAAGACTTGGAGCCAAGGGAGGCAGGGGCCGTTGGCGTCTACGGCGAGAAGGTCGCGATAACAGAGAACCAGTTCGGGAAAGGATACGCCCTCCTCATGGGCTCCTTCTTCGGCGCCGCCTACAACCGCGGCTCCACGCCGCAGCTCAGCTCCTTCCTTGACCAGCTGGGCCAACGAGCTCAGGCCGCGCCTAGGGTGAGGGCCACTCAAGGCTGCTGCACGAGAACCGCCACCGCGGACGGAGGACTGGTCGTCTTCTTGACCAACCCTGGCAAGACGCCTGTGACCGCCTGGCTTACCTTCCCCGCCGAGGCCCGGGGGCGCCTCGTCAGCCTCCTGACGGGCAAGGAGGCGGGCTACGTGAAGCAGTCGCAGCCCACGCCCATAAGACTCGAAGCGGAGGACTCCACCATCCTTCTATTGGAGTAGCCAACCGAAGAGACCCTAAGGGATACTGCAAGCGAGGACGGCGGGAACGCTAATATACCACGATGGTCTCCAAGCGATCCATGTCTGGGAAGCGTAACCGGGTTGAGGACGAACGGGAGCAGGAGGGGCCTCTCCACCGTCGTCGCGGTGATATCCATCGTCGCGCTCGCGATCGGGCTTACCATAGCCGTCATGCTGTGGGCCACGGGCGTCATAGGGAGCTTCTTCAAGGTGGAGAGGCTCCAGCTCACACTTTACACGGATTCCGCGGAGCAGCCGGACAGCTTCAGGATCACGATCGACATCAAGAACACGGGGACAAGGGACGCCGTGATAAGCGGCGTCTATCTCAACGGCAAGCCCTTCTGGGAGGCCAATGTCTCCCGGGTCAGCTTCTACATCGAGGACGTGAACCAGACCTTGCCGATGGCCTTCTCCCTGCCCGTCGGCAAGACGGCGAAGATAGAGGTCTACCTAGGCTCAGAGTACCATCACAACCAGAACCTCGAAGTCCGGCTGCGCACCTCGGCGGGAAACGACGTCATCCAATCCGCCATCCTGCCCTAGCCTCGGGCCGAAGGCATCGGCATCCTGCTCTGAGCGTGGAGCTACGTCAAGCCCAGCTGCCTAAGCCGGGCCTCGTCTCCGAGGTAGACTCCTTGGTCTAGCAGTCGTCTTTGAAGCTTCCTTACCTCCAGTTCTCTAGGAGCCACGCCTGTCTCGGCGGCTAGACTAGCGGCGGCCCCGGCGGCCTGGCCTAGGAGTATGCATGAGGTCATCCCCCTGAGCATCCCCCTGGGGGCGGTGGAGGCGCTCTTCCCGCTCGCAATGAGGAGGCCCTCGATGCTCTTGGGCAGTAGGCACCTGTAGGGAATCTCGGTCCATCCCTGGCCTTCACGTGCCGCCAATGTGCCCACCACGTCGTCAAACCTGGTCTCTCGATTCAGGTCCTCGGCGGTGACCGTGTGCTCGCCCTCGATCCACCGCGTGACCCTGACGCCGAGGTCCGGCGCCGTGGCGATGATGAAGGCGTCCTCGAAGCCTGGAACGTACTTCCTGAGGAAACTGGCGGTGAGGAAGCAGGCCTTCCGGGTCTCCATCTCCGCCCTGGATTCCTGCCAGACATCCAGGTCGTCGATCTGCGTGAAGTTGCTGTTGATGACGATGGTCTTGTTCCAGCGGAGGCCGTCCATGCCGAAGGCGTCCAGCCTGACGCAGATGCCCCGTTCCCGCGCGTAGTCCCCCTTCTCGATCGCCTTATCGACGAGCACGGCCATAGGGGAGCCGGGCTTCATGCCGCCTCCGTGCGGGTAGTAGAAGAAGCCCCTTTCCAGCCAGTTCCTCTCGAACTCCTCGAAGCTCCTAGGCGCGTCCATGTCGCTGGGATGGGTCTCAGGATGCTGCTTCAGGTACTCATAAAGCCTCTGCATGTCCACGTTGCCCATCCTGAACTCCATGCTGTTGCTGCCCGGCGGCGTATACTTGAACGGAGCCCCCGCCCTAGCCGCCACGTCGGCGTCTCCCGTCGCATCGACGACGACCCGGCTGAGGACCGCCTGGCGGCCAGCCTTGTTCTCGATGATCACCCCGCGTAGGTTCCGCGCCTCGGTTACCACATCCGCGAGGAGAGTATGCAGTAGAGCCTTCACACCCGCCTCCTCGACCATCTCGATGAGGACGAGCTTGAAGACCTCCGGGTCGAACGGGATCTTCGGCACCTCGGGGTTTCGCCACGCAGGTCCTATGCCGCCTTTCTCCGCCATCCTCTCGATCATCTCAAGGACGACTCCCCTCACTATGAGCCTGCCTGCCTTGTCGAAGAACCTGTTCCCCATACTGGCCATAAGCCCCGCCGTGGCCACCCCGCCGTAGAACCCGTTCCGCTCCAGAAGCAAGGTATCGGCGCCGCCCCGGGCTGCGGCCACGGCCGCGGCTACACCTGCGACGCCGCCTCCTGCCACGACGACGTCCATCTCGGCCACGATGGGAAGCTGCCTAGCGGGCTCCGTGATCGTCCTCACTGTTCTTGGCCTCCGATGGGAAGCGGATCGTCCGCCAGAGGCTTAAGCCTTTTCCGGAGCCACGTAATGGGGCATTCTGAGAGCCGGGGCGATGGGGAGTGGCGAAGCTACGCGTACCTGAGCCCTTCTCCGGCGGGATTCTTCTCAGCTACAGGTGTACTAACGAGTGTAGGCACTGCATGTACGCCTGTTCGCCTAGGTGGAATCCTGACTGGATGAACCCAGGCGACGCTGAGAGGGTCCTAGCCCAGCTCTCGACGATCTTCGCGAGAAGGTATCCTCCCGGTTTCGATCAACTCGGCGTGAACATAGGGCTTCACTTCACGGGAGGCGAGCCCTTCCTTAACTTCCAGCTGCTCCTGGGCCTCGTTAAGACGGCGGCGAGGCTCGGGATACCGTCAACGTTCGTTGAGACGAACTGCTTCTGGTGCCTCGAGGACGAGGCGACGGAGGCGAAGCTTCAGGCGCTGAAGGACGCTGGGCTGAAGGGCATCCTTATCAGCGCTAATCCATTTGTGGTCGAGCAGGTTCCCTTCGAGAGGATAGAGCGGGCTGTAAGGATCGCCGGGCGCGTGTTCGGCGGGAGGACGATGGTCTACCAGGAGCTTTTCCTCGGGCAGATGAGAAGCCTAGGCGTAAGCGGGACTCTGCCCTTCGAGGACTACCTCCGGCGGATGGCGGAGAAGGACGCGGTCAGCCTACGCGCCGGGCTGAGTTTCCCGTCTATTCTCCCGATGGCTAGGGCAGCCTACAGGCTTGGACACCTCTATCAGAGGCATCCGGCGGAGCGTTTCTTCAGCGAGTCCTGCAGGGAAGACCTGACGAGAGACTGGCATATCCACGTGGACAACTACATGAACTACATACCGGGCTACTGCGCCGGCCTCTCGCTGGGCGACGCTAGGGACATCGCCCTCATCTGCCAGGGGATAGAGCTCGACGACCATCCCATCATTCAACGGCTAGTGGCCCATCGTGGGATCGAGAGGCTCTTCAGGTTCGGCGTGGAGGGCTTCGGCTACAGGGAGCTTAAGGAGGGCTACGTCTCCAAATGCCACCTCTGCATCGACATCCGGAGGCACATCGCAGAGCGAACCGGGGAGTTCAAAGAGCTGAAGCCCCGGGAACTCTACAGCCACCTCTAGCCGCGCTGGGAGAGAGCTAATAAGCCTAGGCCGGTAATCCCCAGCCGTCGATCGGAGGAGAGCCCTTGAGGATATCCGGAGTAGAGGTCTTCCTTGTCAGCACGCCCTTCATCCAGCCTCAGACGATGGCCATGTGGACCTCCTACAAGAAGGATCACGCGGTCGTCCGGGTCCAGACCGATGAGGGCGTCTCGGGCATAGGCGAGGCCGTTCCGCTCGTGGCCGAGTTCGGCGAGCCCGTGGAGAGCATCAAGTACGTCATCCAAGACTGGCTGGCGCCCGCCATAATGGGCGAGGACCCCCTCAGCCTCGAAGCCCTCTTTGACAAGATGGCGAGGGCCGTGAAGGGCCACCTGTTTGCCAGGTGCGCCCTGGACTTCGCCCTCCACGACCTGATGGCGAAGGCGCTAGGCGTTCCGCTCTTCAAGCTCCTAGGAGGCAGGACCCGCGAAAAGGTCCCTGTCACTTGGGTCATTGGGATCAAGAAGCCCCAGGAGGCGGCTGAGGAGGCCGTGGGCTTCGTGAGCAGGGGCTTCAGGGAGTTGAAGCTCAAGGCCGGAGGCGACTGGAGACTGGCCATAGAGACCTTGAAGGCCGTCCGCGAAGCCGTAGGCTGGGACGTTGCCCTCCGCGTAGACCCAAATCAGGCCTGGGGCGTGCCCAAGGCGATAAGCGTCACGAGGCAGATGGAGCGGTATGAGCTTCAGCTGATGGAGCAGCCCACGCCCGCCTGGGACCTCGACGGCCTAGCCGAGGTCGCTAGGGCGGTGGATACGCCCATCCTGATCGACGAGGCGATCCGGACGCCTGAGGACGCCGTCATCGCCGTGCGGAAGGAGGCCGGGGACATGATCAACCTGAAGATCGCTAAGATGGGCGGCATCTTCTACGCCAGGCGGGTCAACGCCATCGCCGAGGCCTCCGACCTGCCCTGCCTCGTGGGAAGCATGCTCGAAGGAAGCATAGGTACCGCGGCTAGCGCCCATTTCGCCTTGGCGGCTCCGAACCTGAAGCTCGCCCATGACCTGATAGGGCCGCTCTTCCGAGCGCAGGACGTGGTCAAGGAGCCGCTCAGGGTGGAGAACGGTTACGTGGAGGTCCGCGAGAAGCCCGGCATAGGCATGGAGCTGGACGAGGCCAGGCTGGGATCCCTAGCGTATCAAGGGCGATGGGCTACGCCCGGAGAAGCGAGGTGAACCGCGGTGAAGATAACGAAGATAGAGCCCTACGTCTTCCAGGTCCCGCTGGTAAGGCCCTTCAGAACCTTCCTTGCCGAGGTGAGGGCCAAGGATCACCTCGTCGTCAGGATCGAGACCGACGAGGGCCACGTGGGCCTAGGCGAGATAGGGCCTCTTCCGGAGTTCGCCGGCGAGAGCGGAGCCACCTGCCTGAGCGTGACGAGGGAACAGCTGGCCCCCGCCATCTTAGGCCAGGACCCCTTCGACATCGAGCAGGTCCTTGCGAGGATGGACGCGGCGATAAAGGCGAACCAGCTCGCGAAGTCAGCCGTGGACTTTGCGCTCCACGACCTGCTAGGGCGGGTCCTAGGCGTGCCTGTCTACAGGCTCTTGGGCGGCAGGTACCGTGAGAGGGTTCCGCTCTGCTGGGCGATGGGCCTTAAGAGCCCCCAGGAGATGGCTGAGGAGGCCGAGGAGTTCGTTAAGCAGGGCTACAGGTGCCTGAAGGCGAAGATCGGCCTAGACCCGAAGACGGACATTGAGCGGCTTAGGGCGATCCGCGAACGCGTCGGCGACGCGGTGGAGATCAGGGCGGACGCGAATCAGGCCTACAGCCCGGACACAGCGATCACGGTGATCAGGAAGATCGAACGGATGGGCTTGGGGCTTCAGTACGTGGAGCAGCCCGTGCCCTACTGGGACATAGACGGCATGGCCCGGGTTACGAGGGCCGTGGACACGCCCATACTGGCGGATGAGAGCATCTTCTCCATGCACGACGCCGTCGCTATCATCAAGCAGGGCGCCGCGGACATCATCAACCTCAAGGTGGGCAAGGTGGGAGGCCTCAACGTCTCGCGGAAGATCGCGGCCTTCGCCGAGGCCGCGGGCATCCCCTGCATGGTCGGCAGCATGCTCGAGATCTGGATAGGCACCGCCGCAGGAGCCCACTTCGCCCTGGCGACGAAGAACGTCAGCTACGAGTCCGAGCTTATCGGACCGCCCATGTACACCTTCGATGTCGTCAAGGAAGGCTACAGGTACGCCGGCGGCTTCTTGGAGGTACCGGACAAGCCGGGGCTGGGAATGGAGCTGGACGAAGAGAAGCTCGGGAAAGCGTTAGCCGCAACCTAGCCTGACTTGCCCCGGCTTCTAGCACCTTTCAGGCGGCTGTCCACTGTGCGAGAGCCCCTCTGTTACCAAATGATAACTACCCTGAAAAGGGTAATTACTCCCTAAATCGGGGAGGTGAGGCAGGAATTAACCCCATCTTTGAAAGAGCATCAGGCATCCAGAAGAACCATGTGAAGGAAAATGCTATGAGGAAAAAAGCAAGGAGTCTGTCTGATTCGAGGGTTGCTGTTCTTATGCTATTCATAGATATCACCTTATCATATCAATCTCTTGGTTATTGACTCTAGGGATTCATGTTATGAGGCTTTGTTTTACAAGGTTGATCCCGAAGGTCGCATCCGGAACCCTTACTCGGGATACCTGTCGTCATCGTCTATCATCCACTCGGGCTCTCTTCGCTATTGAACAGATGGCTCTGCGCTCTGACGCCAGCCTTGCTGGTGGGAGGATGGCTTCACATGAGATGCAGCTACCGTCTTCGCAGCTCAACGAGTATCCCCTAGCTTCCAGCTCCCTGAGAAAGGCCAGTCTCATCTCCAAGTCTCGTAGCAGGGTGATGGATGATGACTCGCAGAGGGGGACGAGGACTTCAAGGAAGAAGGAGGGCTTGCCGGAGGAATCCAGCCTAGCGCCCACGCTTAACCGGTAGTGGCCTCCCCTTTCCAGAACGCTGTACGATTCCTTGTGCTCAGACTTGGCAGCCTCCTTCAGCAGAGCCCGGGTGTTTACCCGCTTCAGGCCTTCCATCCTCTTCCACTCTCAGCTCTTCCCGTACTTCTTGAACAGCAATACGCCGAGAAGCAGCACAATCAGGCTTGTTGAGGAGACGATCGTCAGGTCTGTCAGTATTGTGGGGCTTGTAACGGGGGCTCCGCGTAGTAACAGTGACGTCAACGCGTCAGTCACGTAGTAGCTTGGCACGAATCTGCCTGCATCCTTCATGCTGCCCGAGAGGCCCGCGGAGACGTAGGTTCCCAGCATCATCTGGGGAAGAATGAAGAGGAAGGCTATGCCAGTCGCCGCCCCCGATGACTTGGAGATAGTCGCCGTTATCAGGCCGAACCCGACGCAGCAGAGTGCGAAGATCGAGGTTATGGCGAAGGCCATGGCGAAGCTTGAGAAGTCGCCCAGCGGCCTGTAGCCCACGAGGTAAGCCGTCGTGAATGTTAGGGCCACTTGGGTCAGAGCGAGAAGCATGTTGGATATGGCGTGGCTGGTCATGAACTCGGCCGGCGTGGTCGGCGTCGTGTTGATCCTCCTGAGCAGCCCTCTCTCACGGCCTTCAGTGAACGACTGGGCGACGTTCATTATCAGGAAGATCGCGGCAAAGGCGGATATACCTGGAGCCATATAGTCGAACATCGTGAACCTCGCGACTTGAACCATCGACGGGGTACCGACCTGGATAGGTCTGAAGGTGTCTGTCGAGGGGGTTCCGTAAACGGAAGCCACAAGAGCCTGTTGGACGATTGGAGGAAGCGCCTGAGCGACTATCATCGAGCCGCTGTCCAAGTACAGTTGGACGGTAGTATTCACCCAAGAGCTCTGGTTCATCGGGAATCTATGGAAGAGCTCGCAGCTGCGCCCGAAACCCTCTGGGATCAGGATTATCGCTTGCACCTTGCCCTGGATGAGGTCGGCTTGCGCTGTTTCATTAGCGAGATAGGTCTGGAGCTTAATGATCTGCATTGAGGTAAGGTTGCCGGTGAAGCCTTTGAGCCACCCTCCGTAAGCGGTCGACGTGTCCTCGTCGACGATCCCTACTTGGAAGGTTGACTGCTGGCCTCCTCCTACCGCGCCGAAGCCTATCCCCAAGAAGAGCGTCAGCACTATAGGGAAGAGTATCACCATGAACAGCGCTGCGGGTTCCCTTATGATCACCTTCACGTTGACCTTGACTAGGGCGGAGACTCTCTGGAGCTTCAACTCAAGCGCCCTCCCTGATCCTTCTACCTGTTAGTTGGATGAAGACGTCTTCAAGGTCCTTGGCCGCAAACTTCTCCTTGAGTTGCCCCGGTGCACCCAAAGCGATTAGCTTTCCATGGTCTATTATCCCCACCGTGTCGCAGAGCTCCTCCGCCTCTTCCATGTAGTGCGTCGTCAGGATAACGGTCTTCCCTTGCCTCTTCAGCTGCCTTATGAACTCCCAGACGACGCGGCGTGTCTGCGGGTCCATCCCCACGGAAGGTTCGTCGAGGAACGCGATCTCAGGGCTGTGAACGATGGCCATGGCAAGGCTGATGCGGCGTTTCATGCCCTCGCTGTATGTTCCCACGCGTCTCTTTGCATCGTTCTGAAGCCCAAGTCTCTCAAGTAGATCATCCGTGCTCTTCTTCAGCTCTTGTTGGGGCATGCCGTGAAGGCTGCCGAAGAGTTCCACGTTCTCTCTGCCTGTCAGACTGGCGTAGACCGCGGTTTCCTGCGGGCAGACGCCGATCAGCTCCTTGACCTTCCCGTTACTCTTCTGCACATCGTAGCCGCCCACATAGGCGGAGCCAGCCGTCGGCTCCAGCAAGCCACAGAGCACCTTGAGGATGGTAGTCTTCCCAGACCCGTTGGGTCCCAGCAGCCCAAAGAGCTGACCCTCCTCCACTTGGAGGCTCAGTCCGTCGACAGCCGTGACATCACCGTACTTCTTGGTGAGGTTCTCGATCACGATGCCATTCTTCAAGCGTGAACACCTCAGCCTCCTAGTGCGTATCCAGAAGGGTATAAGCTCTTGTCAATATACCCGGAGAAGAAAAGCGCAAATGTCCGATGCGATATGGCTACTTTTTAACAAGCTCGGTTGATGAAATGTACATTCGGTCTGCCGTGGATCGCCGCTTCAGAGAGCCCGTCTGAGGCCCGGCGACGCCCTTTCCATGAGAAGTCTGTCTCTCCACGTGTCGAATATATAGCCTGTGTATAGGACGTTGGGCACGATTGACTCGATGGTTTCCTCGCTCCGGAGGCGGTCGAGCAGGTTCTTCAGCTCCTTCATCGTATTCGTCCATACCCAGCACAGGATCATGTTGGAAAGGTTGCTGAACGAGAGGGAGAAGAAGAAGTTCGGTCGGTATCGTTGCATAA
>Ga0315307_1000113_pt1 | contig 31344 bp, 41 predicted proteins | sample TDP2_MG_FD_203079 | JGI IMG/M metagenome (GOLD analysis project Ga0315307, IMG submission 203079) | Freshwater sediment microbial communities from Lake Towuti, South Sulawesi, Indonesia - TDP2 | ecosystem: Environmental > Aquatic > Freshwater > Lake > Sediment | place: Indonesia: South Sulawesi...
TTAATCGTGATTTCGCCAGTTACTTGACCGTTTATTCGTTGACCGCAGAATCGTCGTTTAGGCACAAGTTTGAGGGGCAACTATTTTTCTCCTCTTTCCATTGCTCGTTCAATCGCTTCTTCAGTTACATCCATGCCCTTCGCTATTGCTCGTTTAGCCATAGACCTCCCAAAGGACGTGAAAACGATGCCTCCTAAAATAAATCCTCCTATTCCACCTAATAGAAGGCTTGTTGAATCAAATTGTGGATGCCCGTTGACTCGTTGACCGTGAACCTTAACAACTTCATATTCTGAGTTGCAAAAGCGACAAGTAACGGCGTCTTGGTCTGTTCTCACTGGTAAAGCTGCTCCACATTGACCGCATTTCATCATTTGGTATTGTGTCTGTTGCATGTTTTTACTTCCTTCTTCTCAGTTTTACAGCGGCAACTACGCCGACAGCGCCCACAGCAGCAACCCCCGCAACTATCGCTCCGAGATGCCACAAGTGAACTTCAACAACCATGCCTGCGGCAGTCAGTTCAACCGTCCTAGTCTCCGACTTAAAATCGGATGCCGAAACAGTTATAGTGTATGTTCCCGGAGCTAACGTCTCAAAGACAACCATGCCTGAAGCATCCGTTAGAAATTCAGACGAGTCCAAAACCACTTTTGCCCCTTCAAGAGGCTTCTTAAAAATCACGTCCTTAACGACGACTGTGAGGGCTGGCAGAGCATTAACTGAGACTTCGGGACTAAGACTGTAGTCTCCATTGGCAACCTTCATTGCATGGGTTTTTTCTTCACATCCAGCGTAGTAGGCGTTGCCCGGAAAGTCAGCGTAGAACGTGTGTGTTCCAGGTTTATCAAACGTGTATTCAATGTCGTTGGAGTCAGCTGTCCAGCCTCCAACCCAGATTCTCTCGTAAGCGCCCGCATCTATCTTTCTATAGAGCGAAACGTTAGATGGATTTGGAGATACGCCTCTTCCCTCAGCGGTCGAATAGACCATCAATCTGATGATGATTTTTGTTCCCGTGTAAACGGTTTGACCTTCCATCCGCTTCGTGAAGGCAGCGTCCCACAAATACATTTTCATGTCTGTTGGTTTCAACTGAGCGTTAACAGCCGCTTCAGCGCTTCTACTAAAATCTCGTTTGCTCCCATGCCTGATGACTTCATATTCGGCGCCACAACCCTCGCAAACACCGACGGCGCCATCAACGTTAACGTTTGACCCACAGAGTTCACAACTAGCCAAACAGAGTTCACCAAGACAAAATAGTGTTTAGGGAATAAAGATTTTTGCTTTATGGGCTCTGGTAACTCTTGAGGTTCGAGCCTATCGGGCAACCAATTGAAGCAATGGTGTCAGTTAAAAGATGACAAGTCGATGGTTGTCAGGTATCTCCCGAAAAGTTACCAGAACCTGCAAGAGCAAATCCACTAAAAAGCGTCGGTAAACGAGAAGCCAAAGTGTTACTTATTGGGTTTTGGAGGCGGCTAAATCATTTATTGACTTGACCACTAGGTCGGTAATGATGCCGATTGCACCCGCTATTGATGTTGCGTGTATTTGATAAGGCGTTCCTGCGAATAGTGCTTGGATAGCGGCTGTTAAACCGTAGACATAGAGTGCATATCTGGCGGCTGTTGCTCCCAACAGGTTTGCTTCATACTGGATTTGGCTTCTTTTTTCGGGGCTGGCTTCAAGTTTGTTCTCTGCGTAGCCGAGTATGTTTCTTAGGAAGGTGAAGGCAACGGTGGCTGCTCCTGAAGTGAAGACATAGATGATGCCTTGCCAGAGGCTTTGGAACTCGGGAGCAATCGTTGAAGGATCAACTGAAGCGACTAATGCCTGAATGCTGCTTAGGACAGCGAAGGAGACCACAAGAAGGACAATAGCTAATTTTAGGTTCACATTCATTTTCTTTTCACTAAAGAAACTATTAGACGTAGCGGTTTTTAAGAGTTTTTCTGAACTAGAAGATTCTTCCATAATGTTTTTTATATAACTTTTGTGTTTTATTTAACTAGGGAGGGAATACTTGGTGAGAAAGAAAGTTCTTCTTCTCTCAGCTAGTGTCTATCTATTGTGGTTCCTGTACAAAATGACTCTGAGGTAAAAGCCAAAATGGATAGCTGGAGTCGCTGGCACACAATATTCTTCGCGAGCAGTCTCGTAGTTTGTTTCTTTGAAGTAATGTACCTTACAGTCCTTTATGGCTATATAGGACTTCTGATAGGATGCACCCCAATCTTAGTCTGTTACTTATGTCTGCGAAGGCGAGAGAAGGAGTCAGAGAAGGCGATGCTTAAAGCCACGCCAGCCTCAGACATGGAGAAAGCAATAGAGTTGCTTGCAGCAGAAAAAGAACAGAAGAAAACAAAACCTCTTCCTTAACCTCTTTTTTTAGGTAGCTTGTCAGTTTATTGACAAGGTGTTTATAAAAAAGTTGCTACTGAACTGTCCATGTTAATCCGTCGCCTATCATTTGCGGAGCAACGGCTACAGCTAGGCTTAAGAAAGCGTATCGGACATTGTATGGAGATGAAGTTACTGTCATGTAGACTAAGCCGATGTTGCTTCCGTAGGCTTGGTAGAAGCATGTTAAGAGGTTGTTATCTGTTAAATCCTGTCCTGCAGGTGGGGTTTCGTTTATCCAGTCGGTGGGGTCTGTGTCTGCGGTCATGCCTGTCACGGTTTTGTAGTAGATGTGTTCAGCTATTGGCGAGCCTGCCCAGAACACTTTGAACACGCCTGTTGACTGCAAACTGGCTACGGGTGCCGAAGTGGATGTTGTTGCCGCTTGTATGGGCGTTACCGCTTGAGACCAAGTGGAAGTAGAGTAGGTTCGTTTGAAGTGTTCAATGTCCAAGCTTGTGTCTTCCAAGGCAAAAAGGTGAACATCATCGTTGGTGTCGGCTACGGCACTGTAGTAGTCCCATTGAGCCATCACGAACCCTAGCAGACTGTTGAGGTCTTCTTCGGAACCCCAAGCCGAACCGTCCCACAATTGACCGTAAATGTAGGCGTAAAGCAGAACGACTGCGACGACTCTTCTAGCGTATAAAACATAGATTTTGCCGTTTGAAAGAGGAATAGGCGTAACAACCCATTCTAAAGATGTTGTATTGGTTAGTTTTCGGACAGTGCTGAGTGGAAACGTCCATGTTCCATCATTAGCATCACCTTTTGCAATGTAGGGGCATCTTCTTACTCCGTTGTGCCTACCGAACCCGATCCAAGGATAGCCAGCACTGTCGATTGCAACTACTGGATAATAGAGCACATGGTCTGGGGGAGAAACATAACTATTGGCAAGCGTGCCAGCTTCAATCTGAACGCGTCCATCTGTTGCTGCTGTAGTCACGTCCCAGAGCACTTCAAGCAGAAAGTACTTGCCGCTGACTGCAAAGGCATCTCCTACACCTAAATTTACATCGAGGTTTATGGTCTTGTCTAAAACCTCATTCGCAACGCCGCTAAAACTCACAGCAACATAACCCCAGCCGGTTAGAGCAGTTGCGCCACTCATATCACTGTTCGAAGAAACCCATAATCGAGCATACAAGTTTCCCGCGTGAATTACGGCAGTCGGGTTTTTCACTCTAAGCTTAACTTTGAAACGTCCATCTAAACACCACAACTGCCTTAGTTGAGAGTCGGCTTGGTCTCCCAGTTGCCAACCTTTCATCTGGATTGTTGTTGGGAGGCTTGTGGAGTAAGCAAAAATACTCAATCTTGTCGTGTACGATGTATAGGACCCAAATGGGTCACTGAATCCGTCTGAGTATGTGTCTGCGTTCTCAGCGGATGAACCTGATGTAGGGTCTTCCCTATAACGAAAGTTAGCGTTATCCCATATTAACGCCAACCAATAATATGTTCCATCTGTGACGGAAATAGGTGTGCTGAATGTAAATTCATACCAGCCTTCACTTGTAGTTACTGCTACTGCGTCTGATTGACCGAGTAAACTGCTGGGCGCTCCAGCACTGTCGCTGTAGATTGCCGCTCGAACATTGGTAGTGCCCGATGCACTATAGCACCGAGCTTTTATCGTGGTTATGGATTCGGTTCTAGTTGCTTGAAACCTTGTTGCTCGTTTATAATTAGCTCCTGGAGGAACGCCCACAAACCCTATTGTTGCGTATCCGAAGCCGTCTGCGTTTACTGTTGCGTAGGGTGTGAATGGTGTTTTGCAACCAGCACCTACATCGCCTATGTTAATTTCTGTTGTGTAGTCTTCAGCTCGATAGCTCCAGTCCACATCAAGGTAGTAAATGTTTCCGCTGATTAGTTTGCGATAAAGTGACCATCTTGTAGCGCCTTGAGTGATGCCGTTATCACCAGCATCCGTCTGGAACGGCGGTATAGCAAACTGCAAGCCAGCCCATGTTATTGTTCCGCCTGAGTCCGGTGTTCCACGCCGATAAGCAATATAATCAGTAGATGCCTCCTGTGCGTAGCAAGCATCAAACTGTCCTAAGCTTTCAGAATAAAATAGACTTATTTTTCTTCCTATAGAAGCATCCATGTATGAGCCTATGCTGGGGGTGCTGTCAATCCACGTAGCGCCATCTAGACTAGAGTATATTTTAGTACGAACTCCGTTACTGAACATGACCCAGTGCCGCCCAGCGGCGTAGAAGCTTTTGCGTTGATGAGCCTGACTCGTAGCCGTGCTAGATGTGGTTGTGCTGACTGTACTCGGCATACGCTCAGTTTCCGTAAGCTAGGGCGACAATCGCAACGTCTTTGATGTCAACTTTGCCATCCTTGTTCACGTCAGCGATTGGATTCCAGTTTTCAGATTCGGGAGACGAACCATAGGCTAGGGCAACAATCGCAACGTCTTTAATGTCAACTTTGCCGTCGTTGTTTAGGTCAGCGGGGTTTGGAGGCGGAGGCGGAGGCAAACTGGGATCTTCCATTGAAGGATGATTATCCTTGTTGTAGAAATCTATAATGTAGGGAGTGTCACCGATGCCGTCGCTGCCAGTTACGTTTTGGTACTGTCCAGAGTATAAGTCAGAGCCTGCGTAGTCGCTCCAATAGTTTCGGTCCCATTCAGCCACCCATTTGGCGCCCGGGCAGATGTAGACTTGGTGAGTGTTGTTGACGAAGTTATTGAACCGAACTCTGCTAAAGTATGCGAGGTTAGAAATAGTGAGTGCCCAGTTGGTGTTTAAAAGAGTTGTGTAGGTCATGTTCATTTGAGTGTTATCCCAGAGCCATATTCCTCCTCCACCAGTTTCAGCCACGTTTCCATCGGGATAATAGTATGTAAAGAGATTATCTCTTATGACTGAGTTGAAGATCGTCACGTAACAGGCGTCAAAGAACAATACCCCCCAAAAACAATGAGTTATTGTGCAGTTGATCACGTAGCTGTCGCCTGGGCTGTTTGTGAAGCCTATTCCAGCGTAGCAGTTGCTTACGGTTACTTGAGAAATATTAGCTGTGACGAAGTGAACGAAGATGCCAGATCCCATCATTGCTATGCGGAGCTGAAGCTCACTGAGTTCTGGTTGAGAGGGGTAGCCTTTTTCGTATCGAGAGGTATTTTGAATCCTGAAGCCTCGGAGTATAACATGGGGCGCTGTGACCAGTAACGCAATGTGCCAACCATTCGCATCTAAAACGACATCATTCCCTATCAATGTCAAAGTTTTGTTAACTTTTGTCACACCGTAATACGTGCCTGGGGCTACCTTAATTGTGGACCCTTCCTGTGCCTTGTTTATGATTTGCTGTAGTGGACTAAATTGCACAGGAGTTTCCTCTGACTTCACTCTTGGGAAAAAGATTGTGAACGTAGAAATCAATAGGAAGCTCAGAATTAACACTCCTAATCGTTTCATTTAATCACCACAACAGACATGGTTTTTCTGTCTTTTAACTTCTCGCTTCAGAGGTTTAGACTGTTATGGTTTCAGGAACTTCTTCATAGGTTAACTGACCTGTAGCTGATTCAATGTCTGCGTTGTTTCTCATAGTTGTTAAAGCCGCTATGATTTTTGTTTTGGTGCTAGCTATCTTGCTTTCTTCAACAAGAATTGACAGAGTGAATCTCCCTTTCCTTGGCATAATTTCACCCCCTCTTTTAACGGTTTTAGAATCATATTTCATCACCATCTGCACTTGCAGTTACAGTTGCCGCACTTACAGTGCGTAGTGTCAGAGCTTCATTAATGGCCCCTTCTCTGTTCGTCCCTACAAAGTTCACAACCACTGAACCGTTTGCAGGGAGAAAATATGATTCAAATGCTGTGGTTGCAAATCGTAGGTCAATTTGTGTTTGGGCATTCACGCTAATTTGTACTCTCTTTAGGCGAATTTTTTTTCCAGCTTCAGGAGTCCAGATTGTCCCTGTCCCTCCAGCACCTAACGCTGTTGGAGTATAGTAGTGTGGAGTAGAAACCTTTGTCACGTCTGTTATGCTTGAGAAGATTGGGTTACTGGCGCTGAGTTCTGACCCTGCTTGCCTAATTGTAACAAGAGCCTCATAGGTTGATGCTCGCTGTAGCAATTGCTGACTCTGGGACCCATAGACAACACCTAAGAGCCTAGCAGCTCGGTCGATAACATCAATATACCCGGGTCTCGACGCCGAGTCCATAGAAGGCATACGGTTTCCTAGAGCGTCAACAAGACCGACAAAAAGAGGATTCGACGTGCTTAGTTCACTGCCTCCTTGTCTTATAGCAGCGTAGAGGTCAAGGCTTGTTGCTCTTTGCTGAAGTTGCCCAAGACTTCCATAAACGATGCCTAACAGTCTCGCAGCTCTATCAACTGGGTCAGTTAATAGTTCATACGTACTAGCCTTCTGTTGAAGAATCTGATTTTGACTACCATACACTAGCCCCAGTTGGCGTGCAGCCCTATCTACGACATCGACCAATAATTCATACGTGGATGCCTTTTGCTGAAGCTGCTGAGCCTGCGAACCGTACACTACACCAAGAAGCCTCGCTGCTCTATCTATCACATCAACGTAGCCTGGTCTGGTAGACGCATCCATTGAAGGCATGCGGTTGCCAGAAGCGTCAACTATACCTGCAAAAATGGGGTTGCTTGTGCTGAGTTCGCTTCCTCCCTGCCTAATAGTTGCCAACAACTCATAGGTTAAGGCTCTTTGCAACAACTGCTGTGCTTGAGACCCATAGACAACTCCTAGCAGTCGTGCAACACGATCTATAACGTCAACGTATCCTGGTCGATTGGAAGCATCCATGCTTGGCATGCGGTTTCCGCTTGCGTCAACGATTCCAGCAAAAATGGGGTTGTTTGTTGAAAGCTCAGACCCAGCCTGTCTAATAGCAACAAGAAGTTCGTAGGTTGATGCTCTCTGCTGTAACTGTTGAGATTGGCTTCCATAAACTATACCTACAAGCCGGGCTGCTTTATCTATCATGTCGATGTAGCCTGGTCTAAGGGCGCTGTCCATGCTAGGCATTCGATTACCGAGTGCATCGTAGATTCCAGCGATTACAGGGTTTGTAACGGATAAGGCGGCGCCTAAAACTCTAGCAAGGTCTACTTGCCCGAGCTGTCTACTCCATCTATCAGTGACGTTGACATCGCCTGAAACAGTTGTTGTACCTTCCACTTTCACCGTTCCATCAGACTTCACCAATATTTTGGCGTAAGTCCCGGGCGCATCTTCAATTTCTCCCCAAACCACAATGCCTAAAGTTTGGTATCTCGTGAGCAAGTCTTCAAGCAGTTTCTCTTCACGTTCTGAGCTAACACCCAAACAAGCCACTACCAAAAACGATATATGCGCATTTAACCTTAAAAAAATCGTTAGTGATTTAATGTCTGAACCCACTAAATTTGAGAAAGACTACACAGTAAACAGTGTAGTACGAGAGCATCCAGCAGGCGTAAGCATAACACTGTTAGATGAGTCTCAACCGCAGATAGCAGGCTTCGTTAAGAGAGCCGTAATCTGGATGCCGCTCGAAGAGTATGAGAAACTTGGAAGCCCGACTACTCCGAAAGTAGTGACTGTGCAGATAACACTTAAAAAGTAATTAGTTTGGCTTCACCTTATCAAGTAAACGCAGGATTTTGGATTGCAACCTGTCGTCGCATGATCGCAGCCGACACATGATAAATGATGTGCTGTCTCATTCGCGAATACAGTCATTTGGCTTCAACCTTCTGCTCTTTATACTGCGCAACGATGTGGTCCAAAACAAGATGGCAGAAGTCTGTTCCTCCTTGAACACAGTGCAGAGGACAAAAATCGTTGTAGTGATGACACGATTCACGCCAAAACTGAATTAGCCCCAACTCTTTGTCAGACAGTTTGATGATGAAGGTTTTAGGCTCAGCCATTTTTTCCCATCCCTTACCTCAGATAAATTTTATATGTTTAAGAATCAATACTTATGCCTTGTGATTCAAATTGGTCGGAGTAAAAAAAATTGTTCTAAACCGAGAAGAACTGAGGCATCCCATACTCGACAAGTTGCTAAGCCAATACAGAAGCATTGAGATTTGTGTTGCAGGTTCAGCAGAACACGAGAAGAATGGGTTAGTTAGGAGCAAAATGCTTGTGATGGCGTTTAAGAGAAAAAGCAAGGAGCATCTTGCTTGCCCCAATTGCGGCACCATCCTAGAAAACTGTGTTCTTTTGAAGGCGAAGCCTCGAACACCTCAACCGCAAGAACCGTCAGAATCGTCTGTTCAAACTGAAGCACAACCGCAATCAGCACAATCCCAACCACAAGAAGCCGAACCTAGCAAGGAGACCTCGAATTGAGTGAACAGGAAATCATGAGAGATCTTGAAGAACTTAAAAAAGATGTAGAGGAAGCCAGACAAAGTCTAAAGGACAAGAGTCACCAAGAATTAGTTAACTATGTCCGAAAAATCGTTGCTCTTGAAGGATTATTGACATATAAAGCGCAAGGCTCTTTCTCAGAAGGATTCACTCCCGATGTTATAACAAACGTTGATGGCACAACAAAGGGATGGGTCTTAATAGACGTAATCAACAGACAAGAATCTATCCTTTATGATATTGCTGGGCTTTTAGTCGTGAAAGCCAATGTGGAGGATAAAGGTGACAAAATTAAGGCTATTCTTTGTGCAGCATCACACAACGTCGATGGAATAGCACCTATGCAAAATTTTCTGCGTCAATACCCACAAGTTATTTGTTTTCGCATTGACGAATTTCGACCTTTCCTTCGCATGCTCAAAAAAGGAGCGATTTAAGAATGACTCGATGTGAAGCGTTCTACAACAAATGCAAGACGCTTCTTGAAAGTGAAGATTTAGAAGCGCTAGAAGATTTCTGTAAAAAAGACGCACGAGAAACAATATGGAGAATCAAAAAATACATTGAGTTCTGCGAAAAGTTTACATTGCCTTTCGGCAATGTTGCGGAATCAGCATTAAGACCCTTGATGGCTGAGCCAGAACTGGAAGTTCAAGAAAAAGCCGTTTCAATAATTAAAGAAAGGTTGGCTTCGCAAAAAATCATGGAGAATGACGTAATAAGTATCATCTCCGAAGTCAAAGGTAAACCCCAAATTGAGGAGAAAGAGTTAGATATCCCAGTTCCATGTTCAGGTCCTTGCCACACAAACACTAAGTTTCCAAAGCATGTAGAAGGAAAACCTTACTGTAGTGTTTGTTTTGATAGATTGAGTCGTGGCGAAATTACTTTGGAGTCTCAGAAGCCTACACCTAAACCGCCAGTTGAGGAAGCGCCTAAGCCGCCTCGTGTTGAGAAGCATGTTTATGAACCGGGCGCTTGGAGAGAACAGATGCGTAAGCCTGTTTCACGCATGGACCAGTGGCTTGCCGAGGAACTTTCACGTCGGGGCGTGCCCATTAAGATTCAAGAGCCAGTGTGCATCAAGTTTGTTGTTCCCGAAGTCATTGTTGAAAAAGGCGATAAGCCACTTGCAGTTTTCTTGGACACTGCTGAAACTCATGGTAAACGCACGCTTGTTGACATGGAAAATCGGGAGCTTCTAGCCAAAAGAGGATTTAGAGTTCTTGAACTAGAGTATGATGCTTACACTGAAGAGCAGAGGCAACTAATCATCTCAGAGGTTTTGTCGGCGATTCAACCAAGTGCTCATGCCAGTGTTGCTCCTTCAGAATCTGCCTTGCGTAGCCTCTGAAAACCAACTTCTCGTTTTTGAGAACTTTCCTAGCTAAATCCAGCATCGCCTGTTGTTCCTCTATTGAAGGCGTTACACCGTGAAGTCTATAGACAACCATTGGATGGTTCGGTCCACAAGTCAGACAATCGCAAATAATGAAACGTGGGTCACTGACATACCATTTCGTCAAACGTTCTAGGTCACAAAGACTGCATCCGCTCATTCAGTTTCCCTAATAAAACCCTTTGGGTCTTATGGTTGCAGAGTTGCCAGAGTCCACTCTATACGTGATGAATTCGATTGTTGCCTTCGGTCGTTCAACAACGATGTTTTCTCTGTTCTCGATGGAAACTTCTTTTGCATCATCGTTTATGCGGATGTAGGCTGTGTTGGATCCCTTGTTGAGGAAGTAGATTTTGCGCAGTGGACGGTAAGGGTAGTCTCGAATCAGATTGTATGTTTCGGTGCCAGTCACGGTTTTCTCAGGCAACTCCACAGTCACGCCGTCAGGCGTTGTTTCCTGCAAGTGAGTTAAAACCTGTTTCATTGTCCTAGAAATATCGTCGAGGAGAATGACGGTTTCGGGAGGAATCGCACGTTCCACTTCTTCTTTAACTGTCTGCTTGATAATTTGCTTCATGGGTTCTTCAGTCATCACGCCTGACCTCTCGGTGAATCACGATAGCTTTCAAGTTTCCTTCTTTGTCACGCTCGATTTCTCGGCGCTCCACGTTTTCATACACGACTCTAGGCTCGTTTACACGCTTCAGTTGAATTCGGCGTGGACTAGACTTGCGCTTGCTCAAAACAAAGATGGATATGCCTAAAACAGCAACCACGCCCACAATTAAGCCAGCAACGATATAGTCGTCACGAGTTGGCAAAGTACATCAAAAAAGAAAATACACGTTTCAAACAAATATGCTTTTGTGCTTAGCAGATTAGAGAAACATCATCTGCCCAAGCGGGATTAGCTGTCCCACCGTAAAACCTAATGTTTTTGAAGGATTTTCCATCAGCCATTTGTGCTAAAACATCAACATAAGTCCAGTCGGCAGTGGCGTCTGGCATTATTATGAAGCCTGAGTCAGTGCCATCTGTGTAGAAAATCTTGTATCGTTGGGTTCCATGTCCCGCAGGCTCATAAAGATAAAACCCACACGATTGGATACATGCTTTAGGTATGTTTTTGTCAGCTGACAGCCAATACTGATTTTGGTAGAGTAGTATCGAGTATGTGCCACTATGGGAATATTGATTTGTTACTAGACCATTAATATCGTCCCAACCTGTTAAGTCTCCTGTTTCAAAGCCTCCATTGACTATTTGTTCGCCTGCAGCAGGGCAGCCGAGAAGATTGAGTGTTAATGTACCGCCACAGTCAACTGTGAGAGTAGTGCTCTCGGCGGTTTCATCAGCTACGGAAACATTAGCGGCTACAGCCCAACTGCTGAAGACCACTCCGTTTTCAGACTGCCAAGTTAAAGTGTGGTCGCCCTTAGCGATTATGAAGCTGTTGCCATTGTGATAGTTTCTTCCATCAATCACCACTATGTGATCTGCTGAAGGAGTTGAGTCAACGAGAACGCTTATTTTGATAACGCAGCCACCCGCACCAGCAGCCGACATGGTTCTTAAACCGATTTTTCTTGACATTTCACTATCTCCTCACCCAAGTCGCTCCATAAATCGTCCCATTATTGTTAGACATCTCATCACAAGCCTGCATTGTATACTTTTAGAATTTCTTGAGCACTTAAGGCTCGCTTGTAGATGCGAACCTCATCAATGACGCCACTGAAATATGAGCTGTCAGGCATCTCAGAACCAATCAATACATTATTGTTACTCTGGAGTAGAGCAAAGTCGGAAACGGGAGTTGATTCCTTTTCTATCCCATTTAAGTAAAGTCGGGCAACATCGTTTCTCTTGAAAGTTCCGACAACGTGATACCATGTGTTTAGGCTTAAATCAAATGACAACTCAAGAAGATAGGAAAATAAATCAGTGTTTCGTACCATGAACATTGGACGAAGAGCTACGTTAAAAATGATGCCCCAACTGTTTTCTGGAGGTCTTGCTACCACCATAGCACTTGCTGGAAAATCAACACTACTGTATATCCATGCCGCTAATGTAAGTTCGTCAGTCATGTCTAAAGATGTAGAATGAGGCACTTCAACGTAATCGTCTACACCATCAAAACTCAGCCCTTCGTCTACCCAACTGGCACCGTAAATTGTTCCATGATTCCCATAAAGCGACCTATCACGGGCAATTGAGCCATAACCCTCAGAAAACGGTAAATTTAAAACTAAACTTGGGTCTGGCCACCCACGAGGAGGTTTTATTGCACCTTTTTTTAGCATAAGTCCTCCTTCACTATACCTATTTCTCCTAGTCAGACCCAATTACACAAAGCTGTATAGAGCCTACAATTATCTCAACTTTACCATCCTTATTTATATCATCAATACTAGGCACAGTGTATTGAAAGACATTTCCTCCGTGATAACGCCATTTTAGGGTTCCATCATATTTAAGACAATAGAGATAGCGGTCATTGGAAACAGCCAATACTTCATAGAAGCCGTCGCCGTCTACATCAGCGATTGAACCATTATTAAAGACGTAGTCACCAGTTAAATAACGCCATTTTAGAGTGCCATCTCCTTTGAGGCAATATATGTATTTATCAGTTGACCCTGCTAAGCATTCTACTACTCCATCATTATCTATGTCAAAAGTTCCGCCCCAATAAACTCGCACGGTGCCTCCTGTGGTGTATGTCCATTTTTGTGTTCCGTCAACTTCATAGCAGCTGATGTCAAGTCCATTGCCTATGATGATTTCAAGTTTACCATCACGATCAACATCACTTAAGTAAAGTCCACGCGTTGCGGTTGTTGCAGCGGAAGTCCACTTGAGCGTTCCATCTGCCTTGACACAACGTAAACTTGTCCACGCAGCAACTACAATTTCAATGCTGCCATCCCCATCAATGTCTGCAACAGCCAAGCCTCGAATGACGTTCCCCACATCAAGGTTCCAACTGAGAGTTCCATCAGATTTTAGGACATAGAGATAGTGGTCATCTGACCCAAAGATTATTTCTATTTGTCCATCATTGTCAAGGTCATAGAAGCAAATATTTGAGGCGAGACTAACATAGCCACCTGTTGAGTATGCCCATCGCAAAGTTCCATCATAGTTTAAGCAATGTAGTTTATTATCCGAACCACCCGCAAAAACCTCAACTTTCCCATCTTGGTCAACATCAAAAAGACCGACCATTACCCCACTAGGAGAAAATCCGATAGCATACTTCCATTTGAATGAACCATCAGATTCTAAACAATAAACCGTACCCGCTATGCTGGAGAAAACGATTTCTATAGTGCCATCTCCATCAATATCTGCTATACATGGAGCTGTGTTGCTGATATTGGTAATATCACCTGCCGCATAAGTCCAGAGTCCATGACCCGTTAGCATGTTTGCTCTTCCATATTGATGAATGCCGAATTGCTTGAACATAACCGATTTTTTAGGAAATGCTGGGTCAGCGCTTGCTACATAGGAGCTAGGGTTCATCCAGTGTGGTGTTCTTTTAATACCCACAAGTCGTTTAAGTGTTGCTTTTCGGAGCAGAGACATGTTTTTCAGTTAGATTTTATGCTGAGAGAGTTTAAGGTTTGTCTACTCTTCTCCGTCTAGCTCCGCATAGCATGTGGCGGCTGCGCCACCGCTGGGATACTTCGCCTGTATCTTAATCTGTTTGGATGCGTCGCCCCTCAACTTGTCACACTGCCATCCTGGTGGAAACCAGTCTGTGAAGGGAAGCTTAGCCATCACGTAGTATTCAATGCTCAAGTCGGTTGACCCAAAAACCACTTTAACCATAACATCCTCGGAGCATGAAACAGAGATTTTAGCCAGTTTGAAAGTTTTGTCCTTAGTCACGGTGTAGGCGCAACCAGTGACATCAGCGTAGTTGGCTCCAGTCGTCACGGAGCCTTTAGCCACTATTCTGCCGACTGGACGAGGAACAACATTTCTACCTTGATAACCCATTTACTCACGCCACCTTGGAACAATCTCGTTAGTCCATCCAAGTTGCATTGAGTTTAAAGACCTCAAGGGTTAAGTCTCCTTCCACCAGTACCAGATGACTGCTGTCCCGGCATTCCCCAACCCGGTCACAAGCAGGTCGTCGAATTCAATGTCAAATTTGTCTCCTGTGATGGCTGTTCTCTCGTCTTTTCCAAAGCCTTCCTTCACGATAACGTATTTGAAGCCTCCGCCCACGTCTTCAACTTCAAAGCCCAAAGCCACAGGGGTTTTGATTTTACCATCTTTCTTCAAGCTCGCCTGAGTTGTCTTAGAAGTGTCAACCTCGATTTTTTCTATCCGATTTGGAATCTTCGGCAACTTCTCCAAGATAGTTGCAAGCTTGTCAACCAGCTCACTCAATTTCTGAATTGAAGCGTCTCCAAGCTCAACAGCGCCCATAGCAGGAGGAGGCACAACAACTGGAGGGGTAGGGGGAGGCGCGCCCTTCAGTAAGTCTCGAATCTCAGCAAGCAACTCCACGATTTGTCTTTCACGAGCTTCTTTGGCACGTAGAGGCTCCAAATTTAGCCTACCTCAACCTAAAGGCTTGCCGAAAACTACTTCAGGCGAAGTTTTTCTCGGTTTCTTCAGCGCCTCATGGAGTTTCACATTCAAGTCCTCAGCGGTTTCTTCTACCATTTAGACCTCACCAGTAAGCAACTTATCCAAGATTGGTGTCCTTTAAGCTTCCGGGTCATCCCAGTAAACTATTGTGGCGTTTAAGCCTGAGCCAGCACTCACGATTCCGTAAGGTCTTGTACCACCTTCCAAAACCATAATTGGGTTTTCAATGTCGTAGCCGTTTGGAGGAATCTCTCTGACATCAGCAGGCGCCACAGGCACATCGTTGAACTGCATGGTGTAAGTTGTGCCATCTTCCTCAAGCTTTTCAATGTCAACTGTTCTCGAAGCTGACCCGTCTCCGTGAAGGAAGATTGCAACGATATATCTGGTTCTGGCTTCGCCAACCGCAGCGGTCAAGGCGGTTCTGCTCGTGAGTATTGTGACACTGGCAGTTACAAGCCTCTCTCGAATCTCGTTTTTAGTTAGCTTCGGCACTTTCACTCACCTCTCCTGTAAGCGACGGGACTAGCCAGAGCCATAGCCTCATCAAGCGTCATGGGTTCAACTTTCCAGTCCTCCTTCAAGTCTCCGCCTAAGTCTGAGGGAAGGTCGTCGAATCCAACCGTGAAGAAGGCAGCGGGTACAGTGCGTCTTGCAATTGCGGATATGAGGTTCGGATGCTTCGTCTTAGACAAGGCTTGGAACCAGTACACACTGAACAGCAAGTTCAACACGGGATTAATAATGCGTGTGGGATGCTTGTTGTAGTATTCGGCTCCAATGTGAAGTTTAGGCGGAATCACGTATTCAAGGTAGTCAGTTGGTTCGTAATATGGCGACTTCAAACTGTTCACGTAGCCAAGCAAGTTGCCAGCGCTGGCTTGAATCGCATCGACATTCGGAAACTTCCCGGGTATAGTTTTGCCCTCTGGAAAACGCGGATACATGTAAATGTACTGAGACTGTATTCCTATGCTACCGTGCAGAAACCAAGGATATTTAGCCTTCGTCGATGTGTCCAAATAGAGAATGTCATTAGCCGTGTTGCGTGGGTCACGAAACCTAAGTTCAGCTTGCGCACTACTAGCCGCTATGTCCACCGAAGTTCCGTTAGCGTCAATAACGGAATATGGTTTATAGTTGCAAAGCCTTCGCTTAATCACTCTGCCAAAAATCCAGCCCTCGGAAAACTCGATTGCGAAGAGGTAGTTGGGTTGCAAGAATTTTTTTTCAATGGGAATAATTCCAGTTTCGTCCATGAACAAACACGCTCAAATTTTCTATTCTAAGAAAGAGTCTATGCAAAAAACATAAAAGGCTATGTGGAACAATATGTGCTAAACGGTGCCGTTTGTTGTCTAAGAGTGAACGAATAGGCATACGCTTTACGAAAGAAGAGCGTGAATGGCTTGAAGAAAAAGTTAGTAAAGGCGAGTTTGCAAGCCTCAGTCACGGAGTCAGAAGATGCGTTAACATAGTTAGAAAAATGGAGGAAGACAAAACAAAATGACACGAATTGGATGGATTTCCGCACCTCTTAGCGGAAGCTCAGCGTATTCACGGGTTACGAAAGAAGTCTGCACAAGACTTGCCGACATGGGACACCAAGTAGTGAACATAGGCGGAAGAGGACCAAGCGTTGTCTGGGGAGAACGCTTCTACGCTTCCACTCCAAAGGGAAACACTATACCCGTCGTGCCCGTTTGGGGACAGACCGGGGACAAACCCAGCGTGGAATACTTCATAAAAAAATACGATATTGAAGCCGTAGTAAGCTTTTTCGACGCCTTCGTATTCACCTTTGGAAAACCAAGCAAGCCTTGGGCAGCCCATTTTCCCGTTGATGCGCCCATGACGAAGAAGTGGGCGAACCACGTTGTAAACGCGGACTACTTAGTGGCCATGTGTAAATTCGCAGAGCAAGAAATGCTGAAGTTTTTCCCAGACTTCATGGTCAAAAGGATAGAACACGGAGTAGACACTGAGATGTTTCATCCACGCTCGGAAAACGAGCGTTTGAAGTTAAGAGAGAAATGGGGGATTCCAGAGGGTAAGTTCGTGTATCTCTTTGTTGGCGCCAATTTTGGCGAAAGAAAGTGTCCTTGTCAAATGTTGCTCACGTTCAAACGACTCCTAAAAAAACATCCAAACAGCGTAATCTACATGCTCACAACTCTTGGAGGAAGCTACCCAAGCAGCTACGATTTCGTAGAGTTCACACAAGAGTACGGTTTAAGCGGGCATGTTATGGGACCTGTCCGCAACTTGACGCTTGACCCAATCGAAGACGAGGAACTTTCAGAGTTGTACGCCTTAGCCGATGTATTGGTGCTAAGTTCTTGGGGTGAAGGCTTCGGCTTACCCATCATAGAATCTATGGCATCGGGCACTCCCGTCATAGCCACAAACTCCTCTTCAATGACTGAACTTGTCAAAGGATCCGGATGGCTCGTGGAAACAGTTCCGGAAGACGTTTGGGTAGATATTCCAGTTTGGCTTCCATTACACGCTCGGTATCCAGTTCCCAACTTGATGTCTCTACTACAATGCATGGAAGAAGCCCAAGAGAATCTTGTCAGAAGAGAAGGCTACGCAAGAGCAGGAACAGAAGTCGCCCTAAAATACTCTTGGGATAAACTCATGCCTAAATGGGATGCGCTAATTAAGGAAATGGTGGAAAAGTAAGAAAATTGAGCAAAAACTTCTTGTTTTTCGACGAAGACTGGCTCTACGAGCGCTTCAAGCACCTTGAATTCGTTAAAAGCGCAAAATACTTCACTTTTAAAACTGCATTAAACCTTTTTCTTCAGAACAGTGGGCAGTTGATTGTTGAGACTGGAACTCAACGAATGTTCAACGACCCAGGCGGCTGCTCAACCACGCTTTTCGGCGCGTTCTGCCAGCATTATGGAAGACGGCTCATCACAGTTGACAACAACCCAATGAACATGAAGGTTTCAATGAATTGCACAGAAGAGTTCAAAGACTACATAACTTACGTGATTAAGGATTCAGTAGAGTTCCTCAAAGAGTTTGACCTGAAAATTGATTTGCTCTACTTGGACAGCCTCGACTGCCCGCTTCCACCCGCAGATGCAACAGAAGCCCAACTGCACCAGTTGAGTGAGCTTAAGGCAGCCTGCGACAAACTACACGAGAGAAGCGTCATTCTTTGTGATGATTCAAATTTCGCTAACGGTGGAAAAACAAGGCTTTCAAAAAAGTTCCTGCTAGAAACAGGCAAATGGGTGTGCCTTTTTGACGGAGGACAAACCCTCTGGATAAGGAAAAGCTAGAAGAAAGTCTCTGGATGGAGTTGCTTAAGTGAATGTTTTTTATTGCAGCTGTCATTCGATTAACGAGTTCGAGGATGTGAAATTATTCACGGAGCTTGGACATCAGGTTTTGAGTCAAGGCGCCTACAAGTTTCCAGATGATCCTGAAGACAAGGCGAGACCGCCCATTCCAGAAGCCTACTTCAACAAAGAGTTTATACCGCTACTCAACTTGCCTTGGGGTTCTCTTATTCCTCAGCCCATCATTGACTGGTGCGACCTAATCTACATTCTCGGCATAGAATCATGGCTTCCAGCAAACTGGGAGCGCATTAAACACAAGCATGTGGTTTTCAGGTCGATTGGACAGTCAAGTCCGTACACTGAAGGCATCCTAGCGAAGTATAGGCATGAGGGACTAAAAATCGTTAGGTATTCGCCTTTTGAACGCTCTATACAAGGGTATGTTGGCGAAGACGCCCTCATAAGGTTCTACAAGGACCCCGAGGAATACAAGGGATGGACTGGAGAGAAGAGGCAGGTTATAACGGTTGCGCAAGCGATGAAGCGCAGAGAAGCCTCGTGCAAGTTCAGCCTATTCGATAAATGCACAAGGGGTTTTCCACGCAAACTTTACGGTTTCTCAAACGATGATTTAGGCGACCTGTGGGGAGGAAACTCAACGTATGAACAACTCAAACAGGTATTAAGAGAGAACAGAGCCTTTTTTTACACTGGAACGGCTCCAGCCCCCTACACTATGGCATTTCAAGAAGCATTCATGACTGGAATCCCAGTTGTTGCGATTGGCTCAAGCCTCGCAGGATTCAACATTGAAGTGCCCAACTTCATAGAGAACGAAGTGAACGGACTTACCTCGGACTCTATAATGGTACTGAGAGAGTATGTTTCCACGCTGTTGGACGACTACGACCTTGCAAAGAAGATTTCTGAAAAAGGAAGACAGAAAGCGATAGAACTGTTCGGGAAGGATGAGATTAAGTACGAATGGAAAGAGTTTTTCGATAAACTAGAGGGTTGAAGCCAATGAGTTGTGAAAAATGTTGTTTTAATCCTTGTGACGGAACCACACGATGTCATGAAGGCACTTTTTTTATTCGAGATAGATTTGGCAAAATAGTAGAAATGGTCGAAATTCCAGAGCGTTTGAAGCCCATTATCTCTGAAGCTGTTTTAAAAACTTTGGAGAGTAAAATATGACATCAATCACTGACTTCATCATTGAAAGGACAGAGTTGAAAAGGCAACCTGAACCAAACGACTGGACGAAAAAGGGTTATTCAATGTTCAACACAAGCGGAGTCGAAATAGAAGTTGGAGAGTTCCTTTACGGGTTAGTCCGCATGATGAAGCCAGACTATATTTTGGAAACGGGAACAGGAACGGGAATCTCCGCTGCCTACATGGGTCTCGCGTTAAAAGAAAATGTAAGAGGAACTCTCTTGACGGTTGAGGTTGATGAAGGTCACGTCAAAGAAGCAAGAACATTATTCACCACGTTGGGAATAGAGTCTTTCGTAACTGTCTACTTCCAAAAAATAGAAGACTTTAACCCTCCCGCAGGCTTCCAGTTGGACATCCTCTTCTTAGACAGCGAACCCCACCTCCGCTTCGCCGAGTTGCTCAAATTTTGGAAAAACCTTAAGCCGGGAGGAGTCGTCGTCATCCACGACCTGCCCCCTCACTTCGGTCTCGAAGGCACGTTTTACCCCTTCGGTGAAGTGCCAGAGCAAATCAACAACTTGATACGGATGGGGGAGTTGCAGAGCCTCCACTTCCAGCCCACGCGGGGACTGTACGTTGGGCAGAAAAGAGGCAGCAATTTTTACACGAACAAAATACTGGATGAGAGGCTTAAGAGTGAGTAAGCGTTTTGCGTTTGTAAGCTGTGGCGGTCCCGGCAGCTCTATACTCTGCGTGAATGAGTGGAAATTCGTCATGGATAATTTTGACCTGTTAAATTACTTAACTGAAAACGAGTTTGAAAGCTTATGCTCAAAATTAGGCGAGTATGAGTTCATCTGGTTTTACTTCATGCCAGACCCCACTTTCCCCAACTATCAAACGTATCCCAAATTGATGCGGGCGGCGGCTCCAAATGCGAAAATAGTTATGCAGACAGACGTCGGAGCACAGTATTTTGGCAAAGACAAGTACGCAAAGCAATACAAGCCATACATAGATGCATTTTTTGACTGCATCGACTGGGGTTCAGCGGAGGGAGAAGACAAGTTTGACTGGGACTGGAAAACTTTTCCATTATATTACCTAGACTTTCCAAGACCCATAGCAAAATGGAGAGAACAGTACACGCAACCGTTTGAGGCTAGAGACGATTTTGTAGCGTTAATGTCCCGTTCAGGCTCTTCCGCCAAAAAGTCCATCGAAACTGTCACGGATGCCGGGTTTAGAGTGAAAGTTTTCACGGGAAAAGCAAACCATTCAAAACTACTTGAAAAATGGCTTCAAAACTGCAAAAACGGCTCGCTATTCCATAACGAGATGGGACAAAACGAGTATTTGATGGAACTTGGCAAGTGCAAAGCAGCAATTGACGACTCAGACGGATACAACGGCATGAGCAGATTCGTCTTGGACTGCGCATTCTTGCACATTCCAGTAGTAGGCTACGCTGGACTTAGAATAATGCGAAACATCTTTCCAGCACTAGCCACTGAGAAACGCCACGACCCAGCTCAAATCCAACTGATACAAAAACTCATGACAGACGATGCTTACAGATTTGAAGTCGCAAAAAGAGGTTATGTCAGAAGCGAGAAACAGTACAGTGTAGAGGAGTGCACAAAAAGATTGAAGAAAATAATGAAAAAAGTCGGAGTTGAATTAGATTGAGCCGAGCCGCGTTTGTTCCATGTTCAGACCCCTTCGTGTCCCTGTTGTTCTCGAAACTGTTTAAGGAAGTTTGGCAAGACGAAGTGGACAAACTCTACGTATGCTACAACTCTGACATCGACAGAAAAATTGTTGACTATGTTGAGAAGAGGTTTAGAGAAAGCCCCAAGGTAGTGTGGATTTACGTTGATCACGGCATCGGCAACGGCGAACCCATAAACAAGTGTCTAAACATCTGCGAAGAAGACCTTATACTTCTGTTAGAAGACGACAGCTACATCTATAAGAAGGGCGCAGTAGACGGATGCTTCAAGAGAATTGAGAATGGAGAATGCGACGCCCTCGGCTCGCCGAGAGGCTCATGCGACAACGAACTCTACAACATCGCCATGCTAAGGTTCAAGAACCCGCAAGGCTACTACGGCGACATCGGACCCAACTTCTGGCCAGCCTTCTTCTTCGTTAAGAGGAAAGACTTGTTGAGAACCGACCAAAACTTTGCTTCCAAAACCTTTCCAGCCGGAGCATGGGTGAAGGAGTTGGGTTGGGCACCTACTGTTGACCAGTGCTCGGACACCTTTGTTTGGGCATCCATACAATTACGAGCGATGGGACTGCGGTTTTGTTATGTGCCTCAATGCAAGATTTACCCTGAGCACACAAGCCTTCGAGACTTAGATCCCTTCGGCTGGACGCATTCAGGGTCGTTGTCTAGTGGATGGAGCGGAAGACTTCTGCGGGGTCATTTTTCACCCGACAAACTTTCGCATAGTGCAGAGTTTTTGGAACACGCGAGAAGAGTTGCCTTCTGGACGATGGCAGCAAACCTAGAGGATTACGAAGAAATCGCCGAATTTAAGAAGGAGTATCTGCGTGGCATAGAAGGAGTAATCAATCAGTACGGGCTTGACAGAGAAAGAATCGCTGAGAGAATCAACGGGTTCAAAATGATTTAGTGGGTCGTGTTGACTTGAGCAATTTTTGGGACAACCACCCCGATGAGATTATTGATTTCTGGGAAAAAGGCGAAGCACAAGTAACGATAGACAGATTCCATCTGATCTCGAAATGGCTCAAGACCCAAAATTACGAATCCTTGCTAGACATTGGTTGCGGTAATGGCAACTTGATAAAATACTGTGGAATCCCAGAGTCAAAATACTTAGGGGTTGATTCCTCAAAGGAAATGTTAAAGCGCTTATCGCAGGCACATCCAAACCACAAGGTTATAAACGCCAAGTTCCTTGAATGCGACTTGCCACAATTTCACACTGTTGTTGCGCATGGTTTTTTGGAACACCAACAACTCTTTTGGGAAAGCATCTACAAACTGGTCAAACTAACGAAGAAAAGGCTTCTTTTTAACGTTCTCGTCGCCGACAAAGCAAGCCTAACGTACAATCCACGCGGATGCTGGGAGCGCATTCTAGGTCTAGGTCATTTGAAGAGGCTCAGAGAAGGTCTCACCGCAAATTTTTCATTTAACGCGTTGAAATTCTACGCGCGGTCTGAAGAATACTTTTTCTGCGAAAGACCATGAGGCTCTTAAATGAAGATAGTCACAATGAATGTTCATACCCCATATCTTTACTCTCTGGCACACGTCAAACACGACATTTATTGTTTAGTAAACCTTCCTGAAGGACATTATTGGACACATTGGAAGTATGCGATGCGACCCAAACCCGATAACATCCATGAAATTAACTATCAAGACTTCAATTGCGACGACTACGACGTTTTAATCTTGCAGGCACCAGAACACCTTAAACCTCCCTTCACTGAAGTTAAGATGCCGAAAATCTTCGTTCAGCACGGTCTCCCCGACGTGCCACAGAAACCCTTCATAATAGATGACCCAAGCTTCACTGTTGTTTTCAACGAGGAAAGGAACATGCAGATGTGGAGGTTGAATCCTAACATGAGGGGCGTGGCGATTGAAAACGCTGTGCCAGACGATTTTTACCCTTGGACAGGCACGAACAAATGCGTCCTTGCAATTGTACGTTACTTTGCGCAACGTGAAAGCGTGTGTGGATTCAATTTGTGGCAGACCCTCACGAAGGGGTTGGCGAGAAAAGTGCTTGGAGACGGAAACGAAGAGTTAAGTGAATCAGTCAAAGACTCCAAAGACTTCAATGAACTAAGACAAGAGTATTCTTCAAACCGTGTTTACTTTCACACAACAGTCGCCTACGCTTGCATGGCTCTTCGTGAAGCTCTTATGGCAGGCATGCCCGTCGTCACCTGCCTAGAGGATGTTCCTTTTGAAAACGAAGTTGAAATCTTCAAAAGCTCAAACATGAGACAACTACGCCGTTATCTTGAACTCTGCCTAGATGACCATGACACAGCGAGAAAAATTGGAGAGGCGGGAAGAAGAAAAGCATTGGAACTCTTCAACATAAATATTTTTGCAGAAAAATGGGAAAAACTACTGGAGGAAGTTAGATGACTAACATTTTGGTTGACTGGCATCATGGTAGCTTAATTTATTCTCTGCACTTGCTTTTTGAGGAAAGGCTCGGATGGAACCTTTTTAGACCTATCGGAGGAGAGTGGTTTAAACGTGGTTTTTGGCGATATTCTAATGATCCCTCAGTTGTTAAGCAGTACCTTGAAACTCCTGACCAGAACCCGCAGATTGTCAACTGGTGGATTCAGTGGACTGGTGAAAAACCAGTCTTACAGAATGGCGTTTACGAAGTACCCATGTTTGAAGGAAGCCACAGATACGTTCACAAAGCCATAACCTTCGAGAAGTTTCTACAACTAGACTTCGACTTCGTGATAGCGACCGTCCACCAGCACGAGAAACCCTTCCAAACGCTCATCCAGAAGCACCAGCCTAACGCGGTCTTGATAAGGCAGATGGGCAACCCATACGAGGCTGTAGACTTCAATGTTTGCAGAAACATATTGAATTCAACGTCAACCCCAATGCCCAAAGGCGTTAACAATGTGTCCTACCATCAAGAATTCAGCTTAGACGACTTCAAATATGAAGTGCCAATCAACCATAAGACCGTGAAAACATTTCTCAACGCCCTTCCAACCACAATCGACTGGCCCCTATGGCACGAATACAAGCAGGCGATGCCAGAGTTCACATGGCGAATGCACGGACTCATAGGCGACGACGGATTCCTTCCAGAACGTGACAAGGCTAAAGCCATGCGAGAAGCCAGTTTCATCTGGCACTTAAAATCTCAAGGAGACGGCTACGGGTATGTCGTTCATCAAGCGTGCGCATGTGGCAGACCCCTCATAGTTAAGAAGCACTATTATAAGGGGCAGTTAGCCGAAGCGTTGATGCAGGATTCCGAGACGTGTATAGATTTGGACTTGGACAGCAAACAGGGCAACATTGAGAAAATTAGGCGCTTCTCCGAACCTGAAGCCCACGCTGAAATGTGTCAAAAAACTCATAGAAAATTCAAAGAAAAAGTAGACTTCGACGAAGAGTTCTCACAAATAAAAAAGTTTCTTGAACAGGCAACTTGAGGTGAAAAAAATCAACGTCCTATCCGATTTTCATCACGGCGCCCTCTACTATTCCATGCACCTGTTGTTTGAGAAGAGGCTTGGTGCAAAACTTTTCAGACCCATAGGATATGATTGGTACAAAAAGGGGTTTTGGAAATATTCAAATCTTCCAGACACAGTCAAAGGCTACTTGGAAGAACCGCCTAAAAACTTCATGGTAGAGGATGGCATATATTGCCTTCCAGTACAGGAAGGAACCAAAACCTACAATCACAACGCCATAACGTTCAAAAGATTTTGTGAAATGGACTTTGACTTTGTTGTCGCAAGCATCCACAACCATGAAGAGCCGTTCCACAGGCTCATTCAAGAACACAAGCCTAACGCCGTTTTGATTAGGCAGATGGGGAACTCTGGAGAAGTCTTCAATCCCAACTTGTGCAGAAACGTTCTAAACTCAACTATGCATCCACTGCCCCCAGAAGTCAACTCTGTCCACTATCACCCAGAATTTAATTTAGAAGACTTCCGTTACACAACACCCCAAACCTTCAATGTTATAAGCAATTTTTTGCACTGTCTCCCAAGAACCGTCGATGCGCCACTGTGGCACGACTACAAGAGGGACATGAGTGATTTTGTTTGGAAAATGCACGGAGTAGAAGGCGAAGACGGCGTTCCACCCGAAAACTTGAAAGCTAAAGCCACGCGAGAAGCCAGTTTCATCTGGCACCTAAAATGGGGTGGAGACGGCTACGGTTTTTTGGTTCACAACTCTTATGCATGTGGTAGACCCATGATAATCAAGGGAAGTTACTATCGAGGAAAAACTGCGGAAGCCCTTTTTCAAGACTCAATAACTTGCATAGACTTGGAACAAGGAACAAAAGACGAGAACATTCAGAAAATAAGAGAGTTCTCTACGCCTGAAAGGCACATTGAACTCTGCCTAAACGCTTACATGCGATTTAGGAAAGTAGTAGACTTCGACAAAGAATATATCCGCATTAAACAATTTCTAGAAAAGGCTAGAGAGTGACAGTTATGCGGTTTTTAGTAACAGGCGGCGCAGGCTTTATGGGAAGCCACTTGGTTGACCACCTTATGAACGACGGGTATGAAGTTGTTGTTCTAGATAACCTCACTCGAGGAAAGAGAGATTACGTGAATCCGAAAGCGCAACTTGTTTTTGGAGACTTGAGAGATGTCAACTCATGTGTGAATGCAGTTGAAGGTGTTGACTGCATATTTCACCTCGGCGCCCACGCGGCCGAGGGACAGAGTGTTTTCGCCCCCAAATTCACTTTCGACGTTAACGTAGGAGGCTTCCTAAACCTTTTCGTGGAAGCCATCAACCAAGAAGTTCAAACCTTTGTTTTCACCTCGTCAATGGCGGTGTTCGGCAACCAGCCTCAACTTCCAATGCGTGAGGATCAGCCTCGGCAGCCAGAAGACCCCTATGGCATAACGAAAGCCTCTATCGAGCGCCTATTAGAAGTCTACTCTCGAGTTTACGACTTCAACTATGTCATCATCAGACCACACAACGTTTATGGACCCCGCCAGTCGCTCAGCAACCCTTACCGCAACGTGATTGGCATTTGGATGAACCGCATCATGCTGAATAAGCCACCCATCATTTACGGTGATGGAGAGCAAACCAGAGCCTTCACATACATTGACGACTGCACACCCTACTTAGCAAAGTCTGCGTTCACGGAAGAGGCTTACGGAGAAATCATCAATATTGGAAGCGAAGAAGTTGTAACCATAAACGAGGCTTGTCGAGTGGTATTGGAGAAAATGGGTTCAAACCTCAAGCCGCTTTATCGACCAGCAAGACCATTAGAAGTAAAACACGCATATTGTAGCAGTGAGAAGGCTAAGAGAATTCTAGGCTATTGCACCAACACACGTTTTGAGCGAGGCATCGAAAAGATGGCTGAGTGGGCTAAAACCCGAGGTCCAGAACCCTTCAACTACGCTGTAGAAAAGTTTGAAATCGTCAAGAAAGTTCCAGATGTGTGGAGACTCAAGGAACTTTAAGAGAAAAAAGAAAAGGGGTTTAGGCTTGTTTAGAAGCCTACTGCTTCTACCTCTCCGCCGACGGAAGTTCCAGTTGCCGACGCTCCAGGTGTCGCTGCAACATAGACTGAAAGACCTACGACGTTGGCATTTATGTAAGGTCCACTGTGCGGGGATACGGTTGTCGCTGGATTGCTTGTCAGGTTTATGCCCAGCACCTTCTCGACTTGTCTGAGTTCTGACACTGTTGCGGTTATGTAGCCGGTTGATCCAGGAGTTATGAAGGTTCTAGCATCAATGCTCGCACTCGCCATAGTTCTGCCGTCTTTAAGTTGGGCTATGACCGTCATGTGTTAGCTCCCCTAAGTTGTCCTCAGCACTTTCTGCGCAGTTGCCACAACGTTTGCTGGGTCGTGAATTCTTAGTTGAGGCTCCTTGATGTAGCTGACTCCGAACAGAAACGGGATGTCATTGCCTGTCGTGCGCTGGAAGGTCCTCACGAGGATTGTGCTGTCGTTGACCAGTGGAAACGCCTTGTCAAACTCTTTAATGTGCAAGCATGTGTCTTTGGCGCCGATGCCGAAGTGATACCAGCTTATGTTTACTGGTCTTGTTTCGCCATCAATCGTGAACTGGAAGCTCTCGATTTTGGGCGCGGGATGAAGGCTTCCAACTCCGATGATCATGTGGGCTGCGTTTTCGTCTATGGCGATGGAGTTTCCAGACGTGCCAGCGAGCAATGTTGTGCCAGCGTGAATCCAGTTTTGCGGTGTGCCCCCAGTTATCGAGCCGATTTCGTCCCAGTCGTCGTAGCCGAAGAAGGCAGCTCGAATCATAACCATGCCGAACTGCTTCGAGTCGGGTCGTTCTCCGCCCAGTTCCATGTCGAACTGTTCCTTGGCAAGCATTGCACCCAGCAGGATTTCTCCCATGTGGCGCAGTAGAATGTCGGCGACTTCACGTTCAACAAAGGGCACAACAAACTGTCTGTTGAAGCTGCTAACGAAGGTCCTTATTTCCCCAGGTGTCAAGTCCTTAAAAACTAGCTTCAGTTTCTCTCCAGCAGCTCTCGCATCAGGAAGAATCCGAAGAACATCTGTTTCAGTGATCATTTTTTCACCTAAAGGCATTTAAAGGCAAGTTCAGTATTTAGCAACTTTGAAGCACAAGTGACACAAGTAAAGAAGAAAGAAGAAATTCTAATAAGAATCAGATGTTCAAAAGAGACTAAACGAAAGTTCAGAATGTTTGTTGCCTCCAATAACTTTGTCAATTTTGAAGAAGCACTAAAATTCCTACTAAATCAATCTGAAGAAAAAGCAACCAGAGAAGTTGCGATAGAAATTTCTAAACGTCATGTCACAAATGGGAAAATTACGGAAATTTCGGAAAAATAGCATGATGATTAAGCGACAGGCGCAAGAAGGAAATTTTGAGCGATAAGTCTAGAGTTCGATGGCGACTTCTTCGGGTCTCGTGGGCGGAATAACTTGACCAGCACGTCTAAGCCGAAGCTCTATAGAATCTCTTGACGGAACTTCAGCGTAGTCGGCGATGACGCCTATGCCTTTGGCGATGCTTCGGATCAAAAGAGGTTCTTCAGCGATCATGAGGGTTTCTAAAGGCTCTGCCCATTTGCTTCCTTCCCTAACCATGTAGTTTCCAGCCAATCCTACTAGGAAAAGCCCGGCTCTGCCAATGGTTTGAATAGGTCTTGCAATAGGAGCCTCAATTGGAAACGATTCATCCAGTTTCTCTAAGCCTATGTCGGCAAGACCTGCGAGCCCGGCTACACCCAACTTTTTAAGTGCAATTTTAGCCATGTGAAACCAACCTACTGTATTAGAAATACGCTGTTCTGAATAAAAGGTTTTTTATGCTTTTTCGGCTGTTTCAGTCGTTTTCTGTTCGGTTGCTGTCGGTTCAGATGATTCTTCTGGGATTGGTGTGTGCACACCAGCGTCTTCAGCGCCTTGTTCTAGTTCATACTTGTTTTGTTGGGGCGTTTCCTGTTTTGGGGGAGTTCTTTTCACAAGTGTTAAGGCTGTTTGTTTAGGTTTTGGTTCTGAGAAGAGAAAATTGTAGATTTGGTTGACATCCTCTCTTAGCCACTCCATGCCTTCAGGGTTCATATTCACGATAAGCGAAGCCAAATCGGGTCTATCCACGCGGAGCCATTCGAGAACATTTTCTGCTGTCAGCATGTCCCGTCTTATCTGTTTGCCTTGTAGGTTCATGCGTTCAATTATTCGCGCCCACTTCTTTCCGAATGTGCGGTCTTCTTGTTCAGTGACGCTTAATGTGTGTGTGCCTTTGATGATGGCTTCGTAGAGGTCTTTTGGCTTGACTAAGCGCAGTCTTTGTCGCATGTACCCTCGGCAAACTTCTATGCCGCCTTGAACGAGAAACTGTTTTCCAATACTTTTTAAAATCCTGATGCCACTCACTTTTGAGCCTCTTCAGGTTTAGTGGCTTCGTATTGGGCACCACACCTAGCGCAGGTTACGACTGCGCCGGGTTTTGTTCCTGGAGGAACACTGATCATGGCTCCACATTTAGTTCCGTCAGGCAATTCGCCTTCACATTTATATTGTTTGATGTCTTCGCTTTCCTCTGTTTCTCCCTCAGTCTTTTTTCCTTCCCCAGGTTCTAAGCCTTCGCTTACTCCCTGAGCGATGGTTTCTCCAATTCGCCTAAGTGACCCAGCGATGAGGTCTGTTCGGCGTCTACTCTCCATCAGTTTCGCCTTTTCAATGTTGCCTCTAAGACGCATTTCTTCTAAACGAAGTTGCCAAGCACGATCCGACGACCTCATGGTTTTTTGGAATTCTTGGTCGTTCTTACGCATTTCTGCCATGATTTGAAGGTATGGAGCGTCGCCGCCGATCATGCCGAGTTCCTTAGCGATTTTCATGCCTTCGGGTCCCTGCGCGATGAGTGATTCAAGGATTCCCAACCTTGGTTTAGATTCTCCGCCACCACCCTTCGGCGCAGCCAATTGCATGCCCGTTTGGATAGCGCCTATTGTTGCGTTCACGATTTTCTCTGGATCGGCACCTTGAGGCTGAGACTTCACTTCTCTAATAAGCTCTGGTATGTTTAGACTTATGTTTGGTTGGGTTTCCCGTTTGGCTAAAGCAGCGTTCAACTCGATGACATCTTTAATGGTTAACTGTTGCTGTCCTTGGCGTTGACTCATCGCAAAGGACATCATGGCAAGCATGGGGTTGTTTGAACTCAGCGCTATGAGGGCGCCTAACGCTTCTGGGTCCATGCTCTTAACCCATTGGCTTACGACTTGAGGGGGCAAACCGCTTTTCATCAGGCTTGTGGTGACGTTGTCGGTTGAAGGTATAGTTTGAGGCGCTGGCAGTCCAGGCTTACTTGTTTCGTCCATCACTTCTCGGAAGGCGCGGAGAGCGTAGGCTTGACTATAGGCTTTACGAATATCAGCATAGAAATCGGGTTCAGAAACGGTTTGCGCTTGTTCTTTTTCAGTTGGAGATACTCCGCGAAGATAGGCTTGATACGCTTTTTCATACAGCACTCTGCTTTTCCCTCTTTCAATTTCAAGTTGTCTTCTTATTCGTTCACGTTCCTCATCTAAAACCTCTGGCGGTATTGGAGGCGGAACAGCTCCCATTCCACTCATGCTTTTGACTCTCCTTTATTCACTTGAGCTGGAGCGGTCACGGTTTGGGCAGGCGAAACAGGAGGAGCGGTGGCGCCGCTAGCCACTAATGGAGAACCCATTTCCCTCAGTTTCGCCTTCAACTGTTTAAGATCTATGCTGTCAGTCATCGCCGTCTCAACGTATGCTGCAAATTCGTGTGGAACGATTTTGATGCGGAGTTTCCATTCAAAGTCTCTTTTGACACCATACCAAGGCAACAAAACCAGTTTAAGCCACTCATTCACGTCGTCGAAGCCTTCGTCCATCGCTAAAGCGTAGAGTTTGGCAACGTGTTCTTTAGAAATAAGCATAGGTATGAACTGAGGCGGCTTTTTCTGCTCAGATGGTTCTTCCATTGGACCGCTTGCGGCAACGCCCTTCAACATTTCTCCGACTCTACCGAGGGCTATTCCAAGCTCGTCAGCGATTTGGCGATGAGTCATGCGTTTTTCAGTTCTAAGCTTGAAGGCTGCTGCACGAAGTTCGTCTTCTGAACGTTCAGTCATTTTGTTCACTGTTCACTCATAGATTGAATGTTTATACTTAAAAATTTAATGCATGGTGAAGAAGGTTTTTAAGGTTTGTGAACACAATAGGCTATGGTGCTGTTCATGCCCGTTGATTACCATAGGATTGTGTTGCCTTTTGTTGAAGAAGCGTTTGGGCTTGCGACGCTTTTGATTCCTGAGCCGAAGGCTGAGCCGACGCCTGTTTTGACTGATGTTGAAGCGGCGGAGTTGAACACTGAACGCATCAAACTTGTGAAGAAATTAGTGTTGGAAATGAGGCAAGAGACTGCTTGTCCAAGATGCGCCAAGAAGATTGAAAGCCTGTTGCCAACAATTAATGAGTTAGAAACTGAAATTCCCTCTTACGAGAAGATAGCGAGGCTACGACAGAATTTAAGGCAGTTGCTTGACGAAGTGAAAACTGGGTTGCCATTACTTAGTGAACAGCAGATGGCATCGTTGAAAACAGAGGAGAAAGTTGCAGAGGAAACGAAGGGGTCTTAAGTGACTTCTATTTACGATGATGTCCGCAAGCTCTACGAGGCGCTTGACCAGTCGGATTTGAAGACAGCGAAGGAAACCTTGAGGCGCCTCATAGTGCATGGAGTTAACAAGGATTTCATTCGGGAAATGTTGAAGACGGTTGCACTAGAAAAAATGATGGAACACCTATACGACGAGGTAGTGAAGGAGCCCAAAGAAGCATAGCA
>Ga0315307_1000114_pt1 | contig 31236 bp, 26 predicted proteins | sample TDP2_MG_FD_203079 | JGI IMG/M metagenome (GOLD analysis project Ga0315307, IMG submission 203079) | Freshwater sediment microbial communities from Lake Towuti, South Sulawesi, Indonesia - TDP2 | ecosystem: Environmental > Aquatic > Freshwater > Lake > Sediment | place: Indonesia: South Sulawesi...
GCGTCGGCTGGCTGCGCCTCGCCGATCACGAAGGGGACACCGGTGTCTCCCAGCCCCGCCTCCAGCGAGGGTCCCCAGTCAACGCCGAGCTTGAGGCTGTCCTCCCGGCTCACCTCCGTCACCATGGCGGTGATGTGGACTTGCTTGGGGGGCTTGTCGAGCTGCTCGAGCAGTCTCATCGCCCTCTCGACGGCATAGGGCGCGCCAGAGAGGATCAAGGCGGTGACCGGAGCGGCCTCGATGGTCACCCCAGCCGCGCCGCCTGGGCCCGCTCCGGCGGCCGCGCCGGCGCCAGCCCCAGCTCCGCCAGCGTACTGCGGCGCGGCGAGCATCTGGGCGGTCCCTCCCGCGCCCCCGGTCGGCCGCTGGACCACCGGCGTGAAGGAGCGCGGTGCCAGCGTGACAGTCAGGTCAGGGACGAGTGAGGTGAGCGCCTCCTGCAGCTCGTCCGGGCTGGTGTACTTCACGTAGTAGATCGCCTGCGTGGCCTGGGCAGGAGAGGGCGCAACATCAGAGGAGGAGATCAGCGAGCGGACCGACTCCCACTGCTGATCATTGGCGGTGATCAGCAGGCTGTTCTCCTGGGGCCCTGGCTGCACCTTCACCTCTGGCAGGGCCGCAGAGACGATGTCGGCCATCTGGTCGGCCTTGAGATAGCGGACCGGCACGACCTCGGTGGTCGGCGCCTTGGGCAGAGGGGGGACGTCAATCTCTGCCAGCGCTCGCTCCGCCTTGGCCAGCGAGGCCTCGGTTCCCAGCAGCACGACCGAGCGCACGCCCTTCTGGGTGGAGACGGTGACATCTGGCGTGAGCTTCGAGACCACGCTCTGGGCGTACTCCGGCTGGATGTGCTGGAGCACCACTACGGCCGAGCGGAGCTCTGAGACGCGCATCGCCCGCACTTCCTCTGGAGTCCCCACCACATAGGCCGCATCCACCCAGGCGTAGTCCAGGCCATTGGCCTTGGTGAGGATGTTCATCGCCTGCTCGAGGGTAACGTTGCGCAGATGGACCGTGGTCTTCCCTTTCACGCTACTGCTCAGCATGATGTTGGCCCCGCTCTGGGTGGCGAGAGCCTGGAAGACATCCACGAGGTCCGCCTCCACGAAGTCGAGCGTATAGCGCGCCCGTGCGCCGGCTGGCCCGGCCGGCCGTCCCGCCGTGTAGGCCAGGCCCCTCGCGGCCGCGGCCTGCATGCCCGGCTTGGCCCGTCCGTTCGCCCAGAGGGCGGTTCCCGTCAGCAGCGTGACCACTACCAGGGCCACGCCCCTCACTACCACACTTCTGTTGCGAGTCATGGCGCTACTGCCTCCCTCCCATCCGTAGGATAACCTTGCCTTCCCTGTCGGCGAGCACGACCTCGCGCTGGCCGATGGTCTGCACGCGATAGTCCCCGATGCGGTCTCCCACCACGGCGTAATACCGCTTCTCCCCCTCGCGGATCACGGCCATGGTGCGCCTTCCGCGGACGATCCCGGTGAGCGTCAGCCCCTGCTCCGGCCGTGGGCCGGCCGTCTGGCCGGCGCCAGGCAGCGGCGGCATGGACGCTGCCGCGGGCGCAGGAGTTGGGGGAATGCCCGGCACCGGCTCTCCCTTGCCCTCGCTCACCTTCGGGCCTGCAGGCGCGGGACCCACTGGCTTGACCTCAGGCGTGGAGGCGGCCACCACACCCTCAGGCCCAGGCCCTGCAAATGGGTTCCGGGGAGCACCTGTGGCCGAGGCGGTCTGGGTGGCACCCGGGCTCTCGGTGGCCTCCCCGCCCTTGGCCTTCTCCTTGCCCGCAGCAGAGGCCGCGGTGGCCTGAGCCTGTGGCGCGGGCGCAGGCGCGGGCTTGTGTCGGAAGGTGTAGAGCGCTACCACCAGCGCCGCCACCGCCAACACAAGCAGCAGAACGTCCTTACCGCGACGCGTCATCCTTTCCCCCTTTCGTGATCACGGCGGTGAGATCCAGGGTGGCCGTGAGCTTTGGGGATCGCTCCGCTTCGGACCCCGTCTTCGGAGCGAAGCTGATGTCGTTCACCGCGATCATCTTCCGAAACCGTTCCAGCTCCTTCAGGAAGCCAATCACCGTGGTGTAGGTGCCCTCAACCTTCAACTCAATGGAGGAGCAGTCGTAGGGGACCCTGCTCTTCTCGGAGGCCTTGCTCTCCGTCTGTCCCCCCTGTTGCGGCTGAGCCTTCACCACCTCGCCAGTCTCCTCATTCACCTGCGTCCCCGCGGCCTTGCTCTCAGTGGTCTTGGCCTTCGGCCGAACGCCTATGATGGAGTTGCTGGTGGCCAGCGCCAAGTGTTCGATCTGGCGAAGGAAGGTGGGCATGTAGGCGCTATCCGGCAGGGCGGGCTCCAGCACCGCCAGGCGCGCTTGCAGCCTCGCGTACTTGGTCTCCAGCTCGGGCTGCTTGGTGAGCTTCTGGCGCACCCGCTCGAGCTGTCCCTCTTTCTCGGTGAGCTGCTTGTGCAGCGCGCGCAGCTCGCCGCTCTTGGCGCGGTAGAGGCTGGCGCCCAGCCCGATTAGGCAGAGCGCGGCTATCGCCAGCAGCGCGAAGACGACTTTTCGATCGGTGCCGGTGTTCATCTCAGGTCACTCCCGATCACCTTGGTCAGTGGCACGGTGACCTCGAACTGCATCACCGGCCGGCCCCGCGTGGTGACGTTCAACTGGGTGAATCCCAACACCGGCGCCTTGCTCCAGGCTGGCTTGTCCAGGGCGAGCATGAACTCCCCGACGTCGGCCTGGTTGAAGGCCGAGCCGCGCAGCGACAGGACCTGCTCTTTCTCCGCGTGCCGGGAGGAGAGCTGGGTGAGCCAGACATTCCCCGGCGCAGGCACGCAGGCGCCAATGTCCCGCAGGATCTCAATCCAGGCCCGCTCGCTCCTGTGCACCTTCTCCAGCAGCTCGACCCGAGGCGTCAGCGAGGCGATGTTGGCGTCCAGGAAGCTGATGCGGCTCATGGCCTCGGCCGTGCCCGGGTCGCTCAGCTTTGCGTCCACCTCCGCGATCCGGCCCTTGGTAAGCTTGGTAACCACGGCGAGACGGGCATAGAGCAGCGCGACGCCCACGAAGAGCACAATGAGCGAGTACACCGAGCAGCGCATGATGGCAACCGCGCGCTGCTTCTGTCGGCGTCGGCTGGCGATCAGGTTGATATCGAGAACAGTCATGGCAGTCCTCCACCGGCCTGCGGCGATTGAGTGCTCCACTCACGCCCTCTCCCGGGTATGACCCTCCTGCTTGGTCCGCTTCTGTCTGGTCAGCACGACCTCACGGAGAGCCAACCCGGCCGCCACCAGCAGGGCTGGGGCGTGGGACTGCAGGTAGTCTTGGTTCACGCCCCGGGCCTGGAGCCGGCCCGGCCCGAAGACATTCAAAAGCGACACCGGTACGCCGAGCTGGGCTTGGAAGTAGTCCTGGATGCGGGGCAGCTTCGCACCGCCGCCGCTCAATAGCAGTTGGCTCACCCCTAGCTCGCCAGTGCCAGCATCCGGCGTCTGCTGCTGGTAGTCATGGTAAGCGAGAGAGCGCCGGACCTCGCGGATGAGCTCATCCAGCAGGGGCTCGATGGCTCGGCTGGCCTGCTGCGCGGCCGGGTCGAGAGTGGCCCGCTCCTCTTCGCTCAGCACCACCTGGGTGGCGGTCTCCTTCAGGTGGTTGGCCTCCTCGCTATCTACATCAAGCGCGTTCTTGATCGCCTCCGTGAAGGCGTTGCCGGCGATCGGGATCATGCGGCTCAGCACGAACTCCTCGTCCTTCAAGATGGTGATTTCGGTATAGGCGGCACCAATGCCCAGCAGCGCGGTGGTCTCCCCCTGGGCGTGCGTCCGGCCGTCCGAGGCCAGCAGGCCGCGCATCGCAGCAAAGGGCTGGATCTCGACCGCCAGTGGCTCCAGGCCGGCCAGCTCCAGGGTCTCCACCTGGCTGTCCACCATATCCCGGGGCGCGGCCACCAATAGCACCTTCATCTGGCCCGATGAGGCCGACTTGGCCTCGGGCCGATCCAGAATCTGGAACTCGACTACGCTGTCCTCCACTGGGAACGAGATGTAGTTCCTCGCCTCCCACTGGATGGACCGTCGGAGCTGCCGCTCGGACATCACCGGAAGCGGCACCTCCCGCACCACTACCGTCGGCCCGGCGATCCCGGCCACCACGGTGGCCGCGTCCATCTCCAGCGCTTCCAGCAGCGACCGGACGGCTTGCGCTACCGCCAGTGGGTCAACGATCACCCCGCCCTTGATGGCGTTGGCAGGGGTGAGCGCGCTCCCCGCCTTGCGCAGCGAAATGCCCTCTCTGGCCTCATGCAATTGCACCAGCTTGATGGCGTTGCTTCCCAGGTCAAGCCCGACCGGTGCGCTTCCCGGCCCCAATCTCGCCAAGAGTCCCATGTCTGTCCACTCCCCACATTCACCTATCAGCAGCTATCAGCGTCTATGGCTGGCATCAGGCGACTATCAACGCGGGCGCTTCGCATCAGCCGACGAACCCCGCCTGGCTGGCTGCTGCCGTGGTTTGCCCTTCACAGGCGACGCCAGATAGGAGTCGCGGCCGAAGTCAATCGCGCCGGTGGCGGCAGGCAGCTTGCCGCCGGTCTGGATCACGTTCCCGCTCTGCGCCGGCGCCTCCCACTCCTCGACGATCCCTTCGGAGAGCAGCTCGGTCACGCCGTTCAGCGCCTCCATTGGCTCCAGCCCCGACTCGCGGATGATGGTGGCGACGTCCCGGCGCGCATCTACCAGGCGCAGCACGGTCTGCGCGGCCGCGGTGAGCGATTCGTACTGCTCGTTCACCGCGAAGGCCCGCTGCCGGAGCACCACGTGCATGTCGGGCAACTCGGCCTCCACCCGCTCCCACTCGTCGAAGCGCTTCATGCCCTCGAGGATGAGGGCCTCGGTGCTGGCGGTGATCTCCTTCGCCACCGCGTCATCACTGCGCTGGAAGGAGAACTCGCCGGTCTTCCAGCCGAGCACTCGGTAGACCACCTCCGGTCCCCGCTCCCGGCGGGAGACGGCCCGCGCCACCTCTCCGCCGAGGATGTGCAGCTCGGCCCGCTCCGTGCCCCGCCAGCAACTCAGCTTGCCACTCTTGTGGCTCACGTTGAGCAACTGCAGCAGTTCGGCGAAGCTGATGTCTTCAAATGTCCCAGTCAGCGCCATCGCCCTGTTGATGACCTCAGGCAACTCCCGCCTTCTGCTTGCGCGCCAGGTTGCCCAGCACCCGAGTACAGATCGCGCTCAGCGACTCGAATACCCCGTCGCCCTGGATGGCGATCGCCTCCAGGGCGGCTACCTGCCGCGGGTTGATCACGTATTGCAGGTACTGGATGGGCGCGGTGTTCGGCAGGTCTCGCTTGTTATACTGAACCACGTAGGGCGTGGTCTCCAGGCTGGAGCCGTAGGTGGCCAGATTGTCCTGGAGGTTACGGAAGCTCTCCAGGTTCTCTCGCATCTTCTCCCACTGCGAGTCGCAGACGAAGATAATGCCATCCACTCCCCGCAGCACGAGCTTGCGGGTGGAGTTGTACATCACCTGGCCCGGCACCGTGTAGAGCTGGAACTTGGTGCGGAAGCCGTGGATCTGGGCCGCCTCCAAGGGGAGGAAATCGAAAAACAGCGTTCGCTCGCCGGGTGTGGCCAGGGAAACCATGTTGCCCCTCTTATCGGGCTGGGTATGCTGGTGGATGTGTTGCAGGTTCGTGGTCTTCCCGCACATGCCCGGCCCGTAGTAGACGATCTTGCAGCTAATCTCCTTCAGGGCATAGTTGATCGAGGCCATCGCTCCGCGATCCTCTCTTCTCTCCCTGGTCGCTCACATCAAATGGTCGCAAACACCACCGGCTCGGTGTCACCGCTGAGCTTGGCCCACGCAGGCGGCGATGGCGGCGGGAGCTCGAGCGCTTCGGGTGGCAGCTGCGGCACGATCAGCTCGAGGGGCAGCAGGACCAGCGAAGCCTCACGCTCGACATCGAACTCCAGCGGCGCATGCATGGTGCCGGGCGGCAGCCAATCATGCAGGCTGCCCAACCGTACCGCGATACGCGCCTCCCTCAACTGGGGAACGATCGCGTCCAGCGGTATGGACACGGGATGCGACTCATCGTACTCGTGAGCGCTCTCCCCAATCAGGTCAGGGGGAATCTGAGCGAGCACGGCGCGAAGCGGGACCTCGATGGTCCCGTCCAGCTCGACCACAGGATGAAGGGAGTCCTCGACCCGGGCAACCGACACTTTGGGCCGGGTGTCCCAGATGGGGATGGTGTCAGATCCTCCTCCCAGCACCAGAGCGGGGTCGCCCTCGCCGGCGATGGCGATCGCCGTGCCCACCGCGGCGCTCTCGGCGAAGCGCCGCTTCCGCGACTTGCTGTAGGTGCGCACTGGCAGCAGGAGGCGCAGTGGATAGAACACCATCAGCGCGAACAAGGCCGCACAGATCCGGGGGCCGAGTGCAGAAGTACGGTCGAGGGCCACGTTGAAGTCGCTGAGGTTCTGCACGAGGGCCAGCCCGAGGGCTGCGCCGGTGGCAAGCGCAAGTCGGACGAAGACGAGCAGGCAGATCCCGAGGATCCAGCCGCTCAGCGAGATGCCCTGTCGCCAGGCATAGACGGCCGTGCCAAAGATCGCGACCTCAACCACCCAGGCCGTGACGCCGGAGATCTGCCATTCGGGCGCCGACTTGACCTGGGCAATCTGGATACACAGCACCACGGCGGCCACGAATGAGATGGCCATCGAGAAAGCGCTGATTGCGGTGAACTCCCTGCGCATGGCCTCCCAGACTTGCGCGGCCCTGAATGCCGCTGCTCATGGCCTGCGCCGCGCGCTACAGGATGGCTGGCACTCACGCGCGAACCGGTCGGCCGCCACGAGCCAAGCACTGCCGCCAAAGTCAGTGACTTATTCCACATTCGCCTGGGAAGATACCATCGGCCCACCAGGGCCGCAGGGGCCGCACGAGCGCGCCGCTTTCACCACACGGAGCGCCTGCTGATTAGCCCAGGAAGTGGGCCCAAGGGCTATGGTTCGTACTCGTGTTCCGCGCGCAGCCGGTCGTTCACGAACACGCGGACCACCGTCTTGCCGGCGATCGTGAGAGTCTGAGTTGGGATGCTCTCGCCGGCCCGATGGCGGCCCTCGTAGATGGCGCGGCGGCCCCGGTCATCAGTGAGCTCGACCGCGACCTTCATCTCCCCGGGGCCAGCATCGGCGGGCACCATGAACTCGAGCTTCTCCTCTCGCCCCTCGGCCGGGCCCGGCTGAGGCGGCAGAGGAGGGCCGGGTGGGAGCGCGGGCTTCGGGCCCTGGCTGATCACGATGTCCACTGCGGTGCCACGGACCACTCGTGCTCCCGCGGTGGGATAGGTGCGCGCCAGGTAGCCGGCGGGCACGTGATCGTCATAGGCCTCTTGCACCGCGCCGAGGCTCAGTCCGGCCGCCTCCAGGTTGCGCGCTGCCTGGGCCCTCGACATCTGCGTGACATTCGGCACCACCACCGTTCTGGGCCCTTCGCTCAGCACCACCTTGACCACCGCCGCGGTGGGGACTCGCTCAGTGGCGGCTGGGTCCTGGGTGAGCACCGATCCGGCCGCCACATCCTGGCTCTCGCGCCGGCCGACTTCGCGGTATGACAGGCCCGCCTCGCGCAGCAGCTCCTGGGCCGCGGCCCCGCTCATGCCCACCACATCCGGCACCCTCACCGTTGATGGGCGACCGCGCGCCGAAGCCCATAGAGTGATGCCTACGGCCGCCGCGAGCGCCGCGATCGCGGCCCCGAGGGCGATCACCCGTCGCCTCGCGCGCCAGCGCACGCCCACTTCGGGAAGGCCCAGTCGCCTCCACCAACGTCCTGCCCACCCCGGCCTCCAGACGCGGCGCTCCTCTCGTGGGCAGGCGGCCAGGTAGCCGAGCAGCTCGCGCGCCGAGGCAAACCGATGGGACAGGTCCTTCTCCAGACAGTGCGCGATGACCGAGTCCACTTCGTGGGGCAGGCCGGGACGGAGCTCGCTCGCGTGCGGCGGCCGGTCATAGATGTGCTTATGGAGCACAGCCAGGCGTTCGCCGCCGTCGAAGGGCAGTCTTCCTGTCACCATCTCGAAGAGCGTGATCCCCAGGGAGTAAATGTCACTCTGTGGGCCCACCACGTCGCCGCGCGCCTGCTCAGGAGAAACGTAGCTGACCGATCCGAGCAGCAGGCCGGCCTCGGTGTGGCCTGGGGACGACATCGCGCGGGCGATGCCAAAGTCCGTGACCTTGACCTGCCCTTCCGGGCCCAGCAGGATGTTGTGCGGCTTGATGTCCCGGTGCACGACTCCCGCGGAGTGGGCGGCCTCGAGCGCCTCGGCCGTCTCAGTCGCGACCCGGACCGCCTCTTCAAGGGGCAGGGGCCCTTGCCGGCGCAGCCGCGTCCTCAGGCTCTCGCCGGGCACGTACTCCATTACTATGTAATGATGAGGGCCATCGCTTCCGGTGTCGTATACCCCAGCGATGTGCTCGTGGGTGATGCCTGCCGCGGCCCTCGCTTCCCGGCGAAAGCGCGCCAGGAACTCACCATCAGCGGCCAGCTCCGGCCGCATCACCTTGACCGCAACCACTCGCCCCAGCACCCGATCGCGGCCCCGGTAGGTGGCCGCCATACCACCTTCGCCCACCTTCTCGAGGATCTCGTAGCGATCGTTGAGGACTTGCCCGATCATTGGCCCGCTGGTCTCACGCTACCGGCGAAAGCCCCGCCACAGGACGACCGCCATGGCCAGGGCCAGCAGCACTACGGAGGCCACGATCAGCACCTGGGAAAGAAAGAACGTCACGGGAGGCCGCGGCAGCAAGCTCGCCGCGGCAAAGCAAATGACCGCGCAGGCGAGGAAGAAGGGGGCCGGCCCGATCCGGCGGCCCCGCCGCCGCGCCTGGAAATAGGCAGTGCCGAGCACCCAGATGAGCAGGGCGCCGCCCAGGGCGAGCCGCCACCACCGCACGTCCCCTGCACCTCCCGCAGAGCGGTCTCACAGGCCTGGATACGGCGCGCTCCCTGTCGCTTCCTGCTTCGTCTGATCGGCCTGCTCGCGCCAGGCGCGCTGCCTCTCACGAGTCCAATCACGTTTGTCCCCAGAGGCGAAGACGTGAATGGCGCCCTGCGGTTGGATCGGGCAGACTCGCTCGCAGATGCCGCAGCCCACGCAGATGGTCTCCTCCACCACCGGTCGCCCTCGCCCCTCGACCATCTTCTGCGAGATGGCGTCGTAGGAGCACTGCTCGTCGCAGACCAGGCACTGGCGGTCTGCGGCCCAGGCGACACACATGCTGCGATCAATGACTGCGGTGCCCAGATAGAGATAGGCCTTCTCCTCGATGGTGAAAGGCTCGATCGCCCGCGTTGGGCAGACTGCCCCGCAGAGGTTGCAGTTCTGGGCGCAGAAGCCAATGCGCGGTACGACCACCGGGGTCCAGAGCGCCTCCAGCCCGCCTTCTCCCAGGGCGGGCTGAAGCGTGTTCGTGGGGCAGACCTTCATGCATTCGCCGCACCGCACGCAGGCCGTCACGAACGACTCCTCGGGCAGGGCCCCCGGTGGGCGGATCAGCTTCGACCCGGAGATCTTGAGCACACCGGCCTCGCTGCGCCGAGCCGACCACTCTATCTTCGGGAAGACCACCGCGGCCACCCCGGCGGCGGCCGCCTGAAGCACCCGGCGGCGGTCCAGTTGGAGCGCATCATCTCTGTGCGCGTCGGTCGGCCTCCAGGTGAGCGAAATCGCGTTCTCGGGGCAGACCGCGATGCAGCTATAGCAGCCAATGCATTCCACGCCGCGGTACTGGCGCGGGTCTTCGGTGATTGCGCCGACCTTGCACTCGTTGACGCAGCGCAGGCAGCTAGTGCACTTGTCTGAGACCGAGAGGCGTAGCGGCGACGCCTTCCCGAGCAACCCAAGCAGCGCACCCAGAGGACAGAGATTGCGGCACCAGAAGCGCCGCGCGAATCGGCCCAGCGCGATGATGCCGCCGAAGACCAGCAGGCTGAACGCGGCGAGTCGGAAGTAGACCGGGCGCGCGGCCTGCCCGATGGCAATCTGGACGGGGTTGAGGACAGGGGCCACCCAGTCGTGTCGGGCCACAAAGTCAGAGTACGTCCAGACAGTGAGCGTATCGCTGCTGAGGGTGGCCAGCCACTGGACCAAGGGCAGCACCGCTAGTGTGAAGGTGCGCGTGAGGAGCGCAATCGGGTCCAAAAGATACACGGCCGAGAGCCCGACCGTCTGGGTGAGCGCCATCTCCTCGGCCGAGCGATGGGCTGCCGGCAAGAGGATGGTGAGCAGCAGCGCGATCAGCAGGTAGAACTTCAGCCGCCGCCAGGGAGGAGCCTGGCCGGGCTTGCGCCCGCGGAGGCCGAAGACGCGCTCTCCGATATCAATAGAGGTGCCCATGGGGCAGATCCAGCCGCAGAAGGCCCGCCCCAAGGCCAAGCTGAGCACAGTCACTGGAACGGCGAACCAGAGCAGCGGCAGAAACGCGCGCCGCAGCGAGGCCGCTCCCGACAGCGCGATCAGCGGGTCGGCGCGCAGGAACAGATCGGGCGGAATGGGCGACGGGACCAGGAAGGCGGCGAAGGCAAACAGCACCACAAACCCGGCGAGGAACACGAGCTGCGAAACGCGCCGCAGCCCGCGCAGCCGTCTAGAGCGCATTTCATAGCCCTCAATCGGCTGGCTGGCCCGCATCTATGCTGGCATGAAAGGCGCCTAGCAAGCCCTGCCGCCGTTGCTCGGCTGTTCCACAACCTCCGAAGGAGGTTGTGGAACAGCCTCTAGACATGCTTGACCTTCACCCGGTCCAGACGGATCTCTCCCACCCCCGCGGCGGAGGCCAGCCTGAGGTGGCCGATATCCTGCGGCTTCCGGCCCAGAATGGTGGTGCCATAGGCATCCACGGCCAGGGGATCGGTGCCCGCGACCACGATGCCGGGGCTGGCCGTCTGGCCGGGCCCCTTGGGGCCATTCGTCAGCAGCGTACGGATGGCGTCGAGGACGACCAGATGGGGCTTCACCTCGGCCGCGAAATCAGCGATGCACTGGTCCAGGTCAGTGCGATGCCAGGCTCCTCGGTCCCACACCACACCCATCAGGTTCTTGCAGCCCAGCGTGACCGTGGTGCCGCTGTGCACCTTCGCGATGGGAACGTTGATGAACACATCGGCGCGCCGCACATCGCGCAGCACATCGGCGGACTTCAGCACTTTGGCCCGGGGCAGGTCCATCCGCTGGTACATCGCCACTGAGCGGGCCGAGATCACCTGAGCCCCGGCCGCCTTCGCGGCGGCCTCGATGCCGGTCATGTCCAGCACCACATCGTCGGGGCTGTCGAGGATGTGATCCATCACCTTCACTTGCCGCGCGCCCGCGGCCTTGCACAGGCGCACGATCTCCGCCACTACCTCGGGGTGCGTGGTCGCAGCCTGATCTGGCTTGCGGCCCCAGGCTATGTTCGGCTTCACCAGCACGACAGAGCCGGGCTTGACGAACGCCCTCATCCCGCCGAGCGCCTCCACAGCCGCCCGAACCAGAGCGGCCGGGGCCTTCTTCGAGGCCACGGCAATAGTGGGGCCGCCCGCAGCCTCGACCTCACGGAGGCCCTCCAGGCCCGCGAGCTCACTCAGGCCATAGGCCGCCAGCCCAGCGGCCGCGGTGCGCTGGAGGAACTGCCGCCGCGTCATCCTATCGTCTGCCATGCCGCTATCTCCTCACCAGAGACATACTACCCAGGCCGGCCGGCCCACCGAAACGGGGGTGTGTCGGAGAACCCACTCGGCCCGGCTCAACTCAAGGCTTCCCGGGAGCAGCAGGGGCGGGCGTCGGCTTCTGCTCCGTCGGCGGCTTGCTCTCTGGCGCGGCGGCGCGCTGCTCTTCCAGCGCCGCCTTCGCGCGCTCGGCCTGGGCTTCCTGGTACGTCTTCAGCCAATCTTGCTCTTTCTTGACCAGTTCCGGCTCGGCCATCCTCTGGAAGATGGAGACCAACTGCTCGTGCATCCGCGGGGTGTCGCTCCAGTTGCTCGCCTCCTGGTACCACCCCAGGGCCTCATCGCGCTTGCCCAGGTTCTCGGTGACGCGCGCCAGGGCCATCAGCGCCTCCCCCCGGACCCCTGGCAGTGGGTTCCTCTCATCTTGGGCGAGCATGTCTACGGCCGCTCCATAGCTGTCGGCGGCCTCCTTCCATTTCCCCCGCTGGGCGAAGGCGTCCCCAAGCATGTAGTGGATGGTACCGCCGACCAGCCCTCTCAGCCGCGCTCCCTCCGGCGCCGCCTTCTCGAGCTGGTCAATGGCCCTCACCGGGTCGCCCTGCTGCATATGCTGGTAGCCCAGGATCTCCGGGTCGAGGATCTCGAGCTTCGCTTGCTGGCGGAGCTTGCTGCTGTACTCCATCCAGCGCTCTGATCGGCGCTGGTCGGTGAAGCTGCGCAGGTGCTCCTGCTTCTTCTGCTCAAAATCCTGGGGCAGATCGCGCCTCCGGCCCTCCAGCTTGATGAGCAGATAGCCGGCAGGCATCTTGATGGGGCCCGCCAGCTCCCCAGGCTTGAGGGCCTGCACAGCCCTCGACTCTTCGGGCGGCAGAGCAGAGAGGGAGAGCGATGACCTCAGCCCCCCGGCGGCCTTCAGCGCCTGGTCATCTGATTCGGCCTTCACCAGGGCCGCCAGGTCCGTGCCCTGGCGGGCCTTCGCCAGCAGCTGCTCCGCCCGCTTCCGGGCCTGCTCCTCGGTGCGCGCTGGCTTGCCCTGCGGGTGGAGGCTGACGGTCAGCTCGCGCAAGCTCACTCGGTCGTAGGAAGCGAGCAGTTCCTGCTCCGTCGGACTCACCGAGCCGCTCACCTTCTGCCGGAGCTTCTCGATGGCGATCTGCGCCCGCAGATCGTCTCCTCCCTGAGTGACCATGCGCTTGATCACCCACTTGCGGAACGCGCCCTCGCTCATCCTCTGCCTCGGGCGCCCCTCGGTCCGGGTGTAGATCTCGCCGAGCGCCTGCTGAAGCTGCTCTCCCTTGTAGCGTGACTTGACCTGCCTGAGCTCCTCGTCGGCCATCCTTTCGGCCTGTCGCTTGACGTCCCCCCGGGAGACCGGGATCTTGTCGGCCCGCGCCTGGCCCAGGAGCAGCTCCGTCATCAGCGCTTGGTCGAAGGCCTGGAGGCGGAACTGGCTGATCTGGTTCAGGTTGACGCTCTGCCCGATGGACTGGTAGATGGGCACCATCTGCATGAGCGACTGATCGAACCACTTGTCCAGGGAGGCGCGCCGCAGCGGCTGCCCATTCACGCGGGCGATGACATCTTGAGTGGCCTCCTGGGCCTCGTCCTCAGTGCGTCGGCTCAGGCCCGGGGTGAACACGAACGGCAGGCCGATGATGAACACGCCGATGAGGAGGTAAAGGACGTACCGGAGGTGTACGGCGAACCGCCGCCTCATCCCCTGAATGGACATCTCGAGTGCTACCTTCCTTCTCTCATGCACTACCAGACTGGGCTTCGGCCAACCCGGTCGGCGCCCAGGCTGAGAGCGCCCGGCCCAGCCCACACCCGCGGGCGAGGGCACAGCCGGGCCGAGGTGTCTACTGCTCTTGCGCTGGCTGCTCTGGCGCAGCGCTCAATCGTTCCCGCGCCGCTCGCACCGCGCTCAACACCCGGTTGACGTACTCCTCCAGATTGGCGAGGGCCCGGGTGGCGTACTCCTCGGCGCTCCGCCGGATCTCGTTGGCCTCTGCCGCGGCGCGCTGGATGATCTGCTCGGCGCGTTCGGTGGCCCGCCGCACCACCTCGTCATTGGAGACCAGCAGAGCCGCCTGCTCGCGCGCTTCCTCCAGCAGCCGTTCCCGCTCCGCCTCCGCATTCTCCAGAATGCGCTGGCGCTCTTGCATCACCCGGTTGGCGGCCTTGATCTCCTCCGGCAGGGCCGAGCGGATGCGGTTCACCTGGGTGAAGAACCGGTCCAGATCGAAGCCCCAGGCGCGATGGAGCAGCCGGGGCCGATGCTCCTCACCCATGCGCTCCAGTTCCTCCAGCCGCTTCAGGATCTCTATGGGGATCCCTCCTTTCCCACTGACCCAGATCGGTTCGCCAGACGCTGCCTCAGCATGCGCTCCACATGGGGCGGGACGAACTCGGAGACCTCTCCACCGAAGCGCGCGATATCGCACACCAGGCTTGAGCTCAGATAGTGCCACTCTGGCGCGGGCGTGAAGAAGACCGTCTCCACCTCCGGCGCCAGCGCCCGGTTGGTCGAGGCCATCTGCAGCTCAGACTCGAAATCCGAGACCGCGCGCAGGCCCCGCACGATCACCTGGGCCCCCATCGTCCGCGCGAAGTCCACTACCAGCCCTGGCACCACCTCCACCTCGACGTTCTCCATGTCCCTGCAGGCCTCGCGGAGCATCTCCACCCGTTCCGCGGTGGAGAAGACGGGCACCTTTCTTGGATTCACCGACACTCCCACGATCACCTTGTGGAACAGCTTGGCCGCCCGCCGCACCACGTCCAGATGACCGTAGGTGACTGGGTCGAACGTGCCTGCATAGAGCGCAATCGCCAATCCCGGCCTCCAACTTGGTGGCGAGCCCCGCTACTGAGGGCAGACCGCCTCCGTGCTCTGGTAGAAGTCTATCACGGTTTCGCCGAAGTCCGCCTGCCTCATCCTGCCCAGCCTCTTCACCTCCGCCGGCAGTTCCTCCCTCCGCGCGTGCTGGTAGATCACCAGCCCTCCGGCTCTCAGCAGAGACGGCCGCGCCGCCAGGTCCTGGAGCCGGGCCAGGGCTTCACCGGTCCCATATGGCGGGTCCACGAAAACCAGGTCGAAGCGCTCACTTTCCCGTTCGAGCCGGCGCACCGCGCGTGCCGCGGGCATCACCATCACTCGCGTCCGATCGGTGAACCCGCAGGTCGCGGCGTTCTCCGCGATCACTCGCGCCGCGGCCGGGTGGGACTCCACGAACACCGCCTTCTCCGCACCCCGGCTCAGAGCCTCCAGGCCGAGCGTTCCGGCCCCGGCGTAGAGGTCGAGCACACGCCTGCCTGCCACGCGGTGGGCCAAGATCGCGAACATCGCCTCCCGCATCCGGCCCGCGGTCGGCCTGAGCGCCTGGCCCCTCAGGGAGCGAAGACGGCGTCCCTTGGCTGTGCCCGCAATGATGCGCACTCTACCCGGCCATGCTGTCCATCCGAGATCGCAGCGCCGCCACCTGTTCTCGCAGCGCGGCGTGCTCCGGGGCCTGCAAGCTCGGGTCCCGGTCCACCAGCCAGAAGGCGGCCTCGCGCACCTCCTCCAGGACCCCCAACTCTCGGGCCATGCGCGCCAGACGGAAGTCAGGCAGGCCGTGCTGGCGCGTCCCATAGAACTCCCCGGGCCCTCGCAGCAGCAGGTCCTCCTCGGCGATCTTGAACCCGTCCGATTCCTCTAGCAGCACCTTCAGACGCCGACGCGTGGTGTCGAGCGACTCGTCCAGCCGTGGCCGGAGGCGGCCGGAGGGATTGTACTTCCGATCGGTGAGCAGCAGGCAGTATGACTCATGGCCGCCTCGCCCCACCCGGCCCCGCAGTTGGTGGAGCTGCGCCAGGCCGAAGCGCTCGGCGTTGATGATCAGCATCACCGTGGCATTGGGCACATCCACGCCGACCTCGACCACTGTGGTCGCAGTGAGGACGTCCACCTCGCCCGCCCGGAAGGCCTCCATGATCGCATCCTTCTCCGCGACCCGCATGCCGCCGTGCAGAAGGCCCACGCGCAGGTCGGGGAACACCGCCTTCTGCAGTTCCTCGGAGAGTGTGGTGGCGGCCTCGGCCTGGAGCTTCTCGGATTCCTCGATCAGGGGGCAGACTACATAGGCCTGCCGGCCCTGGGAAACTTGCTGGCGGACGAACCGGTACGCTTCCGCGGCCCGGGATGCAGAGAACCAGAGGGTGGTCACCGGCCACCGGCCTGGCGGCATCTCATCGAGGATCGAGATCTCCATATCGCCGTAGAGGGTCAGGGCGAGCGTGCGCGGGATGGGGGTAGCGGTCATCACCAGAGTGTCGGGCTGCGCGCCTTTGGTCCTCAGCTCTGCCCGCTGCCTCACGCCGAAGCGGTGCTGCTCATCAATGATGACCAGGCCGAGGCCATGGAATCCAACGCCCTCCTGGATGAGAGCATGAGTGCCCACCACGACCTGCGCTCGGCCCGCGGCAATACGATGGTGGGCGCGTTCCCGATCCTGGGCGCGCAGCGACCCAGTGAGCAGCTCGACCTTCACGCCCAGCGGCTCCAGCAGATGAGAGAGCACCAGGTAGTGCTGCTCGGCCAGCAGCTCCGTCGGGGCCATCAGCGCGCCCTGGTAGCTGTTCTGCAGCGCGATCATCAAGGCCGCGGCGGCCACGATGGTCTTCCCCGAGCCCACATCGCCCTGAAGCAGGCGGCGCATGGGCAGATCGGAGGCCATATCGGCGGTGATCTCGGCGATGACGCGCTGCTGGGCCCGGGTGAAGGAAAAGGGGAGCGCCTCCTCGAGGATCGCCACCACATCCCCTCTCGGAGCCATCCGGATGCCGGCGCCTGGCTGCTGCATCTCCCGCTTCCGCTGGGCAAGAGCGATCTGAAGGGTCAGCAGTTCCTCGAAGGCCAGCCGGCGAGCGGCCGCCCGCTCCTCCGCCGACGAGGTGGGCCAGTGCATCTGCTGGAGAGCGCGCCTGAGCGGAAGTAGGTGATGGCGCGCGCGCAGCCGCTCCGGCACTGGGTCCGGCAAGTTGTCTGGCAGCTTTTCTACCAGGCGCCTGGTCACTGGGCGGACTTGCCCTTGGTAGACGCCGTCCGTGAGGGGGTAGACCGGCACCAGCGAGCCCGGAGCGAGCGTGACCGAGCCGTCAAGTCGCTCCGAGCCAGTGTACTGCAGTTCGATCACCGGGCCCGCGCGCCGCACCGATCCCTCGACCAGGAGTCGCGTGCCGGGCGGGTAGCTCAGGGTGAGCGGCGAACCGGAGATGGCCTTGGAGCGCGCTCCCCCCCGCGGCACCCTCGCGAACGAAGTGACCCAGGCGTTGCCGGTGTTGTCGGCGATCTGTAAGGTATACCGCATGAGGCGTGAGCCGCGCCCCTCGCGCACCACGGCTTCTTCACGCGCCCCGGCTTCGGCTATCACTGCAGCGCGCTCCCCATCCACCAGGTCCGCGATCCGCCGCAGTGGCACATAGTCGCGAGGGAAGTGGTACAGGAGGTCCCGGTTGGTGGCGATCCCGAGCTTGGCTAGTCGCTTCGCCCAGGAGGGGATGGGCCTGCGGTCGCCGCCGACTGGAGCATCGAGACCTTCCGCAGCGGCCCGGGGTGACGCGCTGCTTCCGGTGCCAGGCCGCTTTACGGGCGACTCGTCGGCGGCCGGTTGCGCTCTTTCCGCGTCGCCCACATCCCCGCCGAGCTGCTGCAGCAGCCGCAGCGCCTCTGCCGCGCGGCGCCTCCGTTCCTCCGGACTGCATCGCCCATAGCCGGCGAGTGCTTCCCGGATGGCAGCGCAACACCTCCGGTCGGCCTCCCTATCGAGCAGGTCGGAAGCTCGCTCGGCCCAGGCGCGCGCGTAGTCGCTGATGCTCTGGCCGATCACCGCGGCGTCGCGGTACCCCTTGCGGGCCTCCAGTTCCAGAGGCCCTGCCAGGAGCCGCAGGACAGTCGCCAAGTCCCCTGAGCCCATGGGGCTATGTTACACAACTTGCCCGGGCTGAACAAGCTGGCCTTGCCTCCCCGGGTCCAGGGTATCTGTAGCGTGCCACTATGCTTACCGCCGGGGAAGGGCCGAGGAGGTCGGCGCTGCCCCGTCGAATGCCAGTTACATGCGGATGAGAGCAGTCCCTGGTCTGTTCCCTCCCGCGCTTGTGGCCCTCCTGAGCGTGAGCCCGTTGGCAGCCGCCGCTTCTCCGCAGCGGAAGGCTGTCGTCCGCGTCGAGGTGGTGCTCGATCTCTTCTCGTTCGGCCCGGAGCTCGTGTCCGAGCTGGCCGCCAGGCAGCCCTGGACACCGTACGAAGCGGAAATCTCACGACGCCTGCGCGTTGGGAGCATGGGCACCGGCTTCTTCGTGAACCCCCGCGGAGACCTGGTCACCAACGCCCACGTGCTGCTCAGCGGCGTCCGCTACCGAGCGCTGCCATTCACCCAGAGCCAATGGGACTCGCTCACTCGCCTCCTCACCGGCGTTCGTGAAGCCTGGGTGGCAGTGGGCGAGGGCGATCAGGCCCGCTCTTACCCCGCCACTCTCGTCGCCGTGGCAGAGGACCTGGACTTGGCCATACTGCGTGTGCGCCAGCCTCCCGGCGAGAAAGCGGAGTTCGTCCACCTTACCCTGGGGTCCTCGCAGGCTCTGCGAGTGGGGCAATCCATCACCGCGCTGGGCTTCCCGGCTGACGAGTTCCAGGCCAGCGGTGGTGAGATACTCTCTCTCATCCACGGCGCCCACGTGCACGAGGAGATGCGTCTGGTCCGGCGCACCTCGCCCGACACCGGGGAGACCGCGGTGACGGTGAGCGGGACGTCGGCCGGGCCGGTGGTGCGCTTCCAGCACAACGCCCCCACCGGACATGGGAGCAGCGGCGGGCCAGTGCTCGACAGCCAGGGCCGGGTGATCGGTGTCGCCTACGCGCTGCTCGCGGATCGGTCCCTTCCTGGGAACCGCCGCGAAGAAAACGACCTCAACCTAGCGGTTACCTCCGGAGTGCTGAAGCGCTTCCTCGCCGATCATGCAGTTCCCTTCACGGAGGCCGGGCAGTGAGGAGAGCGCCGCTCACAGCACTTGCCCTGCTCATGCTGCCCTCGGTCGCGCCCCTTGCCGCGGCGGCGGGCGACCTCTCCCCACTTGACAAGGACCCCTATGACTACCGCGCACGCAAGCGGCTTGTTGAGACCTGTCAGAAGAGGGGAGACCATGTCTCGGCCTACTACCACGCGGCCTGGCTCGCCTGGCTGGCGCCCCGCCGGTACGCCGAGTCCGCGGCTGGCCAAAAGCTGCTGCGCGACCGGCAGGCGAGGGATCGGGCGGGGGCCTGGCAGACGACAGGGCCCATGCCGGTGATCGTCGGCGCCGTGGAGGCGAACCAGTTGCTCGCCAGCACCTGTCTGAATGGCGCGACTGCGCAGCAGGCAGGACGCGTCGGCGAGGAGATCGCGAAGCTGCTGACCGCCGCGGAGCAGGCCGCGGCGACGGTCACCTATGCAGACGCCGTCAGCCGCATGGCCCTCGCCCGGCTCAACCTCGCCCTGGACGACTGCTTGCGGCTGGAGGGCAGTGAGAGCAGTCGTCGGGCCCGGAGCCAGGCCCTGAAGAGGGCGGCCAGTCTCGGGACGACTGTCGCGGTCTGGCTGCCGAAGAGCCCTGGTGCCCATCACACCCTGGCCATCGCCCGGGCTCGCCTGGCTGACCTGGAGAGCCGCTCCGACCTGTGGGAACTGGCAGTGTACGAGGCGGAGACGGCACAGGCCCTGGACCCCGAGGATCAGGGCCTCACCGAGATGGTGTGGATCCTCCACCTGCGGGCCGGGCACTGGGCAGAGGCGAAGCGCTGGCAGACGGGCGGGCCTCCCAGACCCCCTGGGCAACGGGCGGCAGGAAAGGTTGGCAAAGCTGACCGGGCCAAAGAGGAGATTCGCCGCGGACAGCGTACCCCGTGACCTGAGCCACGATCCTGCTGTGTGTCCGCGATGGCCACCTGGTGTTGGGTTGTCACTCCCGGCTCTCTGGCAGAGAGGAGGAGCCGCAGGTGGATGTCTTGTGCCACAAGTGCGGAGCGCAGAACTGGCTGGAGAACCAGAGCCGCTGCCTGCAGTGCAGCGCCATTCTCCGGCGGTGCGTAGACTGCGCGAACTACGACAAGAGGACACGCCAGTGCAGCGCGCTCCGCGCCGAGATTGACGTCTCCGACGCGGAAAGCCCTTCCCTGCTCTCCACCAGCACCAACTGCCGCGAGTACCGGCCGGCACTGCGAGCCGCGTGAGCAAAGGGCGGGGCAAGCGGCGACGATCCGCGCGGCCGCGGCGCGGGCTTTCAGCCGCGCCGGCTGCGCTCCACCCGGAGGACGTCACTCAGCGCGCCAATGCGGTCGGTGATCGTCTGGAGCTGCCTGAGGTCCTTCACCTCCAGGGTGAAGTCGAACCGCGCGGTCTTAGGCTTCCCACCAGTGCGGGCGCGGGCCTCGACGATGTTCGTGTTGGTGGCGCTGATGATTGAGGTGATGTCGCTCATCAGGCCCACCCGGTCCAGCGCGTCCACCTGGATGACCACCGGGAAGTAGACATCCGGGCTCAGGGTCCACTCCAGCGCCGCCATCCGGCCCGGCTCGCGGCGGGAGTAGTAGCCGATGTTCGGGCAGTTCCTGCGGTGCACGGTGACGCCCCGGCCCCGCGTGATGAACCCGAGTATCGGATCGCCCGGCACCGGCGTGCAGCAGCGGGAGAGCCGGAACAGGACATCGGTCACGCCTCCCACACTGACCGCCAGCCGCAGGCCGCCCTGGTCCTTGCGGGCCGGGCGCTTCTTGGGCCTGGCTCGCGGCGCCTCGCCCCGGAGGCGGCGCATCACCGTCTCCGCGCTCACATCGCCATAGCCCAGGCCCGCGTGCAGGTCCTCCACGGAGGGATAGCCCAGCTTGCTCGCCAGCCCCTGGATCGCCTCCTCATGGAGGACCTCGGAGGGCTCCAGGCCAAGCCGGTGGCACTCCTCCTCCAGCCGCTCCCGCCCCCGGAGGACGCTCTCCTCCCGCTGCTCCCGCCGATACCAGGCCTTGATACGGCTCTTCGCCTGGGAGGTGGCCACGAATGAGAGCCAGTCCAGGCTCGGGCCCGCGTTCCGACGGGAGGAGGTGATGATCTCGGCCACGTCACCGTTCTCGAACACGTAGCTGAGCGGCACCATCCGGCCGTTTACCTTCGCGCCCACGCAGCTATGGCCGACCTGGGTGTGGATTCGGTAGGCGAAGTCCACCGGGGTCGAACCGGCCGGCAGGTCAATCACGTCCCCCTTTGGGGTGAAGACGAATACCTGGTCCTTGAACAGGTCCAGCTTGAGGGACTCCAGCCACTCCTGGGGGTCCCGCAGGTCCCCCTGCAGCTCGAGCAACTGCCGCAGCCAGGAGAGCTTGGACTCGGCCTCCAGGTCGCCGCTGCCCCCCTCCTTGTAGCGCCAGTGGGCGGCCACGCCGTACTCCGCCCGCCGGTGCATCGCCCAGGTCCGGATCTGCACCTCCATCGGCTGCCCGTGCGGTCCGACCACCTTGGTATGCAGCGACTGGTACATGTTAGACTTGGGCTTGGCGACGTAGTCGGTGAACATGTTCGGCAGCGGCAGCCAGAGAGAGTGCACCACCCCCAGCGCGGTATAGCACTCTGGCTCCGTGTTGACGATCACCCGGATCGCCTCCAGGTCCAGGATCTGGTCGAAGTCCACCGACTGCCTCTGCATCTTCTGATAGATACTGTAGAAGTGCTTCGGGCGGCCCTCGATCTCGGCTTCGATCCCCAGCCCCCGCAGCCGGGGCCCCAGCTCGGCAATCGCCCGCTGGATCACGGCCAGCCGCTCCTCGCGGCTCCGCGCCACGGCGGGTACGATCTGGTGATACTCCTCGGGCTTGAGATAGCGCAGGCCGAGGTCCTCCAGCTCCCACTTGTAGTGCCAGATCCCCAGGCGGTGCGCAATGGGAGCGAAAATCTGAAGGGTCTCCTGGGCCACCGCCCGGCGGCGATCCTCGGGCAGGGGGTCGAGGGTCCTCATGTTGTGGAGGCGATCCGCCAGCTTGATCAGGATCACCCGCAGGTCCTTGGCCATCGCCAGGAGCATGCGGCGCAGGTTCTCCGCCTGCCGCTCCCTGCCGGAGTCGAAGTGGATCCGGCGCAGCTTCGTCACTCCCTCCACCAAGGAGGCGATCTCCTGGCCGAACTGCTCCCCCAGTTCCTCCAGGCTGTGGCCAGTGTCCTCGGCCACATCGTGCAGCAGCGCGGCCGCCAGGGTGGCCTGGTCCAGCTCCAGCTCGGCCAGCAGCCCGGCCACCCCTAGCGGGTGGACCATGTAGTCCTCTCCAGTCAGCCGCTTCTGACCCGCGTGGGCCGCGGCCGCGAACTCGTAAGCGCGCAGGAGCAGCTCACGGTCCACCTCCGGGTTGTAGGCGACCACCCGCTGGAGGAAGGTGGGCATATCAAGCGCTAGCTTTGCTCTGGTGACTCCTGCCATGGTTAGTCAGAGGGGTGAAGCCGAATGTCTTCTATGTGCAGGCGCACCCTGATGCTGCCGTTCCACTCGTCAATCCGGGGGCGGTGGCACACGTCCACCACAGCTCCTGCGGGGAGGCGCTCCTGGAGAGCACTCTGGCTGAACCAGATCGCTTCCGTCATCTGCCCGGCCCGGTCCTGGAGCCGCAGGATCAGGTGGGCGCCATTCCCGACGACTGCCGCCTCGCGCACGGTCAGCTCTGCTGTCATGACCACAGGCGCGGGGTTTCCCATGCCGAACGGCTCGAGCTGGTTGAGTTCGCTCACCGCCTCGGGCCAGAGTTCGGCAAGGGTGGCCTCCCCATCAACCGCGATCTCGCGCACCAGATCGGAGATACTGACCCGGTGGCTCACCACCTCGTTCATTCTCCGACGGAGCTCGGGAATGCGATCCGCGCCGAGGCTGAACCCGGCCGCGTAGTGGTGCCCGCCGAAGCGAGTCAGCAGGGGCGCGCACTCCCGCAACGCCTCCCAGAGGTTCAGTGCTGCGATGCTGCGGCCCGATCCCTTGCCGACTCCGTCGCGCAACGCCACCAGCAGCACCGGTCGGTGGTAGCGCTCGACCAGCCGGGAAGCGACGATGCCGATCACGCCGGGGTGCCAGCGCTCAGAGGCGAGCACGATCGCCGGCTCTCGGCCCAGGTCCACCTCGCGCGCCACCAGCTCCTCGGCCTCGGCCAGCGTCTGCTGCTCCTCCTCGCGCCGCCGCTCGTTTTGCTCGCAGAGCCGGGCGGCCAGTTCCTCGGCCTCCTGCGGGTCAGTGGTCAGCAGGAGGCGAACCGCGGCTCGGGCGTGCTCCATCCGCCCGGCTGCGTTGATCCTCGGCGCTAGACCGAATGCCACCTGTCTCGCGCCCACGGGCCCGGTCAGTCCAGAGGCAGCCAGCAGCGCGGGGATCCCCGCCTTCCTGGAGCGGGCGAGTTGTCGCAGTCCATGCTGTACCAGCAGGCGGTTCTCGCCCAGCAGAGGCACCACATCACCCACAGTGCCAAGGCACACCAAGTCCAGGAAACGCAGCTCCGCTCCTTCCGGCAGGCCTCGCGCCCGCGCCAGGGCGCTCACCACCTTGAAGGCCACCCCCACCCCGGCGAGGTCCTTGAAGGGATAGGGGCAGTCCGCTCGCCAGGGGTTGACCACCGCCGCCTCGGGAAGCTCGCCCTCGGGGCGATGGTGATCGGTGACCACCACCTCCACCCCCAGCTCGCGCGCCAGGGCGATCTCTCGCCTGGCCGTGCTTCCGCAGTCGGCCGTGATCAACAGCCCGACCCCGTCCTGCTTGGCCTGCCGGACGGCCTCCTCATTCACCCCGTAGCCCTCGTCCAGCCGGTGGGGGATATACCAGTCCACCTGGCCGCCAAGGCCTCGCAGGGCTCGCACCAGGAGGGCAGTCGCGCACACGCCATCGGCGTCGTAGTCGCCGTAGATCCGGATCAGGGCGCCCTGCGTGAGCGCTTCCTGCACTGCCGCAGTGGCCCGGTCCATGTCTCGCATCGCTGTCGGGTCGTGCAGGCCAGCCAGGTCGTGGCTGAGGAACCGGCGCGCCTGCTCTCTATCGCTGACCCCACGACAGAGCAGGGCGCGGGCGGTGAGCGGGCTGACCGCCAGGGCCCCGGCGAGCGCCTCCACCGCAGCCGGGTCGGCCGGTTTGACCACCCAGCGACACCCGGAGAGGCTACCGCTTCTTTCGCTCATCCTCCCGACCCTTCGGCACTACCCCTGCGCGCTCTTGCCCTCTTCGCTCGCGCGCGGCGGGCTCGATATGGATCATCACCTCGACCTCGGGCAGGAGGGACCGCAGATCGCTCTCCAGATGATCGCAGAGCGCGTGGGCGTCGGAGACCGACTCCTCGCCGGGGACCAGCACGTGGAGGTCAATGTAGCGCTGAGGCCCCGACTTGCGGGTGCGGAGCTGGTGGTAGTCGGATAGCTCCGGATAGTGGTCCCGCAGCAGGGCCTCAATCACGGCGATCTCTGCGGCAGGGAGCGAGCGGTCCACCAGATGGCCCCAGGAGCGTCGCATGATGTCCCAGGCGGCCCGCGCGATCACCAGCGCGACCCCTAGCGCGACCACGGGGTCCAGCATGTGAGCTTCTCGAAACCCCACGCGGCTGGCCGCCAGGATCACGGCCAGGCCGCCAAACACCCCGGCGGAGGTCCAGACATCGGTGCGCAAGTGCCAGGCGTCAGCCTCTAAGGCCACAGAATCGGTCTGCCGGGCCACCCGGAAGAGCATGCGAGAGACCAGGGTGTTGACCACGGCCGAGATGCCCATGACAGCAACGCCGACTGCAGGTTCCCGGACTTCCGCCTGGTGGGTGGCCAGCCGCTCGACGGCATTCCAGGAGATCACCCCCACCGCGGCCATGATCAGGCCGCCCTCCACCAAGCCCGCCAGGCTTTCGAACTTGCCGTGGCCGAACTGGTGCTCCGCGTCCGCAGGCTCGCTGGACTTGCGCACGGCCAGGAGCGCCATCCCCGCCGCGCACAGGTCGAGGCCGGAATGGAGGGCTTCCGACAGAACGCTGACCGATCCAGTGACCAACCAGGCCAACAGCTTGAACGCGGTCAAGCAGGTGTTGGAGGCAACCGAGAAGCGCGCTGCTCTCCGCTTCCTGCGGCCCACAGCAGCAGCCGCTTCGGCCTCGGCGGTATCGGTGGATAGGGGCGGCCCGGTTGCCGTGCCACCCTGTCGCTCGGAGGTCATCGCAGGTTCCCGGCTCGCGGGGGGCTCAGAAGCGCTTCTTCCGCTTGCGGCCGGCCTTCAGCTTCCTCCGCGCCTCGCGGGGAACGCCGGTCCTCCCTGCCGGCCTCAGTGACTCGGTCGTCGCGCCCGCCTGGGCCGGCGCCGCCTCCGCGGGCGAGCCGCCGACCTGGGCCCCTCTGCTTGCCACAGGCCGCGTCCCTGCGACCGCGCGCCCCGGCGGCAGGGAGCCAGATGCTGGCCTCGCAGCGACCGCGCGCGGGGCTCTGGCTGGGGCCGCCGGCCTGCCGGCCAAGGCCCGCTGGCGGGCGATCCGGCGCTCCTCGCGGTTCTTCATCACCACCACGATCTGGCTGGCGTTGAAGATCGAGGAGTAGGCCCCGACCGTGACTCCAATAATCATGGCGAAGGTGAAGTCTCGGAGGGATACCCCACCCAGCAGGTAGACCGCGATCAGGACCAGCTCCACGGTCAAGACGGTGTTCACTGACCGCGCCATGGTTTCGAGCAGAGAGATGTTCGTGGTCTCCGCGAAGGTGGCGCCCTTGCGCAGGCGGAGATTCTCCCGGATCCGGTCGAAGATGACGATGGTGTCGTGCACGGAGAACCCAACCACCGTGAGCGCTGCCGCGACGAAGGGGCTGTTCACCTCTCGGCGGGTCATGGCGAAGACGCCGACCAGCACCAGCACGTCGTGCACCACAGCTACCAGCGCCGCGCTCCCCCATTGCCACCCGTGGTAGCGAAGCCAGATCCACAGCAGGATGAACCCCATCCCGGCGACCACCGACCAGACCGCGTTCTCCAGCAGCTCCTTGCTCACCACCGCGGTGACCATGTCGGTGGCGATGCGGCGGATCCCCGGGAAGACCTCCCTCAGTGCCGCCTGGATCGCCCGCTCTTGCTCACTCAGGACCTTGTCGGCATTCCGCTCGGCGCGCCGGGTGCGGACCAGAAGCTGATCCCTCACCGCGGCCGTGCCTGCGAGCTGCACCCGCGCCTCGATGCCCGTCTTCTGGATTGCCGCCCAAGCCTTGCCCAGGGCCGCGGGTTCCTCACCCAGGGGGATGGGCTGGGCCAGCCTGTAGGTGACGAGGCCTCCGCCCGTGAAGTCAATCCCGTAGTTCAGCCCCTGCCTCCCCAGATACACAACTCCCGGTACGATGATGAGAAGGGAGATGGCGAACCACAGGTTGCGGAGGCCGACCAGGTCCCATTTGCGGCCGCGGAATAGATCTACCAAGTCCGTTCTCCCAGGCCCGCGCCCGGGCGGGCGCGCCCAGAGGGCACCCGACGCCCGCCAGGCTGGTCCGCCTGAGGCGGATGGGCCAGCCCTACAGGCCCGCTCACACTCCTTGCACTTCCGGCACCGACACCCCGAACAGCGAGAGCCTGCCGGCCAGCCGCGAGTCAACCACCATGTTCATGAACAGCCGGGTCACCGTCACCGCAGTGAACAGACTCACCGAGACGCCGATCACCAGGGCGACCGCGAAGCCCTTGATGGGTCCGGTGCCGAAGTAGAACAGCACGATCCCGGTCCCGATGCTGCACACGTTCGAGTCCAGGATCGCCGTCCAGGCCCGCTTGAAGGCCGCCTCCACCGCGGAGCGGAGCGTCTTGCCGGTGCGGATCTCCTCCTTAAGGCGTTCGAAGATGATGATGTTCGCATCCACCGCCATGCCGATGGAGATGATCACGGCCAGGATGCCCGGGAGGGTGAGCACCTGGTTCACCAACTTCATCGCGCCCATCAGCAGCACACAGTAAAGCAGCAGCGCGATGTCGGCGAGCAATCCCGGCAGCCGATAGTAGGCAACCATGAACACCAGCACCGCGGCCATCCCCACCAGGCCCGCGAACAGGCTCTTCCGGAGCGCGTCCTCGCCCAGCTCTGGGCTGACGGTGCGGTTCTCGACGTACTCCAGATCAAAGGGCAGAGCGCCCGCGTTCAGCAGCACACTCAGATCCCGCGCCTCTTCCAACCCGCCGGGCCCCTCGAAGCCCCCCTCGATCACCCCTTCCCCAGGGATAGTGGACTTGATGATCGGGCAAGAGATGATCTGCCTGTCCAGCACTACCGCCAGGTAGGCGCGCACGTTGCGGCGGGTGAAATCCTCGAATACCTTGCGGGCATCGCCGATGAGCTCGAACGTCACCTGTGTCGGATTGCCGGGCACAGTCTGCACCCGGGAGTTTGGCTTCAGATCCCGGCCAGTGGCAATGATGGGCGATTCGTCCACCACGCGACGCGTCGGAACCTCGCGGCCCGCGGCATCCTCAAAGGTGTAGACGATCCGATTGCCGTCTTTGCTCTCTTGAGGCCGTTTGTCGCCATAGGCGTACTGGCGAGGGACCGCCCGGAACTCCAGCATCGCCGTCTTCTTGATCATCGTCTTGGCCGTCTCCGGGTCCTTCACCCCGGGCAGCTCCACGATGACGCGGTCCGGCGGCTGGCGCTGGATCACCGGCTCCGCTACCCCCAAGGCGTTGATGCGAGTGTCGAGGATCCGCTGGATGCTGACCAGCTCGCCGCCGGTGATCCCCTGCACCCGCGCCGACTTTCGCTCGATCTGCGAGAACTGCTTCGCCAGCAGATCGAAGATGATCCCGCTCTGCCGGCGCATGTCAGCCTCATCTTTGACTCGGGTGCGGACGGTGAAGCGAGGCCCCTCCGTCGGCAGGTCCACCTCGCGCTTCTCGGTGCCGATCACCTCCGTCGGCAGCAGCCGCACCAGTTGCTCCCTCAGCCCCATCTGCTTCTCCTCGGGCCGAGGAACATTCAGCTCGGGCGCGGAGAACTCGAAGATCCCCTCCCGCTGGGCCTGCAGCACGAGATGGCTGCCGCCCCGCAGGTCCAGCCCAAGAGTGATGCCGATGTGCGGCCGGTAGATGCGGAAGGGGCCGATCCGCTTCACCGGCTTGACCGGCTGGCCGGTGTCCGGATCACGACGGGCCTGGAGCTTGACCGGCTCGAGCACCCCGATCAGGGCCCCCGCTACCAGCGCGAGGATGGCGGTCAGCCACCAGCGCGTGCGGGCCTGCATTCACTCAGCCTTTCACGGCGCGCCTTCCTGGAAGAGGCGCGAAAAAAGCACCCGAAGCTCTCCCACTCCCTTCCGGGCCGGGTCCGCTTCGGCTAGGCGGATTATACCTTACTCGCAGACAGGCTGTCAACGCGACCCTCTGCGCGGGTGTGACCTCAGTTCTCTCGCTGCTGGATGCGTTTGCAGGTCGCCCGGGGGGCCGGGTGGCTAGGTCGGCCGCGCCGACCGTGGCTAGGCCCGCCGGAGGCAGGCCGCTGGCTAGGCCTGCGGCGGCTAGGCCCGTCGGGCCTAGCCGCTCCCACAAGCCGCGCGCCACCCCTGTGGGAGCCCCGTCCACGGGGCGATCAGAGATCAGTCACATACCTGTATGGCGTCCATCGCTTCCCGCCGCTACAGGAACGCGGGAACGTGGCGGAGAAACAAACCTCCGAGAGCATCTAGCGGAAGGGCCGAGCAGGCCGCTCCAGCAGATCACCTTCAGGGAGCCGGCGATGTATATCGAGGAGATTGTGGCCAGGGAGATACTCGATTCGCGAGGGAACCCCACCATCGAGGTGGATGTCTACCTGGATGACCAGACCATGGGGCGCGCGGCGGTGCCCTCCGGCGCCTCGACCGGCACGCGAGAAGCCGTCGAGCTGCGAGATGGCGACCGTGAGCGATACGGGGGCAAAGGTGTGCTCCGCGCCGTTGAGAACGTCAACGATTTCATCGCCAACGAGCTGGCCGGAATGGCCGCGACCGACCAGGTGGCGATTGACCGGACGATGGTTGATCTCGACGGCACCCAGAACAAGAGCAAGCTCGGCGCGAACGCGATCCTCGGGGTGTCACTGGCCGTGGCCAAGGCGGCCGCGGCCTCTACGGGGCTTCCCCTCTACCGCTACCTCGGTGGGGTGAACGCGCGCCGTCTCCCTATCCCGATGATGAACATCATGAACGGCGGCAAGCACGCCGACAACAACGTTGACCTCCAGGAGTTCATGGTGATGCCTGTCGGGGCCACCAGCTTCGCGGAGGCGCTCCGCATGGGCACAGAGGTGTACCACGCGCTCAGCAAGGTGGTGCGCGGCCGCGGGCTGAGCACCGCGGTAGGGGATGAGGGCGGGTTCGCACCCAACTTGCCGAGCAACGAGTCGGCCATCGAGACCATCATGGAAGCGATCCGCGCCGCCAACTGCGAGCCGGGAGCGGATGTGGCGATCGCGCTCGATCCCGCGGCGAGCGAGTTCTACAAGGATGGCCAGTACCACCTCGCGGGCGAGAACCGGGTGCTCAGCTCCGCGGAGATGGTTGACTACTATGCCGCCTTAGTGGACAAGTACCCCATCGTATCCATCGAGGACGGCCTGGCGGAGGACGACTGGGAGGGCTGGGGGCTGCTCACCAAGAGGTTGGGCCAGCGGGTGCAGCTCGTGGGCGACGACCTGTTCGTCACGAACACCGAGTACCTGCGGAAGGGCATCGAGATCGGCGTCGCCAACTCGATCCTGATCAAGGTCAACCAGATCGGCACACTCACGGAGACTCTCGAGGCAATCGAGATGGCGAAGCGGGGGGGCTACACCGCGGTCGTCTCTCACCGCTCCGGGGAGACGGAGGATGCCACCATCGCGGACATCGCCGTGGCGACCAACGCGGGGCAGATCAAGACCGGCGCCCCCGCCCGCACCGATCGCGTCGCCAAGTACAATCAACTGCTGCGGATCGAGGAGGAGCTGCAAGACAGCTCCAGGTTCGGCGGGCCAGACGTATTCTACAACCTGAAGTGAGCGCCCCTCCTCTGGCAGTAGACCAGGAGAGACCCACCGCGTTCTTGCCGCTGCCGTCATTGCGGGAATGCAGGAGACGGAGCACGGGGTCGCCAGTACAGCGTCTTGTGCGCGGTTGGGGAATCACCGCTAATGCAAGGGCCTGTGTAGAGATGAACCATCGCGCGGGTCGGTCACGGGGCCGCGGGCGCGCCCTCTGGGTCCTGGTGCTCGCTTCGCTCGTGGGCCCGGCCTGGCTGGGCCAAGGGGAATGGGCCGAGGCCTCGCGCATCGTCATCCCGGCGGCCGGGCCGCCCCGTGGCCAGGCGCCGCCGACTGCTGGATGGCGACAAGTGGGTCCGTACGGGCGTGACACCTTCGGCCGCGTCATCCTCGTATACGACACTCCTGGCGGCGCGCCCTGGACGGCCGAGCGGCTCCGCTACTACATCGCGCATGTGCGGCCCGATGGGACAGCAGATGGGTGGTTCTTCGATACCGTGCTCTTCCTTGCCCTGGCCTCCGACTCACAGCGGAGCTTCTGCCCAGGCTTCGGTAACGAGCAAGCCCGCGCCGAGGACTGGCTGTGGTATCTCGATCAGCGGCTCTTCGGCGGCAACTGCGACCTGGCGGCACTTGAGGAAGCGACCCGCCAGGTGTGCGCGGAGCTCCGCGATCCCCGGCGCACGGTGCGGGTGATCATTGTCATCCCGTACCCCGACGAGAAGTCCACCGACTTCGGCAGCCCAGAGGGCAGGCCCCTGGACCTGAGTCGCGGTGAGGACCGGGTGGCCGCGGTGCGTTGGTATATGCGGGAAGTGGCCCAGCGGTGGTCGGCCAGCAACTTCGAGCACCTCCGGCTGGTTGGCTTCTACTGGGTCCACGAGGCCGCCCCGGAGGGGGATCGAGTGCTCCTGGAACAAGTCTACAGCCTGATGGGCAAGCACCTCTTGCCCCTCTACTGGATCCCCTATTTCGGCGCCAGCGGCAACCAAGACTGGGACGACTTGGGCTTCGACATCGCCATCCAGCAGCCTAACTACTACTTCTATGACGTGCCTCCAGAGCGGCTGCGGGAGGCCGCGGCCCTGGCGCGGCGCCACGGGATGGGGGTGGAGCTCGAGCTGGACAGGCGAGTGCTGACCTCGCCGGAGCGCCGGGCACGCTATCAACTCTACCTGGAGGCCGGGGGAGAGCAGGGCTACCAAGACGCCAATCTGCTCGCCTGGTACGATGACATGGCCTTGCTGGAGGCCGCCCGGTCTGCCGACCCCGAAGTCCGCCGGGTCTACGAAGACACCTACGCGTTCGTCCGGGGGGCGCGCCGGCCCCAGTAGGGGCCCACCGGCGGCTCTCGCGACAGGGGTCTGGCCGCGGGCAACGAAGGAGAGGGCCGCCAGAACCGTCTTACAGAGTCTCTTGAATCATGGTGAGAGACCATGATTCAAGAGACTCCCCAGGAGAGCGTCTGGCGCCCGTCTGAGAGATTCCCTTGCATCAGGGATCT
>Ga0315307_1000116_pt1 | contig 30897 bp, 26 predicted proteins | sample TDP2_MG_FD_203079 | JGI IMG/M metagenome (GOLD analysis project Ga0315307, IMG submission 203079) | Freshwater sediment microbial communities from Lake Towuti, South Sulawesi, Indonesia - TDP2 | ecosystem: Environmental > Aquatic > Freshwater > Lake > Sediment | place: Indonesia: South Sulawesi...
AGCCCTGGTCCCGCGCGAAGGCCTTCGCGCCTTCGCCCACCAGCAGCAAGTGCGGGGTCGTCTCCATCACCCGCCGCGCCACCGAGATCGCCCAGCGCGTATCCTTCAGCGCGCCCACTGCGCCGGCTCTCGCCCCGGGCCCCAGCATGATCGCCGCGTCGAGCTCCACCTCGCCTGCGGCATTGGGCAGGCCTCCCCGGCCTGTGCTGGGATCGCTGGTGTCGTCCTCGCTCGCCTGAAGCGCGAGCTCCACTGCGTCGAGGCTGTCGCCTCCCCGCGCCAGGATCTCGGCCGCTACCGCGTTGATCGCCAGCCCGCGGGGCCAGATGGAGACCGCGAACGGCCCGTCTGGTCTCGTCCCGGGAAGGAGTGTGCCCTGTGACTCCCGCGCCTCCGCCATGGGCCTTCGCTCAGCCCTTCGGAAACTGCGGCAGATACTGGGCCTGCGCGGCGAGCAGCTCGTCGGCCAGCTTCTCCGCTTGTTGGAGCGAGTCTACAGAGCCGTCAATCAGCAGCGCCTGGACGAACTTCTCCCTGCTGCCCTCCAACGCGGCCTCCACCACCGTCTCCACCCAGGCCAGCCGCGCGGCGAGTGTGCCCACCAGGCCGGGAGCGAGCGGCGGCTGCGCAATCGCTCGCACTCCGCCACCATCAGCCACAGCCGGGGCCTCCAGCACCGCGTCGGCCGGCAGGTTCGGCACTTGCCCCCGGTTCGGCAGGTTCGCCGAGTACACCCGTCCGGCATCGGTGCGGATGCTGTCAATGATCTCGATCACCTGCTCGTGCTCGCCGGTCTGGCGGTCGAAGTAGCCGGCCGGCAGCGGGTCCCTGGAGAGCGCCACCGCGCGCATCTCCTCGAAGCTCCGGTCGCCCCACTCGACGGTCCGCTCGAAGCTGCACGCATCCACACCCAGCGTCTTGCCGAAGTAGCTCTTCTCCTTGGCGTAGAGCTGGGGGAAGAACTCGGTGACATGGCGGTCGAGCACTGCCGGGAAAGCGTTGAAGACCCTCGTGAGCTGCCAACTGAACAGGTTGAGATCGGCCAGCGCAGTGCCCTCGGCCTGCGCCTGCGCTGCCTTCTGGTTCGGCCGGCCTTGGTCATCCAGGTACTCAGCAAGCTTCTGCGCCGCGATCTCCCGCAGCCGGGGCATCGCGTCGCGTGTGTCCGCCCGCACCTCTGTAAACCAGGTGAGGTGGTTCACGCCGATAGCGGTGTACCTGATGCGCGCTGGCTCTGCGCCTAAGGGCGGGGCATTGCGATGATCCCAGAGGTGGAGCTGCCGCGCCAGCCAGTTCCCAACTGCGAAGACGCCATGGCACAGACCCACGACCGGCGCACCGCTCGCCTTGCGAATGGCCCGGCAGACCGGCGCTATGGGGTTGCCGTAGTTGAAGAAAAGCGCGCTCGGCGCGAGGTCGAGGAGGTCCCTCGCGATCTCCACCATGGCGGGGATCATGCGCAGGGCTCGCGATGTGCCACCCGGCATCACGCTGTCGCCGACGGGCTGGAAGATCCCGTGCCTGCGCGGGATGAAGACATCCTGCTCCCAGGCCCTGCGCCCACCCACGCCGACGGTGCAGATCACCGCGGTCGCTCCCGGCAGCACCTTGCGCCGATTGAGGTCGGCCGTCAGCTTGATGGGGGCCTTCCTCGCCTCGATCAGCTTGCCCGCCAGCCCTTCGGCCACCGACAGGGCATCGGCATCTATGTCCACCAGCCCCAGTTCCATCTCCGGGCCCCAGCGGACCATGTCAGCCACTAGGCCTCTGGTGAAGCTCGCGCTTCCCGCGCCGATCAATACGATCTTCTCTCTCATGTGACCCTCGCTCAGTGATATGTCCGCGGCGCCGCCCCCGCTCACCTGCGCCGCCGCTGAGCGCGCAGCTCCTCCACGGTCCGCACCGGCAGGCGAGCCGCGCCCTGGTACTCCTTCGTCGGGATCAGCCTGCCAGACGCCAGGCGTCGCTTCGCGTCTGCGATCACCTGCTGGTACTGCGGCAACCACTGCTCGCCGGCCACCAGCATCTCGTCCACCATCTGCCAGATCTCCGGCGGGTTGCACACCGCGCCCACCAGCGGGTCCATCATCATCGCCTGGCGCAGCAGCAGGTCATCGCCGTGCACCGCCGCTTCCACGGCCAGGCGCTGGACCGCGATGCTCGCGTTGCAGACCGCGGCGCAGCCCAGCGGCAGGTCGCCCACCCCGGGGATGTTGACCCCGTTGGCGTCCACGTACCCCGGCACCTCGACCACCGCGTCGGGCGGCAGGTTGGTGATCGTGCCGTGGTTCACCACGTTGAAGTGCCCGCGGTACAGTCGCCCGGTCTCGAGGCCCTCCATGATGTAGGAGCCATGCTCGTGGCCTCGGTCCTCGGGCCGGAAACTATGCGGCGGAGCGGCCATCCACTCCGGGAAGTCGGTCTCGAACCAGTTGCGCTGCTCGGTGCACACCCTGAGATAGCCGCCAGTCTCGCCGTGGATCCAGGAGCTGAACTCGGGGTCTATCCAGTTGATGATCTCGTCGGGGCGCTTGCGATACCAGGGCAGGTACTCGCTCAGGTGGCCGTTGGACTCGGTGCTGAAGTAGCCGAAGCGCCGCAGCATGTCTATGCGCACCTTCTCCGTCCTGCTGTAGACCGGGTGCCTCTCCAGAGCTTCCAGGAGCTTGCTGGTCATCTCCTGGCCCTTGTGCTTGATGCTGATGTACCAGGTCTGATGGTTGATGCCGGCGCAGATGATGTCCACCTCTTCCTGCTTGAGGCCGAGGGCGTCAGCGATCAGATGGTGACCGCCCTGCACGCCGTGGCACAGGCCGATCGTGCGCACCCCGCCGTAGTGGTTGGCGGCCCAGGTGTTCATCGCGTTCGGGTTAGCGTAGTTCAAGAAGAGACAGTCGGGAGCGGCGACCTCGCGGATATCTCTGCAGAAGTCCAGGATCACCGGGATGTTGCGCTGCCCATACATGATCCCGCCCGCGCAGAGCGTGTCGCCCACGCACTGATCCACGCCGTACTTCAGCGGGATATTGATGTCGGTCTCAAAGCCCTCCAGCCCCCCGACCCGCACTACTGAAAAAACGTACTTCGCGCCCCTGATCGCCTCCCGCCGGTCTAGGGTGGCGGTCAGCTTCGCCGGAAGGTCCGATGACTCGATGTCCCGCTGGCACAGCCGGTAAACCATGTCGAGGTTGCGCTCGTTGATGTCCGTGAGCGCCAGCTCCAAGCCGCGGAACTCCGGAACGCAGAGAATGTCGCGGACGATGCCGCGGGTGAAGCCAATGCTCCCGGCGCCAATGATCGTTGCTCTCATGGCTCCCTCCTCCGCACAAAGAGGTGACGCGAACGGGCCGTTGTGAACGGCCCCTCGGCTGATCTGCGGTTGGCAGTAGTTCTCCCCTGCGAAGGGGCCCCCCTGCCGGCCGGCGAAAGGCCCGAGGCGGGAGGGTATAGATGACCACCAAGGCGACTCAGCAGCTTGCTATCCTGCGCGGACCGAAGGCGGTGTCCGCTTACAGCGATGAGCTCTTCCGCTGGCCCATCGTCACCCAAGAGGACGAGCGGGCCGTGCTGGAGGTGCTACGCGCCGGCGGCATGTCCGGCTGGGAGGTCACCAAGCAGTTTGAGGCCGAGTACGCGGCCTTTCAGGGCACACGCTACGCGCTCGCCTCCCCGAATGGAACGGCCTCCTTGCTCGAAGCCATGTTCGGCTGTCGCCTGGGGCGGGGCGACGAGATCATCGCGCCGAGTCTGACCTACTGGGCCTCAGCCCTCCCCGCCTTCAACCTTGGTGCCACAGTGGTCTTCGCAGACATCGAGCCCCACTCGCTCTGCATTGACCCTGGCGACGTCGAGCACCGCATCACCAGTCGCACCAAGGCGATCGTCGTGGTGCACTACTGCGGCCATCCCGCGGACATGGACCCGATCATGGCCATCGCGCGCAAGCACGGCCTCAAGGTGATCGAGGACGTCTCCCACGCCCATGGGGGCCTCTATCAGGGCCAGTTGCTCGGCTCGATCGGGGATGTCTCGGCCATGTCCATGATGGCCGGCAAGTCCCTGGCTATCGGCGAGGCCGGCATGCTCTGCACGAACGATCAGGTGATCTACGAGCGCGCGCTGGCCTTCGGCCACTATGAGCGAACCACTACCGAGCTAACTCTGCCGGACCTGACGGCCCTCGCCGGCCTGCCCCTCGGAGGATTCAAGCACCGCCTGAACCAGACCTGCGCGGCCATGGGCCGGGTCCAGCTCCGCCACTACCCCGAGCGCATGGCCGAGATCCAGAAGAGCATGAACTACTTCTGGGACTCGCTCGAAGGCGTGCCCGGCATCCGCCCCCACCGGCCCCCGAAGGAGTCGGGTTCCACCATGGGCGGATGGTACAACCCGCTCGGACACTACCTCCCGGAGGAGCTCGGCGGCCTGCCACTCCAGCGGTTCATTGATGCGGTGAACGCGGAAGGCGGCCGCACCTGGCGGGCGAGCAATCTGCCGCTGCATCTCCACCCCGTCTTCAACCAGGCCGATGTCTACGGTGACGGCAAGCCCACCCGCATCGCTTTCGCCGACCGCGATCTGCGCCAGCCAGAGGGTTCCTTGCCGGTCTCCGAAGCCCTCGCCGAGCGCTGCCTTGGCGTGCCGTGGTTCAAGCGCTACCTCCCGGAGCAGATCGAGCAGTTCGCTGATTCCTTCCGCAAGGTGGCCCTACAGGCGCACCTGCTCCGCTAGCGCAGTCCCGGGATTGCTATCCTGGGCGAAGCGAGGGGTGCCGAGTCAGGCCCTCGGAGGAGTTGCACCCTGCCATCAGGGCTTGCGCCCACACCACCGCAGCGCGTTCTCGACCAACTGCCGCCCCTGGGCCTCGCTCTCGCAGCTCACATTCAGCATCAGCCGCGCCGGGTCGAACTCGCGGCAGGCCAGTTCCACTTCCTCGGGCGCGATGCTGAATGTGATCGAGACGCCGGCCTCCTGAATCTCGCGCAGCATCCGCGCGTGGGCGAGCGCGCTCGTGCCGGGTGCAGGCACCCACTGGATGCAATCCAATCCCTCCAGCGCGGCTAGGGCAGGCACATGCCCCTCTGTGCCTATGCCATCGAGATGGTATGCGCCCTGGTCGAGATGCCTGAAGATCATGCCCAGCTCTTCGGCGAAGAGGTCCTCGAACGCCTTCGGTGAGATCATCGCGTTGAAATCGCACTGGGTCATGTAAGTCCTGCCGCGCGACACAACCGGCCACCACGGGGTCGTGACATCCTGCTTCTGGCAGATGACGGCGCAGTTGCGCTCATAGGCCTCAATCCAGAGCCCGTGTACGTGGTCTACTGCCGCCTTCACCACCTCCGGCCGGTCAACCACGTCCAGCAGGAGCTGCCGGTTGCCGACCGCGCTCGCCAGGACATCCGCGACTCCACCGATGTCGGTGATGCTGACCACAAGCTCATCGCCTAGCTCGTCCAGCAACGCATTCGTGACGGCCATGACCTGGGACCACCATCGGCCCTCAGGCTGGAAACGGAGCGTGGGGAACTCCTCGATATCCGAGAGGAATCTCGGGAACCAGGTGGTGTAGCTGAACTCGAAATCGGCCTCCCCGCCGATGCACGCGTGCAGCACCCCCGGCCCGAAGTTGACGAAGAAGTGGGGGCAGCCCTCCGCCAGGTAGGCCGTCTGCGCGAGCCGGTAGCGCGCCTCCGCCAGCATATTCTCTGGCCGTACCCGGTCCCGGGGATCTGCCACCGAGGGCGGGGCAACCGAGGTATCAGGCTCATCCTTCGGCGCGGTGATGAACAGCACCGGCCGGTCCGTCTCTTCACCCTTCCAGAAGCGGTCGAAGCGCGCTATGATGTCAGGGTACTTCTCGCTGAACCGCATCTGGCCTTCTTCTCGCTATGCCCGGCTCGCTCCAGTCTGTCATCCCGAGTGAAGCGAAAGATCGCCTCTTTCCCCTCTGCGAGGGCTCGCGGCCCGCAGGGTCTCCCCTCACACCACCTCCACCGTCAGGTGCCGGTTGGTGTAGATGCAGATGCCAGCGGCGATCTCCATCGCCTCGCGGACGATCTGCTCGGCCGACAGGTCGCTGTGAGCGATGAGGGCCCGGGCCGCCGCCAGCGCGTAGGGCCCGCCAGAGCCGATAGCGATGATGCCGTCATCAGGCTCGATGAGATCGCCGTTCCCCGAGACCAGCAGGAGGTGGTCCTTGTCGGCCACCACCAGCAAGGCCGCGAGCTGCCTCAGCGAGCGCTCGGTTCTCCAATCTTTCACCAGTTGGTAGGCGGCCCGCGGCAGGTTGCCGGCCGACTCCTCCAGCTTGGACTCGAACCGCTCGAACAGGGCGAGCGCGTCCCCGGCCGCGCCGGCGAATCCCGCGATCACCCGGTCCTGGAACAGGCGCCGCACCTTGCGCGCTCCCTGCTTCACGATGGTGTTCTCGATAGTCACCTGGCCGTCGCCGCCGACGGCGGTCTGCCTATCCTTGCGGACGGCCAGAATGGTGGTGGCGCGCATCATCATAGCACTCCCTTGGTGGAGGGTACGCCGCGCTCCCGGGAACTCACCGCGACCGCCTGCCCCAGGGCACGCGCGAAGGCCTTGAACGCGGCCTCAATGAGATGGTGGGTGTTGCGCCCCGCGAGCTGCCGCAGGTGAAGGTTCATCCCAGCCGAGTTGGCCAGCGCGCGCAGAAACTCCTCGACCAGTTCGGTGTCGAACTGCTTCACCCGCTTGGCCGGCAGGTCCAGGCCGTACGCGAGATACGGCCGCCCCCCGAGGTCCACCGCGCACATCACCAGCGACTCGTCCATCGGCACCACCGCCCAGCCGTACCGGGCGATGCCCTCCTTCTTGCCGAGCGCCTTCTTCAGCGCCTGCCCCAGCACGATCCCGACGTCCTCGACCAAGTGATGGTCGTCAACGCGGAGGTCGCCGCTGGCCTTCACCGTCAGCTCGGTCCCGCTGTGGCGCGCCAGCAGCTCAAGCACGTGATCCAGGAAGCCCAGGCCGGTATTGACCTTCGCGGTGCCTCGCCCCTCCAGCGCGAGGTGCACCGACACCGTGGTCTCCTTGGTCCTCCGCTCCACCCTCTCCTCTCTCATCCATCACCTCCCCGCTAGCCGGTCACCATGCGCGGGGACGCTCTGCCCTGCCCTCAGCCTCACCTGCATCGCGCGGATGTGGCCGTCGAGCCCTTCGAGCCCGGCCAGGGCGCGCACGATGTGGAGATGGTCCTCGACCGCCTCCTTGGAGGTGTAGATGACGCTGGACCGCTTGACGAAGTCCATGGTCCCGAGCCCGGAGGAGAAGCGCGCGGTCCGCCCTGTCGGCAGCACGTGCGATGGGCCGATGACGTAATCGCCCATCGTGACCGGGGAGGTCTCGCCGATGCAGATGCAGCCCGCATTGCGGATCTTCGGCAGCCAGGAGAACGGGCTCTGAGCGAAGATCTGCACATGCTCGAAGGCCAGCGCATTTACCACCTCCACCCCCTCCTCCATGTCCCGGGTGATCACGATCGCGCCTCGCTCGTTGACCGCCTGCCAGGCGATCGCCTTCCGGTTGAGCCGCTGCACCTGCCGGTTGAGCTCACTCTGGACCGGGTCCACGAGCGACTTCGCCGGGGTCACCAGGATCGCCGGCGAGTCAGTCATGTGCTCGGCCTGGGCCAGCAGATCGGCCGCGATCAGCCGCGGCGACGCCTCCGCGTCGGCCAGGATGACGACCTCAGACGGGCCGTAGAGGCCGTCCACCCCGACCACCCCGTAGACCAGCTTCTTCGCCAGCATCACCCAGATGCTCCCGGGGCCGAAGACCTTGTCCACCTTCGGGATGGTCTTCGTGCCATAGGCGAGGGCGGCTATCGCCTGAGCGCCGCCCACCTTGAACACCCGGCTCAGGCCCAACGCCTGCGCGGTCGCCAGCGTCGCCGCGTGCACATTGCCCTCTCTGTCCGCGGGCGTCACAACGATAATCTCCTCGACACCTGCCACCTGTGCGGGGACGGCGGTCATGATGAGCGAAGAGGGATACACCGCGGTGAAGCCAGGCACGTGGATCCCTACCCGCTGGATGGGAGTGAACTTCTGCCCCAACACTGTGCCAAGCTGGCGCAAGTCGAACCAGTCAGAGGGCCGCTGCTTCTCGTGGTAGCTGCGGATATGCTCCACCGCTCCGGCTACCCCCTCCAGGAAACCTTCCCCGGCCACCTGCCTGGCGAGGGCGAACTCCTCCTCTGTCACCGCCATCCGCTCGGCCGTCATGCCCGGGCAGTCAAGGCGTCGGGTATGAGCAAGCAGCGCCTCGTCGCCCCCGGCGCGCACGTCCTCGACGATCTGCCGGACCGCCGCCTCTTGTTCTTCCACCTCGTGCAGGAAGGGCGCGCACAGCTCGTCCGCTACCTGCTGGGGAGTCCGCCTTCGTGTCGTGATGATGCGCATCGGCTCCGCCTCTCATCCCAGGCCGGGGCAGCCTGCCCGGCTCGAGTGCCATGCTATTCGGTCCAGATGCTCCCCTCCCCGAGCAGGCTCTGCACGGCCTCCGTGAAGTGCGCGCCGTGGCTCACCATGTACTCCCGGCCCAGCCGCACGCGGCGCTCCTCCTGATCGAGCTGTAAGTGCAAAAAGACCTCCGTGTCGCCGCGGAACTGTCCGATCATCTCCCGCAGTTGCTCGATTGCCTCCGGCGGCGCCCCTGGCGGAACCCGGATATGCACTCGGGGCCCATCCGCACGCCCGGCTGGCGCGTGCTCGTTCTCGCTCGCCGCGACGCGGGCCGGGACGGGCCCGGGCGGTCGGCGTGCCGTGCGCCCGTTGTTGCGGCCCGTCGAGCCGTTCCGGAGCCGCGCCACGGCTTCCTGGTCCTCGAGAGGCGCGATGGCATCGGCGATGAGGCGGTGCTGCCCTCCTCCGCCCTCTCTCTCTTCACCCCACCGCTCGTCCAGTTCCACCCGGCCCCGTACCACCACGATAGAGTTCTCCACCAGCGCAGCCCCGCATCTCTCATAGGGCTCAGGAAGCAGCATCCCCTCGCTCACCCCGCTCAGATCCTCAAGCGTGAAGAACGCGATCATCTTGCCGCCGCGTGTCACCCGCTTCCGCACCGAGGTGATGATCCCGCCAACGACCACCTCCCCCTGCTTGGCCCCTTCTGCCACCTCGGCCACGCGAGCAGTGACCACTTGCGATAGCTGCTCCCGCACCGCCTCCAGGGGGTGTCCAGACAAGTAAGCGCCAAGCAGCTCCTTCTCCATCCCCAACAGCTCGGTTGGGGAGAACTCCGCGACCCGCGGCAGGGGCGGCGACGCCGGCTGCGCCAACCCCGGGCCCTCCAGCACCCCGAAGAGGGATGCCTGTCCAGCCGCTCGGTCGCGGTAGACGCGGCTGCCCCATTCCAGGGCCTGGTCAGCGGCCGCCACCAAACCGGCTCGAGTTCCTCCGAGCGAGGAGAGCGCGCCCGACCGCGCCAGGCTCTCCAGCACGCTCTTGCTCAACCTACCAGGCTCGATCCGGCTGCACACCTCGTAGATGTCGCGGAAGGCGCCGTGGGCTGCCCGCTCCGCGGCGATCAGCTCCACCGCGCCGCGGCTGACGTGCTTCACTCCCGCCAGGCCGAAGCGGATCTTGCCGTCCTCCACGCTGAACCCGGCCTCACCCGCACTCACATCCGGCGGCAGCACCTCGATGCCCATGCGCCGGCATTCCTGCACATAGCTCGCCACCTTGTCCTTGTCATCCATAACACTGGTGAGCTGAGCCGCCATGAACTCGGCCGGATAGTGTGTCTTGAGATAGGCGGTCTGGTAGGCGTTGATCGCGTACGTGGCAGAGTGCGCCTTGTTGAACCCGTAGCCGGCGAACTCGGCCATCTGGCTGAAGATGGTCTCGGCGGTCTTCGCGGGAATCCTCCTCTTGGCGCACCCCTCGAGGAACTCCTCACGCACCCGCGCCATCTGATCGTGCAGTTTCTTGCGCATCGCCAGCAGCAGCGCTTCCGCGGAGGCCATCGAGAGACCCGCCAGTTGGCGCGCGATCTCCATCACCTGCTCCTGATACACGATCACCCCGTGTGTCTCCCTCAGGATCGGTTCCAGTCCCGGGTGTAGGTAGGTGATCTGGCGAGTGCCGTGCTTGCCCGCGATGTAGTTCGGAATCTGCGCCATTGGCCCCGGCCGGTAGAGCGCCACCAGCGCGATGATGTCGCCGAACTGGTCCGGCTTCAGTTCAGTCACCACCTGGCGCATCCCGCTGCTTTCCAACTGGAACACCCCCGCGGTTTCGCCGCGGGAGAGCATCTCATAGGTGGCGGCGTCGTCGAATGGGATCTTGTCCAGGTCAACGCTCTCGCCCCGGCTCCGCCGGATCAGCTCCAGGGCGTGCTTGATCACCGAGAGCGTGCGCAGCCCGAGAATGTCCATCTTCAGCAGCCCGACATCCATGACCGCGGTCATGTCGAACTGCGTGGTGAGCCCTTCGCCTTCTGTGGACCGCTGGAGCGGAACCACCTTCTTCAGCGGCTCCCGGGAGATCACCACCCCCGCGGCATGGGTGGAGGCGTGCCGCGCCAGCCCCTCGATCCCCATCGCGGTCTCCAGCAGCTTACGGACGACGCTGTTCTCCTCGTACTCCCGCGCCAGGTCGGGGTTCTTCTCCACCGACTCCCTGATGGGCCGCATCGCGTCTATCTGCTTGGCGATGCGATCCACCTCCGGGATCGGGATGTTCATCGCCCGCCCCGCGTCTCTCACCGCCAGCCGCGGCCCCATGGTCCCGAAGGTGATGATCTGCGCGACATGCTCCGCACCGTACTTCTCAGCGATGTAGCGGATCACCTCATCCCGCCGCTCGTCCTCGAAATCGAGGTCCACGTCCGGCATGGAGAGCCGCTGCGGGTTGATGAACCGCTCGAAGGGAATGCCCAGCGCCATCGGGTCCACGCCCGTCACACCCAGCAGGTAGAGAACCACGCTGCCCGGGGCCGAGCCCCGGCCCGGGCCGACCAAGATGCCTCGCTCCCTCGCGTAACGGATGAGGTCCCAAGTGATCAGGATGTAAGTGGAGAGCTGGCGGTCGGCCATCACCTGCAGCTCGTAGTCCAGCCGCTGACGGACCGCCTCGGGAGAGCTCCGGTAGCGCTCCGGCAGCCGCCCTAGGCAGAGCTGACGGAGGTAAGAGTCCGGCGTGTGGCCCTCTGGCACCGCGAAGTCCGGGAGCACCACCTTGCCGAAGGGCAGCTCCACCTGGCAGCGATCCGCGATTCTGGCAGTGTTCTCTAGCGACTCCGGCCACTCACCGAAGAGCACTGCCATCTCCTCGGGCGACTTCAGGTAGAACTCGTGGCTGTCGAAGCGCAGTCGCTTCGGGTCATCCACCGTCGAGTTCGTCTGCACACACAGCAGCACGTCGTGGCTCTGCGCGTCCTCCGGCGAGCAGTAATGGACATCGTTGGCGGCCACCAGCCCCAGGTTCAACTCGCCGGACAGCTTCACCATCTCGGCGTTCAGCTTGGCCTGACCCGCAATGCCATGATCCTGTAGCTCCAGGAAGAAGCCCCCCCGGCCGAAGAGCTCCGCATACTCCCCGGCCAGCCGCCGCGCCTCCTCCTCGCGGCCCTGCAGGATCAGCGCGCCGAGCTCTCCCTGGAGACAGGCGCTCATCGCGATCAGGCCCTGGTGATAGCGGGCCAGCAGCTCCCGGTCCACCCGCGGCTTGTAGTAGAACCCCTCGATATGGCTGTCAGTCACCAGGGCCATCAGGTTGTGGTAGCCCGTGTCATCCTCGGCGAGCAGCACCAGGTGGCCCCGCTCGGCATCCGTCTTCGCCTCCCGGTCAAAGCGGCTGCGCGCCGCCACGTAGACCTCACAGCCGATGACCGGCTTCACCCCCCGCCTCTGACAGGCCTTGTAGAAGGGGACCACCCCATAGAGCCCGCCGTGGTCGGTGATGGCGATCCCGGCCAGCCCAAGCTGAGCCGCGCGCGCGGCGAGATCGTCAATCCGGCAGGCGCCATCGAGAAGGCTGTACTCCGTGTGAACGTGAAGGTGCGCGAAGCGGGGGACGGTGCTTGGCCTCGACACCTTGGTCTCCTTTGGCCTCTGAGCCACGCCCCGGCCAGGTGGCGCGGCTCGGTCTGCGATGTTAGCGCTTTCCTGGATTCGAGGACCGGGCCCGCCCTCCTCGCCCGCGGGACCTTCCTTGGGCGGACCCTCGAACAGCGGAGCATATCATAGCACTCCACCCGGGCTGTGTAAACAGCCATTCGCTTGCGCGCAGGGCCATTGCGCTATCGCCATGAGCGCCACCCGGTGAAGGGTGCCGCCTGTGGGAGCCCGGTCCTCCGGGCGATCTACCCTGGGAATCGCCTCGCGGACGAGGCTCCCACAGCAGTCTGCCTGTCGCCCCAGTCACCCGCTGGTAGGCCAGTCGCTCCCAGAGGTCACACCCCGGGCCGGGCGGGCGGCTTGACCAGCCCTGGAGCCCTGGTAGAATCACGCAGAGATGGAAAAGAGACCGAGAGTCCTGCCTGCGGGCTTCACCCTCATCGAGCTCCTTGTGGTTATGAGCATCATCGCCATCCTCGCTGGCCTCATCATGGTGGTGGCGGTCCGGTCGCGAGAGAAGGCCCGCGCCACGGCCTGTCTGAACAACATGCGCCAGATCGGCATGGCCCTCTCCATGATGTGTGACCGGGGCGTGCCCCGCGACTGGACGGGCGCGATCTCGGCCTGGAGCACGAAGGACATCCTGCGCTGTTCCGAAGGCCCGCAGGAGGGAGTCACCAACTACGGCGTCAACCGGGAGATGCTCTCGCGGGGTGTCTCAGGGGTGAACGACACGGGCCGGGCGGTGGTTCTCTACGAGAGCAAGCGCGCCGGCGATCTGCTGATCGGCGACGAGTCGGATGTGGACCTGCGGCATCTGGGCGGAGCGAACTATGTGTTCCTCGATGGCCACGCCAAGTGGCTCAAGGAAATCCCAAGCTTCCAGCCCTAGACTGCAGGGCGGAAGGGCGCCGTCTGCCCGGCTGCCCCCAGCGACCTCACGTGCAGCTCCGCCGCGGCCAGCCGCCGCAGCGCCTGCTCCTTCCCCAGCACCGCGAGGACCTCGAACAAGCCTGGACCCATGGTGCGCCCGGTCACGGCCAGACGCGTCGTATGGATCACCGGCCCGGCGCCGCCAAGCTTCTCCCCGAGGCCCCGCAGCGCCGCCTCGACCTGACTGGCCTCGAACTCCGCCACCGGCTCCAGCGCTCCACGCACCTCTGCCAGCAGGTTCGCGGCGCCCTCTCGCCGGAACCACTGCCGCTCTCCCTTCGCGTCGTAGGCCTGGGGAGCACGGAAGAAGAAGTCGGTGAGCTGCGGGATCTCGGCGAGCCTCTTGGCGCGCTCCTGCTCCAGCAGCAAAGCCTTCTCACCATTGCACGCGGCAAACTGCTCTCCAGTCACCCCGGCGCGCTCCAGGAAGGGCCGCGCCCGCGCGACGTACTCCTTGGCCGGGAGCTGGCGGAGATAGACCCCGTTCATCCAGTTCAGCTTCTCGATGTCGAACACCGCGCCGGACTTGCCGATCCCCTCCAGCGAGAACCCCGCAATCATCTCCTCCCGTGAGACGATCTCCCGGTCCTCGCCTGGGGACCAGCCGAGCAGGGCGATGAAGTTCACCAGCGCCTCCGGCAGGTAGCCCTCCTCCCGGTAGTCCAGCACCGCCACCGGGCCGTGCCGCTTGGAGAGCTTCGCGCGGTCCGTCCCCAGAAGGAGGGGCAGATGCGCGAATTCCGGCCGGCGGCCGCCAAGCGCCTGGTAGATATGGATCTGACGCGGCGTGCTGGAGATCAGGTCCTCGCCCCGGATGACGTGGCTGATCTCCATCGCCGCATCATCTACCACCACCGCGAGCAGGTAGCTCGGGAAACCGTCCGACTTGAGGAGCACGAAGTCGTCCAGCACCGTGTTCTCGAAGCTGATGAGGCCGCGCACTGCATCATGCCAGCTCACTCCGCCCCCATCTGGAACCGCGAAGCGGATCGCCTTCGGCCTGCCCTCGGCTTCGAGCCGTTCTCTCTCGACCGCCGAGAGCCCCCGGCAGCGCCGGTCGTAGCGAGGCGGCAGGCCCTGGCGCTGCATCTCCCGGCGACTTTGCTCCAGCTTCTCGGCCCCGCAATAGCAGGGATAGGCTTTGCCCTCATCGAGCAGACGCTGCGCCGCCTGCTGGTAGAGGCGCAGCCGCTGGGACTGACAGTAAGGTCCGTAGTCTCCTCCCACCTGGGGCCCCTCATCCCACTCCAGCCTCAGCCAGCGCATCGCCTCCAGGATCTCGGCTGTGTAGGTGTCGGAGGAGCGCGCCTGGTCAGTATCCTCGATGCGGATGATGAACCGGCCGTCGTGGTGGCGCGCGAACAGCCAGTTGTAGAGGGCCGTGCGGGCGTTCCCGACATGGAAGCGCCCGCTCGGCGCCGGCGACATCCGCACTCGCACTCCCTCGCTCATGCCCTCCTCAGCCCGAACGCAGCACAGAAGCGGCTTGGGCAGGAGGCTCGCTCCTGCCCTGCGGCTGGTATTATAGCACACGGTGTGGCCCCTCGTGGAGCCGCCCTGACGCAGGAAGTTGGGCCGGGCCTCAGAAGCAATGGGGGACCAGGAGGAGGCATGAGGAACTCCCGGGGGATCGCTGTCAGGTGGGAGCGGCTGGCGCTGGGCTTCCTGCTCGCGACGGCGGGCGGCGTGGTGTTGGGGCACGCCTGGGCGACGAGGGGGGCAGCCTGGTGGTGGGTGGGGTCGCTCTCCCTGCTCGGGGGGATCTTGCTGATCCTCTCCGGAGCCTATGCGAGTCGGCGCGAGCCCCCACAGGGCAAGCTCTCACTCGGTGAGCTGGTCATCCGGAAGGGATGGGTCACCGAGAAGCAGCTCGCCGACGCCCTGGTGAGGCAGCACTACTCCGACGACCGACTGGGGCGGGTCCTGGTCGAGATGAAGCTGATCACCCCCGCGCAGCTCGCGCAGGCGCTGCAGGAGCAGATGGGCGAGGAGGAAGGAGCCGAACAGAACCCACCCCAATGAGGCCCACCACGGCCATCCCCCTGCAATTGGCAGGCGCTTCAGTGCCGCAGGTACTTGCGCTTGGTCTTCTTCCGACCTTGGCTGACCTTGCGCTCGTCGAACACCCACACGTCGGAGCCGGGCGGACGCTGGTAGAAGCAGTGATAGGATGCCAGGTTGGAGGCGACGACGCGGCGGGTGGTTCGCCTCACCACGTTGATCTCGGCCCAGAGGGTCATGAAGGCAAAGCCCTTCGCGTTGTCCGCCGCCAGCCGCTCCATGATCTTCAGGACCGGCCACTCCTCCTTCGCCGCCTCCCGCTTGACCTTGACCAGCTCCTTGACCCGCTGCTCGCTCAGCCCCACCAGCGGGTCAACCTCCCCTGAGGAGGAGAGCACAAACTCGTCTGGCATCCCGCCCGGGGTGACCACGAACACCGACCCTGGCTGAAGACCCCGGTCCGCGTACCAAGGCCCCATCTCGTACAGGAGGCTGGTGGTGTAGCTGAGCCAGACCGGGTAGGACTTGCCGCTCTCTTTGTCCCGGAAGGAGGCACAGATCAGGTCTGCCTCCGAGGGGTAGAAGCGCCGGTCGCACACCCTCACCTTGAGCGTCCCGGCTTTCCAGTGGTCGTAGAGCAGGACGTAGCGGAGCTCATCGGTCGGCTGCTGCTCCGGGCCGATGTCTATCTCCTGCTCCTCCCCGAAGTCCTCGTACCGGGGGTCGTGGACCCAGGAGACCAACACCGGCTCCAGGCCCTCGTCATCTAGCTCAGCATCCACTTCGTCCTCCCGGCGCGCCACGGGCACTGCCAGCAGCGCAGGCGGCACCTTATCAGTGTGCTTGGGCATCATCTCGGGAAGAGCCCAGGTCTGGCTGCCCACACGGAGGAAGCGGGAATCAAGCGCCAGGCCGCTCATCACTGCCTCCACGTACTCCTGGAACCGGCGGGAGCCAGGAGCGGTATCGTACACCGCCTCCACAAGGGCCGCCGTAGGCTGCGGCGCTTTCCTCCGGCGGAGTTGCCGGTAGACCTCCTCCAGGTCGGCGGGAGTGATCACCACCGGCCCCTCCGGCTCCTCCTCCTCAGCCCATTCCGCGCCCTCCTCCCTCTCCGCGCGGCGCGACAGACGCTTCAACTCCTGGTGATAGCCCTCAACGAATTCTCGCAGCGCCCAGAGCGGGCCGGAGAGCATCAGCATCCGGGGCTCGGCGCGGCACTCCTGAAAGAACGCGACCGGGTCGAGATCACCTTCCTTGAGCCGCCAGATGACGTAGCTGAGCACCTTGTGGGGAAGGGGCTCCTCCCTCCGCCGCACCATCTTCACCGCCATCTCCGCGGCCGGCTGCTCCGGGCTCATGCGCGTCTCCAGCAGGCCCTCCACCACCGGCCTGACCTCGGCCGCCTCCAGGAAGAAGTTCTGCAGAAAGCACCGCTCCGGGTCGCTCTCGGAGGTATCGAGCAGCCACTCCCGGAGGCCCCACAGACCATCCGGGGTCTCCCAGTACTTGGGCCGGCTGCGCAGGGTGCTCAGCAGCAACTCGTCGTAGAAGTCAACTGGCCGCCGATGGATCAGCGCCATCTCGTTGCGGAGCGCGGGAAGAGACAGCGGTTTGCCGTAGGAGCGGAGCGCGTACTCGAGGGAGCCCTCGAAGGAGAGCTGGGTGGCCGTGCGAAGCGCCAGGTTCCAGCGCCGATCCTCGGTGTCGAAGCGCTCGCTGTAGTAGAGGGTCTTGCGGATGAACTTGGGGTGGAGCTTGGCGGTCTCTTCCAGGTCGTTGGCGAGATCCCGCGACTTGGCCGCCAGACCGGTGTTCAGCATCAGATCGAAGATCAGATCCTCGAGATACTGAACCGCGAACGACTTCCGGGCCTTCTCCGCCTTCTTGGGCTTCCTGGTCCTGGTGGTGGCCACGCCGCGACCCTGACAATCAAAGTCGCATCGGCGAGGCCCCGCCGATGCACGGCAGACTATAGCACAACCCGTTTCGCCCGGTCAAGCGCTCACGCCACGCGGCCCAGAAGTCGCCTGAAGTGCCCCATGAACCATGTGGCGAGATTGTCGAACACCGTGTAGAGCACCGGGATCACCAGCAAGGTCAGCAAGGTGGAGAGGATCAGGCCGCCGATCACCGCGATGGCCATGGGAGAGCGCATCTCCCCGCCCCGGGCAACCGCCAGGGCGATGGGGAGCATGCCGAAGATCATCGCCAGCGTGGTCATTAGAATGGGGCGCAGCCGGGTGGGACCCGCCTCCAGCAGAGCGGCGCGGCGGTCCAGGCCGCGGGAGCGCAGCGTGTTCGTGTAGTCCACTAGCAGGATCGCGTTCTTGCCCACCAGGCCCATCAGCATGATGATGCCGATCATGGTGACGATGCTGAGGCTATTGCCTGTGAGGATGGTCGCCAGCAAGGCGCCCACCAGGGCCATGGGAAGGGCGAACATGATGATCAACGGGCTGAGGTAGCCCTCGAAGAGCGCGGCCATCAGAATGTAGATGAGCACCACGGAGAGCCCCAGGGCCTGGGTGGTAGTGCCGAAGGACTCGGCGCGCGCCTGGCTCTCCCCGCCGAACGTCATTGAGACATCGCCCAGGGGAACATCGCGAATCGCCTTCTTGATCTCCCCCTCTACTGTCCCGGTGGCATATCCCCGCGCCAGGTCGGCCTCCACCGCCACCATGCGCTGGCGGTTCTTCCGGTCAATCTTCGTCGGCCCAGTGGAAAGCGAGACATCAGCGACATCGCCCAGGTAGATGGCGCCGTGGTTGTAGCCGACCACGATATCCGAGACTTCGCTCACGTTGGAGCGATCAACCTCCCGCAGCCGCACCCGCACATCGTACTGGTATGAGCCGTCCCGGAACTTCGCACTCGTGTCTCCCTCCAGGCTGGTGCGAAGCGCGGTGGCTACCTGGTAGGTGCTGACCCCCCGGTCTGCCGCACGATCCCGGTCAATCAGCGCCCGGATCTCAGGTTTGCCGACCTTCCAGGTCGTGTCCACGTTGAGCGTGCCCGGCACCTGGGCCACTCGCCGCCCGATCTGGCTGGCGACCTTCACCAGCTCCGCGGTGTCATTGCCAGAGAGCTCGATGCGGATCGGAGCCTCGGCATGCCCACCCATGCCTTCATAGGCACTGCTCTTGATCTTGGCCCCGGGGATGGCGCGCGTGAAACGGTCGAGCACGGCCACGATCTCCAGATCGGACCGGCTGCGCTTCATCTTGTCAACCAGCACGGTCTGGATGGTCGCGTCGGAGACACTTGCGCCGCCCACGTTGGCGTAGATGCTGTCCACCTCCGGGAACCGCTCCCTGTCGAGCACGAAGGCCTCGATCTGCCCGGCCACCGAGTCGGTGGCCGCCAGGGAGGACCCCGCGGGAAGCTCGACCGTCGTGGTCACGCGGCCCTGATCCACCCTGGGGAAGAACTCCTGGCCCAGCGGCCGATAGAGCAGGCCCGCCGCCAGCAGCGAGCCCACCCCCACTGTGACCACCGGCAGCCGGCCGCCCTTGCCGCCGAAGGCGACTCCAATGGCCGTGAGCAGCAGCATCATCGCCAGCGGCGGCAGCTTCGCCCTGGGAGGCGCCGCAATCGCAACCGAGGCCACCAGCGCAATGACACCGATCAAGACCGTCACCAGGCGGTGGTCGAGCGCCCACGCGAGGGTCCCACGGTAGCCGTTCCTGAGCCTCGCGTAGAGCCGGTCGAAGCCGGCGAAGAGGAGGCCAAACAGCCCCCGGCCCCGGGCCCCGAGGGCTTCCTCGTCGTCCCCCGGGACCGCCTCCTCCCTGCGGAACCAGCGGGAGCTGAGCATGGGCGTCAGGGTGAATGAGACGAAGAGCGAGAACAGCGTCGCAATCGCCACCGTCAGCCCGAACTGGCGGAAGAACTGACCAACGATCCCGCCCATGAAGGCGATGGGCACGAAGACCACCACGTCCACCAGGGTGATGGTGATCGCCGCCAGGCCGATCTCCGTCCGGCCGCTGAAGGCGGCGTCAGGAGGGGACTCGCCCATGCGGAGGTGCCGGTAGATGTTCTCGATGACCACGATGGAGTCGTCAACCAGGATGCCCACGCAGAGGGAGAGGGCCATCATGCTCATCATGTTGAGGGAGAAGCCCGCGAAGTACACGGGCCCGAAGGTGGCGATGATGGAGGTGGGGATAGCGAGGGCGACGATGATGGTGCCCCGCAGATTATGCAGGAACAGGAAGACGATCAGGACCGCGAAGAAGGATCCCATCATCAGGTGGTCCCGCAGATCGGCCAGGGTGTGGCGGATGAAGGTGGACTGGTCCATGGTGATGCGCGCGCTGATGTCTGGCGGCAGCACCCCGGCCCGGCGCGGCACGCCCTTCACTTCGTAGCCCTCCACGTCGAAAGCCTGGCCCGTGAGCTTCATCAGCTCATTGCGCACCGCATCAGTGACCCGGACCGTGTTCGCGTCCGCCTGCTTCAAGACGGTCACCGCGACGCTGTCCTTGCCGTCCACACGAGTGTAGCTGCGGCGCTCCGCGACCGTATCAGCGACGGCGGCGATGTCCGCTAGGTAGATGGCAGCACCCTGGCGGGTGGTGAGGCGGACATCCCGGACCTCCTCGGCCGACTGGAACTCTCCCACCGCCCGCACCGCGTACTCGCGCCGACCCTCCTTGACGCTGCCGCTCGGCAGGTTCAGGTTGGTGGCCTGAAGGGCTTGCACCACATCGGTGATGGCGAGCCCGTACCCCTCCAGCGCAGTCTTGTCCACCGCCACCAGGATCTCTCGCACGTCGCCACCCGCGACGCGCACCGCGCCTACGCCCTGAAGCTTCCCCAGGCGGTCCTTGATCACGTCGTCTGCGATGCGGCGCAGCTCCTTCGGAGGCCGGGGGCTGGAGAGGGAGAAGGCGATCACCGGGATGGCCGAGATGGAGAACTTCTCGATCACCGGGGGCTCCATGTCCCGGGGAAGCTCCATGCGGGCTGCGTCCACCTTCTCTCGGACATCGTTTGCGGCAGTGTTGAGGTCGGTGCCGAGGTAGAACTCGATGGCGACCCAGGAGACGCCCTCCTCGGAACTGGAGGTGACGTTCTTCACGCCGCTGATGGTGCTGACTGCGTCCTCGATCGGCTTGCTGACCAGAGTCTCAACTTCCTGGGGTCCTGTGCCAGGGTAGACCGAGACCACGGTCACATAGGGGATGTCAATCTTCGGGTAGAGGTCCACCGGCAGCAGCCTGAGCGAGACCAGCCCCAGCACGATGATGGCCAGCACCACCATGGTGATGGTGACCGGCCGGAGGATGGATACGCGGGTCAACCACATGGCTTATTGCCCTCCGGCGGCCTCGACTTGCACCCGGTCGCCGTCTTTGAGCGCCTGTGCGCCCACCACGACCACCGGCTCACCGGGGGAGATGCCAGAGAGGACCTCCGCATGGGTGCGGTCCACCAGCCCGACCCGGACCGATCGCTCTGAGACCTTGCCGGCCCTCGCCACGAAGACCACCGTCCTGTCACCCCGGGTCACCAGCGCATCCTTCGGCACCATGACCGCGCCCCGATGCTCCGCCACGATGATCTTCGCCTCCGCGAACACGCCGGGACGAAGATCAGGGTTCGGGTCGGTGAGGGTGACCCGCACCACGAAGTCACGGCGGGTCGGATCGGCCACCGGAACCAGGCGCTGGACCCGGCCCTCCACCGTCGAGTTGCCGCCAGTGCGGACGGCGACGATTACTCGTTGGCCGGCCTCCACCTGGTGAGCGAGCCGCTCCGGCACGGTCGCCTCCAGGTAGAGCGAGTCCAGGTCGGCGACGCGCAGCAGGGGCGGCCCACCGCCGAGGGAGGCGATCTCCCCTGGCTCGATATTCCGCTCGTACACGATCCCGCTGACGGGTGAGCGCACTACCGTATGACTGAGCAACTCCTCGACCTGGGCCAGTCCACTCTGGGCCTGGGTGAGCGCGGCCGCGGCGGCTTGCACTTCCTTGTCAGCGGCCTCGATCTCCTCGGGCCGCGCCCCCTTCTTGGTGAGGGCGAGCGCATCTCGAGCCGCGTCTCGATTGGTGCGCGCTGTGTCGTAGCCCGTCTCGGCCGCGTCGAGCTGCTGCTTCGAGACCGCGCCCTGCTGGTAGAGGGTCCGCATGCGGTCCCGGTCAGCGAGCGCCTGGCGCAGCCCGGCCTCTGCTTGCTCCAAGCGGCTGAGGGCCATTGAGCGCTCCTCTGCTCGCGCCCCGAGCCGGAGGATCTCCGCCCTCTTACGCGCTGCGCCGAGACGCGCCTGGGCGGCGGTCACTCCGGCCCTCGCCTGGGCCACCTGGCTCTCCAGCTCGGTCCGATCCAGGGTCACCACCACCTGTCCCGCCCGCACCGAGTCGCCCTCTCGCACCCCCACCGATACTACCCGGCCCAAGATCTGGGGCTGCACGTCGGCCTTCCGCAGGGCGCTGATGGTGCCCGTAGCTGCCAGTTGCTCGACCATCGTGCCCGCCTCGACTGGCGCGACTTGCACCGGCACACCTGTGGCTTCCTGCTTCTGCGAGTTGCTGTTCTGGTCCGGGAGCCGGCCGCACCCCGCCACGATGGTCGTCAGCGCCACCAATGCGAGCGACACGCCCTGCCTCATGCTATCCTCCCAGTAGCGGCTCGAGTTGAGCCAGTTACCCACCATCGGCCTCATCTTCCGCGGCGATGGTCGCGAATCCGTCGCCGAGCTGCTGGAGCTGCCTGAAGAAAGCCTGGACATCGTGCAGGCGGGACAGCAGCAGGCCAGGGGCATGGGGATGGCGGAACACCAGCAGCTTGTCGCCGGCGTGCAAGCCCATGTGCTTCCTGGCCTCGGCCGGGATGACCACCTGCCCCCGCTCGCCGACGGTGACAGCACCGTAGAAGAACTCCTCCAGAGACGCCTGGTTGTGCATGCTGACCTCCCTCGCCCGACCTCCAGGGACACCACCAGAGCATACCCAGCAGACGAATCATATATGCACGCAGTACAGGGTGGATGGTGCCCGGCCCTACGGAGCACGTCAGCCCCCCTGACCTGTCACCAGGGGGCACGAGCCAGCGAGCCAGTTTCCAGGCCTCGGCTAGCCGCCTAACCAGGGGGGACGGCCGGAGCGTTCTGCCAGTTCCCGCTTGCGCTTGGCCTCCGCGGCGGCAGAGCGGATCTTGGCGAGGCGACGGTGCGCCACCCAGGCCATCGCCGCCAGCACCAGCACTAGCCAGCCGAACTTGTACCAGGCCGCCCCCGCCCATTCGTAGCCGAGAATGAGCGGCCAGAGGCTGAGCAAGGCGACGATGATCAGGGCCGTCTCGAACGCTGCCACAGGTGTTCTTCCTGCGCATCTGCTTCGCCACTCCTTGCTCGTCACCTCCGGCATGAGAGGGCAAACCGGCGGATGTGGCAAGTTCTGGAGGTCAGTCCCTCTGCCCTATGTGAGCCACTACTGGATACGAGAGTCAGGGATGGACGGTTCCATAGATGCCTTCCTGAGCGAGCTGATGCAGGCCAGGGGCGCAGCGCCCACGACGGTGCGCGGGTACGCCCATGACCTGCAGCAGTTCGCCCGTTTCCTGCGGGAGCAGCATCTGGCTCAGGCCTGGGGGCAGGTCAGGCCGGCGCACCTCCGCCGGTTCCTCGGGCACCTCTATGAGCACGACTACGCGCGTACCTCGATTGCGCGCAAGCTCTCCGCGGTGCGGACGCTCTACCGCTACTTGCGCGCGCGCGACCTCGTGCTCTCGGACCCGACCGTGGGGATCTCGGCTCCCCGGCAGCGGCGCAGGCTCCCGAAGTTTCTCTACCACAGTGACCTGGAGAAGCTGCTCGCGGCACCGGAGGCGACCACCCCGCTGGGCCTCAGGGACCGCGCGCTTCTCGAGACCCTCTACGCGACAGGCCTGCGAGTGGCCGAGCTGGTGAGCCTGACCGTGGAACAGGCCCGTGGCGCGTCGGAACTCAGGATCAGGGGCAAGGGCGGCCGGGAGCGCGTGGTCCTGCTCGGCCGTGCCGCGCAGAGCGCCATCGCGGCCTACCTCGCGCAGGGCCGACCTCACCTCGCCCGCGAGACCCAGGACTCACGCCATCTCTTCCTCAACGCTCGTGGCGGGCCGCTCACCGACCGCGGCGCAAGGCGGGTAGTGCATAGGCACCTGCTGCGGGCCTGCGCGCAGCACGACATTGGGCCCCACGCGCTGCGGCACACCTTCGCCACTCACCTGCTGGAGGCGGGGGCTGACCTGAGGGCAGTGCAGGAGCTCCTGGGCCACGCCAGCCTAGCAACGACCCAGATCTACACCCATGTGACCCGAGGCCGCCTACGGCAGGTCTACGACCAGGCCCACCCGCGGGCCCGGTAGCGGCAAGAGCCCGGACGCGCCGCCAGACGCGAGGTCCTCTCAACCCGGGACGCCGGCCCTGCCTAGCTGGGCCCGCCAGCCGGCACCTGCTGACGATCGCGCCGCCAGGCTGCTTCCCCTCCCTAGCTCTCCGGCTCAGAGGAACGATACAAGGTCTCGCGCTTGACGAAGGAGCTGAGCTCAGCTATAGTTGGCCTGTCGGCAGTAGGTTGCCGGCTAAGGCCTGCCGCCTGGCCGCCAGCCAGGCCGTAGGGGGAAAGCTGCCATGCCCTGGTACAACGAGAACGCCCGCTCCACCAGCGGGACCAACCTGCGCGCTCGGGACCCCTCCCCGGTCTCCGGGATGTGCCCCATCTGCATCCGGGACTGCTCCGTCCTCTGCGAGGTGGGCAAGTCCGCCTTCCGCGGCCGGGAAGTCCTCTACCCCAGCCCCGAGTGGTTCGGGATCAGCACCGCGGCTTCGAACAAGGACTATCTGCTGAACTGGAGCGACCTCCAGATCCAGGTGGACGCGCTCGGCGCGCGCGGCATCGCAGCCGACCCCGACGCCGCCATCTTCCCCAATGCTGACGTCAGCACTGTCGCCGGGGGCATCCCGCTCAAGCTCCCAGTCATCATCCCCGGCCTGGGCTCGACGGAGGTGGCGCGGAGGTTCTGGGACGGCCTGGCGATTGGCGCGGCGCTCTCCGGCGTCATCCTGGGCATCGGCGAGAACGTATGCGGGATGGACAGCCATTCCCAGTACAATGGGACGGGCAAGATCCGGCATTGCCCGGACCTGGAGCGCCGCGTCCGGACCTACCGCAGGTACTGGGACGGCAAGCACGGTGACATCGTCGTGCAGACCAATGTCGAGGATTGCCGTGCGAATGTGGACGAATACGCCGTCAAAGTGCTGGGTGTCAAGACTATCGAGCGCAAATGGGGGCAGGGCGCGAAGGCTATTGGCGGCGAGGTGAGGATCGGAGACCTCGACAAGGCCCTGGAACTGAAGGCCCGCGGCTACATCATCATCCCCGACCCGGAGGACCCGGATGCCCAGGAGGCCTTCCGCCGGGGCACCTTTCGCACCTTCGAGCGCCACAGCCGAGTCGGCATGCCAGAGGAGCAGGCCTTCATTGACGACGTGGGCTGGCTGCGAGAGGTCGGAGCTGAGCGGGTGTTCCTGAAGACCGGAGCCTACCATTCGGGCGTGGTCGCCTTCACCCTCCGCTGCGCCTCCAAGGCGAAGGTTGACTTGGTGACTTTCGACGGCGCCGGGGGTGGCACTGGGATGAGTCCTGTGCCGATGATGAACGAATGCTCCACCCCCACGCTCTATCTGCTCTCCCAGGTGCTGGAGGGTGTTCGCATCCTGGGCGCCCGGGGCAAATACGTGCCCGACATCGCTATCGCCGGCGGCTTCGTGAACGAGACCCAGATCTTCAAGGCCATCGCCATGAGCAACTTCGGCGATGGACGCGGGCCTGCAGTCAAGGCTGTCGGCATGGCGCGCGCCCCCATCAGCGCGGCGATGAAGGCCTCCTACTTCGTGGACCTGGCTGCCGAGGGCAAGCTGCCGAAGCAGTTCGCTGAGCTCTACGGCACCGACCCAGAGCAGTTCTTCATCGCCAGCGTGGACCTGAGGAAGGAGTACGGCGACCTGGTTGGCGGAGCGATCCCCTGGTCCGCGGTGGGGGTTCACACCTACCTCGCGGACCGGATCGCAGTGGGTCTGCGCCAGCTCTTGGCAGGCTCTCGCAAGTGGAAGCTCGATCTCCTCGACCGCAGTGACCTGGCCTCGCTCACTGAGCGCTGCGCCAAGGTGACCGGAATCCCTCTGGTGGAGGAGGCCCGCAGAGAAGCCTTCGCCAGCATCCTGGATTTCTGAGCCCGCCGGAGGGCCCTGCGATCCCCTCGCGTCCGCGCGCGAATCCCGCAATCTGAGATCCCGGATGGCGCCGTGCCTGAGCGCTACACCTCCCACACTGGCCGCATCTCTGAGAACTCGACCAGCGTGCTCATCGCTTTGTTGACCACCGGGATGCCGGCCTCGGCGAGGGCGGCGACAGGCGTCAGGCCGGCCACCACCGCCAGGCCGATCCGATCCATGCCCACTGGGACCTCAAGCAAGGGCTGGCTAGGCTTCCCGATGCCGAGGAGGCCCTTCAGGCCATAGCTCTGGTACTGGGCGAGCACCTCGTGTAGATCCGCCTCGGCGGCGGCGGGCACCTCCCGGAAGCTCGCCAGTATCTGGCCGCAGCCCCGCAGGCTGGCATCGCGGACACTGGTCATGCGGCCCACGATGAAGAGCTCGGTCGGGTCCACGGTGCAGCCGGCATAGGCGATGAGGTGGGTGAAGCGAAGTGGCTTGTCCCGGTAGATCTCCAGCAAGCCGGCATACCTGGAGTCAACCGGGATGCCGCGCTTGAGCAGCACGCGGTTGAGGGTGACGGTGCAGACCGTGCCGAACCCGACCATGCCCTCGGGCACCGTCACCTCGCCGATCCGCTGACCCGCCTGGCGCACGATCACCAGCTCGGACATGCAGTAGCCGGCGCGGAAGACGTCCCGCATGTTCTCGAGGGCCTCGGGGAAGCGGTCCTCACCGATGAAGGAGATGTTGAGGATGATCTCGCCACGCTTGGTGCTCATGTCGAAGCTGGAGCGGTAGGCAAGGCCGTCAATCTTGGAGATCACGAACCCGAGCTTGTCGTGGACCGCGGCGTGCTCGATCTCCTCCCGCCCGCGGTCCGTGATGAGCCGCCCGGGCTCACCCAGGTTCCTGGTCAGCCCTCGCTCGTCCATCAAGCGCAAGTGATAGCGCACCGTGCGCTCGCTGAGCTCAATGCCCTCGGCATGCAGCCGGGCTGCGATGGCGCGCGCCCCCATCGGCTCCTCGGCCGCGGCGAGCGTGCGCAGGATCGCCAGCAGCTTGCGCTCGACTTCCACCGAGGAGGTCCCTGCTCTCATACCGGCTCTCCTGCTCCAGTCACGTGGTGTCACATCATCATAGCCAGAGCGCGACAGGCCCGCAAGTGCCACGCGGACTCGGCCGCCTCGCCGGCCTCGGGAGCGCGCGGCGGCGGTGAGGTGATGCAGATCGCGCTCCCGGGCCAGTCTACCAGCAGCTCAGCCCTGGGCCACGATTCGCACGACCTCCTCCAGCGAGCGAGCGACCCAGTCTGGGGCTGGGCTGCCCGGAGGAGCGACAGCGCCGCTTCGGTTCATCCATACCGAGCGCATGCCCGCGGCCCGAGCGCCGCCGATGTCGGCCATGAGGTTGTCGCCCACCACCAGGCAGCGCTCCGGCGGGCAAGCAAGCGATCTCGCGGCGGCCCACATGAACTCGGGGTTGGGTTTGCGCCAGGGCACGTCCCCAGAGGCAACGAAGGCCTCGAAGAGATGCGCCATGCCGGAGCGCTCCAGGTCCGAGTATAGCATCCGGCCCGGGGTGTCCCAGGGCGCGTTAGTGATGACCGCCAGCTTCACCCCCAGAGCGCGGAGTCGGTGGAGGGAGGGCTTGGTGTCAGGGTAGGCCTGGGGCCAGCTTCGGATGGGCTCGTTGAAGGCCTCTACCAGCCGGTGCAGCGCGCCGTCCTCGGGCTCGACGCCGATGGCGGCCAGGGCTTCCCGCATCCTGCGCGCGAACGGCAGGGAAAGACCGCTGTGCTCGATGGCTCTGAACTGGTCTGTCTGGAGACCAGCGCCGACCACCTGTCCGAACTCCGCTGCTTCCATGCCAAGCTCGCCCCACAGCTCGCAGGCCAGCGGGTACAGCTCCACCATGCGCCGGATGCGGAACTCAGGCCAGCGCGACTGAGGGCCATAGTCCAGCAGCGTCTGGCCCAGGTCAAAGAGGATCGCGCGCAAGGGCATCTCCAGCCTCACGGCGTGAGTTCCGAGCACGGCGGCCGCGTTCCTGCTCCTCGTCGGCGAGTGCGGACACAGGACAAAGCCCACCTGCCTATCCGGCGCAGAAGCGCTTTCTCACGACCTTCACGGGCGAGCGCTCATAGCCGCGGGCATAGTACATCCCCTCTAGGTGAGGGGCCTCTTCATAGATCATGAGGTTGATCTGCTTGACCCCGAGCCGCCGCAGCCGTTCTTCTGCGGCCGCCAGCAGGGCGCTGCCGATGCCCTGGCCGCGCTCGGGCTCCGTCACAGCAAGGTGGTAGATCCAGCCCCGCAGGCCGTCCCAGGCGCCGATCACCGTCCCGACGACCCGGCCGGCATCCCGCCATACCAGGCAGCGGCCTGGATTGCGCGCCAGCGCGCCCTCGAACCAGATGCGGTCCTCCCCCACATGGGGCCACATCCCCACGTCCTCCCACAGCGCGGCTACCTGCTCATAGTCCCACGCGGTCATCTCGTCAACGCCGTCAGTCATTAGCCTTCCTCCAGAGGGACGATAGAAATAGCGAGGACCACAGGCCTGGTTGCCTGTGGTCCGGGCTGCCTTCCCCTGGTTAGAGGCAGGACGGGGACTCCTGCCGGCGAGACAGAAACGCCTACCCGCTGCCGGCCACAGGCATCCGGGCCGCGGATCGCCGCGGCCTTCGATGCAGCTGTGGCTGATGGCGCAGTTCGCTCACGGCGCAGAGGATACCAGCAAGCCACTGCTGTGTCAATGTTGCCCCGGGGGGGACTCAAGGGCCGCCCTGCCCGGGCGACCCGCCATCGCCCTGAGAGGCAGTTCAGGAGACGGAACAAAACGCGGGTGTGAGCCGTCCAAGTCCTGGGCGGATTCGTGCCGTCGGCGGCCATCCCGTCGCGTAAGGAAGGTGGGAAAGATGATCCGCAGTCAGAGGTGCTGGTTCCTACTTCTCGCGGCGCTGCTGCTGGTCGGGACCTCCCTGACAGCCCAGGCAGCACAACCGCAGGAGCGCGAGGTGACCCTGGAGCTGAGCAGCGCGCGCCTCGAGGATGCGCTCGGACTCCTCTTCCAGGGCACAGGTCTGAGCTACACGCTCGACCCAGGCCTGGGCGACCTGCAGGTGACCTTGCGCATCACAGAAGTCCCCTTCCAGCAGGCGCTGCGCGCCATCCTCGACCTGCACGACCTCACCTATCGCAAGGACAATGAGATGTATTACATCACGAGGCGGCCGCAGGGCGCGCCAGAGCAGGGGCGGCCAGAGCCCGTCGCCGAAGCCCCCGCAGCCGAGGGCGAGTACTTCTGGATCGGCCCCGGCGGCCGCTATGAGCTTCAGGCGCTGGACTCTCGGCTGGTGGCGAGCTGGTTCGGCGGCACCGCCATCTTCATGTCGCCCATCCCCGTGGCAGTGGCGGTGCCCTCTGTCGGCGGCGCCGGCATCGGCGGCCTGGGCGGGGGCATTGGCGGCATGGGGATGGGGGCCAACATCACCGGCGGCGGCATGAGCGGCCTGAGCGGCCTCGGAGGACTCGGCACCTTCGGAGGCCTCGGGACCACGGCTGGCACAGGCACCGGTGGTCCAGGCAACTCCACTGGCCGGGGCCCAGGCGGAAACGCCGGCCCAGGCGGTCCCAGCGGCAACGCGGGCCCGACTGGAGGCCGGGGTGGGCCTCAGGGGCAGGTCGGCCTGTAGCACAAGGCGTAGCGGCTGATCGCCTTAGTGGTCAGGGCACGGCCTCGCCGTGCCCTGACTCGCTATGTCCGCTGGAGCTGTATCACTGCGCGCCGCAAGGTGGCGCTCAGCCACCGGTCCGTGCCCTGGAAACGGTACTGGATGCGGCCCGACCCTCCGCCTACCCCGTAGCGAAGCTTCACCCTCGCCAACTCCGCGAAGTGCCGCCTCAGGGGCGCCCAGATGTACTTCGGCACTGCCATCACCTCGTGCCAGGTGCCCGCGTGCTCTGTTCTGGCAACCGAGCTCCGAACTTGCCAGGCTCTCGGAGCTGCCGGAGGCGCAAGTAAGCCCGGACGAACGCCTCCTGGGCCGCGTCCTGGGCCTCCTCGAAGTCGCCGAGGTAGTGGTAGGCGACCGCGCAGGCAGCGTCCCGGTAGCGATCCACCAGCTCGGCGAAGGCCGACCGCTGCCCCGCCAGGGCCCTCTTCACCAGTTCGCTGTCACCACTCGCCACGCGCGTTCACCTCGCGCCATACTACATGACGCCGGGGGAGGGGGAAAGTGATTCATCAACTGGTCATTCTCCCGCCAGCCGCGGCCGCGGTGGTCGCCTACTCCTTGCCCGATAGCCGTAGGGCGATCTGGGGCGGATGGGAGAGGGTGTTGTGGATCAGGCAATCCTCGGCCACACGGGTCAGCACCTTCTGCTGATCGGCTGAGATGGACGTGGGGATGGAGACCACGACGCCTATCTGGCCCAGGCGATGCGGGTGCTCGGCGATCTTCCAGTCCAGATCAATGGTCATGCCCTCCAGCGAGATGCCGTGCCGCTCGGCGAACACCACCAGTACCGAGCCGATGCAAGAGCCCAGGGAGGCCATCAGCAGCTCCGGGGCCGAAGGGTAGACCAGTCCGATCTCGGATGACTCATCGCACATCAACTGCCCTGACGCAGTAGAGGTGCAGAAGTGCATGCCTTCTCTCCAGACCACAGTCGTCTTCGCCATGCTGGCCTCCTCTTAGCTGAGCAGAGACGGGGCACAGCCCCTTGCCGGTCACGTCGGCTGCCACTTCACTTCTGGGCAGACCTCCTGGCTCATGTTAGCTGGCCTCTCCCGGTTTGTGTGCGCGGGCCACGGACACGGCAGTCGGCAGAGATCCATGTCCGCCAGCAGCACAAGCGGACCCAAGGAGGAGTGGAGGAGCCATCGAAAGCGGGAAGGCTGATAGGGTGTGCCAGGCCATACTGCGCCTTATTGAGCTTCGCATATTGCAGTGACGCCGGCAGGGGGTTTGTGGAGCCTCCTGACGTGTTCTGTCTGAGTCTCGCCCTCACTGCATTAGGCGAGACTCAGTAGTTGGGCACGGGCGGCCGGTTGGGCGGGGATACTACGAAAGGAGCTGACGAGTCATGCTCAGCCCGAAGCTACAAGAGGCGTTGAACGCGCAGTTGAACGCGGAGTACTACTCCTCGTACCTCTACCTCTCGATGGCGGCCTACTTCGATGACGCGAACCTGCCGGGCTTCGCGAACTGGATGAAGGTGCAGTCGCGGGAGGAGCTGGGCCACGCCATGAAGTTCTACGACCACATCGCGGACCGGCGGGGCCGAGTGGCCCTGCGGGCGATTGAGGCGCCGCCGACCCAGTGGAAGTCCCCCCTGGCCGCCTTTGAGGACGCGCTCAAGCATGAGCAGAAAGTGACCGGCTTGATCAACGACCTGGTCAAGCTGGCGGCCAGCGAAGGCGACAGCGCGGCGGATGTCTTCCTCCAGTGGTTCGTGGCGGAGCAGGTGGAGGAAGAGAAGAGCGCGGACGAGATGGTGCAGAAGCTGAAGCTGGTCGGCGACTCGGCCCAGATTCTGATGCTAGACGAGGCCGCGGGCCAGCGATCGTAGCTCTATGGGATAGCGGGAAGAGCAACTCGTCAGGCAGGCCGCCGTCAGGCGGCCTGCCTGACGAGCACACCAGGAGCGAGCGGACGCGCGCC
>Ga0315307_1000117_pt1 | contig 30740 bp, 34 predicted proteins | sample TDP2_MG_FD_203079 | JGI IMG/M metagenome (GOLD analysis project Ga0315307, IMG submission 203079) | Freshwater sediment microbial communities from Lake Towuti, South Sulawesi, Indonesia - TDP2 | ecosystem: Environmental > Aquatic > Freshwater > Lake > Sediment | place: Indonesia: South Sulawesi...
ACCATGTACGGAATCAACATTGACGACTGTTTGGATATGATCCCGAGAGACAAAGAAATCCTTGTCATGGTTGGTTCCGAAAAAGTTCCAAAAGAAGTCTTTCAATTGGCGAACTACAACATTGCGATAGGCGATCAACCTCACTCTGAAATAGCGGCTTTAGCCATATTCTTGGACAGGCTGTTTCGAGGTAAGGAACTGAAAGGAAAGTTTAAGGGAGCGAAAATGAGGGTGGTTCCGCAGGAAAAAGGAAAGAAAGTTGTGCATAATGTGCCTTAATGTTTTTTAGCAATCCTTTTTTCCGTAGTTTGGTGCGAGGTAGGTGAACGCGTCGTCGGCGCTCAACATCACCCAGAATCGTGACCATAACCCAACCGTCGATGAAAGTGTTGTCGATTGTGTCTGTTTCATTTGACAGCTCTTTGCACTTTTTGAGTACGTGAACTCTCATGTTTTCCCTGCCTCTCCAGCGTCGCCCTATATACTTTCTCCAAAGTGTTCTCGCCATATGTAGAAGTCGTACATGTCCACGATCCCGTCGTCGTTGAAGTCGGGGTCCACGTCTTCCGGCCACTTAGACACGCCGAAGGATTCTCTCCATATGTAGAAGTCGGGCATCTCAACCAGTCCGTTAAAATCTGCATCCCCTGGCAGAATATTGCTGAAATATCCGTAGCCATCCATTGATTGATGAGCGATTGGTTGTACTAATGAGCTAACCAGTTTCGTGTCGCAGAGATCTAAAATGCTTTCTCCTGCATTCTCAGCCTTAAATTCGACTATGGCTAATGTTCCGGACCCGTTTACCCCTAGTATGTTGCCCCAAAGGGTGCAGTCGACGAGGATGCATCCCTGTGTATTGTTGATTATCGGCCAGAACAAGGTGTCTCCAATGCTTTTCAGGAAATCTCCTTCCGTGACGTTGATCACATCAAGAACTGTGGAATTCCATTTTAACTTGAACTCCCAGCCGTAAAGGTCGACAACATCTGAGATGTTTATGTTGACAAAAAATGTTTGGCCGACTGTCGCTGCTATCGTTGAAGGAGCAACATAGACCGTTGTTTGCAGTGAAGTGCGCGTAGGAACGGCAAATATGACCACCAGCAGGGGCATCAGGATCAAAGCTTTCAGAACGAATTTGCGGTTCATAGTACCTCAACTTCGATTCCACGTGGGTGGTCTACTTTGTCTCACGCTCAACTGAATCTCCCTTAGCTTTAAGTGTTTATTTCTGCGAGACGAATATGCTGAAAAAGAAAAGGAAGGAGAGAGGAAAGAGGAGTCGGGGCTTGCCTTGGTGTCATACTTGAATTCAGTTGCTAAATTGTAATTTCAATGTGTTTGGCGACTTTAACTAGGTCAAAGACGTCGATGGTTAGGTCGAAGTTGAGATCGAGGAACATGTCATAGTTTTCTGGCGGTCCCACACTTACTGTAACTGATCGTGCAACAGTCACTAAGTCGTAGATGTCTACACAACCATCATCATTCAGGTCAGGCACGGTCCTTGGTTCAAAGGTTACCGTCCAGCCTTCCGGTGCGCTGTCGGCTTCTAGAGTGATGATTCCCGCACCAATGAGTGGGAATGACACGCTAAATGGCGCAGTGAACGTTGTTGTTCCTTGTGTCGCATTTATCAAAAGCCAGAGTGGTTCAGGGACTTTAAGGGTCATGTTGTCGACATCTTCAAATGTTTTTGTACACAGTGTTTTTCCCGTTGGCCCTATCAGCGTCAGCGTCACGTTATATTGGGCTAAGGCCGGTGTTATCAACATTGACAGTGTTAGAAGGCCCAAAGCCAGCGGACTGACCAAAGTTTTTCCTTTCATTTTTCTCCGTTCTCCACCTCTATTTTTGATTTAGACAAATAAAAACCTTTCTGAGCTTCTTTCGACTAAATATGCTTTAAAATTGTTTATTCTATTTCAGAATCGTTTATCAAAATTCATTTTGTCAAAAGAAGGATTTTTTGTGGTTTTCAGATGAAGTGCAAGTGTAGAATGGCCATAGCAAAACTCATGAACATTTTCTGATTTGTGTTGAGTTCTATTTTCCAGACTCTTTATATAGAAACCATTGTTTTAAATTCAGAATGAGAAGAATGAGAAGAATGAAAGCTAAATTAAATGTAACTTTCTCCTTTTTGGTATTCTCTCTCTTTCTTTTGACTTCTGAAATAGCTTTTTGTGAGCTTCAACTCGAGGAATCACATTTGCTTGAAATAGAAGTGACTTCTGATGGCTCCGCTACTTGGATTACCGCATATAGATATTCGCTGAAAACAGAAGATGATGTCGAAATATTTCAACTCTTTCTGTCAGAGTTTGAGGCCAAGAAAGAAGACTATCTGAAGTTGTTCTCAGATAATATGTGTGCAATGGTTGACCGGGCTAGCAATGCCACGGGCAGGAATATGACAGCGAAAGACTTTGGTGTTGACGCTGGAATCCTTCAGACACCAACTGGATCTGTAGGGGTTGTCAATTATCAGTTTATCTGGGTGGGATTTGCTGTGGTGGATGATCCACAGATAAGGATCGGTGACGTTTTTGAGGCAGGATTTTTTCTGTTTGAAAACGATGAGTTGACTGTAAGATACCCTCAGGGATATGAGGTCATAGAGGTTTGGCCTTTACCTGACGTGAGAATGGATTATGAACGAACGTTGACTTGGTACGGGCCCAAAAGTTTTGGAGTAGAAGAGCCATGGGTCTTATTGAGAAAGGAAGCTTCGGGTATCATGGATGTTCTTCAAGCGTACGGGCCCATGGTTGCGTTGGCTGCATTTGGCGTAGGCTTCGGGTTTATCTTGTTTTACAGATTTAGATTTGCAAAGAGGAAAAAAGAAATTGAAAAAGAAATTCCTCGGGTCATACCGGAACTTGAGAACGCCCAGGATAAAGTGGTGAGGTTACTTAAAACAATGGGTGGTAAGGCTCCTCAGTCTGTCATAGTGGAGAAATGTGGATTTTCAAGGTCCAAGACCAGCCAGCTACTGAAGGATATGGAAAACGCCGGGATTGTAGGACGGGAAAAGCGGGGAAGAGAGAAACTTGTGGTTCTGTTGTCGTCGGAAAAGAGTGACGAAAACTCTTACTCTGCAGGATAATTCTTGTTTTAGTAATATTTCAGGGAAGGAAGAAAGTTATTAATGTAAACTCACCCTAAATAGATTGAACACTTGCGGAGGCATGCACTTTAGATGAAGAAAAGAGATCTGCTGTTGATGTGTGTGATCGCGCTGTTTGTCTTCAATAGTATCGTTACACATGTCAGTGCGCTAGAAGCTATTGTCTGCATAGAGCCTCTTTCTTATACGGTGCCAGAAGTCGGTGTAACGTTCACGATAAACGTTTCCATCGCCAACGTAACCAATCTATATGGCTATGAGTTCATTGTATGGTACAACACGACTTTACTGGATGGAGTAAAAGTCGAGTTGCCCTCAAATCACTTTCTAACCCCCGAGGACCCTAAAAATAAAGTCTTCACGACAGACGATATAAAGGATGACTTCAACGCCACACACGGCTATGTATGGGTCATCGCCACACTTACAAGCTCCGAGGAACCCCCAAAAAATGGAAGCGGCGTATTGGCAACAATAACCTTCAACGCTACAACGACAGATGGGCCTTCACCCCTAAAACTATACTATCCTGGATTCGCTTATCCGGTTAAACTTAGCGACCCAGACGCAAACCCCATTCCTTGCACAGCGATCGATGGTACAGTTGAAGTGATCCCAGAGTTTACATCGTTCCTAATAATGCCATTGCTCTTAGTTCTGACTCTCGCGGTTATTGTTCTGAAAATGAAATGTTCTCAGAGAAACAAATAGGCTATACACTCAAGGGAAAGAAAGAATTAAGCGTTAAAGGTTCCGTTGAGCTGTTCCACGCGTCCCCTCACTTTGTCTGCAAACCAAGGAACAGACTCAAAAACAACACTTACACTCTCACCTTCATACTTGAGATCACGCACATCGGCGCGGCTGAAGAGCCACGAAAGAAACGATAGAGACTCACCGGTTGTTGGGAGAGAAAAGGATACTCGAACATACTCTTTCAGATGAGCTGTTATCTCCCGCTTAAGCGAATCCATATTAGTCTTGTAAAGCGCGGAAACCAGCACAGGGTTCGGCGCCATCTCGCTTAAAGCCTCAGCTTCACGCCGCATCTCATCTTCTGACAGCAAATCTATCTTGTTCAACACCGTTACGATTGGAATTCCCGAGGCGCCTATTGTCTGAATAGTGTCGAGGGAACAGAAGAGTTTCCTCTCAATCTCTTCGTGGGGCTCGCTCACATCCACAACGAGGAGAATGAGGTCTGAGAAGATGGTTTCTTCAAGGGTTGACCGAAAAGCTTCTATGAGCGTCAAGGGGAGGCGGTCGATAAACCCAACAGTGTCCGTCAACAAAACCTTCCTACGAGATAGACTTACCGCCCTAGTTGTCGTGGACAAAGTGGTGAACAAACCTGGGTCCACAGGAACAGCCTCCTCGGTGAGAGCGTTGAACAATGAACTCTTGCCAGCGTTGGTGTACCCAGCCATGGAGATCATGGAGAAGCCCAGTTCGAGTCTGTGGACTCGATGGAGACGCCGCTCCTTCCTTATCCTCTTCAACTTGTCCCTAATAGAGTGTATTCGCCTTCTTATGGTCTCATAGTAAAGGTCCACCTCGTACTTTCCCAATCCCATAAACCCTGGTTGCTCGCCCATCCTCGCCAGCCTAACCCTCTCTCTTGCGCGAGGCAACTCGTATCTCAGCTTAGCCAACTCAATCTGAAGCTTGGCTTCTGAGGTTGAAGCCCTCCGAGCGAAGATTTCTAGAATGAGTTGAAAACGGTCAACAGCCTCAATGCCAGTTGTCTTAGCCAAGTTATATGCTTGGACAGGTCGGAGTTCATTGTCGAAAATGGTTTTCTCAACCCCGTTTTTGGCGACAAGCTCAGCAAGTTCCTGTGCTTTGCCGCTACCGATTTGATAGCTGGGGTCAGGCTCTCTCACCTGTTCGAGGGTGCCTACAACCGTGTAGCCAGCTGACTTGGCGAGGCTCTGAAGCTCGTCTAGGCTTGAGCGTTCGGTTGGAAGTCGTCTCTGAACTATGACTGCTCTCGTTCTTCAGTTGCCTCCGTTTTCCTCTTCACATGAGCTATGTCTCCAAGAGTTACCTCGCGGGGTTGAGGTAGGTGCTTGGAAGGAACCTTGGTTTCTAAAGGTGGAACGAGTAGCTTCAACCTAAGGGCGTGTTCAAGTTTGCTCGCAAGCTTGTGGTCTGGCGTCATTCTTCTGCTCTCAATTTTACGAAGAACCGAGACTTTTTCTCCAATTTTTCTCCCTAAATCCTCGTGGCTCAGCCCCAACTTTTCTCTTCCCTGTCTCACGCGTGAACTAAAGTCGTCCACGAGTTCCAACTCTTGAATGGGTTCCGGCGGCTGTCTCTTCTTGACAATTTTGGTGGGAGAAGGCTTTGCCAGCCTTTTCATGCGTTGCGGGGGCGGTAGTTCCCAAGAAGCTGAACTCAATCTGGCGCAGTTTCCGCAAACAATCATTTTGGCTCCTTCAATTGTTGCTCTGTAGGATTTCCCGACTATTCGGTTTCCGCAGATCTCGCACTGCACGGAAAAGCATCACCTAAACTATTTTATCATAAGCTATTCCTTATACTTTTTGAGTAACCATAAGTTATATGGTAGAAACCTGCATATTAGTTGAAACGGAGGGAAATGTATGAAAGCCTTGAGAAAGAAGAATATTAAAAAGAAGAAAAAGCATCTGGAGAAAGTGGGAAGATAACCGAAAGAGCAGTTTCAGTGCATTCACACTAGCAATGCGCGCACTTATTTGAAATCTATATAAACCAGTTAATTGTGATTTTCTTAAAGCTATTCCTTTATACTTGTCGAATTTAATGGTGAAAGCATGGGCGATAAACCTAACGCTCTCCAGAAAATAAGGAGCATAGCGGATTATCAGTTTGGAAAGGGGGTGGGAGAGAAACTGTTCCCAGACGAGGTTGAAATTATTCATTCCAGAAGAACAGGCAAAATACGCCACATCTATCTGGGGAAAAAAATATTGGCGACGCTGCGACCAACCAACGGTCTTTTCTCACTAACCATAACAGGAGCAAAACGAATGATGGAAGACGTGAAAACCCGACGACTATGGGTCAAGGTTGGGGCAGAAGCCGAGCCCTTCATCCTCAGTGGCAAGAGCGTCTTCGCCAAACACGTGACCGACGCTGATGAAGAGATTCGTCCTCAAGAGGAAGTGATAGTCATAAACGAAGACAACCAAGTTTTGGCTGTGGGAAAGGCGTTGCTAACTGGAAAAGAGATGAAAGCTTTTGAAAAAGGAGTGGCGGTGCGGGTGCGAAGAGGCGCTGCAGAAGAAGTTAAGAAGGAAACGCCGAGAGTATAGTAGACGAGGAGAACAGCGTTGATGAGAAGAAAAGTGAGCCCCAGAGAGGCAAAAAGGATGATGCAACGCATGGGCCTCAGCATGGAAGGAATACCCGACGCCGAAGAGGTAATCATCCGAACGAGCACAAAAGAGATCGTTGTGGAAAACCCGGAAGTGGCTGTGCTCGACGTCCACGGACAGAAAATCTTTCAGGTGACAGGGCAGATCACAGAGAAGAGAATTGAAAAGAAACTGGAAATTCCAGAGGAAGACGTCAGACTTGTTGCAGATCAGGCTGGTATAAGCATGGAGGAAGCGAAGAAGGCGCTTGAAGAGACAGGTGGCGACCTTGCGAAGGCCATACTTCTCCTCCAAGCAAAGGGCTAACCAGATCAGAATTGTTTGAGCACGTCTTGTTTTTCCATGATGTAGCCGCAGTAATGACACTTTAAGCGAAGCGGTTCCTCATGTTCCACGTAGAACGTGGGCTGTATCGGCTCACTGCTGTTGGAGACGCAAGCTGGATTTGCGCATTTCACTATTCCACGTATGGTTGGGGGTAGCTTAACCCTTTGTTTTTCCGCCACCCTGTAGTCCCGGACTATGTTGATTGTGGCGTGGGGGGCCAACAAAGCTATCTTATCCACCTCTTTTGAGTTTAGTTCTCTCCCCTCCACCTTTACCATGTCTTTCACCCCGAGTTTCTTGCTGGGAACGTTCATGGCTATGGTCACAGCTCCTCCTGTGCGACCTGTGATTTCCAGAATCTTTGCTACGTCAAGGGCGTGACCAACCGTAATGTGGTCGATCACTGTGCCGCTTTTAATCTTTGACACCCGTAGGGTCTTTTCAGCCATGTCCACCGACCTTCTGCAATTATTATTCTGGGGTATTAGTAAAAAGAGTTATTTGTGGTTTGTTAAATCTTGTTTGGTGTCGAAGTTGGAGTTTAAGGGAAGGGACATAATCTCAATCAAGGATTTCACACGTGAGGAAATCGACTACATTTTGAAGATTGCAGGTGCCATGGAGCCGATAGCGAAGAGCGGGTCGGACATGCTTCAAAGAAAGACGTTGGCAACCCTATTCTTCGAGCCTAGCACAAGAACCCGACTAAGCTTCGAGGCAGCCATGCACAAGCTGGGCGGGTCAGCAATAGGGTTTGCAGAGGCGGAAATAGCCTCAGTTAAGAAGGGAGAAAACCTCGCAGACACGGTGCGCGTTGTGGAAAGCTATGCAGATGTGATAGTCTTGAGGCACCCGCTGGAAGGAGCGGCTCGACTCGCCGCTGAATTCGCCAAGGTTCCAATAATTAACGCTGGGTCCGGCGCGGAAGAGCATCCGACACAGGCGCTTTTGGATTTGTACACGATTCTGAAGGAGAAGGGAAGAATTGACGGACTCAACATTGCTTTGATGGGGGACCTGCGTTATGGACGCACGGTTCATTCTCTCGCCTATGCGCTTTCGCTCTACGACGTGAGGTTGCACTTGGTTTCGCCGGAGTCTCTTCGGATGCGAAGGGAAGTACTGGACGCTATCAAGGAGAAGATAAAAGTTGTAGAGAAAACCGGGGTTGAGGAGGTTCTGCCAGAACTGGACATACTCTATGTGACAAGGATTCAGAAGGAGCGCTTTCCAGACCTAGCCGAATACGTCAAGGTTAAGGGGGCGTATAAGATAGACCTTGAGACACTGAAAAACACAAAGAAGGACATGATCATTCTGCACCCGCTTCCGAGGGTTGAAGAAATCGCCGCTGAGGTGGACTCAACACCTCACGCCAAGTATTTCCAGCAGGTTTGGAACGGCATAGTCACGAGGATGGCACTCCTAGCACTAGTCCTAGGCGCAGTAGAATAACTCTGTTTACGATGCGACTCTGTGTCTGTCTAGGAGTTCTTTCTTTTTCGCTTGGTTCCACCCGCTAACTGCTTGGTAGTAACCCGTCACCCTAGACCACCACTCTACGTCAGAGGACCCACAGCTGGGACAAAGCTCGCTGATGCCTCCCGTGACCCTTCCGCAGTTGTTGCAGATTGTTAGGTCTTTCGTGTAGGCGTAGTAGCCTATCTGGGTTTTCGTTGCTATTCTCTGGGTTAGTTTGTAGAGCGCTTCAGGATCTGGAGAGTTTTGTCCAAGCCAAACGTGGAACATGTTTCCTCCGCTCAAGAGGGGGAAGAACTTCTGCTCTATGTCTATCCTCTCGATTAGGTCTGTTTTTGCTCCTACGTAGACGTGGGTTCCGTTGCTGTAGTAGACAGAAACATCCTTTTCCCCTTCGGCAAGCCCAGACCTTGCTCCATTCAGGTCTCCCTTAACCATCTTCTCAGCCTTATCCCGATATTCCTCTGTCAAAAGGTCTGCCACGGCGAACCTCTGAGCCGTAGACTCGGCTGGAGTTCTAGCCAAAGCAAGTTTGAGTCCGCTCTTCTCTTCAAGTTCCTTCTTATACTTCTGCATCTCTAGTATCAGCTTGACCAGTATTCTGATGGCATCCGGGTGTTCATGAAGTTGATAGCCCGTGTGCCACTGAGCCATCTCGTTTCCACCCACAAAACCTATGGTGAAAATAAGCTCGTCGAAATCTACAGCTGGAGGACCTTTCCTGCCAGTCTTGGGATCCGTTGGGCGTTGGGTGGCGAAGGGAATGCGATTGTGTCTCAGTACGAGGTTCATCCACTTCTTCTTGACCTTAAATATTTCAACAGCGTAGTCCATGAGCCTGCGACTTTCCTCAAAGAGTTTGGAGTCTTCTCCCTTAGCCTTGTAAGCCATTCTCGGGAGGTTTAGACTTACAACCTGCCAGCTCCCCATGGTGAAGTGACTTCCGTTGTTGAAGTGGAGCTTGTCTTCGAAGTCTGGGCTGTCCTCAGGCGTTTCAACAAAGCAGTAAGCACAGCACTGATAACATGATACGCCTTTGCTGTACCCCCTATAAGCTGGCATCATGTTGTCAAAGTAGGGGGTTCCAAACTTAGCCACAACCTTGTGAACGTCCAGCCAGAACTCATCGTACTCTGGCTTAAAAAACTCCGGGCTTATGCCATTTTCAAGTTTTGGGAAGTTGAAAGGTTTCCCCCAGTAGTCACCCCGATAGGCAACATTGTAAAGCGCCCTGAACATGAGGCGAACCTCGTCCTCGTAGTCTCCGTAGACATCTGGTCCAACCCTTCCCCTCATCACCACGGGAACCTTTCTCCAGAGCATCGGGACTCCAGGCTGTACCTGAACGTTGCTGAAGACGAGTTGCCCGCCCCTAGCCACATAAGCCTGAGTGTACTCAAAAAACATCATCTGCATGAGCTGCTCAATTCTCTCGTAGCCAAGTCCCCTCATGTAGGGAGCAAGAAAAACAAGAAAGTTGTAAAAACCCTCACCACCAGCAAAATTCGTCTGGGCAGAGGCAAGAATCTTGGCTGTATGAAGAATGGCAACCTCCGGATGCTTAGCTGGACCAGCAATGCTTGTTCTGGTGCCCATCCCATCTGGCATTAGACCGTAGTAAAAGAAGTAGCGTAGGTCCCAGTCTTGGCAGAAGGGCCTCGTTCCAAAATATTCCAGGTCGTGTATGTGCAGGTCACCAGCCAAGTGGGAGTCAGCCAGCTTCGGAGGCATCAGGAGCAGGTACTCTTCTCCAGAAACCCAGTCCGCCTTCCTCTTGTGGGCGGTTTCAGCGTTTGGCTGGAGATTCGCATTTTCATTAGCTTTGTAGCCTTCTCCCACATCCATTAGGTAGGCGTCGAAAACGGGTGCTCCCACTCTGGTTAAAATGTTACGATAAGTGGCGTACTCAGGCTTTTCCTTTGACTTGCCCAGTAGGACGTTGTTTACCAGCTCCCTTACTAGGGGTCCGCTTATGAAGCTGAGTCTTAGGTTTAAGACTTTTCTCTCAACCTCGATGGCTATCTCCTCAGCCTCTTCCTTACTTATCGGCCTTACCTCGTAAAATTCTTTGGCGAGGTTTGTCTCGGTTAGGAGCTGTTTAACTATGGCGTTTCGATCCCATGGCACGATGAAGCCGTCGCTTCTTCTGACCATGGGTCGTTCTTCACTCGTGTCCCCCTGCCCTCCCTTCCAAAATCCCTAAAATCTTAGCGTCTGCCAGCCTGTCGCCCTCAAAAATTTGGTCCTCAGTATAAACTATGTCTCCAACTTCCAGAGCTGGAGCCGACAGAACTACCAAGTTTCTCATAACTAGATCCGTCATAACATTTGTATCGTCCAAGTTCTTCTCTTCAAACTCGGTATTTCTGCCTTTCAACCACTCTTTTAGCAGAGCGCATCTGGGGCATTTACTAGACGTGTAAACCGCTACCTTATTTACCCGAGGCATCAAGTTCAGAGACTGTTCAGATGAGCCCATGAAAATCCCTCGCGCGGTGCGGTGAGGTAAGATAGAGTTAGGGAGGCGGGTGGTATTTTAAATTAATTAGAAGAAATTGTTTAAAATTGTGTATTAAAGTCGGTGCGAAATTAACATGTACGATGCTCGCTCGCCCAAGGCAATACGTTGGGCTGGCGTCCACCGAAATGATACCGAATGTTTGGCTGGTACACGGCTGAAGCAAATTAGCATATTAACTGACCCGCACAATGGGCACTTCGACACTACCCCATAAAAAGCTTTTTGACAACGACTGCAGTAAGCGAGGTTTCGGTTGAAAGCGTAGAGCCCAACATGATAGGTTCTGGCGATATGTCTTGTGGCTGATAGAAGCTCCTCAGGGTTCTGCTCTAAGTCAGCGAGCTGTATGAGAGCGAGGTGGCTCCCTGGGGTCAACATGTGAAACCTCTGTTCGATGTTCAAACGGTTTTCCCACGGAATATCAGCGTTCAGGGGTACAGCAACCATGTCTGTGTAGAAGGGCTGTTCCTTACCACCCTGAACCTTAACCTTAGCCCAGCCGTACCTCTCCACATCCAATTCCGCCAACCTTTTCGCGGCGTTGTCATTGGGCACCATGGATAGAACTGCACGATTTTCAGGTTTCTTCAAACCCCTCCTAACGCCCTTAGAAAGGCTCTTCACAATTTCTTCAGCCAAACCGAGGGCCCCTTCGTCCTCGTGCACAGCTTTTCCAGACAGCGACCGAACAGCCTCGTTTAGTCCCACAAAACTGACGAGGCGAGTGGAGTTTTCAAGTCGATAGTAGTGGTCGCCTTCTACCTCTTGCATGAGGAAGGGGAGGAGTCCCTCCCTTGCGCGGCTCTTGATAGTTCGATACTTTATCTCTAGGGCACGCAGTGTCATCTCCAGCTGTTCGTCTAGAAGCTTGAAGAATCTGGTTTGGTCTCCCTCCGCTTCGTAGGAGACCCTTGGCAGGTTTATTGTGACACTGTCGAGGCTTCCAGTTTGCAGGGTGTCCAGCTCCCAGTCTCCTTTCCAGTCGGTAGCAAACCTGCACCCGGTTGCGGTGTATGAGGCTTCCTTCTCATCTTTAGGGCAGAGGTTGGCGAAGTAAGGAAGCCCGTTTTGGGCCGCGAGCCTGTGGGATTGGAGGAGGAGACTCTCACACTCTTTGTTTGTTAAGGTCTCTTGTCTCAGCTTTATGATCAGACTGGGGTTAAAGAGGGGTTTGTGCCTCTCGTCTTCGAACATCACTTCTAGGAGAAGGGAAGCTATCAAGCGGGATTCCTCTGCGAAATCTGCGTAGAAGCCTATGTTTTCTCCGCCTGGTCCAACTGCGTTTCTTTCCTCTAGGAACTTTGGGACGAGGAGTTCTATCCCGAGCGAACTCTCTATGGGGAGGCCCTTCTCTGAGAGGAACTGGTTCAGGTTTGAGACGAAGAAGCGTAAGCCCTCTCTCACCCTCTCTGTTGCTAGGCCTTTAGCGAAGGGCGCCAGGAAAACGTTGAAGAAGTCTAGGGCTTGTTCTCCAGATGTTTCTGTGGCGGCGAGTTTGAAGAGGTTGGATGCCGTTAACAGTGCAGACTCGAAGGTTTTGGGAGGGGGATAAGACGGTCCTGTGGAGCATATTCCTCCGGGGTTTAGTCCTGCTCGGAAGAAGAAGCGAAGGTTGTGCATGAACTCGTTGGGTTTCAGTATCCAGCAGCCCAGGTTGTTGATGTGGAGTGATCCGGAGAGGTGGGCGTCGGCGATGTCTCTGGGAAGCACGTTTAGGAGGGTGTACTCCTCTATAACCGCGTCGCCTGCCGCCTTGTGGACGGCTTCAGCTCCTAGGGACTGGGCGCCTATGGACCGTATTAGTTGGGTTACGTCGTGGACTGGAAGTCCTAGACGTGTGAGTTTGTGTCTGTACTCTTCCAGTCCCTTCTCTATCAGGATTGCGTTCACGATTTCTCTTATGAGGGGGGCTGTGAGATATTTTGTTTTGAATTCTAGGAGGCGTTTTTCTGTTTCTCTTGAGATTTTTTGCGCTAGGTCTATGGGCACGTTTGCCTCCTTTACCAGGGACTCTGTGATCTTGTTTCTGTCGAACTCTTCCATTGCCAACCTTGAAGTGCGAACGAGCATCTTCCTCTCGAAGAAGCGCTCTGAGATTTCATCGGCGAAGCTGACCATCGTCTGTCCGAGGTCGGTGAGGCGGTACTTCTTGGTTTTCACGTCTGGCTCGACGAGGTTTGCTTTTAGGAGAAACTTTAGGTGGTAGGCGAATCTTCCGGCGTCTCGGCTGGGATTGAGGCGGAGGATGTTCATGATTTCTGTGTAGGAGAGGGGTCCCTTCTCGAAAAGTAGGTCCAGAACCTTCAATCGCATGGTGGACGAAACGGCCTTAAGCACTCTTGCGCCTGAACCCCGACGAGGCAAAACAGGACACCACAGTCTACTAGTGTTGGTTTAGTTTAAAAAATTAGGGTAAATGAACATGAAATAAGTAATCTGCTAACCTTTTAAACGTCTAGATTCGGACTGGAAACCATCTTAACGAGGTTATAATGTTTGCACGGGCATTTCTATTGTTTCAGAAGTATGTAGGCGGGTACATAGAAGGCAACGAAGACTAGAGCTGAAAACAAGAAGGGGACGAGGAAGCCCAGTGAAGCTATTAGGAAGCCTGACACAGCCAAACTTATGGTTGTTCCTCCGTGGATTCCTATCATCAACAGTCCAATGTCGGTGCCGTAGGATTCTTTCTTTGTGATCTTAGACAACACGCCTTCTTGGCCCCCAGCCACTAGACCATCAACAACGCCTAGTATGACTATGAAAAGAGCGGCTGATAGGCCCATCGAGAATCCTAGTAGGATCAGTAGAGTGGAGTAGAGGAAACCGCCCAAGAGTATGAGCTTCTCCACCCTTACCTTTTTCGTAAACATGTAGGAGGACAAGCCAGTTAGCAAGGTTTGCATTCCAATGAGAACTCCAATAGTTTCGGCTTTGAATCCATTTTCGTCTAGGAATAGAGGGAAAACGTATTCACTTCTGAAGCCTTGAGACAGTCCCATCATGAAGAACAACAACAGAAACACTGTGAACACTTTCCCTTTATTTCTTAGATTCAGATATCCCATGGCATGCTTTAGGCTGAAAGCCTTGCTTTCTGAGTCTTTCAAAAGCAGGGACACTGGAACGATAGCAACTCCGATGAGGATGCAGAGTATCAGCGTTTTTGGGTAGAGCAGCCAGATTATTAGGAAACCGGCTAGCAAGCTGCCTAATGCCATAGAAATGTGAACAGAAGATCTTAGGTGAACTAGTGCTTTCCTTTTGTCCTCACTACCTTCGAGGATGAAGGGCCTGTTCACGGCCCAGAGGGCAGCGCTCTTAGTTCCTTCTGTAACCTTGCCAAACGCAAAATGCAGTGGGGTTTTAGCGAAGTAGTAGACCGTGTTTGTAAACACGCTGAGGAATCCGTTTAAGATGAAGAATGGCTTTCTGCCTAGGAAGTCTGAAAGAATAGCGAAGAAAAACCTTGTGAGCTGGAATATTATGGGTAGAGAAGCAAATATCAATCCGATGGTGGCTATCTCAATTTTTCTCTCCTTCATCGCTAACGGCAACACTATTGCTAAGACTCCGCTGGTGAAAGAGTTTAAGACCTGAATGGATATGGCAACCTTTGTTCGATTCAGAAGGCTTCCCTCGGTCTGTTTCCATGGGTAACCGTGACCCCGAATATAAACTTGCTTAGGCAGAACAAATAACCTTAATTTGCCGACTTTCCATCAAACAGAAATAGAAAACACGCGTTTGGGGCTGTCGGCTAGCTTGGTCTAGGCTCCGAGACTCGGGCTCTCGGGACCCCGGTCCGAATCCGGGCAGCCCCACCAATTTTTATCAGTGTAGCAATTAAGGCTGGCTTTCCTTTCAAATCCAAAATCATAAATTGACTCGACAACGAAAATGGATGAAGGTGATTAGAATGAATGAATTGGAAAAAATTCTCGGGGTGACTAGGGACGAAGTGGAGAGGGGTCTAGAGCTTCACAGGAAATCCATCGTCTGCGACTCCCTCTACGCCATGTATCCCGACTTATTCACTGAAAGCATGGTTAAAAAAGCTAATGAAATGCTTGACACTGGAAAGCCCTTACGGGAGACGGAGAGAGAAATTGCGAAGATGTACGTGGAGGAAGTGGTGGGAGACCCAAAGACTCGTGAAGAATACGTTAAAAGATGGAGAAAATCCGGTGTCACCTCTATCAGCGCAAGTTTAGACGCCTATGAACTATCACCCTCCGTTGAAAACATCTCCCGCTATGACCTTATGATCGACAAGTTGAGAGATGTGCTGACGAAGGCAACTTGTGCTGAGGACATTAGAAGAGCCAAGAAGGAGGGGAAACACTCTATCCTATACAACTTCCAAGACACACTACCCATAGGAGGCGGCGCTGACTGGGAACGCGAGTTAGATAACTTAGACCTCTTCTACGGCCTTGGAGTTAGGATAATTCAATTAACCTACAACCTAAGAAACTTTGTCGGCGACGGATGCACTGAAAGGTACGAGTCTGGTTTGACCTATTTTGGTATAGACGTTATTGAGAGGATGAACAAGCTCGGGATGATCATTGACACGTCTCATTGTGGGCGTCAAACGACCTTGGACGCCGCGGAGGCTTCAAAGACTCCCGTGATTGCGTCCCACACTGGTTGTCGCGGCCTTTACGACCACCCTAGAAATAAGACAGACGAGGAGCTCAAAGTCATAGCTGAAAAAGGCGGATACGTAGGGATCTACGCCATTGACACCTTCATCGCGAAGGAGGGAAACATCAAGGACTTTCTCGACCACATCGACTATGCCGTCAAGCTCATAGGCGTAGATCACGTGGGCATTGGAACCGATGCTGGTATTGCTCCCAATACACCTAGGCGTTTGCTGGAAAAGTGGGATAAAGAAGAACCTCGGTGGAGTGGTTTCAGGCCCGAACACCGTGTAAGTACGAACATGCTTGTGGAATGCACAACTGGGTCACTGGCTTGGACGAATTGGCCTTACTTCACAGTCGGCCTAGTCTCGAGAGGCTACTCCGACCAAGAGATTCAAAAGATAATTGGCGGGAACTTTCTAAGGACCCTAGAAAAGGTAGTAGGATAACCATACATTTTCCTCTTACCTTAAGGCTTTTGTTTCTAGGGCAGTCCCACCACACCGTGTTCCGGTCTTTCTCAAGCTCATTCTCGATTCGCTGACGAAGGTCGATGCTTCAGAATTTTTCCGTCTCTCATACAATAAACGACGTTTGCGTGTGCGGCTATCTCTTCGTCATGCGTGACTAGGATGATGGTTCTTCCTTCCTTGTTCAGTTTCTGAAGAAGGTGAACAACTTCATCGCCGGATGTTGAATCAAGATTTCCTGTGGGCTCGTCGGCTAGAATGATTCTCGGATTGTTTGCTAATGCCCTCGCGATGGCGACCCTCTGTCTCTCCCCTCCAGACAGCTTGGTTGGCACAAAGTCTATGCGCTTTTCCAAACCAACCAACCTGAGAAATTCCTCAGCTCTCCTAGCCCTCTCTTTGTTAGATAGACCTAACTCAAACATTGGAACTTCAATGTTCTCACTGGCAGTCAAAACTGGAAGCAAATTGTGCAACTGAAAAACAAAGCCAATCTTCTTGGCTCTAATCTCATCCAAGTTTTTCACCTTGGACAAGTCAGTGCCATCCACCATCACAATGCCCGAAGTAGGTCTGTCTAAAGCACCAAGTATGTTTAGAAGAGTTGTTTTTCCAGAACCCGAAGGCCCCATAATCGCAATGAACTCTCCTTCTCGAACCTCAAGGTTCACGCCGTTGAGGGCCTTAACTCTGCCTTCTTCAAACGTTTTTACGAGGCTCTTGGTGACTACTATTTTGTTCACGTTTCATCTCTCCTCTTCACTCATATCTCAGAGCCTCGCCCGGAGACAATTTGCTTGCTCTGTAGGCTGGATAGAAGCCGCCAACTAGTCCAACAGCAAATGCTACAACAAAAGCCCTCACAAAAGTATCTAAAGTGAATATTGGTTCCAGGAGCCCTCCAACAATTGGATGAAGCAGAAGCAATTGTACCCCAAAGAACCCAAGCAATGAACCCACGGGAACCGAGAACAAACACAACAGCATAGACTCACCCAAAACCATACTTAGGACCCGTCTTCTCCTCCAGCCCACGGCTCTCAAAACGCCTATCTCCCGAGTGCGCTCATAAATCGACATAATCATCGTGTTTGTCACACCTATTCCACCGATCAGGATGGCGAGGAAAGAAACCGCCAAGTTGACTGCGTCCAAGACCTCCAAGCCCTTGTCGACCTTACCGAGTTCAGCTACAGATTTTATTGTGACAAGGTCAGGGTATGTTTCCTCAATTTGTTGACAGATTTCCTCTATGTTTGCTCCTTCTTCCAGCTCCACATAGACTATCATCACATAGCCCTCCTTTTTCTCGATCTCTTGCAGCTTCCTGAGCGAAAGCGCCAACCCTCTGTCCTGGTAAAGGCTTCCTGTTTCGAAAACTCCGGTGATGTTGAACTCTTCTTGTCCTAGAACCAGTTTGTCTCCAACTGCCTTGCCTATGTCTTTTGACAGCACCTCTCCTATGATGAGTTCATATTCTTGAGAGAAGGACGACCCATTCACAATATTCACGCCGAACATCAGCAAATCTTCCTCATTGACTCCCCAAGTTATGGTGTAAGGATTACCCTCAACTGGGTAAAATGTCATGAAAGCGCCCGCAGCTTTCTTGACCCCTTCTAAAGCCTCGATTTCCTCTACTCTATCTTCGGCAATTTTGCTAAATTGCAGGTCAGAAACTCCGCTCTGCGCCACGGAAAAGTCAGCCTCGCCCGACTTGAGTATCCCTTCCATGCCGGATTTCATTCCGCTCATTAAGGCTCCCAGGGCGACGATGGTGGCAATCCCAATAGAGATGCCGATCGTGGTGAGGGAGCTTCGAGTTTTGCGTCTCAAAAGGTTCTTGAGGATTAAGGTTGGGAACCGCATTCTTCACCCCCCTTGCTTTATGACTTAGCTCTCAAGCCACTCCTCTAGGAAGACCTTCATAGGCTCGCTAGATCCGTGGTCAGTTTGGGTTTTTCTCCCTCTTCACGATTTCTCTAGCGACAATCACTCCTGAAACCGAGGCTTGGACTAGCCCTCTGGTAACTCCTGCCCCGTCCCCAATAGTGAATAGGTTGCGAATTTTCGTCTCCAAGCAGTTGCTTAACTCCAACCTCGAAGAGTAGAACTTCACCTCTATGCCGTAGAGCAGGGTCTGGTTTGAGTTCACTCCAGGCGCAATCTGATCCATTGCCTCAAGCATCTCGCGGATATCTGCCAAGTATCGGTAGGGCAGAACGAAGCTTAGGTCTCCGGGCGTAGCGTTCTTCAGAGTGGGGGCGACCACGCTTCTCCCAATTCTTTCCTCGGTTGAGCGGCGCCCAGCCTTTAGGTCGCCGAGCCTCTGAATTATGATTCCTCCACTGAGCAGGTTGGTTAATCTGGCAAGGTATTTCCCGTATGCAATTGGCTCCTTAAAAGGCTCTGTGAAGGAGGTGCTGACTAGGACAGCGAAGTTTGTGTTTCCCGTCTTCCTCTCAGCGTAGCTCTGGCCGTTCACAGTTAAGACACCATTGTAAGATTCGGTTATGACTTCGCCTTCAGGCGCTACACAGAAGGTTCTCACCTGATCGTCGAAGGATTTGGAGTAGTAAACGAACTTGGGCTCGTACAAAGCGCTCGTTAGTTCCTCCAAGACTGGAGCCAAAATTTCAACTCGGACACCTACATCCACGGGGTTGTTGGGCGTTTTCAGTCCTAAAGCCTGCGCCTCAGACTTCAACCATTCGGCTCCGCTTCTGCCAGGTGCCACGACAACGTATTTCCCATAAATCTTCTTCCCAGAAGTTGTTTCCACTCCCTCCACTGTCTGGTTCTTCATTAGGAGGTCCTTAACCTCGGTTTTGGTTCGAATCTCAACTTTGTCTTTAAGGTGACTACGCATCCTGTGAAGCACATCGCCACATTTTTCTGTGCCCATGTGGCGTAGCTTCTGAGGAATCAATTTGAGGCCGGCAAAGGAGGCTCTTCGTCTAATTTCTTCCACCTTGTCTGGGTCGGCTCCGTAGAGGTGTCTTGGCGCTCCAAACTTTAGGTAAATTCCGTCCACATAGTCTACGAGCTCTGAGAGTTCCTTGTCGCTGCGGTACTCGTTGAGCCAGCCTCCAACCTCGGTGGAGAGGGTGAGTTTTCCGTCGCTGAAGGCTCCGGCTCCTCCCCAGCCCGAAAGAAGAGTGCAAGGTTCACAGTTTACGCATCCTAAACCTCGGCTTGCTGGGCATTTGCGCTTTTCTAGGTCGGGTCCCTTGTCCAGCATGAGCAGGCTTAGGTCCGTATCCTTGGTTAGCTCCAGAGCTGAGAATATGCCGGCTGGACCAGCTCCAACGATTATTACATCAAACTGCAAGGGACATCAGCTCAGAGCCCAAAACTAGATGTAATAACTACCATATATGCTTTAGTGATGCTTGCTAAGTTTGTTTCTAGAAGGCTTTCACCAATAGGAAATGTAGGTTATAGATGTTGAGATCGACAGAGGGAGTATTTGGCGCGTTCTTCTTCTATTATCTGGACCATTCGTGTGTGGTCGAAGCCTCTGGGTAGTAAAATCCCCAGTGTTCTCTCCACTCGTAGAAGTCGTACATGTCCAAGAAACCATTGTTGTCAAAGTCAGGATCTTCGTCTTGGCCTGGCAATAAAGGAGGCGGTCCCACTCTCCCAGCCCATTTTCTCCATACGTAGAAGTCCTCCAGATCAACATATCCGCTGAAGTCGGCATCTCCCACTGGTCCCTTCGTGTGATCAGTGCCTTCCTTAGAGTACCACCACATTTCCATGTACTTCTGCGCCTTGGTAATGTTGCATTCGTAGGGCCAAAGATGATCGTTGTAGAGGTGTACTGTCACGTTGTTTGCGTCAGTGTAGTAGTGGAGAGGAGTTATCACGGTGTTTCCGCGGTATGCTGTTTCGATGCCCCAGCTTGGCAGTATGTTGTCGAATATGTATTCGTATGGAATGGCGTGGGCTATGGCCAGCCTCACGTATCTGTTGCTGAGGATTGTGTGGTCAAGGTTAAACCATATGGCGTTGGCTGCAGGGTAGTCGTATTGGAACACCCTAACGTTTGGATGGCGCGTTGAATTCGCCCATTCCTTGAATTCGCTCACTGGTGCAGCTGGGTACTCTCCGAAATCAATTTGATTCATTTTTATTTGTGCGAGTCTGCTGGATTCGTATGGTACCCACTTATAGATGAGTGTATTGATGTTGTATGGTCCCCAGCCCAGAGCATAGCCAAAGTAATTTGGGTTCCTCTCAAAGGTAATGTGGTCGTCAACGACGCACTCAACCATCTTGAAGGGTCCAGTAACGGGTAGCCAGTTTTCCGGATGGACGAAGTCAGTGTTGTATTTACTAATCCTCAGTGTTGCTGGGTTACTCATGTAGCCTTTAAGTATGTGGAAGGGCATAATGGCGCCGCCTCCCCAGTTGTTTGCAAGGCAAGATTTCAGGTCGGCCAGTGGCACTGGATGATGGAGGATGAAGTCAACGCATGTTGAGTTCACGTATTCCACATTCTCTATCTTTAAGATGAACTCGCCGTAGCCAGTGTTGCAGGCTCTTACGTCTAGGGTGCAGGTGTTGAAGGTGAACTGTACGTCGGTTGCCGTGAGCGGGGCACCGTCACTCCAGGTAACGTTGTCCCTGATAATGACCCTCGCCTTCTTCGTGTCTCCCGTCCCCTCGGGATCAATGATAGGATCTTTAGCTGCTAGGTAAGGAACAACCTCCCAGTCGGTGGGATCAATCTCGCTGGGGTCTTCACCATACAGGTACTTATGCCAACTCTCTGGCTTGATGCCCCACCTGTATAGGGTGCTCCACTGTAAGGCCGCCGCATGTTCTTCCGTGAGGGTGTTCATGTACATAGGGAGCAGACTCCACAAGTCATCGCTAACAGCGTATACGAGCGTGTTTGGCTCTGTTTTCCTAAATTCTGGCGCGTATTGAGCGAACAACGATTCGTTTATGGCCAAATGTGAGATGTCGTGGAACCGCACAATAGGGTTCCAGCCTTCAACCCACACAGCCGTCATTTCATACAGTTTGGGGTAATACAGGTTAGCCATTGGTGGGTTATGCATAAACCACTCCTGCCACCTCCAGAGGTAGTTTTTTCGCTTGGCTGCCTCAAAGGTGTGCATTCCTTTCCACAAGAGTTTGTCAGCTGTTTCGTCTAGCCACGGGAAAATGTTGTAGCCTTCAGGAGGGGTCATGTTGGAGTAAACCAAGGACTCGAACCAAGGGACAAGTGCGTGGGGGTACAACCACCATTCGATGCAGGTGAGGTCCCATCCTCCCTCTTCCCAAGTTTTGTTCCATCCTCTGTCCCAAACACGATACCACCACTCATATTCATCGTACACGTGAATTTGAAGGTTGATGCCGATTTTTGCAAGTTCAAGCTTGATAGCGTAGAAAATCTGATAGTACAAGTCGTATTCCGGCCACCAAGGGTCGGAATAAGGGGTAATCACTGCATGTAAAGTGAAGTAGTATTCAGGGGCTTGCACCGTTACTGTGCCACTTCCAGCAAACGCACTAACCAACATTAGACAAGACAGCGCCACCAAACTGAATTTCATATCTTTCCAAAACTTCACGGAGAATCCCACCCTTCTAATCTCCTCTCCAAAATATTATGCAGTTGAACCCTTTATAGCCTTTTTTGTGAACACAGATGCCTGTGGCCTTCATGAAACTACGTCACTTCAGCTGATGCAGGCACACCAGCTCTTTCATATGGTTAATCTTTGATGGCCTCAAGGAGGCTCATCACGTTCCAAAGCTTCACTCTGGTGTAGGCTGGCATATTAGGGTCTTGAAGAATGTCGTCCAGGGTGGATATGGCGTTAGAAGCCCTCACCGCCGGAGTGTATTTCGTCACCTGCAAGGCACCCATGGAGTCCTTCGCTGCTCTCCTTATGTTCCGAGGAGTGGTGGTGTCCTCTGAAACCTGCCCAAGGATAACCAACGCCTGTTTTATTCTGTCCTCGTACTCTGTCAGCTTCTTCTTACGCACCACACAAAACCTCCGAAGAAGCGCAGATGCATGGTTAGACTACGCTAACCTCTATTAATGTTCTGGTTAGAATTTATGCTGTTTGGTGCCCTAATACACAGGCTTCCTACACTTCTTGCAAATAACTAAGCCGCTTTGGCGGTCTATGAGGCAGTTGACTATCTTATCAACATCGTTGTCGCATTTATCTCTGCAGTGGAAGACCCCTTTTCCAAAAAATTTGCAGACTTCGCACATTTTTCATTCTGCCTAGGTGCAGCTGAGGTAAACCGCTGAATGGCAGAGTCCTATCCTCTAGTCGCATCTGAGTCTAACAATTTTGTCGCGGAGTCTCTTTGCCTCGTCGCAATCAGATTTGAGACGTCGCAACTCCTCTAACTTCTTCTTGAGCTCAGTTACTTCCTGCTGAATTTCCTTTAGTTTGTCACTCAATTTTGCCACAGAGTGGCAAGCTGACCTTGGGCTAAAAATGACTTATGAAGGGAAAATCAATATTCAGAATCAGCATTTTTGCAGATGAAAGAAATCAGTATAAATCAGGCGCCTACTTACTTATTATCCTTGGAGGGTTGCAGAGTTGCCTGAAGACACAAAGCCAATTCAAAACATGGCGGACCTTCTCAGGCAGGGAGCCACCCTCACAGAGCTCTCTTGCCCAGCCTGCTCCTCCCCCCTCTTTAAACTTAAAACTGGAGAACTCTGGTGTGCCCAGTGCCAAAAACGCGTGATCGTGGTAAAAGAGGGAGCGCCACCAACAGAGGCAACGGGTCTAGCGACCCTCGGAGCCCTAGAGTCCACAGTTCTAACGAAGATACAGGAGATTGAGAAAAAAATAAGAGAGGAAACAGACCCTCAGGAACTGGAAAAACTGAGTTCTATTCTCTCCAAGCTGCTGGAAAACCTTGAAAAGCTGAGAAAGATGAAGGGCTAAGAGTGCTGGGACGCTACGAAAACTTTCCCGAACTCGTCCACAGCAGTGCGAGTTTCAGTCATAAGTCCACAGAGAGGAAAATCGAACAAGCGATTCTTCGTGCCCTCCATCGGTTAAACCAGGAAAAAAACGATATCAACGCCGTTTCACCCTTCTCCACACCGGGATGCGAGGTTAGCTTCGAGTTCGGAGTGGCAGAAGGCGTCAACTTCAACTACTTAGACAAGGAGGAACTGGAAAGATGTCAAAAGGGTATTAGAAAAGAAGCGCTACCAACCCTCGACTTTTTCTGCGTCGTGCGCTACCACACCCTAAAAGGGGGGAGAAGAAGGCCTTTAAAGTTTGATTATCACCTCCTCCGCTTTCTCCCTCGCCACAACAGCGTGGAAGTGCAGGTCGCCCATGAGCGCGGTTCCAGACGTGTTCCACTGGAAGATCTCACCAACTTTGTAATTGGACAGATACGCGAGGAGCTTTCCAGAAAAGGATGAAGCCACTGATGGTTTAGGATTTTTTGCATGTCTTAGCATTGTATGCACAGTCAGCCGCGCGGCGCAATTCCGGTGTAACATTGTGTAGTTTTGTTGAACTAATAGACGCAAAGGTTTATTAAATATTACTATATAATAAATATTTGGATTTCGAATCCACATTCTGTGGCAAAAGGAGGGAAAAAGCCACAAATAACGTTGAACTGAGTCGGAGAATATGAAAGATTCCCTAATTTTTGTTACGTTCTTTGTTTTCTGGACCTTAGCAACCATCGTAGCTCCGGTTCCGATGTTTCCTGGGAACATGGTTTACATATGGTTTGAAGCATCACCTGCATCCTATTTCTTTTACATAAGCGCTATCATAAATGGGATCACTTATGGGTTAGTCGTCTGGATAGTTTATGAACTGTGTTCCAAAATTATTGGGAATTCAACTTCAGAGGAGCTAACAGAGGAAGAAAAGGAACACGCGCAGGCATTGCCAAATGACTTTGGAGTAGTTGTTTGTCCAAACCCTAAATGTCAAAGGGAAATTGAAGAGCCTATTATCTTGAACAATCTGTCAACAGCGCTAGAGGAGCAGTATTACGCTTGTCCCCACTGTTTCATGAAACTGGGTGCGGAGAACACTCAACTCAAAAAAGAAGAGGAAGAAAAAGAAGGGTGGTTGGATTAACACAAAAAATATGGAGGCATTAAGAGCCAGCTTCCCTTTCAAAAAGAACGTAATGCTTGACGTCCATACTGTATCCAGTCGCTTGATAGGTGTTGAGGCGCCAGCCGTTCTTTTGCCACTCCTCAATTGTTTTTCCCACGTCTTTGTGGTGACCAACTTGCACACATGCGTATTCTTTCAACTTAACCTCACCTTCTGCGGCACCTAGGAACAAGGTCGCTCATAACAGTTTGCATGCGCGCGCTATAGACGGTTCTTTCTTAAATCTTAGCGCAACTTGAAATGTAGTAGGATGTAAGAGCGGGCGTCTGCAGAGTGCATGATGCTCGTAGTATTTTACTACGAGGATACCCGTGGTATGTGCGTCTCAAATATGGGCGCGCGTGTTCTTGTCTATGAAACCTCCTCTATGATACGGCAACATGTGTCGCAGACTTCTATAGCGTGAAGGCCTTTTTCGGTTGTCTTCCAGAGATCAGTTTTCTCGTTTATCCATTCCGCCTTTTTCATTGCGTTTAGGTATTTCTCGAGCTGAGGGAAACTCAAACGAACTTTGTACATTATGTTTGTCTTCTTTGCGCCGTCTTCGGCGGCTCTCAAAATCTCCATGATTATGTCGTGTCGCGACCTTCTTTTGCGAGAAGGGAGATCAGCCATTTAATTACCCGTTACACTTGTTGACACAATAAACGCATTAGTCTTTTGCATTTGCTTTCGCGGGCGCCATCAACACTACTTGTGCTTGTTGTCTGAACGCCTTTTGCCGATTGTCCGTTCTTGCTATATTGTCAAGTTTGAAATAACCCCTTTAAAATTCTGAGGCTTGTTTGTAACAGATTGGTCTGGTGGTTTGGACCATGAAGACGGTTAGCTGTCCAAAGTGTGGAGGACTCTTGGTGAAAAAAGGGAGCAAAAATAGATACTGCTGTGAAAATGAGAATTGCCCCGTTATATTTGTTCGAAATCCTTGGGATCCAGCTAAAAGGGTGATAGCTTGTACATCATTGAGTTTACATTAGGACGCGAACACATGTACTCCGCAAACGCGCGCTCTTACACCCCTTACTACGGATGGACAAAAACAAGCATAAAAGAACCAGCAGCGCAGGCACTCCTTTCAAGCTAAACTATTAGAGGTGCTCTGACTCTTCAAGAAGTTCAGAACCGTTGTCAGGATGTCTCTTGCCACCTCATCTCTCGGTCTGTTTCCGTCAATAAGTGTTAATTGTCCGTCTTTCACAAACTTCATGTAGACCTCCCTAACCCTCCGCTGAACCTCTAGCCTCTCCATGACAGACCTCTTCCGTTTTATTCTCTTGACCACCACCTCCGGCGGGATGTCTATATAGATGGCTAAGTCTGGGACGATCACTGATCGGTTGATCTCTTGGATCCAGTTTAGGTCTAGACCCGCTGCTCCCTGATAGGCTAGACTGGAGTAGACGTACCTGTCGGAAACCACGATCTTCCCCTCCTCTAAAGCTGGCTTTATCCTTCGCTCCAAGTGGTCAACCCGGTCAACAGCAAAGAGAAGCGCTTCCACTGCGATAGGCACGCGTCTCTTCCTTTGGAGAATGTGGGTCCTTATGAACTTCCCGATGTCGCCCGGACTCGGCTCAGTTGTGTACATGGCTTCAAAGCCTCTTCGCTTCAGTTCTTTGACGAGGCGACGAGTCTGCGTGGTCTTTCCGCTGGCATCTAAACCTTCGATGCAGATGAATGTTCCCTTCTTCCTCAAGTGTCAGCCTCGCAATTCATGTCAACTATGCTCGGGCATAAATGACTTTTCATCGATCAATTTATAATACATGCAAACTCAGAAGATAGCGGAGACCCATGACAATGCGGCGTTACTGGGGTGAGATCAAGGATCCTGTTCATGGATATGTTTACATTACCGAAGCCGAGAAGGAGGTCATTGATTCTTTTCCGGTGCAGAGGCTTCACAGGCTGAGGCAATTGGCCGGAGCAGAGTACGTTTATCCCGGCGCAAACCACACCCGCTTTGAGCACTCTGTTGGAGTTATGCATCTAGCTGGCCTCTTAGCAGGGAATCCCCACCTCTCCCAGCTTCTCTCTGAAAATGAGGTTCAGAAAGTTAGAATAGCAGCTCTTCTTCACGATGTTGGACACGGACCCTTCTCCCACGTCTTTGAGCACCTTCTCGTGAAATTCTTGAACAAAACCCACGAGGACATAAACGTCTGGATTGTCCAGAAGTCAGAGCTGAGAGATGTGCTCAAGGGCTTGGGATACGATCCAGACGAGCTTGCGAAGCTTTCAGTGGGGATGCTGCACAGGCCCGGGCGGGCGTTCATGGATCAGATCCTCCGGAGCGCGGTGGATGTGGACAAACTTGACTTTGTTGTCCGTGACACATATCATACTGGCGCAGAGTATGGGTACGTGGATGTCTTCCGCCTCATCCACATGCTTGACGTGTTGGACGAAAACCTTGCGGTTGACTTAGGCGCCCTCTCAGCCCTTGAATCCTTCATTCTGGCGCGAATAGAGTCCTTCAAGAGCATATATTTTCACAGGGTTGGGCGGGCTGTTCAGATCATGCTCGCAACAGCCATGGAAGAGGCGAAGGATGAGCTGGGCCTAGTGGACTTCAGATCGCCAGAGGAGTACTTAGCCCTGGACGATTACACGGTTTGGACTATGCTGAAGGGTTGTAAGAAGTCGAAGGGAATCATAGAGAACCTGGAGAGACGTAGACTCCTTAAGTGTGCCTACGACCAAACCTTCTACGTGAGAGACAAAACCGTTTCCAGCCTCTTCAGCGTGGAGGAGATTCGAAACCAAATGAGGGACAAAATCGCGTCAGAGGCAGGGGTCAATCCCAAGTCCGTTGTGATTGACGTGCCAACCCTTCCCTCTGTGCCCTACCGACACTCTGTTTTCCTAGAACCTATGGAAATTCCTGTTTTCCAACGAACCAGAGATGGCGAAAAGGTTCCTCAGCGGCTGAGCGATATATCTGGAATTTTTGACGTGCTTAAGGGGTTCATAAACATCCTGCGCGTCTACACGGAGGAGAAACACCGTGAGAAGGTTGGCGCTGCTGCCGCAAAACTGCTCGGAGGAATTCCCTCCTCAGCAAAGATATCCTTCTAGTTTGAAGATAAGAGAAATTGAAGAACTGTCTCCGAAACCGCGCTATCGGTAGCTCTTCTGATCTCTGGCTCTGGCGCCCGGACCGCCGAACTTCTTCGGCTCCTTCCGCCTAGAGTCACCTGCAATCATGGTTCTGTCATACTCGGTCAAAGTCGTTTTAACCTGCTTGCTCTTCGTCCATCTTACAAGAGCCCTAGCGATGGAGGTGCGCACGGCTTCAGCTTGCCCCATGAAGCCTCCGCCGGAAACCTTGATGTCGATGTCGAGTTGTTTCCAAATCTCCTCGCCAGTTTGGAGGAGGGGTTCCACAATCTTACTACGCGCGATTTCCGGTTCAAAAATCTCGAGGGGAACGTTGTTAACGCGGATTCTTCCCTGCCCCTCTCTAACTGTTGCTCGGGCGATTGCAGTTTTTCTTTTCCCGCTCGTCAACAGGACCTTTTTTGTTTTTGACGTTTCACTCACCCACTGGAGTCCATCCTATTCTCTTGGCTAGTTCTTCCACCCTTATGTAGGGGCACTTCAGCCTTTGTGCGTTTGCTTCTGGTATTGTTTGTGTCTCCTTTCCTCTAAACTCGTCGGGCACTCCTATGTAAGCCCTGAGTCTCTTGTAAGCCTCTTTTCCCTTTGGGTTTTTCCAGGGAAGCATGCCTCTCACGGTTCTTCGAACAATCTGGTCTGGCCTCCTTGGGTGGAGGGGTCCCTTGCCTGGGTGGCCCACCTCTAGCAGAGCCTTTTTCTCCTCCACAACACTGAGTCTCCTGCCCGATATAGCTGCCTTCTCGGCGTTTACAATGACTATTGTTTCGCCTTGGAGGAGGCGCTTGGCTACGGTGCTGGCTACCCTGCCCAGTATCAGTTCAGTCGCATCGATTATGACGGGTTCGGTGCTCATCGACTTCACCAGTGCCCTCGGACTTTTCTTCACTATTTGCGGAACAGATAAACATTTCCTTTAGCTTGAAACAAAGAATGTCAGAGGAACGAAAATGCCCCGCAAGACGGTCCTGCTTGTGTGCTACGGGAACATATGCAGAAGCCCCATGGCAGAACGCTTCCTAAACATGATGTTGAAGAGAAATGGCAGAGCCGAGGAAGTGAAGGTTCTTTCAGCAGGTTTAAACGCTGTTGGAGGGACACCTACAGCAGAGGCCATAGAGACCATGAGAGAGGAAGGGATAGAGATCTCGGGTTTCATGTCAAGGCAACTAACTAGGAAGCTGATTGAGGAGGCGGAGCTAATTTTAACCATGGAAAAACGCTACAAAGACGACATTCTTTCACGTCATCCACAAGCCAAAGGCAAGGTTTTCACGCTGAAAGAGTTTGCGGGTGAAACAGTAAACTTGGACATTGAAGACCCGTATGGTAAGGGCATCGAAGCCTACAAAACATGTGCAATGGAAATAAAACGGAGCTTAGCCAATGCCTTCAAAAGGATCGTTAGGGGTGCTTCCTAGTTTCAAACCTCCCGGGCGCCCGTGATTTTTAGGGCTAGGAAATGATGAGAACCGATAAGCTTATATGGACCGCAATGTTCCTCGATATTGAACAACGATGAGAATTGAACTAGCAATGGAAACTGACGAATTCAAGGGAGATTGGGAATTTTGAGACATAGAAAATTGTTTGTCGGGAGCATGGTTGCAATTTCGGTTGGGATAATCCTGCTAGTCTTGGGGAACATTATTATGCCTTTTGGGATTGAAGAACACATGAGCGGGTTCTGGATTTTCACGAAGACGTGGTATGAGGGCACAGTGGTCTACTATTTGGGCTTCGCCATCGCCGTCATAGGGCTCATAACAATAATTGGAGGCATATCTGGAATAATCATCAGCATAGTTCTGGAACTCTTGGACAGGTACGCGTATGCCCCTCCAGCCTGAACTTCGAGTTTCGCTCGCTTCATGAACGTCTACGGGGGCACGAAGCTTTGCGGCGTTCCTTCTCTATATTAATGAATGAGAACCGATAAACTTATATGAAACGCAATATTGCTCAATATTGAGCGACTATGAGAGTTACACTAACGATAGAGGCTGACGAATTTAAGTTGGCCCAGACACTTTCGAAGTTCTCGAAACGGTATAAGAGCAGCTACACCCTTGCCAGGCAGAACCGCGAGTTCATTTTGAGCGTGAAGACGGACGACTTTGGTGAACTTGTCAGGCGTCTTAGTCATATAAAGGGGTGTAAATTCAAGATTATGGAACTCCATGAAGGTGCAGCCACAGGCGCTGGCGTCATAAATGTTAACTTGACAAAGACTAACATTGACGCCCTCGTTGGCAAGTACACCGTAGCAAAATCCAACATAGACCCGGTTGATGGAGGGATCATAAAATTGTTGGGTGAACTCTGGTTCTGCCGCCCGAAACATGACAGAGTCATAAAGGAGGGTGCGAAAGTCGAGGTCGTTGGTGTAGAAGGAGTTAGCTTAATAGTGGAAGAGGTGAAATGAAAAGTGTTGGGAGTTGTACTCGCTGTTTTGGGAATAGCGGCAATCGTCGTACTCTTGATATTGTTTACAGGATTTAGAAGAGTGAACCAGTATGAGAGGGGCTTAGTCGAGAGGTGGAACGCTTACGAAAGAACCGTTGAGCCTGGATTAAGGTACATCTGGCCTTTTACTCATAGAATGTACAGGGTGAACATGAGGGAACAGGTCATAGATGTTCCGCCCCAAGAGATTATCACGGAGGACAATGTTGTTGTCACAATCGATGCCGTGGTCTACTACCAGATAATCGACCCGAAAAAAGCCTTGTATGAGATAGAGGATTTCGAGCTAGCAATAGTGAAGCTCGCCCAAACCACGCTGAGGAACATAGTGGGCGAGATGTCCCTTGACACATGTCTAACGTCTAGGGAAAAGATAAACACCGAGCTAAGAAAGGTTCTGGACGAAGCCACAGACAAGTGGGGAACCAAGGTAAACCGAATCGAAGTTCAAAGAATAGACCCGCCCAGCGACATTCAGCAAGCCATGCACAAACAGAAAACGGCGGAACAGGAGAGAAGGCAACTGCGTCTAATAGCAACAGGAAGAAAAGAGGCTGCCATGCAAGACAAGGAAGGAGCCGTACTAAAGGCAGAGGGCGAAGCTAAAGCCATACAACTCGTTGCCACCGCACAAGCTGAAGCAGTACGAGTTGTTTCAGTGGCGGCAAACAAATATTTCCTGAAAAACGCTCAACTGAACAAGAAGCTCGATGTGATTCGAGACACGTTTTCGCAACAGACGAAAATAATTGTCCCTTCCACAGCCGACATACTGAGTGTGATTGGCTTGGAGGGCGCCCAAGTGCTTCCTATAAGAACGGGCTCCAGCGAAAAGGAAGAAAAGAGCTGAAGGGTCAAAGCAATGATGGAAACGGTAGCAATCCTTATCCTGATAGCGGCCGCAATTCCATGGATATGGTGGCTGCTCAAAAAGTTAAGTGAACCAAAAATACGTCACTACGAAACAGACCTAAGACTAACATACAAGAGGTTTAAAGAACTCTACCCAAACTCAGAGATAAGCTATGAAGACTACAAAAAATTACAAGCCAAGAAAGCCTAC
>Ga0315307_1000120_pt1 | contig 30235 bp, 28 predicted proteins | sample TDP2_MG_FD_203079 | JGI IMG/M metagenome (GOLD analysis project Ga0315307, IMG submission 203079) | Freshwater sediment microbial communities from Lake Towuti, South Sulawesi, Indonesia - TDP2 | ecosystem: Environmental > Aquatic > Freshwater > Lake > Sediment | place: Indonesia: South Sulawesi...
ATAACAGAGACCAGCGGTAGGATTCACACCTCAGCAGTAACTGTAGCGGTTATGCCAGAAGCGAAGGAAGTGGAAGTCAAAATAGATCCCGATGATTTGAGAATAGATACTTTCTGTTCCTCTGGTAAAGGAGGCCAGAGCGTAAACACTACTTACTCAGCAGTGAGGATCACTCATCTTCCCACAGGACTGGTAGCTCAATGCCAGGATGAAAGGTCTCAGTTAAAGAATAAAACTAAAGCGATGAAAGTCCTGCGCGCCAGACTGTTAGCAAAGATTCGGCAAGAAGAAGACCATGCCTTGGCAGCAAAAAGGAGACAACAGGTTGGTACTGGAGACCGCAGTGAAAAGATAAGGACTTACAATTTTCCTCAAAATCGGGTGACGGATCATAGAATAGACTTAACCTGGCATAATCTCAATGATATTATGGCTGGAAACCTTAATCGAATTATTGAAAAATTGAAACAAACTTTTGAAGAGCGACGGCTCAAAGGAAGAGAAAGCCGAGAATAAGATGGTTAAGCGGTGGACAGTTTCTGAAATTTTATACAAAGCTACTTCGCATCTTAAGAAAAGACGAATACCTGAGCCACGGATTGATGCCGAAGTTTTGCTGGCACACGTTTTGAAGATAGACAGGCTAGAAATATATTTGAATCTCGATTGCCAGTTAACTGAGAAGCAGTTATCCGCTTACGAGAAGTTAATTGAAAGAAGGGCCGAACGGGAACCTGTAGCCTTTATTGTTGGTCATAAGGAATTTATGGGATTGTTGCTTTTTGTGAACAAGGATGTTTTAATTCCCAGACCCGAGACAGAAATCCTGGTGGAAAGCGTAATAAAAAAGGTGCAAGATATTAAAAAGTCAAAAAGCTATGAAGGTAGTAGAGACAGTTCTCTCGTCATTGTGGACCTTTGTACCGGGAGTGGGAATATCGCTATAAGTCTTGCTAAGAATATCCTAGCGTGTAAAATTTATGCTACTGACATAAGTAAAAGCGCTATTCAGGTAGCTCGAAAGAATGCAAGCTTTCATAATGTTGAAGGAAAAGTAGAATTTCTTCTGGGGAACCTGTTCCGTCCCTTAGAAAAGCTTAATTCAAATCTGGCTGCAGATTTTATAGTGAGCAATCCTCCTTATGTCAAGTCGAGTGATTTGGCTCTGCTTCAGCCTGAGATTAGGAAAGAGCCTGTTTGTGCCCTGGAAGGAGGGAATGAAGGGCTTAACTTCTATCAGCGCATAATCCCCGAAGCCTCAAAATATTTGGTTTATGGTGGGTATTTGATTATGGAAATCGGAGATCATCAGGGCAAAGCAGTGATGGAACTCTTTAAGAAGGAGAAACAGTTTTCTCAACTCCGATTAGTTAAGGATTACGCTGGACTGGACAGAGTGGTTATGGCCCAGAAAGCAAGATTTTTAGATACGAACGAGGAGCCTTAAAGGGGGAAAGAGTGGAAAAGATTCTCATTACCGGAGGAAAGAAGCTCTCTGGCGTGGTGAAGATTAGTGGTTCGAAGAACGCCTCTTTGCCCATAGTGGTCGCTAGTCTTTTGACCGATGAGGATTGCGTTGTGAAGAATGTACCTAATCTTCAAGACGTGGAGACGATTCTAGCGTTATTGAGGATCTTAGGGAAAAGAGTTTCTCGCCATAACAAAAGGATAAAAATTTCTTCTACCCATAGACTGAATAGTGAAGCTCCGTATGAATTGGTAAAAAAGATGCGAGCGTCTATCTTAGTGATGGGCCCTCTCCTTGGTAGGCTTGGCCGAGTTAGAGCTTCTTTGCCTGGGGGATGCGCCATTGGCGCTCGTCCCATCAATCTACACCTTCGAGGGTTTAGAAAGCTGGGAGCCAAAGTAAGTTTGGAGAGAGGATACGTTCAGCTGGATGCTCCCAGGCTCCACGGGGCGAACATATATTTGGATTTTCCCAGCGTAGGAGCAACAGAAAATTTAATGATGGCGGCAACAAGAGCTAAGGGAAAAACCATCATAGAAAATGCTGCTTCCGAACCAGAGATTCGGGACCTTGCCAACTTTTTGAATAAGATGGGGGCTAAGATTAAAGGAGCAGGAAGCAATATTATTGAAATCGAAGGTGTAAATGTACTTTCTGGGACAGTTCACGAGGTTATTCCCGACCGAATAGAAACAGGTACATTTATGGTGGCAGCAGCAGTCACTGGCGGGGATGTGGTTATTCGGGGGTCAAACCCGGAACACCTGGAGGCAGTAATAACGAAACTGAGAGAAGCTGGAGCAAAGGTTACCTTAAATAATAAAGAAATTAGAATTAGCTCGGGCAAAAATCTGAGGGCGACCGATATTGAGACAGTTCCTTATCCGGGCTTTCCTACCGATATGCAGGCCCAATGGATGGTACTGATGAGTCTCAGCAGGGGTACCAGTATAATTACAGAAACTGTATTTGAGAATAGATTTCTCCATGTTGGCGAACTTCAAAGGATGGGGTCCAATATTCAGGTTAAGGGTAATAGTGCAATTGTTAAAGGCATTCCTAAGCTCAGTGGCGCTCCCGTAATGGCCACGGACTTGAGGGCTTCGGCAGCATTGATTCTGGCGGCTCTGGTCGCAGAGGGAAAAACTGAGATATTCGGACTTAACCATCTCGATAGGGGTTATGAAGACTTTGAGAAAAAGCTAAAGCGTTTAGGAGCAAGGATAAAGAGAGTGAGAGAATGATAGTGAGTGGGATGAAGGGATAGTTTTCGGAGTCGCTCGGATAGAGCCTCGAAAAATAGTTTGCTCACGCCTGAGGAATTTCTTGACGCCAAAAAACTTCGGACTTTGCGGGGCGCAAATCAAAACTCCTCGCTTCGCTCGTCGGACAGTGATTTGCTTGAAAAGAACCCGCCGTCCTCGTTTTTTGGCTGAAATTCCAATGGTTCTTCGCAAACTATTTTTCGAATCTTAGGGTGTTAAGAGGTGGGGATAGTTTTCGGAGTCGCTCGGGTAGAGGGATGCTCGGGATTTGGTTCGCTCGCTGACAATTTTTTGCTCTGCGAGCACCGCCAAAAATCTCAGGAGTTTACAGAAATTCCCTTCGGTCAGTTTCGGCTAAACTCTTTTCTTCGATTTTTGGCTAAAAATTCTAATGCTCGCTGCACCAAATCCCCTCGCATTAGGGGAATGTATCGTCCTCGTTTTTTGGCTGAGATTCCAATACCTCTTCAGAAACTATCTTTTAAATGTTGGCAGTGGGAAAGGAGAAGCAAAAAGGTTTGAAAGGAGTAGAAAAGAAAGTTAGACAAATCATAGAAAGGGTGAAGAATCGAGGGGATAAAGCTTTACTCTTTTACACGAAGAAATATGATGGTATTGTTCTAGAGCCAGCCAAATTGAAGGTGAAAAAAGAAGAGATTGACAGAGCTTTCAAGCAGGTTGGCTTAAATTTTATCAAGTTAATAGAAAGAGCAAAGAAAAATGTAGAAAAATTCCACCTCCGGGAATACCAACAGATTACAAAAAAGAGTCGCTCATTCTGGCGAACCGCCTTCAAAGGGATTCGCTTTATGGAACTCTGGCGTCCCGTTGAGAAAGTGGGGGTCTATGTGCCCGGAGGAACATATTCTTACCCTTCTTCGGTGCTGATGACAATAGTGCCAGCAAAAGTGGCAGGTGTTGCCAGGATTTCAATGGCCTCCCCTCCGGCGAAATTGAGTTCCGAGGTTTTGGCGACTGCTCGGATATGTGGAGTGGAGGAAATCTATAAGGTTGGAGGTGCTCAGGCAATTGCAGCCTTTGCCTACGGAACTGAGACTGTTCCCAAAGTTGATAAGATTGTGGGTCCAGGAAATGTATACGTTACTACTGCTAAGAGGCTTCTTTTTGGCAATGTAGGAATTGATATGTTGGCCGGCCCATCTGAAATACTGATTATTGCTGATGGGAGTGCTAATCCCGACTACATAGTATCTGACCTATTGGCACAGGTGGAGCATGGTGGCGGCGCCACTGCCAGGTTAATCACTACGTCAAGAAAAATAAAAGGTATTGTCGAAAGGAAATTGAAGAAAAAGGGAGTCTTCTTGACGTGGGTGCGAAGAATCGAGGAAGCTGTACGGCTGGCCAACAAATTTGCGCCGGAACATCTGGAAATCCTGACAAAGAGCCCAGAGAGAATTTTATCAGAGGTAAATAACGCAGGGGAAATATTTCTTGGCAGATGGTCTCCGGTTGCCATTGGTGACTATTATGCGGGGCCAAGCCATGTTTTGCCTACAGGGGCCACGGCGAGATTTTCTTCAGGCCTGTCGATCAAAGATTTTTTGAAAAGAGTGGTAGTAATAGCCTGTTCGGAGAGAGGGCTGAGGAGTTCAGCTCGAGATATAATCAATTTTGCGAAGATAGAAGGGATGGAGAGTCATGCGGAGTCGATAAAGGTGAGACTGAAAGAGTGACAAAAAATTAAAAGATAGTTTGTTCATCACTAAGGAATTTCTTGACGCCAAAAAACCTCGGACTCTGCAGGGCACAAAAATAAACTCGCCCCGATAAATCGGGGCTCGAACAAATTTTTGCATGAAAGAGGAGAAGCCGTCCTCGTTTTTTGGCTAAAATTCCTAAAATTCTTCACAAACTATCTTTCAATATTGTAACTGTAGAGTGAAGCTTTGCTAAAGGATAAGTTTGTTGTTTTGGAGGTAAAATGAGAAGAGCAAAAATAGATAGAAGGACGAAGGAGACGAAGATTCGGTTAGAGCTGGATTTAGATGGCATAGGAAGTTATAACATAAACACGCCTATTCCGTTTCTCAACCATATGCTGGAACTTGTGGCTAAATTTAGTTGCATTGATTTGAAGATAAAAGCTTCGGGTAATATTCACATCGACGACCATCATACTACTGAAGACTTAGGAATTTGCTTGGGACAAGCGATAAAGAAGGCGCTAGGGAAAAAGGAGAGCATATTTCGCTACGGTTTCTCAACCGTGCCAATGGATGAAGCACTTTCGGAAATATCTTTAGATTTGTCTAATAGGCCTTTTTTAATATTTAATGTCAACTTCCGCAGGGAACGTAAGAAGAGAGCAGAGTTCGATTTTGAGCTAATTGAAGATTTCTTTCGAGCGTTATGTGTCAATGCAGGTATTACTGTTCACGTCAATCTAAAGTATGGCAGGAACAACCATCATATCGCCGAGTCAATCTTTAAAGGCTTTGGAGTAGCTTTGCGAGAAGCAGCTAAGGTGAATCCAAGGTTAAAAGGGGTTCCCTCAACTAAAGGCCGTTTGTAGATATGTTCAGGATTTGGCTCGGATTTCAACTGTGGTAGCCTTGGCGAAGCTCGGCGTAGCGCATTGAAATCTGGTGTGGTAGGGGGCAAAATATGCTTGTTATTCCGGCTATTGATATTAGAGGTGGAAACTGTGTCCGCTTGGCCCAGGGAAGATTGGAGCAGGAGACTATATTTTCTAAGGATCCTGTCTTCGTAGCAAAACTTTGGCAGGCTGAGGGAGCAAAAAGGCTACACATAGTTGACCTGGATGGAGCTTTTTCTGGCGTAACTCAGAATCTTGAGCTGATTAAGGAGATTGCAAAGAGTATTAATATTCCTGTAGAAGTCGGCGGTGGAATACGGAATATGGAAACCATCGAAAGGGTACTATCTGGCGGAGTGAATAAAGTTATCCTGGGTACTTCAGCAATTTACGATACAGATACAGTAAGGAAAGCATTGAAAAAATTTCGGGATAGAATCGTGATAAGCATAGATTCATTGGGTGGAAAAGTAGCTATTGGGGGGTGGAAAGAAATCACTACTGTTCGATCGACGACCCTGGCTAAAAGGGTGGAAGAGATGGGAGTAAAAGAAATAATCTTCACCGATATAAAGAAGGACGGAATGTTGAAAGGGCCCAACGTTAAGGGGATAAAGGCTTTCGCTGAAAAGGTTACAATCCCGGTTATTGCCTGTGGTGGTATCTCGACATTGGACGATGTAAAGAAAATCAAAGAACTGGAACAATACGGTGTTTCCGGCATGATTATTGGAAGGGCGGTATATACGGGTGACATAAAACTCCGAGAGGCTATAGAAATAGCAGAAAGATAAGGATGAAGGGATAGTTTTCGGAGTCGCTCGGTCAGAACCTCGCTCAAAATCCGCCAGCGCTGGGGCGAAACCTGGCGGATTTAAAGCTCCTGAAACTATCCCTTCATCCTTGAGGGAATTAAGAGGTGGGGATAGTTTTCGGAGTCGCTCGGTCAGAACCTCGCTCAAAATCCGCCAGCGCTGGGGCGAAACCTGGCGGATTTGAAGCTCCTGAAACTATCCCTTCATCCTTGAGGGAATTAAGAGGTGGGGATAGTTTTCGGAGTCGCTCGGTCAGAACCTCGCTCAAAATCCGCCAGCGCTGGGGCGATGACTTGAAAAATATTTTGCTCATCACTGAGGAATTTCTTGACGCCAAAAGAGTTCGGACTCTGTAGGGCGCAAATCAGAACTCCTCGCCCCGATAGATCGGGGCTCGTCAGGCAGTGATTTGCTTAGGAAGAGAATAAGCCGTCCTCATCTTTTGGCTGAAATTCCTAAAGTTCTTCGCAAAATATTTTTCAAATCTTAGGATATCAAGAGGTGGGGATAGTTTTGGGAGGCAATGATGAAGTTTATGAAAGAATTGAAATTTGATAGTCAAGGGTTAATTCCAGCAATAGTGCAGGATTATGAAAATGGCCAGATTTTGATGCTGGCTTATATGAATATGGAGTCTCTGGAAAAGACAATAGCCACCGGAAGGACCTGTTTCTGGCGCCGCTCTGAAGGGCGACTCTGGACTAAAGGAGAGCAATCGGGACATTTTCAACACGTTAAAGAGATATTTTTCGATTGTGATGGTGATACTTTACTGATAAAAGTTGAACAACTTGGCGGCGCTGCCTGTCATTTAGGATACAGGTCCTGTTTCTTCAGGAGGGTTAATAAAAAAGGAGAATATGATATTGTTGGGGAAAAAGTTTTTGACCCCAGCAAGGTCTATAGGAAGAAGTAAGTAAAAGGAATTTATGTTCTATCCAAGTTTTACTCAATTTAAGAAATTGGCAAAAAAAGGGAATTTGCTCCCTGTTTATAAGGAAATCCTCGCTGATATGGAAACACCGGTCTCTGCGTTCAGCAAAGTTGGTATGGGAAGGTATGCTTATCTTCTGGAAAGTGTCGAAGGTGGAGAGAAGCTTGGAAGGTACTCTTTCTTATCCAGTCATCCTGCATTAATCTTTGAAAGTAAAGGGAGAAAAGTTACTTGGAGTCTTATGGCTCCGGTAGTTCGGCAAGTAAAAGAGATAGACAATCCTCTTGAGGAATTGAGGAAAATGATGCAAAAATACAAGCCAGTAAGAGTGGAAGGATTACCTCGATTCTATGGGGGCGCTGTAGGTTATATTGGGTACGACATGATAAGGTTTATTGAAGATATCCCGAGTAGCAATCCTGATCACCTCGACTTGCCTGATTGTAAATTCATATTTACAGATAATCTGTTAATCTTTGACCACATAGCTCACACAATTAAAGTTGTGTCCTGCGTCCACTTAAATAGAGGGGTAAGGGACCTAAAAACATCTTACGATGAAGCCTGCAGTAAGATCGAGGATTTGATTTCCGAGTTGAGAAAGAAACCAAAGAAGTGGCCTAAAGGAAGGCAGTTAACGGATTCGAAAATAGTCACGAGATCGAATTTCACCAGAAGGGACTTTGCCAGAATTGTGAAAAGAGCTAAAGATCATATAAGGGCCGGGGATATCATCCAGACTGTCCTATCGCAAAGACTACGGACGAAAATCAATGCTCATCCATTCGATATCTATCGAGCGCTCAGGGTTATCAATCCCTCACCTTATATGTATTATCTTTCGTTGGGCGGGATGAATCTCGTCGGTTCTTCTCCAGAAATCTTGGTTAGACAGGAGGGAAGAAGGGTTGAAGTCCGACCTATAGCAGGTACTAGGCCGCGAGGGAAAGACGAGTTGGAGGATAAGAAATTAGAGAAAGAATTACTAAGGAATCCCAAAGAGAGGGCGGAACATCTAATGCTGGTTGACCTGGGAAGGAACGACCTCGGTCGGGTCTGTGAGTACGGGAGCGTTAAGGTACCAGAACTGATGGTCGTTGAGAGGTATTCACACGTGATGCACATTGTCTCAGGAGTGGTTGGCAAACTAAAGAAGGGAGTGGATAGCTTCGAGGTCCTGCAAGCTTGTTTCCCTGCTGGCACAGTTTCAGGAGCGCCAAAGGTGAGGGCAATGGAAATCATAGAAGAGTTGGAAAATTCAAAGAGGGGACCCTATGCTGGAGCAGTTGGATATTTTAGCTTTCAGGGGAACATGGATATGGCGATTACAATTAGAACGATCCTGATAAAGGGAAAAGAGGCTTTTCTCCAGGCCGGTGCAGGAATTGTGGCAGATTCCATTCCTGAAAACGAATACTACGAAACGCTAAATAAGGCAAAAGCATTGCGTGAAGCGATTGAGATGGCAGAGAAAGGATTTGAATGATGATTCTGGTAATCGATAACTATGACTCTTTTGTTTATAACCTCGTACAGTATTTAGGAGAGATGGGAAAGAAGTTGAAGGTTTTTCGGAATGATAAGCTCTCGCTTTCAGATATTGCAAAAATGGCGCCAGAAAAGATAATCATATCTCCTGGCCCGGGCAGGCCCGAGGATGCTGGGATATCCTGCATTCTTATAAAAGAGTTTGCCGGGAAGATTCCCATCCTGGGAGTCTGTCTTGGTCACCAGTGCATCGGCTATGCTTTTGGGGCAGAGGTAGTTAGAGCAGAAAGGATAATGCACGGGAAGACTTCTCTAATTTACCATAATGAGAAAGGAATATTCGAAGGGATTGTGAATCCTTTTGAGGCAACACGTTACCACTCCCTAATTGTAAAAGCGGATAATCTGCCTGAGTGTTTGGAGATTACCGCCCGGACTGATAGAAAAGAAATTATGGGGATAAAACATAGAAATTACTCGATTTGGGGAGTTCAGTTTCATCCAGAGTCTATTCTCACTAGCGAAGGAAAGAAGCTTTTAAGAAATTTCGTAGAAATGGAGTAAAAAAATCAGAAAACAATGGAGAGAGGAATGATTAAGGAAGCAATTGCCAAGGTGGTAAATGGTGAAAACCTTATAGAAGAAGAAGCAATTAAGGTAATGGAAGAGATTATGTCCGGTAAGTGTACCGATGCCCAGATTGGGGCTTTCATTATAGCCCTGAGAATCAAGGGAGAGACTGTAGAGGAGATAACAGGATGTGCAAAAGTGATGCGGGCTAAGGCAACTAAAATTGATGTCTTCCCAGAGGTGGACATAGACCGGGAAGAGATCAATATCGACTGGGAGACAATAGTTGACACCTGTGGCACTGGCGGGACGGGAACAAATACCTTTAACATCTCCACTACCACAGCTTTTGTAGTAGCTGGATGTGGCGTCAGGGTGGCCAAGCATGGAAACAAGGGGGTCTCCTCAGGTTGCGGAAGTGCCGATGTGGTACAGGGCTTGGGAGTGAACATCGATGTTCCTCCCGAGATGGTTGCCAAGTGTGTGCGTGAGATTGGGATAGGTTTTCTTTATGCTCCCCTGTTTCACGGAGCTATGAAATATGCTATAGGTCCGCGGCGAGAAATTGGGCTTCGCACTGTATTTAATATCCTTGGTCCTTTGACCAACCCGGCCGGCGCTACAGCCCAGGTTCTTGGCGTTTACGATGGTGAACTCACAGAGCTAATGGCACACGTATTAAACAACTTGGGGGTGAAGAGAGCTTTCGTTGTCCACGGTCTTGATACTCTGGATGAGATTACGATTACTGGCCCAACTAAGGTTTCTGAATTGAAAGATAAAAAAGTGGAGACGTACTATATACGGCCTGAGGATTTTGGTGTCCCTGTTTCCCATCCAAACGAGATAAAGGGTGGAGGAGTCAAAGAAAACGTCGAGATAGTAAATTCAATCCTCAAAGGCAAAAAAGGTGCACAGCGAAATGTCGTGCTTCTGAACGCCTCTGCCGCTCTCGTGGCTGCAGGAAAAGCAAAAGATTTCAAGGAGGGAATTGGACTGGCTGAAGATTCAGTCGATTCCGGTAAGGCAATGAAGAAGTTGCAGCTCCTAAAAGAGTACACCACCAAAGCCTAAGATAAAACGAGACCTTGCTTTCACAAGGACTCCAGAATTTTACTGGGTGGATTTATGAATATTTTAGAGAAGATAGTCTCTTACAAAAGAAAGCGAGTGGCTGGAAAGAAGGAGAATATTCCTCTTGCTATACTGAAGGATCGAATTGCTAAGCTTCCTTCAGCCAGGGATTTTAAGGAAGCAATTTCTCGTCCGGGAAAAATAAACTTAATCTGCGAGATTAAGAGGGCTTCTCCTTCTAGCGGTCTAATCTGTAAGAATTTTCGGCCCAGAGAAATAGCTAGGACCTATGAGAAAAATGGCGCGGCGGCTATTTCTGTCTTGACAGAAGATAAATATTTTCAGGGAGATATTCTTCATCTCTTCTCTGTCAAAGAGAGCGTTAAAATCCCTGTTCTGCGTAAGGACTTTATTATTGATGAGTACCAATTATATGAATCGAGAGCTTTTGGTGCCGATGCTGTACTTTTGATTGCTTCTCTTTTGGATCTTGAAGAGTTAGTCCAATTTATAAACATAAGTAGAAATCTGGGAATGGAAACTCTGGTTGAAGTTCATTGTGAAGAAGACTTGGATAAGGTTCTCGCCACGCCTGCAGAGATTATTGGCATAAATAATCGCAATCTGGAAGATTTCACTGTTGACCTTAGTGTAACCGATGAGTTAATGAATAAGATTCCGCAGGAAAAGATAGTTGTTTCTGAAAGTGGTGTCAAAAGCAGAGAAGATGTTTGGTTATTGAAAAATACAGGAATAAATGCTATATTGATTGGACAGGTCTTACTGGAAAGCGAAGACATCAGTAAGAAGTTGGAGGAATTGGGTATTTAGAATTACACGCACGGTGCTAACCGTGCAAAAACAAAGGAGGTGGGTATGGAGCAAACGAAAATTGTCCTATCGGAAAAGGAGATTCCACAAGCCTGGTACAACATCCAGCCGGACCTTCCAGAACCTCTGGCTCCGCCATTGCATCCCAAGACTTTTAAGCCACTGGGGCCTCAAGACCTCGCTCCTATCTTTCCTATGGAGTTAATCAAACAGGAGGTAAGCCAGGAGCGTTGGATCGACATACCGGATGAGGTTCTCGATGTTTATAAGCTCTGGCGGCCAACACCTTTGCATCGAGCTCATAGGTTGGAAAAAGCATTGAAGACTCCTGCGAGAATCTATTACAAGAATGAGAGCGTGAGTCCTCCTGGAAGTCATAAGCCGAACACAGCAGTTGCTCAAGCCTACTACAACAAAAAGGAAGGAGTAAGAAGACTTACTACCGAGACAGGAGCGGGGCAGTGGGGAAGTGCTCTTTCTTTTGGCTGTAACATCTTTGGATTGAAATGTACGGTTTATATGGTAAAAGTAAGCTACGGTCAGAAGCCCTACAGGAGAGTCCTAATGGAGACATGGGGCTCAGAAGTCCATCCCTCGCCAAGTAATTTGACCAATGCTGGGAGGGGCATCCTGGGGAAAGACCCCGAGTGTCCGGGCAGCCTGGGTATTGCAATATCGGAAGCAGTAGAAGACGCGGCGACGCACGATGATACTAAATATTCTCTCGGTAGCGTTCTAAATCACGTAATCTTACATCAGACTGTCGTAGGACTGGAACTTAAGAAACAGTTGAAACTGGCAGGAGAGGAACCCGATATCTTAACAGGTTGTGTAGGGGGTGGGAGCAACTTTTCCGGATTCTCTTTCCCATTTGTCAAGGATAAATTGAAAGGCAAAGAAATACAGATGATTGCCTGCGAGCCTGAAGCCTGTCCGACACTAACCAGAGGTCCTTACCGATACGACTTTGGAGATACTGCTCGGATAGCTCCTGTGGTAAAAATGTTTACGCTGGGCCATTCGTTTGTTCCGCCACCTATCCATTCCGGGGGACTGCGGTACCATGGTGATGCTCCTCTGGTTTGTCTTCTGGTGAAGAAAGGAATTGTTGAGGCCAGAGCATACCATCAGAATCCTGTGTTTGAAGCAGCTGTTCTGTTTGCTCGCACTGAAGGAATACTTCCTGCTCCAGAAACAGCCCATTGTATAAAGGCGGCAGTAGATGAAGCGAAGAAATGTAAGGAGACAGGGGAAGAAAAGTGCATCGTGATAGCCTTCAGCGGACACGGACACTTTGACCTCGCTGCCTATGATGCTTACCTGCAAAAGAAATTAGAGGATTACGCCTACCCCGAGCAGAAAATAAAGGAGGCTCTGGCAGCAGTTCCGAATATCGAGTGAAAGATTCTGGACTCCTTCCGAAAGGAAGGGTTTCTTAGTGCCAATGTAGGGGCTACTACCCTTGGTGGCCCGAGGGACGGCACGGAGTCCGTCCCCTACAATTTTGAATAGAAATGGAAGGTCGCCCAATAAAGAGTTTGCGTGGATGGTCAGGATAAAAATTTGTGGCATTACTAACGAAAAGGATGCCTTGTGGGCGGTCAATCTTGGAGTCGATTACATAGGTTTCAATTTCTACAAGAATAGCCCTCGCAAAATTTCTCCAAAATTGGCAGCTCAGATTATTGGGAAACTCCCTTCCTTCACGCAACCTGTGGGCGTCTTTGTAAATGAGGAAACAAGGGTAGTCAAGAGGATTGCCGAAAAATGTAGGCTTAATCTGCTGCAGCTTCACGGTGAAGAAAGCCCTCAATACTGTCGAGAGTTGCAGGCTCAAAGTCCTCGACTAAAGATAATCAAAGTGTTCAGGGTGAGAAATAGGGAAAATCTGGAAGGGATGGAGAAGTACGATGTAGATTATTATCTTCTGGATTCTTATGTTCCTGGGGTAGAGGGAGGAAGCGGAGAAATTTTTAACTGGGACCTGGCAGTGGAAGCGAAGCAGTTTGGTAAGCCAATATTTTTGGCGGGAGGTCTCACCCCCGAGAATGTGGTCCAAGCTATAGAAAAGGTCAATCCCTACGGTGTAGATGTAGCAAGTGGTGTGGAAAAGAGTCCCCGGCGAAAAGATTACAGCCTAATGCTGGAGTTTATAAATCGGGTTAGAATGAAAAGGCTTTAACTGTACTTGGGAATATGAATATGGGAATGGTTTTGCCAGACAAATCAGGTTATTTTGGTAACTTTGGAGGAAAGTTTGTTCCAGAGACCCTGGTGTCCGCCCTTAGGGAGTTAGAGCTAGTTTACAATAAGGCAAAGAGAGACAAAAGCTTTCAGGATGAACTGAGATACTATCTCTCGGAGTACGCAGGAAGACCCACACCACTATACTTTGCCAGAAACTTGACAGAAAAGCTGGGTGGTGCAAGGATATACCTTAAAAGGGAAGACCTCTGCCATACCGGCGCTCATAAGATAAATAATACTCTCGGTCAAGCCTTATTGGCCAAGAGGATGGGTAAAAGAAGGGTCATTGCTGAGACGGGAGCTGGTCAGCATGGAGTAGCCACAGCTACTGTTTGTGCCCTTTTGGGATTGGAATGCGAGATTTATATGGGGACTGAGGACATAAAGAGGCAGTCGCTTAACGTTTTCAGGATGGAACTCTTAGGGGCAAAAGTGACTCCCGTCTCTTCGGGAACCAGAACTCTAAAAGATGCAATTAACGAGACAATTAGAGACTGGGTTACCAATGTGAGGACAACGCACTATCTTTTAGGCTCCTGTGTCGGTCCGCATCCTTATCCGATGATAGTGAGGGATTTTCAGTCAGTTATTGGCAGGGAGGTCAAGCGCCAGATATTGGAAAAGGAGGGACGACTCCCAAACTATTTAATAGCCTGTGTGGGTGGCGGAAGTAACTCTCTTGGTCTGTTTCACGCCTTTTATAGCGACGCAGTAAAATTTATCGGAATTGAAGCAGCTGGGTTGGGAATAAAGAGTGGCAGGCATGCTGCTCCTCTATGTGCGGGAGAGATAGGAATCCTGCATGGCTCGAAAAGTTATGTTCTGCAGGACAGTGATGGACAAATTCTTCCTGCACATTCTGTTGCTCCTGGCTTAGATTATCCGGGAGTTGGGCCAGAGCACAGTTTTTATAAGAAGACAGGCCGTGCCGATTACTTTGCTGTTACGGACAAGGAGGCGTTGGAGGCGTTCCATTTACTTTCTGAGACTGAAGGTATTATACCGGCCCTGGAGCCAGCTCATGCTTTAGCCTACTTGGTGAAAATGGCAAAGGATACTGATAAGAATGAGATAGTTGTTCTTTGTCTCTCTGGCCGGGGGGATAAAGATGTGGAGATAGTAAAGGGATGAAGGGATAGTTCTCGGAGTCGCTCGGTCAGAACCTCGCTCAAAATCGGCCAGCGCTGGGGCGAAACCTGGCGGATTTGAAGCTCCTGTAACTATCCCTTCATCCCCGAGGTGTTAGAAGGTGGGGATAGTTCTCGGAGTCGCTCGGTCAGAACCTCGCTCAAAATCCGCCAGCGCTGGAAAGACGATTTGAAAAATAGTTTGCTCATCCGTGAGGAATTTCTTGACGCCAAAAGACTTCGGACTCTGTAGGGCGCAAATCAGAACTCCTCGCCCCGATAGACCGGGGCTCGTCGGACAGCGATTTGCTTGGGAAGAGAATAAGCCGTCCTCATCTTTTGGCTAAAATTCCTAAAGTTCTTCGCAAAATATTCTTCAAATCTAAGGATAGCGAAAGGTGGAGATAGTTTTCGGAGTCGCTCGGTCAGCTGCACAGATTGAATCTGTGCCTGCAATGGGGTGGAAGATTTGTAGGCACGGTTTCAACCGTGCAAGAGACTTTTCTATGAACAGGATTGAAAGCAAATTTGGGGACTTAAAGAGTAAAAGAAGGAAAGCTCTAATCCCCTTTATTACTGCGGGTGACCCAGATTTAGACACCACCTTTGAGCTGGTTTTAGAGATGGAAAGGAAAGGTGCAGATGTCATTGAGTTGGGTGTCCCTTTTTCTGACCCATTGGCTGACGGGACTACCATTCAGAGAGCCTCCCAGAGAGCATTGAATAACAGGGTAAAATTAAGAGATATACTCAAATTGGTTTATGAGTTGAGAAGGAAAACCGAGATTCCAATTGTTCTGATGAGTTATCTGAACCCTATTTATAAGTATGGTTTGGAAGAATTTGCCAGAATGTCTAGAAAAATGGGTGTAGATGGAGTTATCATTCCAGACCTTGTGCCCGAAGAAGCAGAAAGATGGCTGAGAGCGGCACGCTGGAATGAGTTATCTACGATTTTTCTCGCTGCTCCCACCAGCCCGCTGGACAGGATAAAAAGGATTGCCAAGAAAAGCACGGGTTTCTTATACTACGTATCCTTGACTGGCGTGACTGGCGCTCGTGACAGATTGAATAGTAATACAATTGAGGCTTTAAGAGCTATTAAAAGGATAACCAATAAACCTGTAGCCTGCGGCTTTGGAATCTCCAGTCCCGAACAGGCACGTAAAGTATCTACATATAGCGATGGTGTTATTGTGGGTAGTGCCATCATAGATTTGATTGAAAAGAGTAGTAACAGAAGAGCTGTATTGACTAATGTTGGTAATTTCATTGCATCTTTACGTCAGAAAATGGTAGGTGATTTGTATGCCAGTGGAAGAGCCAGGCGGTAAGAAGAGCGTTCCAGGTGGCCTGTGGACTAAGTGCGAAAAATGTAACGAGATAATCTACAATAAAGAACTGGAAAAGAATTTTAGAGTTTGTCCCAAGTGCGGATATTACTTCCGATTGACAGCAAAACAGCGCATCAAGTTACTTCTGGGTAGAGGAAGTTTCAGAGAGGAGGACGCCAATCTTAAGACTAGCGATCCACTAAGATTTGCTGCTGTTCAGTCTTACAAAAACAGGGTAAAGGAAGACCAGAAGAAGACAGGGTTGAGTGAGGCGGTTATTACTGGCGAAGGTAGGATAGGAAAACATAAGATAGCCCTGGCTGTTTTGGATTTTGACTTCATGGGTGGGAGTATGGCTTCGGTTGTGGGAGAAAAGGTAACTCGAATAATTGAAAAAGCAGTCCAGAAAAGAATTCCGCTAGTTATTGTCTCTTCTTCTGGTGGTGCAAGGATGCAGGAGGGAGTTCTTTCATTAATGCAGATGGCAAAGACAAGTGCAGCCCTCGGGGTATTGGGTCGGAATAGGATGCCTTTTGTTTCGATCTTAACTAATCCAACCACAGGCGGAGTGAGTGCAAGTTTTGCCATGTTGGGTGACGTAATTATTGCTGAGCCCAAAGCACTGATCGGCTTTGCTGGCCCGCGGGTTATCGAACAGACCATAAAACAGAAATTGCCAGAAGGATTTCAAACTTCAGAATTCTTACTAGAGCACGGTTTAATAGATATGATAGTTGAAAGAAAAGACCTAAAAAACACGGTTATTAGATTATTAAACCTCTTTTCACCCAGATTGTAGGCAGAGATTCAATCTGTCCAGGACAACTTCAATTTGCACAAAATCCTCTGAAGGGCGCTTTTCGTTCTGTGCTTAACAATTCGAAAATCACAGTATGACCTATCCGCAGGTTTTAGATTACTTTTCACGTTTAGAGCATTTAGGTATAAAGTTTGGACTATATAACATTAGAAAACTTTTGAGAGCCACCGGCATTGGTGATGAGAAATTCCGGATAATCCATATCACGGGCACCAATGGAAAAGGCTCGGTAGCTATCTTTCTCTCCAGTATTCTTAGAGAAGCCGGATTCAGAGTCGGTCTATATACTTCGCCTCATTTAGTCGATTTTCGCGAGCGCATTCAAGTAGACGGGAAGTATATTTCAAAGAAAGAAGTTACTGAACTATTGTCTCAGTTGTTATTTCTAACCAGAACTTCTTGGCCAGAATTCTCTCTGAAGCCGACCTATTTTGAAGTAATGACAGCCTTGGCGCTCCAATACTTTGCTCAGGCTAATGTAGAAATAGTGATTTTAGAAGTCGGGATGGGTGGCCGTCTCGATGCCACAAATGTCTTCAAGAATTCCCTGGTGTCAATCATCACCAATGTTAATCATGAGCATACGGAGTATTTGGGCAGGAAAATTTCTGATATCACTCGAGAAAAAGCAGGGATTATAAAAAAGAATGGAATCGTACTTACTGGAGTGAAGCAGAAAAGGGCCTTTGAAGTAATAGAGGAAGTATGCCGGAAGAAAAAAGCGAGATTATTCCGATTGGGAAAAGATATCAAAGTTCAGCACTTGAATTACAATAAAAAAGATGGCAATTTCTGTGATTTTCAGAAGTTCGATTATCAGGGAATTTTCGATAGTTTCAGAGATGTTAAGATAAAACTTTTGGGGAGGCACCAGGTAGAGAATGCGGCCTTAGCCTTGGGGGTAATCGAAGGGTTAAGACTGAGAGGAATCCGGGTAGCAGAGAAGCATTGGAGAAAGGGTCTGGAAAAGGCAAGATGGGCGGGCAGATTAGAAGTATCAGATTGTGTTAACTCGAAAGGAGAGCACCGTAATGTGGTGTTGGATGGCGCGCATAATCCGGCTGCTATGCGCTGTCTCAGGAACGCTCTTCTGGAGAATGTTATCCCTCATCGAAGGCTAATTCTGGTCCTGGGAATTTTGAAAGATAAAGATGTGAAAAAGATGGTAGCAGAGATTGCTCCTCTATGCCACGCAGTAGTGGTAACTTCGCCCAGAACAGAAAGAAGTCTTGATAGAAATTTGCTTGGAAGAGAGGTTATGAATTATCTCCCTTCGAGTAAGGTCAGTGTAGAAGATAGCGTTGGGGAAGCCTTGAACAGGGCGCTTGAGATTGCCCGTAAGGATGATTTAATCTGTGTGACTGGGTCCTTATACACCGTAGGTGAAGCCAGGAGTGTGTTGAAACTGTGAAGAAATATTCTATTGGAATAGATATCGGTGGAACGAATATAACTGTAGGCCTGGTAACAAAGAAAGGGAAAATCGTAAGAAAGGATAAATTCCGTACTAGGCCTAAAGAGGGCAAAATCAAGACTGTTAATCGCATACTAAAAGCTGTGGATGGGATTATGAAAGGTCTGCAGTCGAACTCTATCCAAGGGATCGGCATTGGCGTAGCTGGTGATATTGACCAAAAGAGGGGGATTGTCCGATTTTCTCCCAATCTATTCTGGAAAAATGTGCCTATAGTTCGGTTGATAAAGAAGAAATTCAATCTGAGAGTCGTTGTCGACAATGATGCTAACGCCGCCGCCTGGGGAGCATATGTTTTGGAGGCTGGGAGAAAAGCAAAGAACTTACTCTGTGTAACCCTGGGTACTGGTGTGGGAGGAGGCTTGATACTCAACGGAAAGATATATCACGGTGCCTCGGGCAGTGCCGGTGAGATTGGGCATATGACATTGAATCCACAAGGCGAAAGATGCAGGTGCGGGAATTATGGTTGCCTTGAAACTTATATCGGTTCATCCTACGTTGTTAAGAAGGCGGTTATGAAAATTAGAAAAGGAGAGAAGAGTCTGATAAAGAAGATGGTCGGTGGAAACTTAAAGTCGGTTAGTTCCGAAACCGTTCAGGCCGCTGCCCTTAAGGGTGATAGATTGGCAAGGGGAATCTGGAAAGAGGCAGGAGAGTACTTGGGAATAGCATTATCTGGCGTTATTAATCTTCTCAATCCAGAAGTCATAGTTTTTGGCGGTGGAATGGCTAAGGCTGGAGAATTAATTTTCAAACCAATGAAAGCAGAAATAAGAAAGCGGACTTTCAGGGCTCCTTTTGAGAAAGTAAAGTTTGCTTGGACAAAGTTCAGTGAAGACTTAGGGGTAATCGGTGCGGCTTTACTGACATCGCAAGGAAATATGAAGTGAAAAGTGTAGAGCGTAAAGATACGATAACTTCTCTCCTGCGCCTTACACTTTATGAACTGTTTTTGCCTTTCTATATAGCCTTTCTGGCTATTTTTTTATTTCATCAAACTGCTAATGGTTACCCTCTGGAAAGAAAAAAAGCGTATGTGAGTTTAGCCAGTACCTATGTAGTTCTGGGGACGAGCTCTGAATTGGGTACCGCCCGCGACACTCCGATCACTATTTCAGCTGATTATATTGAGTATAGTACAGAAGAGAATAGAGTCATAGCCCGGGGTAATATTAAAATAGAAGACAAAGATGTTACAGTAGAATGCGATGAGGCTACTTTCGACATGGAAGAGGAGAAGGTTGAAGCAAAAGGCGGGGTCATTCTTAAAGATAACGAAATTACCATCCACGGTAGTCGAATAGTCTATGATTCGAGAACAGGGCGTGGAGTTATAGACAATGCTTCATCATTTATAGAACCCTGGTATGTTTCCGGCCCAGAGGTAGAGAGAGTAAGCGATAAAGAAATCGTTGTAAATAATGGATATATTACCTCCTGTGAACTCTCTTCTCCTCATTACCGATTGAAAGCAAAAAAGATTCGTGTTCTATTGGGAGAAAGAATTTCTGCATCTAATGTGGTGATGTATTTGGGGAAGATTCCCATTTTTTATTTTCCTTTCTACTGGCGCTCATTGCGCGAGAAAAGGTTCAGCTGGGGATTGAAATTGGGCTCTAATAGTGAAGAGGGTTTTTTTGCTAAAACAAATCTTGGCTATGTCTTCAGTAGTAGGGCAAATGGAACTTTGCTCCTCGATTATATGACACGCAAAGGTGTCGGTTTTGGAGGGAGATATAACTACAATTTGGAAAATAAAGCAAAAGGATTCTTGTATGGTTACTACATTAAGGAGAAAGATACTAAAGAAAAGAGGTGGCGCGGAGAAGGAGAGCACTGGCAGAATTTAGGTAGCGATTTCTATTTTCAGACCAAGCTCGACTATATGTCCAATCAAAAATTCAACAGAGTATATAATGAAGAAGACTGGATTCCAATGAAGGAGGAACTGAGGTCGCATATTGCTCTTACACGCTCAAGACCCACTTATACCTTGAGAATAGTTGGAGAAAGGAAAGACGTATGGGATTACCAGACTGAAAAATTTGTGAATATAGAGAGCTACACTCCCAGTCTCTCATTTGCCACGAATCTTCTTCAAATCAGGGAAGGACTACTCTATTATCGATTGGGTGCGAATTACGCCAACCGCTATTTTAAGCCGTACGACTATGTTGCCAGAGAATTTGAAGAAGGTCACCGTCTAAATCAGAGTGACATCTACTTTGATTTGGTCAATAAGCTGAGATTGTCCCGCAGGGCGGGCTTAGATACAGAGGTGGGTTTTCAAGAGAGCTGGCAGGATAAGGATGAAGACTGGAATCGAAAGAATGTATATAAGAACATATACCACACTAAAGCAAACCTGCGGACGCGAATTACCAGATATTTCGATACGGACTTAATCCATAGTTTCCAGCAAGAACAAGGCAGGAAGACAACGCTCAACAAACTTTCGATTTTGGGAAAAATTCGCCTTCTCTGGCTATTGGAACTTACATCCTCCACGGGATATAGTTTTATTGGAGATAGAAATGTGAGATTCGATAACCTTTTCTCCCGGGTAGATTTTACTCCCTCTTCTCTGATGAGTTTCTATATTGAACATAGTTACGACTTGAACAGGGAAAAGACAGCCAACTTTCAAACTGAAGCGATATTTGGTCCGGGAGCAACAAAGTGGTCAATCAATACCAGATTGACCTATTTAGCGGGAACTTCTGATTATCCCCGTCGCCTGGATATTGTAAATGGGTTTAATTTTCCAATTACCAGGAAATGGAGGGCCGGACTAACCACCAGATACGACATCTATGGTCATAAGCTTATGGAACGAGGAGTTCATATCTATCGAGACCTGCACTGCTGGGAAACAAGGTTCAGCTGGACAAAGATAGCTTCCCAAGAAGAGATATGGTTTACGATTAATTTGAAGGTCTTTCCTCAAGAGAGAATAGGTCTTTACCATAATGTTGAGGAGAAAGAGTGGCGCTTACGCAGAAAATAATTTTTGTTTGACAATTTTTTCCCATTTTGTTAATATGACTTTTGTTTAAAGGTAAAGGTGCCAAGGTAGCTCAGTTGGTAGAGCACCGGACTGAAAATCCGGGTTGTCCCCAGTTCGATTCTGGGCCTTGGCACTTTTTCTTTTTCAAGCCTTCGTAGTGTAGGGCTTTATGCCCGTAAATTATAATGGGTAATAGGTAATAGTTAACTGGTAATTTGTAATTTTTGATTTTTGATTTTTGATTTGTAGTGTAGGGGCTTGTCCCCGTAATTTGGTATTTGTATCATGTATGTGCTTTCCTGAAATCGAACTCTATATTTACTATCCCACCCTCTTTAAATCCTATCTCACCTGTTAGTACAGAAAGCCTACACTTATCAAGCAAAACGTGAAGAAGCGCTTCCCCTCCCATCTGCTCAAGTTTGCTGTCTTTTTCATAGCTTCGACCTGATCGCGGGTAACATAAATAATTGTTATGCCCAATTTGCACTCGATACTCTTAAGCTCGGGGCAGATAGACGTTCTTAACTGAGCATTAATATTAGATAGGGGCTTATCTAAAAGGAATACCGTTGTAGGGCGTACTATCGCCTGGGGAATAGCTACCATTGGCGTTGACCACGGCTTAACTCGCGTGGCTTGGCAGGAAAGAAAGTGGCTTAGTTTTGGACAAGAAAACAATCGAAAGTGACCGTAGATTTCGCACTCGCATAAGCAATCTTAATTATCGTAATCATCTCGTACTAAGAAAGGTGTGTTTAATCCTAACTTAATGGTTATTCGCTACGGATAGAGACAAGTCTCACTTCCGATATTGGCGGCTTTTTGGAAATTCATGAGCCGCGCTTAAGAGAGGAAATGTCGAAGGGTTAAACAGAAATTACGTTGGCAAACATTAGAGCACTTTGTTCTGGTTTTCAGTAAGATTCGATTCATTTGTCTAAAAGACCCAGTTTTTGATGGGCCTTTTTTTTGACAAAAAATTTCATAAAATCATCCGTCCGACCTATTGTAAGAATATGAAATCCCCATTAAAATCTTTTTGATGTATCTGGCAAATAAGTTCTTGTTTAAAGAAACACTGAGACAAAAGCCAAGAGATGGTCAAGGATTACAAGCGTTTTAGATCAGACGTAAGAAAAGGTTTACGCAAAGTTACTATAACCATTTGCGACGAGTGTCTTGATTGGTTTTATGAGCTAAGCAGGAAGATGAAGAAGAAGAAGGGCTATAAGCTGCCCCGGTCCTATATAATAAGGGCTTTGATTGATGTCTTTATGAAATTAGACATTAACGTGGAAGGCGTAAGAACAGAGAACGACCTGGAAGAAAGGATATTGCAGGCTATCAAAAAATATTAATAACATAAGGCGCCTTTTAATTCTTTTTACTGTGCTGAAATATTGATTTCAGTATCACGGTTGAGAAATTAGCATATGACGTGGGGCAGGGGCAAGCAGACTACGGTCTTGTTACGGGAAGTACAAATCAATTTTTTGAGGAATTTGGCAAAAAAGATAGAAAAGGAAGGCCATAAGAAGATGTCTCTCTGCAAGTTACGCAGATATTGACCAAAACTTTGAAATGTATAAGGCCGAACATTGGCGAGTGTAGAAGTGAAGTGGAAATTGAAAGGGAGTTTCTAAAGTGTCTTAAAAAAGCGGCAAATGACTGGAAAAGTGACAGAGGTGTTGACTACTGACGACATAGTCGGATTTTTTGTATTCCCTAGGCTCGACCATAAAAGCAAAAGTGCATGAACTATCTACTGCCAAAGACTCACGGCAGCGATTTTTTCCCCAGAAAGAGGAAGACCCACATCTGTTATTTCTCGATCGGCTAAGGCAAGCCTTCTTCGTAGCTTGTGCCTTGCAGACCGTTCCCTACTTCAATAAGATAGAAAATTTGGTCTGATCACAAGAAACGACAGGGTTAGATTTGAAACTGGAAAAAGATAGTCTATTTTCAGGAACCAAGATTAGATTTTGAAACCACTGGTTATGAAATTGGTATTTGATATCTAGGGGTGAGTGAACCTCCAGTGCCGGTGGCTTCGCATTTGCGGAAGGGAGGTCTATAAGTTATGTCCAGTAAATCGAGTTTAATTGTCCTTTTGGTATCAGCCCTGCTTCTGGCAAATACGGCCCCTTTCTTTGCTGAAGAAAAGTTGTCATATACCATTGGCCCAGGAGATGTCATGGAGATTTCTGTATGGCAGCATCCCGAACTTGATAGGATGGTAACTGTTCGACCGGATGGCAAAATATCATTCTCCTTGATCGGAGATGTGAATACTACTGGATTGACGCCAGCAGAACTGGACGGAGTAATTACCCGAAGATTGTCAGAATATGTACAGAATCCAGAAGTAACCGTTATAGTCAGCGGCGTTAGCATTAGAAGTATGCAAATTCTTATCCTGGGTCAGGTGGCAAGGCCGGGAGCTTATCCGATGGGAGAAAGTATCACTGTGCTGGAAGCTATAGCTAAAGCAGGAAGTTATACAGAAAGTGCTGGCCTACGGAGCGTTACCGTAACGCGAAAGTCCCGGGGCGGCCACGAAGTGATAAAAGTAAATTTGGAGAAAGTCATAGTCGAAGGCGATAGAAGTAAAGACATTGTCTTAGAACCAGGCGATGTGGTTTACTTACCAAGAAAAAAATCAGCATGGGACATTTTTGACCGCTATTTTATCCGGGGAATATTGCCAGTTACCGGCTTCATTGTACTGATTGATAGGCTCACCAGAGATTAGGATTTTTCCGTTCCGCGTAAGGTTCAAAAGGTTTAGCATAAGTGGTGGGTAAGGAGCAAAGCCCATGGAAAATCCAGAAGAAAGAACTAGCGGCTTTCACGAGTTATTGCAGATTATATCTGCAAGAAAAGGCTTAATCCTTCTAGGTTTCCTGAGTGTGTCTATAGTGGCAACTATAGGAACTTTTCGCATGTCCCCTGTCTATGAAGTTTCTACGACGATTATGGTAGAGCCAACAGAGGTGCCATATCTTGAAACGGGCTATCTTTCTTATGGTGCCAGAGCAGGGTTTATCGCCAACCAGAAAGAGATAATAAAGAGTCGGATTATTGCCGAAACGGTCGTCAGACAACTTGGCTTAGATGAGAAAGTCAATCCTCCATCTTTCCTTGAGACCCTCCTTAATAGATTTTTTCAAACCAACCCGAGTCCTTTTGAAAAGGCAGTTCGTGGATTGCAAAAAAGCGTATTTGTGAGTTCAACCGGCGGCCCCAATATAATTGAGATTGGCATGAAGGCAGAGGACCCCATAAAAGCTGCGCGCATAGTAAACACCCTGGCCCAGGAGTACATCGATTACAGATATGAGGCTTCACTTGGGAAGGTTCGGGGCGCTTATGATTTTATTGCCGAACAGGTCAAAGTAGCTCAACGGAAACTTAGCGATTCTGACAGAGCTTTACAAGAGTTTAAAGAGAGGGAGAAAATGGCCGATTTGACAGCGGAGAGAACTTATATTTTGGCCAGGCTATCAGAACTTAATGCCTCATTATCTGGTGCCCTGTCTGAGTACCCTGAGAAGGACCCGCGAGTAGTTCGTACCAAGGAGGAAATAAATAGATTCACCGCCAAACTTGAGAGTTTGCCTCAGAAGGAACTGGAGATGGCTCGGTTAGCCCGGGCGGTCAAGAGTAATGAAGATGTCTACTTGCTGCTCTTGAAGAAATTGGAAGAGGCTCGCATTTCTGAAGTCGCTGAAATGCGAGGAATGGGAAGCGCAGGAGTAATTGACCCAGCTGTTCCGCCCCCTTATCCTTTGAGACGGCAAAGGGCAATATTTATTCTCCTGGGAGGGGCTATGGCTTCGGCGTTTGGTCTGGGCATGGCATTCTTTGCTGAATACCAGGATTCTTCCATAAGGAGTTCTAAGTATATAGAGCACTACTTACGCTTAAAAGTTTTGGGAACTATTCCTTCAACGCCAAAAAAGATAAGAAAATCCTTCTTAGGCTTCAAACCCTGAGTTTTCCGAGCATAGATTTGCACTAATAAAAGAGGAGTAAATCTAAATGGAAAAGGATAAAGAACACTACTCATCCCTAACTTTACCCGATGAGAAATCTGCAACCGGAGAAGCATATAGGGCGTTGCGGACGAACATTCTGCGAGCCACGCAAGATAAATCGATAAGGACAATCCTAATTACCAGTGCCAACCATTATGAGGGTAAGACTACCACTGCCATTAACTTAGCCTTAGCTATGTCCGACCTTCCCCAATTCAGAATGCTCTTGCTTGATTCAGATTTACGATTTCCAAGTATACATAGTAGATTAGGCTTGATGCAGAGTCCTGGATTGACCGAAATTTTAGAGGGAAATGTAGACTTGGATTCAGGCATGATAAACACAGAAAAGGAAAATCTCAAAGTAATCAGTTCTGGAAATTTATCATCCTACCCAGCGGAATTACTCGAATCAGAGAGATTAAAAGACCTTCTCAAAGAGCTAAAACCAAAATTTGACCTAATTCTAATTGACTCGCCGCCAGTTATTCCATATAGCGACGCAAGTGTGTTGAGTTCTCAGATAGATGGAGTCTTACTCGTCGTCCAATCAGGCAAGACCCACCGGGAGGACATTCAGCAAGTCTATGCCACCTTACGGGATAACCAGGCTAACGTGTTAGGCGTGGTCTTGAATAGGCAGAAACATTTTGTCTCTGAGAGAATATATAAACGGCGACTATAAAAATAGTGCTGGAAATACGACTTCGGATTATTTAGTTATGAGAGGTCGGCTTGAAATCATTTTTTAGGGAAGAAAAGGAGGTCTTTAAATGGCAAGGAAAACAGGGAGCGTAGAGCCGTTAAGTTTTTTCAAAAAATGTATGTATTTTGGTGTCTTATCTCTTTTCTTTGTTTTGGTATCTACACATTCTGTCTGGGCAATATGGGTAGATGCAGACGGTTCAGGACAGGAATCAATGAACATATCAGAAAGTCTTGCGGATTCCGATAATCCTTCTCTTTATTTAGATAGTTCGAGTAATCCGTATGTCGTCTGGCAAGATTCCACTACAGGAAACGGTGATATCTATTTCCTTAAGTGGAATGGCAGTGAATGGGTGGATGCTGATGGTTCGGGGAAGGAATCAATAAATATTTCAAACAATGCCGGGGTTTCTGGTTTTCCTTCTATTTGTTTGGATGGTTCGGGAAATCCCCACGTTGCCTGGCACGATTCTTCTTCCGGAAGCCATGAAATTTATTATCTTAAATGGAATGGCAGTAAATGGGTAGATACCGACGGTTCAGGGAAGGAGGCAATAAATATCCCAAATATTAAGGGGACTTATTATCCTTCACTCTGTTTAGATAGTTCAGGGAATCCACACATTGCCTGGAAGAACTTTATTTCAGGGAACAACTACGATATTTACTATCTTAAGTGGAATGGCACAGAATGGGTCGATGTCAATGGTTCGGCGGGTCGGGAATCAATAAACGTCTCCACTAATACTGGATATTCGGGCTATCCTTCCATTTCTTTGGACAGTTTGGATAATCCTCACATTGCCTGGAAGGATCATACTTCAGGGAACATGGAAATTTATTATCTTAAGTGGAATGGCGAAGCATGGGTAGATGCCAATGGTTCTTCAGAAAAAGAATCAATAAACATATCAAGTACTGTAGGCGAGTCCAGGAACCCTTCCCTTTGTTTAGACAGTTCAGACAATCCCCATGTTGCCTGGGATAATTATGTTTCGGGAAACTATGAAATTTATTATCTCAAGTGGAATGGGACAGCGTGGGTTGATGCCGATGGTTCCGGTCAGGAGTCAGTAAACGTCTCAAAGGATAGTCGGGATTCTGGCTTTCCTTCCCTTAGTTTAGATAGTTCGAATAATCCCCGCATTGCTTGGTTTAATCATACTTCAGGAAACACGGAGATTTATTATCTAAATTGGAACGGGACAGCGTGGGTTGATGTTGATGGTTCAGGACAGGAATCAATAGCCATATCAAATACCAGCGGGGAGTCCAGAGTGCCTTCTCTTGGTTTAGATAGTTCAGGTAATCCACACATTGCCTGGAGCGACAATACATCAGGAAACTATGACATTTATTATCTCCACTGGAACATTGCTCCCACATTATCCTGGACAGGCGAAGCGAACTATATTTCTGATGGCTTAGATCCCGAAACTGGCTATCCCAATACTGATTTTGTCTACCGGGTAAACTATACCGACCAGGACAACAATCCTCCAGCATCAGACTATCCGAAGTTACACATTGAAAAGGCAGGGGTAGAGATAGGGGTGTTCGCTATGCAACAGGCCGACCCGGGAGATACAAATTACACAGACGATAAACTGTATACTTTCACCAAAAGTGGTTTAGGTTTGGGGGACGACTACACTTATTACTTTGAAGCAAAGGACCTTTGGAATAGTCCAGCGACGGGCGCACCGACCAGCGCTAAAGACGCGCCAGATATCACAAACCGTCCTCCTATATTATCCTGGACAGGAGAAGCGAACTATACTTCCGATGGTTTGGATCCTGAAACCGGCTATCCCAGTACCGATTTTGTCTATAGGGTAGAGTATACTGACCAGGACAACGAAGCTCCGGCTCCAGGTTATCCAAAGTTACATATTATGAAGGGTGGTACAGAGATAAGCGAAATTACCATGAGCGAAGTAAATCCGGGAGATACGACTTATAGCGATGGGAAACGTTATGCTTGCACCAAGAGTGGCTTGGAAGAGGGAACAGACTATACTTATTCCTTTGAGGCAAAAGACGTTTGGAATATCTCAGCAACGGGCGCACCAACCAGTCCTCATGCCGGTCCGGACATCGCGCCGGTCGGAAACCATGCTCCTACGTTATCCTGGACTGGAGAAACAAATTACACGGAAGATGGCTTAAATCCCGAGATCGGCTATCCCAATACTGATTTTGTGTATCGGGTAAATTATGCGGACGAGGACAACGGCCCTCCAGCATCAGGCTTTCCCAAGGTACATATTAAAAGGGCAGGATTAGATATAGAAGGAAGTCCGTTTACTATGAACCAGGTCGACCCGGGAGATACAAATTACAAAGACGGTAAGCTCTATACTCTCACCAAGAATAGATTAGGGCCGGGGGATGACTATACTTATTACTTCAGGGCAAAGGACGTGTGGAATATTCCAGCAACCGGGCTACCGACCAGCCCTATTGACGGACCCGAGGTGGCAAACCACGCTCCTACATTATCCTGGACAGGAGAAACAAATTACACTGCTGATGGCTTAAATCCCGAAACTGGCTATCCCAGTACTGATTTTGTTTACCGGGTAAAGTATACTGACCAGGACAATGACCCTCCAGCGGCAGGCGGGCTACATATCAAAAAGGCAGGGTTAGAGATAGAAGGAAGTCCGTTTACTATGGACGAGGTCGACCCGGGAGATACAAATTACACAGACGGTAAACTCTATACCTTCACCAAGAATAGATTAGAACCAGGGGACGACTATACTTACTACTTTGAGGCTAAAGACCTCTGGAATGCTCCGGCGACAGGCGCACCGACCAATCCTGTTGATGCCCCCAATGTAATACCTATTGAGTTTTCAGGAATAGGGGACGTAAAAATTCAGGGAGGGGAAAACGGTTATGTTAATCCTCTGAAAGGCGAGGTGGCAGAGATCCACTTTTGGCCTAGTGGTCCGGGAACAGTAAATGTTGAGATTTTTGACTTGATAGGCCTGCTTGTTTGGGAGAAAAGCAAAGATGTATCAGGGGCTCAAGATTCCATTGAATGGAATTGCAGGAACAATAAAAATGACCTGGTGGCGTCGGGAATCTATTTAGTTTATGTAAAAGGCCCCGGAGTCAAAGCTACCAAGAAGGTAGCAGTTCTGAAATAGGAGGTCAAGGTGAAAAAAATCTTTATTCTTTCTACTTTTCTGGTGGCGGTTTTGGCAATTAACTTATGGGCAAAAGGGGCAGGGACATCAGGTGCGATTGTGCTCGAGCAGCCGGTAGGAGCAAGAGCTTCCGGGATGGCAGAAGCCTACACTGCAGTTGGGGGAGAAATATGTGTTCTCCATTATAATCCAGCGAGCTTGATTTCTCTCCCTGGTCGAGAGGCTGCTTTCAGCTATCAGCGAGGCCTGGCCGATGATAGTTTTATGAACCTTCTTTATGGCCAGCCAACTTCTGTGGGGGTCTTCGCAGGGGCTTTCTCCTACTACACAGCGGGAGATATTGACCTGATCGACCTTGTCGGAAATGAGTGGACAGCAAAGGCAGAGCAGGATTTTGTAATACTGGCTGGTTTTGCCCGCAAGTTTCTGGAGAATTTACCGATGGGCATAAACCTGAAGATAGTCTCCTCAAGACTCGTAGAAGTTGAGAGGGGTACAGCTTTTGCAATAGACCTCGGAGGTCTCTACTACACACCAATAGAAGGTCTGGCGGGAGGATTGGCGATTCGAAATTTGGGGACAAAGCTTAAATTCCTTGATGAAAGTGATTCCCTTCCTTTGACAATTTCCGTTGGGGCTGCTTACCAGAAGCCTTTTGGCAGCCAGAGAATTTTGGTAAGCGTAGATTTCCCCTTTCTCGTTTATGAACAGGAAGTTACTCCAGCAGTTGGTTTTGAGTTTGACTGGCGAGAGATGATTCAGGGGAGAATTGGCTATAGATTCAACATTGACGATACCGGATTGGCTCTGGGCATGGGATTCTCATATCAGAACTATTTCATTAACTATGCCTTTGGGCTGGCAGACAGGCTAGAGAATGCTCACCGGGTAAGTCTGGGCGTGAGATTCTAAATTGGGTAGGGCTACCGCACAATCAGTTCTTCCCCCTTTAGCATCAATCCCAAGCATATATACACATTTACTATACCTGAGGCAGGCAGCGCTGCCTGCCATTTATATACAATAAAGCATTTTTCCCATCAAGCCCTAACGGTTGATGAAGTTCTTGCAGGTAGGAAGCCATGTACTTTTCTAACCCGGGAATAACCGGAAGATATAAATTTGGCTGGACGATCCTCGTTGTTTTGGGCGGAATATTCTGTGGATTATTCATGTTGGTGCTTACTATCTTTCCGGCTAAATGGGCTGTTCTTGGAATTCTGGGAATGATGGTTCCGTTTGTTGCCGTGCTCACAGGAAATGTGGAGCGGTTCTTTTTGGGCGTGCTGGTCTTTACTGTACCGATACAACT